>Ga0233424_10003010_pt1 | contig 11288 bp, 6 predicted proteins | sample Watercolumn_Towu_FD_181011 | JGI IMG/M metagenome (GOLD analysis project Ga0233424, IMG submission 181011) | Freshwater microbial communities from Lake Towuti, South Sulawesi, Indonesia - Watercolumn_Towuti2014_125_MG | ecosystem: Environmental > Aquatic > Freshwater > Lake | place: Indonesia... | reverse complement strand
GCGCAGGCCCGCATGGCGCAGACCGGCAGCGGCGACTGGACGGCGCTGTTCCAGCCCGGCAGCGTCCCCGCCATCCAGGACGCCGTGCAGGCCGCGCTGCGCGGCGAGACCCGGCAGGTGACCGTGCAGGTCGTGGACACCGTCGCGCCGGGCCTGCTGACCGTCGCCTCCGCTTCTGGCGGCGCGCTGCTGCACCTCCATGTGGCCCGTGACCCGCTGGAGGTCGCGCTGGAACTCATGGACGGCCTGGGCCTGGGTATGACCGTGCAGGCCCCAGACACCCGCATCCTGCTGGTCAACGACGCTGCCACGCGCATCCTGGGGCTGACCCGCGAGCAGCTGACCGGCCGCGACTCCATGGACCCGGAGTGGCGCGCCATCCACCCGGACGGCACCGACTTCCCCGGCGAGACGCACCCCAGCATGCAGGCGCTGCGTACCCTTCAGGTGCAGCGCGAGGTGCCCATGGGCGTGTACCACCCGCAGGAGCAGGACTGGCGCTGGTTGCAGGTCACCGCCATTCCCCGCCGCGCGCCCGGCGCCACGCAGGCCAAACAGGTCACGACCGTCTTTGCGGACATCACCGAGAAGCAGGCCATGCAGACCGAGATGCGCCGCCGTGAACGCCGCTACCGCTCACTGGTCCGCGCCACCAGTCAGATCGTCTGGGACGCCTTCCCCGACGGGGACTTCCAGCCGCCACAGGCCGACTGGGAGGCCTTCACCGGGCAGAGCCCCGCGCAGTACCGCGGCGTGGGCTGGCTGGACGCCCTTCACCCCGACGACCGCGCCCACACCATCGCGGATTGGCAGCGGGCCGTGCGCGACGGGGACCTGTACAGCACCGAGCACCGCCTGCGACGCGCCGACGGGCAGTACGTGCCCATGCAGGTCCGCGCGGTACCCGTCACGGACGAACGCGGGCGGCTGGTCGAATGGGTCGGCACGCACAGCGACCTGAGCGCCATCCGCGAGGCCGAGCAGGCCCTCAGGGCGCTGAACGCCGAACTGGAAGGCCGCGTGCAGCAGCGCACCGAGGACCTCGCGCGTGTCACGCGCTTCAGCACCCTGCTCCTCACCGCCGCCGGGGAGGGCATCTTCGGCCTGGACGCGCGCGGCATCACCACCTTCGCCAACCCGGCCGCAGCGCGCATGCTGGGCTACAGCATCGAGCGCATGATCGGGCAGCCGCAGCACGATCTGGTCCACCACCACCACGAGGACGGCGCCCCGTACCCGCTGGCCGACTGCCCCATCCACCAGACCCTGCTGGACGGCCAGACGCGCCGCGTGGAACGCGACGTCATGTGGCACGCCCAGGGCCACGCCGTGCCCGTCGCTTACGTCGTCACCCCCACCCACGACGAGCAGGGGCAGACCAGTGGCGCAGTCGTCATGGTGCAGGACATCACCGAACGCATCCGCGCGCAGGGGCAGCTGCAGGACCTCATCGAGGACCTCGAACGCAGCAACCAGGACCTCGAACAGTTCGCGTACGTCGCCAGCCACGACCTGCAAGAACCCCTGCGCACGATCGGCAGTTACACCGAACTCCTCGCGCGGCGCTACCAGGGGCAACTCGACCCGCGCGCCGACCAGTACCTGCACTTCATGCAGGACGCCGTGGACCGCATGCGTAGCCTGATCCAGGACCTGCTGGGGTTTGCCCGCCTGAGCCGCGCGGACCTGACCCTGACCCCCACCCCGCTCGGCGACCTGATGCGCAGTGTGCAGCAGAACGTGCAGGGCACCCTGGACGCCGACGGCAGCTCACTGACCTGGGACACCCCGGATCAGGTCATGGGCCAGGCGTCACTGCTCACGCAACTCCTGACGAACCTCGTCAGCAACGGCCTGAAATTCCACCGGCCCGGCGAGACGGCGCACGTGCAGGTCACGTCCCGCCGCGAGGGCGACATGATCCACATGCAGGTACGCGACAACGGCATCGGGATCCCACCCGAATACCACGCGCGGATCTTCGAGATCTTCCAGCGCCTGCACCGCCGCGAAACGTACGCAGGCAACGGCATGGGCCTCGCCATCTGCCGTAAGATCACCGAACATCACGGCGGCCGCATCTGGCTCGACTCCAGCCCTGATCTGGGCAGCACCTTCCACCTGACCCTCCCGGCGGTACCCTCATGACCCACGACACCGCCACCGACCGCATCGAGATCCTGCTCGTCGAGGACAACGAACCCGACGTGCTGCTGACCCTGGAGGCCTTCGAGGACGCCCGCGTGCCCAACCGCATGCACGTCGCCCGCGACGGCGTCGAGGCGCTGCGCTTCCTGCGCCGCGAGGGTGAATACGCCGCCGCGCCGCGCCCCGACGTGATCCTGATGGACATCAACATGCCCCGCAAGACCGGCCTGGAAGTCCTCGCGGAGGTCAAGGCCGACCCGGCCCTGCGCAGCATCCCGGTCGTGATGCTGACCACCAGCCAGGCCGAGGACGACGTGCGCGCCTCCTACGAGCGGCACGCCAGCGGCTACGTGGTCAAACCCGTGGGCTTCGAGAACTTCCTGGGCGCCATGCGCGCCTTCGAGTCGTTCTGGCTGACCTTCGTGCGCTTCCCGCCCCGCGCCTGAACCGCTCCCCGCACGCGCCCCCTCCAGCCCCACGGGGCGCAGAGGGCGTTGACGTGACGCCCTTGGGCGCCGCACTCTCCTGGCCTGCCGCCGCTCGGCGAGTCCCGCAGGGGGAGAGGGAGCAGCGGAACGCGATCACGCTGGAGGCGAGTCACCTTACTCCCGTATCACAGCAGAATTCAGGAGGATTGACGGTACCGTCAATCCTCCTGAACGAGCAGAGCGAGCACCTGACAACACCGGCGGTTGGAAGTGAAATTGAAGGGCGTGGTGTTGGCCCTTCAATGGAACTGGAAACCGCTGTCAGAGGTCTTGAGGATGTCCCACTCCCTTTGAATTCTGTCTGCGGTCAGGGGTCCAGCAGCGCGCGCAGCAGGGCCGGGACGGCCGCGCGCGGCCCTAGCAGGGGCACCCCGCCGCGTGCCAGGACGACCACCACCGCACCCCGGTCCAGGTGCACGCCCAGGCCCGTGCGGGTGCCGCGCGCCACGCCGTCATGCCAGCGCACCCCGCCCGGCAGCGCCCCCCGCGCGAACCAGCCGGACGCGACGCCCTCCACGCCCGGCGGCAGGCCCGGTACGCGCCGAGCGTCCCACCACGCGCCCCCCAACTGCCCGGCCAGGTGCGCCGCGCCGAAGTTCAGGAGGTCGTCGGCCGCGCCGAACAGGCCCCCGGCGCCCACCAGCGGCCCGAAGCCCGTCACCTGCCCTCCGGTCAGCAGGCCCGCGCCGGGCCGGACCACGTCCGCCGGGGCGAGGGCCGTGACGCGCAGCCCCAGCGGGCCGGTCACCTCGCGCCGCAGCGTCCGCGCGTACCCGTCCGCGCTGAAAGCCTCGCCTGCCGCGCGCGCCGCCGCCAGCCCCAGCAGGCCTGCGCCGAGGTTCGAGTACTGAAATCGCCCACCGGGCCGCGCCCAGCGGCGCACGCTGAGCACCACCGCGCCGGGGCTCATCGGCCCGTACGGGTCGTGGAAGTGCGTGAACGTCGTCACGCCCACCCGCGCCGGGTGCAGCGGCACGCCCGCCGTGTGCGTCGCCAGGGCCCACGCGGTCACGTGGCGCGGCACGCCCCGCAGCGGCCCGCCCAGCGCCGCGAGGGGCGCGTGCCAGTCCAGTGCCCCCCGGTCCACCAGCAGCCCGGCCAGCGCCGCCGTGAACGGCTTGCTGACGCTGGCCAGTTCGAACACCCCGCCGGGCGCGACCCCACCCACGCCCCGCACCACCCGCGCGTCCCCGCGCGCCGCGCCCACCACGCCCCCCTGCGCGAGCGCGGCGCGCAGCGGCGCCCGGTAGGCCGACAGGTCCCGGCTCAGCACGCCGCCCAGGTCACGCAGGGCCTCCCGCCACGGGTCACGGAACATGGCCCGCAGCGTATCCTGACCGGTTCGGCGCCGCCCTTCATGTTCGCCGCGCGCGCGCCTGTCAGAGTGGCGCCACACCCGGCCCCCTACGCTGCGGGCAGCCGGACCTCGCCCGGCCGCACCGGAGACCGCATGCCGCACCGCACCCACATCCAGGACCCTGCGCCCCTGCATGATCAGGTGGGCCGCCTGTACTTCCGGGTGGTGCTGCCCGCCGCGATGGTCGCCCTGACCCTCAGCAGCGCCGGGCAGGACAATCCGGTGCTGCCCCTGCTGACGCTCCTGGCCGCGCTGGGGGCGGCGCTGCACCTGCTGCTGCCCGCGCGGCTGCGGGACGCGGTGCGGTACGGGTTCGCGGTCATGGCCATCGCGTTCGTGCTGGGCGTGACCGCGCTCGGGCACCTGCCGGGCCTGCGCGGCACGCCGGCGCAGCTGTCCGTGGCGCTGCTGTTCACGCCCGCCACCCTGATGGCCTGGACGCTGCTGTTCGCCGACCGCCCCCGCACCGCACTTGTTCTGAACGTCACCCTGACGCTGAGCATGACGCTGCTGGTGTGGCGCTGGCAGGCGCAGGGCCTGCAGGCAGGACCGCTGCTGAACCTGCCGTTGCTCGTGGCGGTGATCGGCGCGGCGGTCGTGTACTACGCGCTGACGTTCGCGCACATGAACGCCCGGTACCACGCGGGCGAGCAGGAACGCATGCGCGACCCGCTGACGGGCCTGCTGAACCGCCGCGCGCTGAACGAACGGCCGGGCGCGCAGGGGACGCTGCACGTGGCCGTGCTGGACATCGACCACTTCAAGCGCGTGAACGACACGCACGGGCACCTCGCGGGGGACCGGGTGCTGCGCGCCGTGGCGGACGTCATTCAGGACGCGCTGGCCGGGCACGGTGAGGCGTACCGCTGGGGCGGCGAGGAATTCGTGCTGCTGCTGCCCGCCGGGAGTGACGCCCCGGCAGTGCTGGAGGGCGTGCGGCGCGAGATCGCCGCGCGGCAGTTCACGGGCGGGCAGCGCGTGACGCTCAGCGCCGGACTGACCCGCCTGGGTGACGGGGAGGACCTCGGGCGGGCCTTCGAGCGGGCCGACGCGGCCCTGCGCGCCGCGAAGGACGCCGGGCGGGACCGGGTGGTGCTCGCCGCGCCGGGAGGGCCGGGCACCGCGCCGCTTGACAAGCGTGCGCTGGGCCGGTAACCTTCTCTCCGCTGGTCCGGTAGTGTAGCGGTTAGCATATCTGCCTGTCACGCAGAAGGTCGCGGGTTCAAATCCCGTCCGGACCGCCAGCACAGGAAGCGCCTCGGTGAATACCGGAGGCGCTTCCTTCCTTATGGTCCGTGCCCGTCGGCGGCGGTCAGCGCGTGACCCTGGAACATGAAGGCCGCAAAGAGGGCGGGGGATACACGCGGGCACGCCGGTTTGCCGTATCATGCGCCAGGTTTCGCACGGCGTCCGCGAGCTGCGCTCTGCTCCGAACCCCGCGCACGGCGAGCCTATCCCCACCGGAGGAGGACGCCCCTCAATGACGACCCCAGCAAGCTTTTCCACCACTGACGCCGCCGAACTGTACCAGGTGCCCAACTGGTCGGGCGGGTGGTTCCGCGTATCCGACAAAGGCCAGGTGGAGGTCACCCCCACCCCCGGCCTGCACGCGCCCCTGCGCGCCATCGTGGACGAGATCGTCGACCGGGGCGAGAGCCTGCCCGTCATCCTGCGTTTCCCGCAGGTGATCACCGGCCGCGTGAAGCACCTGAACGAGGCGTTCGGGAAGGCCATCGCCGAGTACGGCTACACCAGCCACTACCAGGGCGTGTTCCCCATCAAGGTCAACCAGCGCCGCGTGGTCGTCGAGAGCATCGCCGCCGCCGGGTACGACTACGCGCACGGCCTGGAGGCCGGCAGCAAGGCCGAACTCGCGCTGTGCCTCGCGCAGCGCATGCACCCCGACGCGCTGCTGTGCTGCAACGGCTTCAAGGACGACGGGTTCATCAAGCTGGCCCTGTGGGGCCGCACGCTCGGCAAGAACGTCGTCATCACCATCGAGAAGTACAGCGAACTCGACCGCATCCTGAAACAGGCCAAGGCGCTCGGCGTGCGCCCCGCGATCGGCGTGCGCTTCAAGCTGCACGCGCGCGGCAGCGGCCAGTGGGAGGAATCCGGCGGGGATCAGGCGAAGTTCGGCCTGAACGCCTACGAACTCCTGCGCGTCGTCGAACGCCTGAAAGAAGAGGACATGCTCGACAGTCTGGTCATGCTGCACACCCACATCGGGTCGCAGATCACCGACATCCGCCGCGTGAAGGTTGCCGTGCGTGAAGCCACGCAGACATACGCGGGCCTGATCGCCGCCGGAGCGCAACTGAAGTACCTGAACGTCGGCGGCGGCCTGGGCGTGGACTACGACGGGTCCAAGACCACCTTCTACGCCAGCATGAACTACACCGTGCAGGAGTACGCCGCCGACGTCGTGTACACCGTGCAGGAAACCTGCAAGGCCAGAGGCGTCCCCGAACCCGTCATCGTCAGTGAATCCGGCCGGGCCCTGACCGCGCACCACGCCGTGCTGATCCTCCCGGTCGTGGACGTCACCGGCCCCACCCGCGACCTCGAAGACCTCGCCCCCGCCGACGAGAACAGCCACCAGATCATCAAGGACATGGAAGACATCCTGGCGAACATCACCGCCCGGAACTACCGCGAGTCCTACAACGACGCCGTCGGCGACAAGCAGACCCTCCACAACCTCTTCGACCTCGGCTACGTCACCCTGCAAGACCGCGCCCGTGGCGAGGCGCTGTTCAACGCCATCCTGCGCAAGGTCGCCAAACTCATCCAGAACGAGAAGTACGTCCCCGACGAGCTGGAAGACCTCCAGAAGGTCCTGGCAGACAAATACATCTGCAACTTTTCACTGTTCCAGAGCCTGCCGGACAACTGGGCCATCCAGGCGCTGTTCCCGATCGTGCCGCTGGACCGCCTGAACGAGAAACCCACCCGGCAGGCCACCCTGGTCGACATCACCTGCGACAGCGACGGCAAGATCGAGAAATTCATCGACCTGCGCGACGTCAAGGCCACGCTGCCGCTGCACGAACCCGGCGACAAACCCTACTACCTGGGTGTGTTCCTGATGGGCGCCTACCAGGACGTGCTCGGCAGCGCCCACAACCTCTTCGGGAAGGTCAGCGAGGCGCACGTCACCCTGCGCCCCGGCGGCCGCTTCCACATCGACCTGTTCGTGCGCGGCCAGAAAGCCCGCCGCATGATCGAAAGCATGGGCTACGAGGAACCCATGCTGCGCGACAGCATCGAAGATCAGGCCGACGCCGCCATCAAGAACGGCATCCTGACCAACGAACAGGAACACGAACTCCTCGAAGACTACGGCGAGGAACTCCTGGGGTACACGTACCTCGAATACGAGAACTGAGCAGGGAACCAGCGGCGTTCAGGATTCACTTCCTGGCCGCCGCTCTTTACCGCAGCAGTCGCCGCGCCCGCCAGAGCAGCCACGCGGCCGTCACGCCCCCCAGCGCCCCCAGCACCATGGGCCGCAACGGGTCCGGTTCCCCCCGCTGCGCCGCATGCACCGGTACCGGGTGCCCCAGGTACCACCCACGCGCCGGGCGCCCCCGCACCTCGAACCCGGCAGCCAGCCCCGACAGCTGCCCGCGCAGCACGTCCCCGGCCATCGGATGCCCGTGCCCGGTCGCAGCCAGCGCCGGGCTCAGCGCCTCCAGGCCACGCACCGACGCGGCCGCCGCCTCCCAGTTCGGCGTGTAGTACGCCGGTGGCCGGCGCACCTCCGTCACCGCGTTCAGTAGCGCCCCGGTCGCCGTCTCCTGCCGGGTCGTCACGAACGCGTCACCCGCCACCAACGTCCGGTCCGCGGCCCGCCACAGCGACACGTGCCCACTGGTGTGCCCCGGCGTGTGCAGCCAGCGCCACCCCGGCGCGCCCGGCACCGACCCGTCCTGCGGCAGCGGCCGCACGTGCGGCCGGAAGTCAAAGGGGCCCGGCAGGAACACCGGGGACAGGACGCTCATCACGCCACCCACCGTCGGATCCGGAAACGGGTACGGCGCCACGCCCGTCAGGTGCGGCAGCTCCAGCGGGTGTGCGTACACCGGCACGTCCCACACCGCCAGCAGGCCTGCCAGCGCCCCCACATGATCCAGGTGCCCGTGCGTCAGGATCACCACCTCGGGTGGCCGCGCCCCGTGGACCGAGCGGGCCGCACGGCGGATCAGGCCCGCCGTGCCCGGCATCCCGGCATCCACCAGCACCCACGGCCCGCCCGGCTCGCCCAGCAGGAACACGTTCACCATCGGCAGGCGCACCCGCACCAGATCCCCCCGGAGCGTCTGCGTGCCCCCGAACGACGACCCCTGAGGATGAAGGGCCAGTACCGGCTGAGCAGCAGTCATACCCGAGCGTAGAAACCCACGCTGTGCCCCGCGTGTACGCGGGCTTCAGGCGCCGCCCACGCGGCCCCCACCGAACCTTAGGCCGAACCAACAGCCACCGCAGAAAAAACGAAAGGCGCGGAGTGGACAGAGCGGGCACCGCCTGCCCCCGGTGGAGTGGGGGAGACGGGTGAACCGTCCAGTGGCCCAGTCCGCCCCCCGTCACCACCCCGCGCCCCAGCAGAAGCGCGGGCATGTTGAGTTCAGAGACCTATCCACACCACAAGCCGCGCCGCTTGCTCGTTTGCCTCGTGGGCCTGTGCGAAGGCGTGCCATGCGCGGATGAAGTCCGTTTCCGCGTACTCCTCGTAGGCGTGCGGGGGGATGCGTTCGCGCGCCTCGGCGGTCAGCCATAGCGCGGCGTTCAGCAGCAGCGGGAGTTCCTGCGGGGTGATGAATGTCGCCCCGCAGACCTCTCGTGGGTAGGCGGTCACCTGTGCGTCGTATCGGTCGCGCAGGACTTCGGAGACGTCGGGGGGCAGGCCCCGGTCTGCGAGGCCTGCCCCATGGAGTGCCTGCCGGAAGTGGCGGACTGATCCGATCTCGAAGGTGGCGACGGGCCACCAGTGGCCGCCGACCTCCCTGATTTCGCAGTGGAGGTCGGCGGTGAGGCTCATGTCAGGCGTTCACCCATTCCTGAAGGCTCTTGACGTTCAGCGCGTCGTTTTTGGCGGCGGCGATGGCTTTGGCGGTCCATTCGGCGGCTTCTTTGGTGCTGACGATGGGCACGCCGCGTTCCAGCGCGGTGCGCAGGTACTCGCTGCCGGTCACGTCGATCAGCAGGTTCGGCAGCTGGTCGGTCTGGTCGCGGGTGACGGTCAGACCTGCCGCCTGCAACTGAGCGGCGATGTCGTCCAGTCCGTCGCCGAGCAGCAGGGCGGTGCCGCTGGTGGGGAGGTTGTTTTTCGCGCCGATCTGCGCGCGGTAGAACGCGCGGTACGGGTCGGTGTCGATGCCCATGCTCTCGCCGGTGCTTTTCATTTCGGGGCCGAGGGTGGGGATGACGCCCTTGAATTTCAGGAACGGCAGGTGCACTTCCTTCACGGAGTACATGGGGGGGGTGGGGGTGTCGGTGAGGCCGATCTGCGCCAGGGTGTGGCCGACGGCGATGCGGGCGGCGCTCTTGGCGAGGGGATGGTTCACGGCCTTGCTGACGAACGGGACGGTGCGGCTGGCGCGTGGGTTCGCTTCGAGGATGTACGCGGTGCCGTCCTTGATGGCCCACTGGACGTTCATGAGGCCCCTGACGCCCAGTTCCAGCGCGAGGCGTTCCGTGTCGGCTTTGACGCGCGCCAGGATGGCGGGGTCCAGCGTGACGGGCGGGAGGATGCACGCGCTGTCCCCTGAGTGCACCCCGGCGGCTTCGACGTGTTCCATGATGCCCGCGACGACGGCGGTCTGCCCGTCGCAGAGGGTGTCCACGTCGAGTTCCAGCGCGCCTTCAAGGAACTGGTCGAGGAGGATGCTGGGTTGCCCTTCGACGGCGGCGTACACCTCGGATAGGTACGTGGTGAGTTCGTCCATGGAGCGGACGGTGCGCATGGCGCGGCCCCCGAGGACGTAGGAGGGGCGGGCCATGAGCGGGAAGCCGAGTTCGGTGGCGAGCGCGGCGGCCTGATCCGGCGTTTCCGCGACCTTGCCTTTGGGTTGGGGCAGGCCGAGGCGTTCGCACAGGGCGTTGAAGCTGGCGCGGTCCTCGGCTTCGTGGATGGTTTCGGGGCTGGTGCCGATGATGGGGGCTCCGGCGTCCGCGAGTCGCCTGGCGAGCTTCAGGGGCGTCTGTCCGCCGAGCTGCACGATCACGCCGACGGGTTTCTCGTGCTCGACGATGTTCATGACGTCCTCGAACGTCAGCGGTTCGAAGTACAGGCGGTCGGCGGTGTCGTAGTCGGTGCTGACCGTTTCGGGGTTGCTGTTGACCATGATGGTCTCGTACCCGGCTTCCTGGAGGGCCCAGACGGCGTGGACGGTGGCGTAGTCGAATTCGACGCCCTGCCCGATGCGGTTGGGGCCCGATCCCAGGATGACGACCTTGGGTTTGTCGGTGCTCGTGACCTCGTCCTCCCACTCGTAGGTGGAGTAGTGGTAGGGGGTGAAGGCCTCGAATTCGGCAGCGCAGGTGTCCACGGTCTTGTAGACGGGCGTGGCTTTCGCTTCCTTGCGCAGCGCGCGGACGTCCAGTTCGCTCAGGCCGACGATCTCGCCGATGCGGGCGTCGCTGAAGCCCAGGCGTTTGACCTCGCGCCAGATCTCGTACTTCCACTCGCCGATGGGCCCCAGCTGCGTGATCTCGGTCTCGGCGTCGATGATCTCCTTGAGCTGGCTGAGGAACCACGGGTCGATCTTCGTCGCGTCGAACAGCGCCGCCGTGGTCTCGCCGCGGCGCAGGAGTTCCAGCACGGCTTCGAGGCGGCGGGGGTTGCCGTACAGCAGCCCACGCAGGTCGTCGTCGCTCATGGCGGCGAAGGCGCCGCGTACGTCGGACTCGATGCTGCGCATGGCCTTCTGGAGGCTCTCTTTGAAGGTGCGGCCGATGGCCATGACCTCGCCCACGCTGCGCATCTGGGTGCCCAGTGCGTCGGGCGTGCCGGGGAACTTCTCGAACGCGAAGCGGGGGATTTTCGTGACGACGTAGTCGATGCTGGGTTCAAAGCTGGCGGGCGTGGACAGGGTGATGTCGTTCTTCAGTTCGTCAAGGTGGTACACGACCGCGAGCAGCGCGGCGATCTTGGCAATCGGGAAGCCGGTCGCCTTGCTGGCCAGCGCTGAGGAGCGGCTGACGCGGGGGTTCATCTCGATGACGATCACGCGGCCGTCCTTGGGGTTCACGGCGAACTGGATGTTGCTGCCGCCGGTGTCCACGCCGATCTC
>Ga0233424_10003009_pt1 | contig 11290 bp, 12 predicted proteins | sample Watercolumn_Towu_FD_181011 | JGI IMG/M metagenome (GOLD analysis project Ga0233424, IMG submission 181011) | Freshwater microbial communities from Lake Towuti, South Sulawesi, Indonesia - Watercolumn_Towuti2014_125_MG | ecosystem: Environmental > Aquatic > Freshwater > Lake | place: Indonesia... | reverse complement strand
CGAAGTGTTCCTGACCGTCATTCAGAATTGCGGCAAGTTCAAGGCCGTCAAGAGTCTGGCTCCCGCGAGCTGACCGGTTCACAGCACCGGCCCCGGCGCCTGCCGCCGGGGCCGGGTTTTCCGGGGAACACGTACAAAATGATCAGGAGTTCGCTATGAAGATCGGCCGTCTCGCGCTGCGCCTGCACCGCCCGCGCTGGATCCCCAGCCTCAATCTCAGCATCCGCTACAAGCTCTTTATCGCCTTCGGCAGCGTCGCGGCGTTCACCGTCGCCGCCTGTATCGTGAGCTGGGCGCTGTTCAGCGAGGCCGGGCGGACGATCCACGACATGGCCGGCAAGAATATTCCTGCCATCGCCAGCTCGCTCGAGCTGGCGCGCGTCTCGGCCGAGATCGCCGCCATCGCGCCGGCGCTGGCCGGCAGTGCCAGCGAAACCGAGCGGGAGGAGACCTTCCAGGGACTGCAGGCCAAGTCCGTTGCCATGCAGGAGCTCCTGGGCCGTCTGCAGGGTGACAAGGCCGCCGGTCTCGCCGGGTTCGCCACCGACATTGGTAAGCGTCTTTTCGACCTCAACGGTATCGTCAAGAACCGTCTGGCGCTAGCCACCCAGCGCCAGAGACAGGTCGATGCGATGCGCGCCGCGAGAGAGAGGTTCGGCCAGGTTGCCGTGCCGATGATCGACGAGAACAGCTTCTCTCTGACTCTCGCCATGCAGTCCGCGGCGGAAAATGGCACTCCGGAATCGATCGGCAAGGAGCTCGGCAAGCTCTCGGATCGCGAGCTGGTGGTCCTCGAATCGCTGCTCAAGCTCGTCGCCGATATCAACGTCGCCCAGGGTACGCTGCTCGAGGTGGCCGGTCTGCCGTCGCGCGATCTGCTCGGCCCGGCGCAGGAACGCTTCAACGCGGCCGCGCAACGTGCCGTCAAATCCCTCGAAGCCATCGAGAAGGTCGAGAAATCGCCGAAGCTGCACGAAGCCACACAGTCCGTTATCGACTTCGCCAAAGGCGACAACGGCCTGTTCGAGCTGCGCCGTCGTGAACTGGCCGCGATTACCGCCGGACAGAATGCCCTGCAGACGGCCCGCACCATCGCCCAGACTCTCGGCGAGGAGGTGGCGCTGATTGTCGACACCGCCCGACTGGAGAGCCGCATCGCCATGCAGCGCTCCGACGAGGCGGTCAACCGCGGCCAGATGATCCTTCTGGCGCTTGCCGCCGCCGGCCTGATCACCGCCATCCTGATTGCCTGGCTCTATGTCGGCCGCCGGGTTGTGAGCCGCCTCGTCCGCCTGGGCGGCGCGATGCGTGGCATCGCCGCGGGTGAGCTGGAAACAGCCATCTCCAGCGGCGGCAATGACGAGATCACACGCATGTCGGACGCCCTGACGGTCTTCCGCGACGCCGCCGTCGCGGCACGCGAGGCCTCGGCCCAGCGTCAGGCCGAGCGCGAACGCAACGCCGCCCAGCGCCGCGAGGACATGCTGTCGCTGGCCAATGCCTTCGAAGCCAGCGTCAAGTCGGTGGTCGACGAGGTCGCCAGCGGGGCCAACGGCATGCGTTCGACCGCTTCGGCGATGAGCAACACCGCAGCCGGCACCAAGACCCGCACCGAGACCGTGGCGAATGCCGCGGAGCAGGCCTCGGCCAACGTGCAGACCGTCGCGGCAGCGGCCGAAGAACTCTCGAGCTCCATCGTCGAAATCGGCCGCCAGGTTTCGCAGTCGGCCAAGATCGCCAATCGCGCGGTCGAGGACGCCCAGCGCGGCAACGTCTCCATGGAAGGCCTCGCCGCCGCCGCCCAGAAGATCGGTGACGTGGTGAAGCTGATCAACGACATCGCCGGCCAGACCAACCTGCTGGCGCTCAATGCCACCATCGAGGCGGCGCGTGCCGGCGAGGCCGGCAAGGGCTTCGCCGTGGTCGCTTCCGAGGTCAAGTCGCTGGCCAACCAGACCGCCAAGGCCACCGAGGACATCGCCGCCCAGATCGCCTCGATCCAGGGTGCGACCAAGGAGGCCGTGACCGCAATCGCCGGTGTGGGCAAGACCATCAAGGAGGTCAGCGAGATCTCCACGACGATCGCCGCGGCCGTCGAGCAGCAGGGGGCAGCGACGCAGGAGATCGCGCGCAACATCCAAGAGGCGGCCTCGGGCACCCGCGAGGTGCAGACCAACGTCGCGGAGGTGGCTACGGCTGTGGCCGAGACCGGAACCCGCGCCGGCGACGTCCTAGCCGCCGCCGAGAGCCTGTCGAAGCAGTCGGTCGTCCTCGAAACCGAGGTAAGCAAGTTCCTCGAGAAGGTTAAGGCGGCCCAAGCCGCCAGTCGTCTGGGGTGTCCACAGCCGGCGGTCACGCCTCAGAAGGGCCGGACGATCACCAGGATGACGATGCCTATCATCAGGAGCGTCGGCACCTCGTTCCACAGGCGGTAGAACCGCGCGGGGCGGGTATTGCGGTCTTTGGCGAAATCCTTGCGCCACAGCGCCAGCAGGTGGTGCACGACTACGAGACCGGCAACGAGCACCAGTTTCGCGATCAGCCAGCCCTGGCCCCAATCCTGGACCCAGGCCAGCATTCCCCCGAACACGAACACCGCGCCCTGTGCCGGGTTCATGATGCCACGCAGCAGGCGCCGTTCCATGACCTTAAGCGTCTCGGACAGCTCGGAGCCCGGCGCCGCGGCGCAGTGATAAACGAAGAGACGGGGTAGGTAGAGCAGCCCCGCCATCCAGGCGATCACGGCGATGACGTGCAACGCCTTGATCCACTCGTACCAAACGGCGATGAAATCGCTCATGCTCCAGTCATCGCACAACAGGTGAATCCCGCCCCGCAAACCCGGCTGCCCCCGGCAGCAGCGATACGCGCCGGCTGCCGCCGGGCCCCGCGCACCAGGCCAGCCAGACCGCCGATGAACGCCGGCTCAACCCCGACTGTCGGTACGCGCTCGTAGTGCGGCACACCGAGCTTCATCGCCTCGTCGCGATAGGTCATATCAAGCTCGACGAGCGTCTCGGAATGCTCCGAGACGAAGGCTATCGGCGCCACGATAAGCGGAACCCGGTCGGCACCGGCACGCCGCAACTCGTCTTCGGTGTACGGCTTGAGCCATTCCAGGGGACCGACACGGCTCTGGTAGGACACGACAGAGTCAAGATCCGCGATCCCCAGTTGCGCCACGATAGCTGCCGCAGTGGCCTCGACATGCACCTGGTAAGGATCGCCGCGCTCGACCACGCGTTTCGGCAGCCCGTGGGCAGTGAACAGAAGACGCGGACGTCCACGGACTGAGGCCCGCTCATAGGCCGGCCGGATCAGGGCGGCCGTCGCTTCGACAAATCCTCTCTCTGAGGGATAGCAGCACACAGTGTACGTCGGCGCCGTCAAACCGATACGCCGGGTCTGTCTCTGCCACTCGGCAAGGGAAGACGCCGTAGTGGTCGTGGAATACTGAGGATATAGCGGCAGCAGCACGATCTCGTCGGGCCCGAATTCTTTCACCGCCGCCACTGTCTTGTTGCTGAGTGGATGCCAATAGCGCATGGCGATGAAGACCTTCGTGGTGCCGGTATCGCCAAGCGCCTGTTCCAGCGCCCGAGCTTGAGCCCGGGTGTTGGCCAGCAGGGGCGAACCGCCGCCCAGCGGGCGATAAATCTCGCGGGCCACCGGGGCACGTCGTCGGGCAATCAAAGACGCTAGCAGCCAGCGCAACGGCTGCGGCAGCCCGATGATCGCTGCATCGTTGAACAGATTGAACAGGAAGGGCTGTACCGCCTCGGGCCGATCGGGGCCGCCGAGGTTGAACAGAACAACAGCCAGCCGGGTCATGCCGGTCGATGATGCCAGGCACGGATCAGCGCGGCCAGGCGTGCCACGTTCTCCGGCGGAGTCTCGGGAACAATGCCATGACCGAGGTTGAAGACGAACGGGCTGCGGCCGAGAGCATTGAGAATCTGCAAGGCGGCTGTTTCCATCGCCCTGCCGCCAACGACCAGGAGAAGCGGATCGAGGTTGCCCTGGACTGCCGACATGGGCTGCAGGACCTGCGCCACCCAGGATGGTGGAACTGTCGCGTCGAGACCGACGCATTCCACGCCCGTCTGCGCTGCATAGTCGGCGTAGCGGAGCCCGGCACCCTTGGGGAAGGCGATGATCGGCACAGCCGGATAGCGCGACTGCACTCGTGCAACGATCTCGCGGACCGGTTCGAGGGCCCAGCGGTTGAATTCGCTGGAGGGAAGAACCCCGGCCCAGGTGTCGAAGAGTTGCACGGCCTCGGCACCGGCTTCGATCTGGGCGCTCAGATACCGACTGGTGGTATCGATGAGCAGGTCTATCAGGTTCTGAAAAAGGCTGGGCTCGGCCAGTGCCAGACGACGGGTTATTGCGAAATCACGGCTGCCGTGGCCTTCGACCATGTAGCAGGCAACAGTCCAGGGCGCGCCCGCGAAACCGATGAGAGCCGTATCAAGCGGCAATCCCCTGGCGACCCGGCGTACAGTCTCGAAAACCGGCGTCACGTTGGCGAGGAAACGATCCACCATGGCCTGGAGCCTTTGGATGTCGTTTGCCGTCCGGACCGGCTCCAGAACCGGGCCCTCGCCTTCCCGGAATTCGAGCCTGACGCCCAGTCCATAGGGCACCATCAGGATGTCGGAAAACAGGATCGCTGCATCCATGGCAAAGCGGCGCACCGGCTGCAGCGTGATCTCGGTGGCAAGTTCCGGTGTCAGGCACAGACGGATGAAATCCGGAGCTTTCGAGCGCAATTCGCGATACTCAGGCAGATACCGGCCCGCCTGCCGCATGAACCAGAAATTGGGGCGAGCCTGGACCTCCCCGTGCAAGGCGCGGATCAGCGATTTGGCTTGGATGGCGGCGGGCTGGGACAAGCGAGACCTGTGTGGTGTCCGGACATCATACTTCCTGAATAGAATCTTTAAAGATGATGTGGACAGTGAATCCCTGTGAATCAGGGGAATTCCTGACTGGGGCAGAGTTGTCCTGAGTCAATCCTGGAGGAGCTATTCAGTGGCCGTCCATGTGAGGAAAAGCAGGGCGGGAACCGTGAGAGATGACAATACATGGCTGAGCGAACGGGGTGGAATTCCGGGGATAACGGGGATGGCAATGGCGATGGCGAGGTTGTGCACCGGTTCCACGCAGGCGATGAAGGCCGATTCACGCCCGGACAAAGCGTGCAGCCGGGGTATCGTATGCGGGGAACAAATCAAAGCCTTCGGTATAACCTTGGGCTTATTTCCCTTATTGTGAAGCTGTCCACAGTCTGGCTGACGCTGACGCTCCGTGAAACTCTTTCATCTGCACCTGATCTCCGATGCCACAGGCGAAACCATCAACGCCGTGGCGCGTGCCTGCCTTGTTCAGTTTGAGGATATGGAGCTGGTCGAGCATACCTGGTCGATGGTCCGCACCGAGCGCCAGCTGCAAAAGGTCATGGATGGAATCGCCGCCAACCCGGGCCTTGTACTTTTCACTCTGGTCGATGACCGGCTGCGGCAGCTGCTCGAGGAAAAATGCCGGACGCTGAACGTGCCCTGCATCTCGGTCCTTGATCCGGTGCTGGGCGCCCTCGGCGCCTTTCTCCGCACCACCATGCGGCATATTCCGGGGCGGCAGCACGCGCTCGACAGCGAATATTTCGCCCGTATCGAGGCCATGAACTACGGCATGGCCCATGATGACGGGCAGTCCACGCGGGATCTGGAAGCGGCGGATGTCGTTCTGGTAGGGGTCTCCCGGACATCCAAGACACCGACCTGCCTGTATCTGGCCAATCGCGGAATCAAGGCGGCCAACGTGCCGTTCGTGGCCGGAGTCCCCTTGCCGGACGAAATCGAGACTCTGAAGAAGCCGCTGGTCGTCGGCCTGACCTGCGATCCCGCGGCCTTGGTCCAGGTCCGGCGTAACCGGTTGCGCATGATCAACGATACCGAGGAGACGTCCTACACCGACATGGAAACGGTGAAGGCAGAGGTCGCGGAAGCACGCAAACTCTTCACGCATCACAGCTGGCCGGTACTCGACGTCTCCCGGCGCTCGATTGAGGAAACGGCCGCGGCGGTGATGCAGATGATTGCCGAGCGGCGCGAGAAGGCGCAGTCGTCATGAGCCTGGTGCTTGCCTCGGGTAGCACCATCCGTCGTACGCTGCTGATCAATGCCGGACTGGATGTTACGGCAGACCCTGCGTCCATCGACGAAGGCGAGATCAAGAAGCGGATGAGGGAGCAGAACGCGCCGGCCCTGGCGGCGGCCATCGAGTTGGCCGCCGCCAAGGCCCGGGCGGTGTCCCCGCGGCATCCCGGAAAGCTGGTCATCGGGGCCGATCAGATCCTGACGCTCGGTAGCCAGTGGTTCGACAAGCCGGGGGACCGGACAGCGGCAGCGGCACAGCTCGAACGCCTGGCCGGGCGTCCCCATCAGCTGATCAGCGCCGTTGCGGTCGTCGAGGGCGAGACGGAAATCTGGCGGACCGCGCAGTCGGTGACCCTGCATATGCGGCCTCTGGGCCGCGCCTTCATCGAATCCTATCTGGACCGCGCGGGGCCTGCTGCCCTGTCCTCCGTCGGGGCATACCAGCTGGAAGGGCTGGGGGCGCAACTCTTTACCGCCATCGACGGAGACTATTTCACCGTTCTGGGCCTGCCATTGCTGCCGCTCCTCGGTTTCCTGCGGCAACGGGGAATCATGCCGGCATGACGATTGGGATCCGCGGCACGACACGCATTGCCGGTCTCATGGGCTGGCCCGTGCGGCATTCGCGCTCGCCGCAGCTGCACGGCTACTGGCTGGCAGAGCACGGTATCGACGGCGCCTACATCCCGTTGCCGGTCGAACCGGCCCGGCTCGAGACGGCGCTGCGCGCTCTGCCGGCTCTCGGCTTCATCGGGGTCAACGTCACCGTGCCGCACAAGGCGCCGGCGCTGTCGCTGGTCGATCAGGTCAACCCGGTCGCCCGCCGGGCTGGCGCCGTCAACACGGTGGTGGTTCAAGCGGACGGGACGCTGGAAGGGCGGAACACCGATGCCTTCGGCTTTCTTGCCGCTCTCGAGCAGGATGCGCCGCAATGGCAGGCCGGGCGGCCGGCGGTGGTTCTTGGCGCCGGCGGTTCGGCGCGCGCGGTGATCGTGGCGCTGATCGATGCCGGCGTCACCGAAATCCGAGTGACAAACCGCACCCGCGCTAGGGCCGAGGCCCTGCAGGAGCTCGGACCTTCCATCCGGGTGATCGCGTGGGATAAACGGACCGCCGCGCTCGATGGCGCGGGTCTCGTCGTCAATACGACGATCCTGGGCATGGGGGGACAGCCGCCATTGGAGCTCGACCTCAAGGCTCTGCCCGTCGATGCTGTGGTCAACGACATTGTCTACAGCCCGCTGGAAACGTCCCTGCTCATTACCGCGCGTGCCCGCGGCAATCCCGCGGTGGACGGCCTCGGCATGCTGCTCCACCAGGCAAGGCCGGCGTTCCACGCCTTCTTCGGCGTCGACCCGGCGGTGACACCGGCGTTACGCGCCCACGTCCTCGGGACCTAACGGATTCATGCGCGTCATCGGCCTGACCGGCTCGATCGGCATGGGGAAGTCGACGGCGGTTCACCTGCTGCGACGCATGCGCGTCCCTGTCCATGATGCCGACGCGGCCGTGCATCGCCTCCTGGGTCCGGGCGGGCCGGCGGTCCGCGCCGTCGGCCGCGCCTTTCCCGGCGTGGTCCGCAACGGCGCCGTCGATCGCCTGAAGCTCGGTGCGAAGGTCTTTGCTCCAGGCAGTCAGCGATTGCTGGAGCGGCTCGAGGCCGTCTTGCATCCCCTGGTCAGCCGCGAGACGCAACGATGGCTGGCCACCCAGGCGCGCCGCCGCGCGCCGGTTGTCGTGCTCGATGTGCCCCTGCTCTACGAGCGTACAGTTCCGGCCAGCTACGATTCCGTGGTGGTGGTGTCGGCCTCACCTACACTCCAGCGACAGCGCGTCCTCCGCCGTCCGGGCATGACGACCACGAAGTTTGCCGACATCCTGGCGCGGCAGATGCCGGACGGCGAAAAACGGCGTCTGGCGGACGCAACCGTCATCGGTGCCTTGGGCTACCGTACGACCGGTACCGGATTGCGCCAGGCTCTGCGGCGACTCCGGCGGCGCAGAGCTTGGCGCCCCGGCTACCGCTAGACCCTGCCGGCTGGACGGATACGGCGAAGCCGGGCATAAGGATTCGCATGCGCGAGATCGTTCTCGACACCGAGACCACCGGTCTCGATCCCGATGCCGGTCACCGCTTGGTCGAGATCGCGGCGATCGAGCTGGTCAATCACCTGCCGACCGGCCGCAAATTCCAGCGCTACCTCAAGCCCGACTGTGAGATGTCGCCCGAGGCCCAGGCGGTGCACGGGCTGACCCTGGCCTTTCTGGCCGACAAGCCGGTGTTCGCCGAGATTGTCGCCGAGCTGCTCGAGTTCATGGGCGACTCCCGGCTGATCATCCATAACGCCGAGTTCGATCTGAAATTTCTCAATGCCGAGCTGAAGACCTTGGGATTTCCGCCGGTGCCGGGATCACGCGCCGTCGATACCGTGCAGCTGGCGCGGCGAAAATTTCCCGGCGCTCCGGCTTCGCTGGATGCTCTCTGCCAGCGCTTCAATATCGACAATACGCATCGTACGTTGCACGGCGCGCTGCTCGATGCCGAGCTCCTGTCCGAGGTCTATCTCGAGCTGGTCGGCGGTCGCCAGTCGCATCTCGTGCTTGAGCGCGAGGAGGTCGTTCCAATCCCGGCAACGGGCGCGGCGATCCGGCTGGAAGCTTCCGCGCGCAGCGGCCGCGTACCGCGTGTCGACGTTCCGAGCGAGGCCGAGCTGGCGGCCCATACCGCCCTGCTTGCCCGGCTGAAGAACCCGATCTGGACGAATTAGGCGGGCTTGGCCTCGGCGCCGGCCTGGGCAGCTTGAGCGGCCTGCTGGCGGTAGAGATCCTGGAAATCGACGGGTGAGAGCAGCAGCGGCGGGAAACCGCCGTCCCGGGTGGCATTCGACAGGATGGCGCGGGCGAAGGGAAAGAGCTGACGCGGCACTTCGATCATCAGCAGCGGCTGCAGCCGTTCCTGCGGCACATTCGCCGGCGTCGTGACGACCCCCGCATAGGCGAGCTCGATGACGAAGACCGCGTCCTCGCCATGCTTGGCTTCGGCATTGATGGTGAGAATCGCCTCATATGCCGTATCGCCGAGCTGGTTGACGTGAACGCCGACGCCGACCGAGACCTGCGGCTGCTGGCCCGCCATGGCGAAGACCTGGGGCGACCGCGGATTCTCGAAGGAGAAATCCTTCACGTACTGGGCGTTGATCGCGTAGGTGAAGGCTTGCGGCGCCGCGGCGGCGGGATCGGACATGACATCGACTCCTGGACGGGAAAAAGCGGGGACAGCCGCTGGGGGCCGTCCGTTAACACGGGGGGATGCCCGGCGGCAACCGGCAATCGGCTCAGGGGTTTAGCGGCAGGTGCACGATCTCGCCGTTGGCCGGCGGCCGGCCGGTCAGACAACGAATGAATCCCCAATGGGTTACCACGGCAATATGCGGATAGTCGGCATGCCCGCGCATGGCCCCGCGGAAGGCGGCACCGCGCGCCGCCAGAGCCTCCTCGGTTTCAGGCTGCCCAGTGGCCACATGGTCGTGCCACCACGTGTCGTCGAGATGGTCGAAGCGGAAGCGCGGAAACCGCCTGGCCAGTTCGACCGGAGAGGCGCCGATATCGCAGTGGAAAGCCGCTCTCTCACGCACCAGGGGATCGATGGTGACATCGATACCCAGGCGGTCGGCAATGATGGCAGCGGTCTGCAGAGCCCTTGTATAGGGGCTGCAGATCATGCGACGGACCTCACCCTCGCCGCCCTGCTGCAGGGTGAGCAGCGCGTCGGCGGCCACCCCTGCTTGGCGCACGCCTTCGTCGGTCAGCACCGGATCGGCTATGCCGGGATCGACCCGGGTCACCGAAAACACCGCGTTGAACTGGGATTGGCCGTGGCGGATCAAGAACATAAAAAACCCGGAATCCGTCTGGCAAAGGCCGTGCGACAGCCCTATTTTAGAGGGTGGCGCGAGCGGAGTTATGCTTGCGCCGGTAGGGTTTGTCGAGCCACCGCGACGCAGCGCACCAGATTGCCGGCGGCCTGACGGACCCACGGCGATGCCGGCTCCCTCCGGAGCGGCGGTTCGAGCAGGCGGGTAAAATCCGGTGATGGGTGACGGCTTGGCCTTTTTCGATATCGTGTTTTTCGCCCTGGTGGCGGGCTTTCTCATCCTGCGCCTGCGCAGCGTTCTCGGCCGCCGCACGGGCAACGAGAACCGCGAGCGCTGGACGCCGCGCCTGCCGCAACGCGCCCCTTCCAAGCCCGGCCTGCCCGCCGATCGTCCGTTGCCCGACAATGTCACGCCGCTGCCCGGCCGTGACCCGGCGGGCATGGGCGGCTCGCCTCTCGACGCCGCCCTCACCCAGATCCGTCTGGCAGACCCCTCCTTCGACCCGCAGGGCTTCATTGGCGGCGCGCGGGCGGCGTTCGAGATGATTGTCACCGCCTTCGCCCACGGTGACACCGCCACCCTGCGGCCGCTTCTGGCCGATGACGTCTACGAGAATTTTTCTGCCGCCATCAAAGGCCGCCAGGACACCAAACAGACCCTGGAGACGACGCTGATCGGCATCAAGTCGGCGGAGATCATCGAGGCCCGCATGGAAGGCCGCACGGCCTATGTCACCGCGAAGTTCATCTCCGAGCAGGTGAACGTCACCCGCAACGCAGCCGGCGAGGTCGTGGACGGCGATGCCAACCGCGTGGCCGCGGTCACCGACATCTGGACCTTCGCCCGCAACACCCGCGCCAGCGACCCGAACTGGGCGCTGGTCCAGACGTCTGAGTCCCAGTAAGGCCTTCGCGGCGCTGGCGCTGCTGGCGCTGGCCGCCTGCGAAATCCCTAAACCGCCGCTCGACCGTCTGGCGCTGCTGCCGGCGCGCTTTGCCGAGCTTCCCGGCTGGCGGGAAGACCGGCAGGCCGAGGCTCTGGTCACCATCAATCGATCCTGCGCGCGTCTCGCGCGCCTGGCTGACACGGCGGCGATCGGGCCGGCCGGTATCGGCGGTCAGGCGCAGGACTGGCGCGCTCCCTGTGCAGCACTGGCCGCTCTTCCAGCCGGGGATCACGCCGCCGCCCGTGCCGCGCTGGAGCAGTGGTTCGTACCCTACGCTGCCAGCAACAACGGCGACACGAAGTGTCTGT
>Ga0233424_10003008_pt1 | contig 11295 bp, 4 predicted proteins | sample Watercolumn_Towu_FD_181011 | JGI IMG/M metagenome (GOLD analysis project Ga0233424, IMG submission 181011) | Freshwater microbial communities from Lake Towuti, South Sulawesi, Indonesia - Watercolumn_Towuti2014_125_MG | ecosystem: Environmental > Aquatic > Freshwater > Lake | place: Indonesia... | reverse complement strand
GAGCGTCTGGGGATGGGAGCGCGCGGCTACCTGAACCACCTGCTGTATCGAAAACGGAGGTCTGGCACGAAGTAGCCATTATCAAGAACTGACCCCTTTACGTCTCTGCTACGACCTCGAAATCGACATCGCCGGCCAGTCGCGGGAGCGCAAAGCCGGAGCCGTGGTGCCCGGACCTTTCGCCAAAGTGCTGAAGGGCCAGAACGTCTTCCACTTCACCGCTGGGAGGGGTGCAAGTGAGTTTGTATCCAAGCCGTGATCCAGGTAATCGAAGGAGCAAATACATGAAACCCATCCTCATATTCCTCGCCGCCCTGCTGCTCGTGCCGCCGGCGAGCGTTCGGGCCATCGACTACCCACACGTCACCGCCGAGCCGCAGAAGACCGGTTGGCCGCTGACGGACGAGGAACGTGCGTATGTGCTCAAACCGGAGCATGAACGCCGCCCCGGTCGCGAGAGCAACAAACATCTGCCGAAGCTGTGGCCGCAGGTGCCGAGCGCGGGGCATTTCGGCGGTGATGCGTGGCTGAAGCTCCACGAAGCGCATGTGAAGACGGTGCAGGCGAACCAAGGGCCGTGTGATGTGCTGCTCGTCGGCGACAGCATCACGATTCAGTGGGGCGACTCGTGGAAGAAGCACTTCCCCGCGCTGAAAGCCGTCAATATCGGCATCGGCGGCGACAAGACGCAGAACGTCCTCTGGCGTCTCGATCATGGTGGTGTTGAGGGACTTCAGCCGCGCACGATCGTGCTCATGATTGGCAACAACAACATGTTCTTCACGCCCGAGACCGGCATCGAAGCGGCGGCGCAGGGAATCGAAATGTGCGTGAAGAATCTGCGCGAGAAGTTCCCCGCCACGCCGATCATCGTCGCCAAGATTCTGCCCGCCCACGATCCCGGCAATCGCTTCCACGAGGACATCAAGAAGACCAACGCTGCCCTCGATCCGCTGAAGCTCGACGGCGATCCCCAAGTGCGTGTGCTGGACCTGTGGAGCGACTTCACCAACGCCGATGGCACGATCAAGAAGGACCTCTTCACGCCGGATAATATCCATCTCTCGTCCGCGGGTTATGCGGTGTATGCGGGGCGGTTGAAGCCATTGCTGGAAAAACTAACTGCCGCAGCGGACATTCGACCTCGCGAGCAGTATTTGCTTTTGAACTACTCCACCTCGCTCAACGCACCGCAGCAGGCGCAGGACATGATGAGCTATGTGCGTGATACGTTTGGCGAGGCGAACCGCACGTCGCGTCTCAAGGTCGGTCTCGCGATCATCTACACGCCGAAGGAGCAGGTGGCGGAGACGGCGGCGCGATTGCGTGCCGACCTCGCACTGGCAGAGCAGATGAACGTGCCCGTTTTGATCCAGGTGGACATGGAAAACTGGCTGCCGGAGTCGCTGCTGAACTGGCACGATCCGAAGAAGCCGGGCTACGATCCCAGCAAGGTGAACGATGTGGAGTGGACCGGCTGGACGCCCGACACCGCCGTGAAGCTCTGCTGGCGGAACTGGGGCACGATGGTGCGCGTGGGGCCGCATCCGAACCTGCTCAGCCCGCGCTATCAGGCGTGGGAGAGGAGCATCTACACCGCGCTCGCTCCTGTGGTGGTTGAGTGGATCAATTCACTGCCGACGGAGAAGCAGTGGCTTTTTGTCGGATGGAAATGCGGCTGGGAGACCACGCCCAACAGCCAGTATGCCTATTTCAAAGACGGCAACAGCTACTACGGACGGAGCGACGACCCGAAATGGGACAACGCGAACAAGCAATACATCGGCTACAACGCTGCACGCACCGGCGGCTTTCAGACCAGCGGCGTGCTCGACTACCAACAAAGTTACGATGTCTTCATGAAGATCATTGGCGCGCATTTGTCCTTCCTCGCGAAGACGGCACGTTCGCTTGGGCTGCCGCGCGAGAAGCTCTTCGTGCACACCATCGCGCAGGGCGTGGATCGCTATAACATGGACTCGCAGTTCAACGCGGACAGCAACCCCTCGCCGTCCTTCTACGGCAAACCGACCACATCGCTGCGCGACAACCCGAGCTTTATGCGCTGCCTCGCGAAGGCGCGCGGCGAGTTTGGCACGGTCGGCTATGGCATCGGCGAGTTCGTCTTCGGAGCAAAGGACTACGACGCCTGGTATCACTGGTTCACGGACAAGGTCGCCGCTGATCCTGATTTGATCTTCGCCGCGCTCTACAATTACGACCGAATGAAGGGCCAGCCCGAGATCGAGCGCGCTATGCTCGATGCGATGAAGAAAACTCGAAATTGAGCTCCTATGAAACCCCTCCTCCCACTCCTCACCACCGTGCTGCTCGCGCCGCTGCCCGTCCCCACTCTCACCGCCGCACCTGTGGCCAGGCCCGCCCTCGGCATCAACCTTTCCGGACCGGCCGATTGGAACACCGAGTTGCCATTCGTGGATGCCTTCCGCCTGTCGCGCGCCTGGATCAGCCAGAAGAAGGGTGAAGGGTGGGGCAAGGGGCCGTCGCTCGAACTCGACGAGCGCGGCTGGGTGAAGCGCCTCGCGCCGGACTGCTTTGCCGAGACGCCGCTCTGCACCATCGACGGCGGGCATTATCCGAGCGGTGAATGGACGGTGCTGTGGGAGGGCGAAGGGAAGATTGAACTGTCGAAGGGCAGGGTCGTGTCGAGCGCACCGGGCAAGCTGGTCGTAAACATCGACGCGAAGGGCGGCGGGTTCTTCCTGCGCCTGCGCGAGACGAAACCGGAGAATTACGTGCGTCACATCCGCGTGCTCATGCCGGGCTTCACCGCCGAGGACGTGGCGAAGAACCCATGGAGCCCGAAGTTCCTCGCCCGCTGGCGCGGCGTGGCCTGCCTGCGCTTCATGGATTTCCAGGAGACGAACAACTCGAGGCAGAAGAAGTGGAGCGACCGCCCGCGCTCCGACGATGCGACGTTCACGCGCCACGGGATCCCCGCCGAGCTGCTCTTCGATCTCGCCAACCGCCTCGAATCCGACGCGTGGGTTTGCCTCCCACACGAAGCCGACGACGACTACGTGCGCGAGTTCGCCCGGCTGGCGAAGGCGAAGCTCGACCCGAAGCGCCGCGTGTATGTCGAGTATTCCAACGAGGTCTGGAACAGCCAGTTCACGCAGAGCAAATACGCCGGCGACCTGGGCGTGAAGCTCGGCCTCGCCGAGAAGACCTGGGAAGGCGCGTGGCGCTACACCGCGCAGCGTTCGGTGGAAATCTTCGCCCTCTTCGAGAAGGAGTTCGGCGGGCGCGACCGGCTCGTGCGTGTGCTGCCGTCGCAGGCGGGGAACAGTTACGTGGCGAAACAAATCCTCGGCTGGAAGGACGCCGCGCAGCGCGCCGACGCGCTGGCCATCGCGCCCTACATCTCGATGAACATTCCCAGGGACGGCAAGCAGCTCACCGCCGCCGAGGTCGCGACGTGGAGCGTGGATAGCTTCCTCGACTACGTGGAGACGCACGCGCTGCCCGAGAGCATGCGCTGGATCGCGGACAACAAGAAGGTCGCCGACCAATACGGACTCAAGCTTGTGTGCTACGAGGCCGGGCAGCATTTCGTGGGCGTGGCCGGCGGCGAGAACGACGACGCGCTGACGAAGTTGCTCCACGCCGCGAACGCCCATCCGCGCATGAAGGCCATCTACCAGAAGTATTACGCCGCGTGGGAAGCGGACGGTGGAGACCTGCTCTGCCATTTCTCGAGTGTGAGCCAGTGGAGCAAGTGGGGAAGCTGGGGCCTGCTGCAATTCGCGGACGAGGACGCCGCGGGGTCCCCGAAGTTCACCGCCACCATGGAGTGGGCGAAGAAACTCGGCCAGCCGGTGCAGTAACCGCGGGCCACGAGGCCGGAGTCCGGTGAAGCGTTTTTCTTGGCCATCGTCTCCTATCCGGCGTGCCTGGCTGCCCTTGATTGCCAACGTCAGCCGGTAACACGGAAGGTGATTCGCGCTAAACTTAAGACGATCGGAAGAACATATGAACGCACTACGCAGACGGACCTTCATCACTCAGTCCAGCCTCGCGCTGGGTGGCCTGGCCTTGGGTGCCGGGTGCTCGACACACCCGCCACACGGGGGCTCGCGCAAAGGACAGACGCAGGATCTGGTCGGCCACTGGCCGCTGCGCGGCGATGCGCGGGATCATTCGGGTCATGGCAACCACGGCGTCGTTCACGGCACCGGCCCGGCCGAAGGCCAATTCGACGGACGCGGCAGCCACGTCGAGGTTCCGCCCGGCGATTCACTCAACCTCGGCCAAGGCGATTTCACGCTGGCCGCCTGGGTCTGGACCGCGCCCGACACGGAAGATGTTCAGGGCGATATTCTCACGCAGTTCGATCCGGTCCGGCGGCGCGGATTCAACTTCGGTCTCAAGTCCAGTGCGGGCGGTTACAGTTCGCACGGCGACGACTGCCATGTCTTCTTCGGCCTCGACGACGGACGAGTCAGTGCCTGGGAGGACTGCGGTCGGCCCAGTTCAACTAGCAACTACATCAGCAACTCACTCACTGTGTTCAACGGCGACCTTTACGCCGCCATCACGGACGCCGTGCGCGAAGAGGACTGGAGCCACGTGTTTCGCTATCGAGGCGGACAATCGTGGGAGGACTGCGGGCGTGTGGGCCAGCTCAAGGCGCGCGGCATCGGTCCCATGATCGTCCATCGCGGCTATCTTTACGCGGGGAGCTGGAATTACGACTGGACGCGGGTCGGCGTGGTTCGGCCGGGCCGTCCGCCCTACGAAGCCGACTTCTGTCGGGTGTATCGCTATGCGGGCGGGACGAAGTGGGAGGATTGCGGCCAACCGGGCCAATGCCGCCGCCTGTTCGGCCTCGCCTCCTATCGCGGACGCCTCTACGTCACGGCCGAGGACGGGCGCTGTTACGTCCATGACGGCGAGCGCGCGTGGGCCGAGTGCGGACGGTTCCCAAACTACGGTCACCCGATGGGCGTGCATAACGGCAAGCTCTACGTGGGTGTGCTGAACCCCGCCGGCGTTTGGGCATACGACGGCGCGACCTGGACGCCCCTCGGCAATCCCCAGGGCCGGGAGGAAGTCTGTAATCAGATTCACGCGCTCCAGACCTATCGCGGACGGCTCCATGTCACGACCTGGCCGCTGGGTCATGTGGTCCGGCTCGATCCGGACCATCGCTGGACGGACTGCGGGCGTTTGGGTGACGCGCTCGAGATCAACGGACTGGCGGTTTACAACGGCAAGCTCTACGGCGGCTCGATCCCGCGGTCCGAGGTGTTCCGTTACGACGACGGCGCCACGTGGACCTCGGTGGGCCGGTTCCTCGAACCGGCGGGTTACCAATTCAAGCACACGAACGAGTGGGCGCGGGTGACCAGCCTGACGGTGTTTGGCGGCAAGCTGTTTGCCAGCATGGGCAGTTGCACCAGTTCGCACCTCGACGCCCCGGCGGACTTTCGGGGCAAGGTCTATGCCCTGCAAGCCGGCCAATGCGTGACTCACGACCGCGACCTGGGCCCTGGCTGGCGACACCTGGCCGCCGTCCGTCGCGGCGAGCGGCTCGAACTGTATGTCAACGGGGTGAAGACCGCCGAATCCGGCGCGTGCTCCGGTACCGTGCTCGATCTCTCCAATGGCCAACCGCTCCGCATCGGATTCGGCGCGACAGACTCTTTCCACGGGAAGGTTCGCGATGTGCGCGTTCATCGCCGTGCGCTCGAACCGGACGTGATGGAGCGCATGGCCGCACACGGGCCCGGCGACAATGGGTAGGACGATGGCGGCTCGCGATGGCAGATAGGCGGTAGGCTCAACAGTCCTGTAACACCGGCCCGACTTGTGCTAAATCCGTCTCGATGAAGCACGTGAAAACCCGCTGTCTGGCGAACCGCTTTCGGCCCGCCCACGCAGCGCTCCTAGTCTCGGCGACGCTCTTCGGCCAGGCGCTGCACTCCGCGGCCGCCGCGGACGTCGAAATCCTCCGTGATCCCTGGGGCACGCCACACGTCTTCGCCGTGGCGGAAGCGGACGGCTTCTTTGGCCTGGGTTACGCCGCCGCCGAGGACCGCCTGCTCCAGATGGAACTGATCCGGCGCAAGGCCGCCGGCCGCCTCGCCGAGGTGTTCGGACCCGACTGGGTGGATGCCGACCGTGAAGCGCGCATCGCCGGTCACACTGCGTATGCTCCGCGCGCGTTTGCCAAGTTGCCCGCACGCTGGCAGGAGGCGCTGCGCGCCTATGCCGCCGGGGTCAATGCCTGGCGCGAAGCCCATCCCGAAGCTGTGGCCCGCCGGTTCAAGCCCCTCGGCATCGAGCCCCAACCTTGGACGCCGAGCGATTGCCTGCTGGCGGCGCGCGGGATCCTGTCGCTCGGGTCGCCCTTCAACGCCGGACCCGTCGAGGATTATCACCGGTTCAGCGAACTCATCGCCCAGGTCGGCGAGGCCGAAGCCCTGCGGCAATCGGGCCTGGTGATTGACGACTCCGCCGCCATTGTCTCCGAGGCGGACATGGCGAAAGACACCGCCGTTTACCAGCGCCTGAAGCAGCGCGAGCGCATGTCTGGCTTCAACGTCCGCCCGGCCGGAGCAGGCGAGGAAGGCCGCAAGATGAGCCATGCCTGGGCGGTGAGCGGCCGCCGTTCGACCACCGGCAAGCCGATTCTGGAGAGCGATCCGCAACTGCCGCTCTCGTCGCCGCCGTTTCTCTACGAGTTCCATCTGGCCGCCGGGAAGATCCACGCGCGCGGCGTGGGCGTTCCTGGTTGTCCCGGGCTGTTCATCGGCTGGAATCGCCGAGTCGCCTGGGGCGCCAGCGCGCTGGGGGTGGATTCGCATGTGGTCTTCCTCGACCGGCTCACGCCCGACCGCAACGGCTACGTGTTCGAGGACAAGTCGGTGCCCTTCGAACGGCGCCTGGAGCGGATCGAAGTCAAGGGCGGTCAACCGGTGATCCAGGAAGTGCTCACCAGCCGGCACGGAACGGTGTTCAACTCGCTGCTCCGTTCGCCGCGTGCCGGCGAGGCCTATCTGCTTTACGACGCGCAGACGATGGACGACGGCGCCAGCGCCCGGATGATGCTCGAAGTGCTGGACGCCGGGAATTGGACCGAGTTCCGCCGCGCCCTCGAACATTACTATTCGCCCGGCGCGCATGTGGTTTATGCCGACGTGGACGGCAACGTGGGTTACCACACCATGGTCCATCGTCCGCTCACGCAGCGTTCGCCCCGCCGCGCGCTCGAGGGTTGGACCGGACGCGACGAGGTCCGCGGGCGCATCCCCTTTGACGAACTGCCGCACCTGCTCAATCCCGATTCTGGCTATGTCAGCCACGCGAACAACCTGCCCGTCGGTTCGTGGTATCCCTATGACCTCGGGTTGGCCACGGGCGGCACGGGGCACACCAGCCGGTCACTGCGATTGCAGGAGTTGCTGAAGGGCGACGGCAAGTTCTCGGTCGCGGATTTCGAGCGCGTGATTCACCGCGACGACGTGAACTCGATCGTGACCACTCTGCTGCCGATCGCCCGCAAAGTGGTCGAGGAGGACAAGGTGACCGATACCGCCGTGATCGGGTTGCTCGAAGGTGTGAAAGGCTGGGAGATGCACGAGGTCACCGCGGCGCGGTTTCCCGCCGCCCGCGGCCTGGGCAATACGCTCACGCCTTATCGCGGTTCGGGATTGAACGGCCTTTACGGCGCGGGCAGCGGCGGCGTGGCCAACCTTGCGCGGGCGATCAGTGAGCGGTTTGCGGCACAGGGCTCCACGCCCACCAACACGCTCATTCGCGCCTACCTCGTGAATTGGCTGCGCGCCTCGGCCAACGCGACTGGGCGCAATCGGGACGGGGCGACAGCCTCGGATGAATGGAACGCCCGCCTGGCGCAAGGCCGGCCCGCCGCGCGTGACGCCGCCCGCACGATCACCATTCCCTATCAGCGCACCCTCCCGCTGAACCTGCCCGTCGTGGACGCTTCGCTCGATATCGCGTCGCCGCCGTTGGCGTGTCTGGACACCGGCACCATCTGGTCGCAACCCGGCAATATCTATTCACAGATCGTGGATCTGGCGGACGTGGACAACTCCCGCTCGATGATCACGCCGGGCAATGCCGAGGACGGCGCGTTCCGGACCAACCAAGTGGACCTTTGGGTGCGCGGCACGATGCACCCGGCGCCGTTGTCGCGCGCCAAAGTCGAGGCGCTCGGCGGGAAAGCCCAGAATCTGACTGTCGTTGCTTACAGCGGTTCACTGTCTTCCCCGCAAAAGACCGTTGGCGAAACTCCCGGCGAGGCCCGGTTTGTCCCCGCCATTCCCCCGGTGGCCGCGGAGACGAAATCCGAGGCCAAGCCCATGCCCGGTCGCAAGCCCGAGGACCCCACCCTGGAGGCGGCGTTCCGCGTGATTCTCCGCCAAGGCACGCCGCCGGAAGAGGTGGCTGCGAAGGTGGCCGAGTGTCGCGCCTACGTGAAAGGCAATCTTGGTTTGACCGACCAACTCCGCAGCGCCGCGCTCCTGGGCGAATACCTGATCGAAGAATCCGCGGCGGGACGGTTGAAAGTTCAGTATGGTTCCCCCTACGTGCTGGAGAAGCTCAAGGCGCTGCTTCAAGACTTGGGCAACAGGCAGTCATCGGATTCAGCCCAGCCCAATCCAGGCCGCTCAAAGGCACGGGCGGAATCCTCCGGAGCCAGGCTGCCGACGCGAACGAGCGTGCGGATTGTCGAACCTTTGGCTTACAGCCAGGAAGCGCCGAGCGCCCAAGCCTTGAGTGCCTACCTGGTCCGATCGCCAAACCCGGCACCGGTCGTCGTTCAAGTCATCAGTGGTGGCTGGAACTCGTCGCCTCCGCGCGAGGCGAATCCAGAACCATTCCGGCCTTACTTGGATGCTGGTCTCTCCGTTGTCACCGTGGCGCATCGTCCGGTCAACGAGACTAACCACTGGCCAGCCCCAGCCGACGACATCACCCGCGCCATCCAGTTCATCCGGGCCCGTGCAACCGATTGGGGCATTGACCCCGACCGCCTCGCGGTCAAGGGCCGATCTTCGGGTGGCCATGTGGCGCTGATGGTGGGGTTCGGACCCGACCGGGCGAAACCCGGCAGCCCTGATGCGGTCGAGCGTCAATCCTCCCGGCCCACGTGCATTATCGCGGGATCGGCTCCGACCGACCTTGGCCTGCAGATGACGGAGTTGTTGAAGGAGGAGAATCGCCCCGGTTTACGACGGGAAGCGCTGCGGGATGGAAACGGTCAGGACTACTTGTGGGAGCGGATGTGTGCTTTGCTGGGCATCCAGCGTGCCGGCCTCACGGTGGACGAACTGGCGCGGCGTCTGGGGCCCCTGTCGCCTGTCCACGTTGTCACCCGAGATGCGCCCCCGGTGTTGTTGCTGCACCCGGGACCGGCCGATGCCTTCTGGCCCGGCGATGCGCGGCTGAAATGGGATGTTCATACGCCGATCACCGGGCTCATCCTCGCCCAGCGACTGAAGGAGTTGGGCGTGCCGCATGAGTTGGCGATGTTGCCCGAGGGCTCCGAGGGTCGCGGAGGCGGCGTGGTTTCCCCGCAGGAACTGGCCTTCCTGCGACAATAACTGCTTTCTGTGTCAATGGTACCATGAAAGACCTTTCTGTTGTCACTGATCAGAACCTAACTGCATGGCTCCTCGTCGGGCGCCTAACGATGGCTGGCGTCCGGTGTGCGGCCGTTGCAGACGAGCCGGGAAACCTCTGATAGAATCCAGCCATGAAAGTCGTGCCCTTGCTCCTTGCCATCGCGCTGTTCTCGCCGCTCCACGCGCAAGAGCCGCCGCCCGCGCCCGACCGCAATCGCCCCGGCCCGTGGGACAACGATGTGCTCGTCTATCGCGTCGCCCCCGCCGGCGAACCGGAGAAGCTCGCGACCTTCGAGCGCGCTGGCGTGCCGACCGTCGCGCGGCTCAGGGATGGGCGGCTCCTCGCCGCGCACCAACACTTCCCGGAAAATGACCGTCCGAACTTCGACAAGGTGGCCGTGCGGTTCTCCCCCGACGAGGGCAGAACCTGGACCGCGCCGCAAGTCATCCGGGTCAGCGGCCTGCCGGAAGGCATGCGGTTCCCGTTCGATCCGACGCTGGTGCCGTTGCCCGATGGGCGCCTTCGACTCTACTTCACCGGCAACTACGGGCGGACCTTTCAGCGCAGCACGCCGGCGATTCACTCGGCGATTTCCAAGGATGGCGTGGACTACACCTACGAACCAGGTGTCCGGTTCAGCGTCGAGGGCCGCGTCGTCATTGATTGCGCCGTCGCGCTGCACGAGGGCGTGTTTCATCTGATCGTGCCCGACAACGGCGAGGCGGAAGAGTTCCTGCGCCCACCGTCCCCCGTCGGCGGCGAGGGACGGGATGAGGGGGCAGGGCGACCCGTGAGACCCCCGCCGCGCCGCGAGCCGCCCGGCGGCAACGGTTATCATGCCCTCAGCCGGGACGGCCTGAAGTTCGAGCGCGTGGCGGACGTGAAGTTGCCTTCGAGCCGCAACCGCTGGCTGGGCAACCTGGCGAGCGACGCCGGACGGCTTGTGTTCTTCGGCTCCGGTCCCGGCACGTGGCCCGTGACCAGCACCGACGGCAAGAACTGGCAGCCCGCCGAATCGGCCACGCGTATTCCCGGCGCCGATCCCGGCGCGGTGAAGCTGCGCGACGGCTCGTGGCTCCTGCTCGTGACCGGAGAACCGCGCCCCGGCACGCCCAGCGCCCGCCAACGCGGCGACCGGCCCAGCCGACCACCCGGTGAGACAACCAGTCAGCCCGGCGGACAGCGCTTCGGGGACTTCGGTGAGCAAGCGCTGCCGCCCGGCGATGGCGGCCCGCGCCATCACCGCATCCTGCTCGCCTCGTCCAAGGATGGATTGAGTTGGACGCTCGCCCAAGAATCGCTCGCGGAACAAGCGTCCGTGCCCGAACTCTTCGAGGGGCCGGATGGCAGGTTGGTTGTCCTGTTTGTTGATGCGTCGGGCCAGTCGCCTCGGGGCGCGCTGGGGGCAATGGTCCGGGCGGAGGACGGAACGTGGACGCGCGCTGAGACCAATCTCCGCGGTGCCGATCCGAATGTGGTGCGCCTGAAGGACGGCGCGTATCGCGCCTACACCAAAGAGCCGGACGGTTCGATCATCGTCTTTTCGTCGCGCGACGGGCTGCGGTGGGAACGCCTGGGCGTGGCTTTCCAATCCGACCGTTATCGCCAGGCCACGGATGCGGATGTGTTCGAGACGCCGGACGGTTGGGTGATGTTGATTTCGCTCGGTCCGCGGCTGCT
>Ga0233424_10003004_pt1 | contig 11304 bp, 14 predicted proteins | sample Watercolumn_Towu_FD_181011 | JGI IMG/M metagenome (GOLD analysis project Ga0233424, IMG submission 181011) | Freshwater microbial communities from Lake Towuti, South Sulawesi, Indonesia - Watercolumn_Towuti2014_125_MG | ecosystem: Environmental > Aquatic > Freshwater > Lake | place: Indonesia... | reverse complement strand
TCCAGCGCGCAGAAGCAGACACCGACACAAAGCTCGGTTGTGCCGAGACTGCTCAGCACAAGCGATTGGAAGGAATATAAAAGCTCATCGAACTTTATCTTTGATTATCCGCCAAGCTTTACTCTTGTGATGGAGAAGACTGGCCCATTTCTCCAATTTACGAGCCCCTTATGCGACTTTTTGGTACTACCCATAACGCTTGACACCGTTGCCGAAGCAAAGCGTCTCGACGATATCGGTTGGAAAAGCGCCATGCTTTCAGATGAACTAAAGGCAGGGTCACGGCCGCTCGCCGCGACGCTTCGCTATAACGAAGGCGGCGCACTCCAGCTTATTCAAGCAGACGGCTATCTCCCCGGAATTCGTATGGTCATGGGGGCAAAAACCGAGAGTGTGCTCTCAACGCAGTGCATTGACCAATTCGCCACCATTCTCTCAACACTTGTTCCCTGACGGTATACTCCCCCCCCCACAGTCAAATCCAGCGACGTGCTATACTGTATCCTGTCGATTTCTCTTATTCCTATAAACTAAAAGCTATCAGCTATAAGCTAATCATATGTCCACCTCATTTATCATCGTCGTTGCAATCGTTGTTCTGCTCGTCTTGTGGGTGATTTTCTGCTACAACCGCTTTATCGCACTCGTCAATCGCGCGAAGGAAGCATGGTCGGATATTGACGTACAGCTAAAGCGTCGGTACGACTTGATTCCGAACCTCGTGAATACGGTGAAGGGCTACGCGACGCACGAACAAACGGCGTTTGAAAAAGTCACGACAGCAAGAGCCGCCGCCATGGGTGCGGGGAACTTAGCGGAGAAATCACAGGCAGAGTTGGGACTTACTGACGCGCTCAAGTCACTTTTTGCAGTCGCGGAGGCATATCCGGACCTCAAGGCCAATCAGAACTTTGTGGAACTCCAGCGCGAGCTTTCGGATACCGAGAACAAAGTGCAAGCATCACGTCGCTTCTACAACGGCACGGTTCGGGACCTTAACACCTCTGTCGAGACGTTCCCAAACAACCTCATCGCGTCATTCTTCAAATTTGCAAAGCTTGAGTTTTTCGAACTCGAGGCCGACGAAGCGGCCGCGAAACAGCCGGTTGAAGTGAAGTTCTAACCCCCACATCATGAAATTGCTACGAATAACCGTCCTTACCGTTGTTGTTGGCGTCCCCGTTGCGTGGATAGTGTTGCTGATTCTGGCAGGCAGTGCGCAAGAGACTTTTTCCAATATTTTTCTTCATACTCTTATTCTCCCAGTCGTGATGGGAATCGCTGGGGTAGGCGGTACTATTTGGGGAGTTTCTCGGTCAGTCCAGCAGCATAGGTTTGATTTCGGTATACTAGGTTGAACATTTCTGATTGTTCTGGCTTTCGTTGTAGCATTTATGTTGTACGCCAAGGAGTTTTCGCTCGGTTAGCTTTGTCATTCCTGTGGAAACGGGAATCCAGCATTAATACTCATCCTGGATTCCTGCTTTCGCAGGAATGACGCTTACTATGGCCAGCCTGTACACACACCAATCCCAAAACATCGCGAAAACATGGGCGCTTATGGCCGCGTTCTTTGTCGTGATTATTTTTCTCGGTTGGTTTCTCTCGCACTACTACGGCAATCCGGTAATTCTCTACGGATTTTTCGCGTTCAGCGTACTCATGAACATCGCAAGTTACTGGTGGAGCGACAAAATCGTACTTGCCATGAGCGGCGCGAAGCCCGCGAGCCGAGAGGAGTTTTTTGACCTCTATACGGTTACCGAAAATCTCTCTATTACGGCGGGACTTCCGATGCCGAAACTCTATGTCATTCACGATAGCGCACCCAACGCCTTTGCGACGGGGAGAAATAAAGAACATGCGGTGGTAGCCGTGACGACTGGGCTACTACAGATTCTTGACCGAAGCGAACTGGAAGGTGTGATTGCCCACGAACTTTCGCATATCGGCAATCGCGATATCTTGATTTCAACCGTTGTGGTAGTCCTCGTTGGCTTTATCACGCTTCTCGCGGACTTTTTCATGCGTTCACTGTGGTTTGGGGGAGGAAACCGGGACAATCGTCCTGAAGGAAGACTTGGAGCGATACTTATGCTTATCGGCGTTGTACTTACGATTCTTTCGCCGATTATCGCGACGCTCATGCAACTAGCCATCTCCCGAAAACGCGAGTTTCTTGCCGACGCTTCCGGCGCGCTCCTCACACGCTATCCGGAAGGACTTGCATCCGCGCTTCAGAAAATCTCGCAGTACTCTCGCCCCATGGCAAAAGCAAATCACGCCACCGCGCACCTTTTTATTGCAAATCCGTTCGGAAAGAAGGCAAATGGCGGTGTAAGTTTCCTCACCAAAATATTTTCCACCCACCCGCCGGTTGAAGAAAGAGTGCGCGCACTTTTTGGCGATCATCAGAGATGATTTAGCAAAGTTGCCACGGTCGTGGTAAGTTTGCTAAACCGCTTTTGGCGAGAAGTGCACTCTCACGCTACAATAACATATACGGCAATGCCTCCCGATACACCCCCAACATTTACCTCCGGCCCCGAAGCACTTCAGTGGAAGCGTCTCAAAAAGCTCAATCTCGTTGGGCCGCGCTGGGAGTATCTCACGCACGTGACAACGACTGACCGTCTCATTGCCAAAGTATTTCTCCCGCTTCTTCCGCCCGCGATTACGCCAAACGCGATTACGGTGTTCCGCTTCGTTTCCATTCCGATTATTCTTTTTCTCCTCTTTGCCGACTTTCCGGTGTGGGCTACGGCCCTCTTCGTCCTTGCGGCATTTTCGGACGCGCTCGACGGCGCGCTTGCGAGGACTTCACATCAAATCACTAAATGGGGGATTGTGGCGGACCCGCTTGCCGACAAACTGCTCATCGGGAGCGTTGCCGTGGTTGTTGTGGTGAAGTATCTTGGCGTGTTCACCGCTTCACTCCTTGTCGGTATTGAACTCATCCTCATTGCCTCCGCGTACTTTCGCTACAGCGGCAAACTCACTCCGGCGAAAACAGTGGGGAAGCTCAAAATGGTACTCCAATGCGTTGGTGTCGGATTCGTGATGCTCTATTCAATCGTCCCCAGTCCGCTTTTCCTTACGGCAGGGCAGTACATTCTCTACGGCGCTATTCTCTTCGGCCTTGCTTCGCTCTTTGTCTACCGCTCCATATAAGTTGTAAGTTGTAAGTTAAAAGTTTAAAGTAAAGACCGCCTGCTTAAAGCGGAAGGGTGCCGGAGCGGTCTAACGGGCTACCCTGGAAAGGTAGTATATCGGAAACGGTATCGGGAGTTCGAATCTCCCCCCTTCCGCTTTGTGCGGGAGAGAGCGTGTGTGACCACTTGTGAGAATCAGATGTTCACAGTTTTGCCTGCGATGTAGACCTTTTTGCGCATTCTCTAGGGATATATGCCGTCCTGTTTCTTTTGATATATCCCCACACCAACTTTGCAAAAAAGTCGGTGTAGATGTATGCTCTCCGCTACTTATGCGACTGGGACTCACGTTTGACGATGTACTCTTGGAGCCGCGAAAGACTGCGGTAAATAGACGTGATGCGAATGTAGAGACGCGCCTGACGAAACAGGCGCGTCTTGCTATTCCGCTTCTCTCCGCCGCATCTGACACCGTTTCGGACGCGCGTTTTGCGATTGCGCTCGGGAAATTAGGCGGCATGGCGGTGCTTCACCGCAACTGCTCACTGGAAGAGCAGGTAGCGATGGTGAAGCAGGTGAAAGCGTCGGGACTCCCCGCTGGCGCGGCGGTAGGTCCGCTTGATGTTGCGCGAGCGGTCGCGCTTTCGGAAGCAGGCGCGGATTTTGTTTTCATTGACTGCGCGCATGCGCATGCGCCGGGGATTATCGCGGCGGCGAGAGAGATAAAAAAGAAAATTAGCGAGGCGCAACTCATCGCGGGTAATGTAGCGACAAGGGAAGCGGCTAAGGATTTTCTCGGCATCGCCGACGGACTCAAAGTCGGCATCGGTCCCGGTGCGATTTGCACGACCCGCATCGTCAGCGGTGTCGGCGTTCCCCAGCTCACCGCCATCATGGATGTTGCTTCAGTCGCGCGAAGAAAGGGTATTCCGGTGATAGCTGACGGCGGTATTCGATTTTCAGGCGACATTGTGAAAGCGCTCGCGGCGGGAGCATCTTCCGTCATGATGGGTTCAATGTTCGCTGGTGCGGAAGAAGCTCCGGGAGAAGTCATCATGGAAAACGGAGTGAAGTACAAGCAGTATCGGGGGATGGGGAGTGCCGAAGCGTTGGGGAAACGACATGCGGTAGACCGATATGCGACCAACAACCCACAACCCACAACCCACAACAAAGGAGGGCATGTGGCAGAGGGAGTTTCGGGCAAAGTGAAGTACAAGGGTGCGCTTTCGGACATTGTTGACGAAATGGTCGGGGGTATCAAAGCGGGCATGGGTTATATCGGCGCGAAGACGATTGGGGAGATGCCGAAACAGGCCCGGTTTATACAGATAACGGGGGCTGGGCTGCGGGAGTCACATTCACACTCCTTGTCATAAATTCTAAACTCGAAATACGAAATCCTAGACAAATCACAATGCCTGAAACTACAAAATATAAACCTAAGAATTACGACTTGGAAGAACGTACGTTACAATTTGCGCGGAGAGTAAACGCATATGTCAATAAACTCCCTAAAAGTCCTTCAAATATCGAAAACGGGAAGCAATTAGTCCGCGCTGCCGGTTCTGTCGGTGCAAATTACATCGAAGCAAACGAGTCGCTTAGCAAAAAGGATTTTGTGATGAGGGGGAAAATCTCCAAGAAGGAAACAAAAGAGAGCAGATTTTGGCTCCAGCTCACAGAGCCGGTTGAAACCGAACGGAAAGAACAAGACTATTTGATACAGGAGTCGGGACAGCTTATGCGCATTTTCGGTGCGATTCTTGAAAAGTTTAAATGACTTTTTGTGTTTTTTTATTTCGGATTTGTCTAGGATTTAGAGTTTAGTATTTAGAGTTTGAACCGTATGCGACCTGTTCAGGAAAAGGACGTAATTGCCGTTCTCGACTTTGGCTCGCAATACAGCCACCTTATCGTGCGGCGTATCAGAGAGCTTGGTGTGTATGCCGAGCTTTTGACACCGGAAATAGAAGCTAAAAAGCTAAAAAGCTATAAAGCCATTGTACTTTCCGGAGGCCCACAGAACTTATCCGAGTCAACAGCACTTAAAGCCGACCCGAAGGTGTATGAACTTGGTGTCCCAGTGCTTGGCATTTGCTACGGCATGCAGCTTATGGCGCATCAGCTCGGAGGGAAGGTGAAGGCGGGTACGAAGCGCGAGTATGGGCCGACGAGGGTACAGTTGGCAAAGTCGGAGTTGTTTAGAGGGATAAGCACTACCGCCTCGCCAGCCGCTTTTGATTTTCCAAGGTCCGACCTTTTTCCCGATTCAAGGTCGGACCTTAATCCCCGAAAATCAAAAGCGGGGAGGGGCGAGCTCACATGGATGTCGCACGGCGACCAAGTGACGAAAATACCCAAAGGATTTAGCGTCATCGCACAGTCGGATGTGTGTCCCGTTGTTGCCATTGAAAATGAAAAGCGACGGCTTTACGGCATCCAATTTCATCCGGAAGTAAGACACACCGAGCGTGGTATGCAGGTCCTGGAGAACTTTCTCAAAATTGTCGGCGCGAAAAAGAGTTGGAGTATGGGCAAGGAATGGATTGACGCGGAAGTCAAAAGGATTAAGGAGAAAGTGGGAAATGGCCGCGCGCTCTGCGCGCTTTCGGGGGGAGTCGATTCAACGGTTGCGGCATACCTTGTGTATCGCGCAATCGGGAAGCAGCTTACCTGCATCTATGTGGACACCGGCCTTATGCGAGAAGGCGAGACCGCGCAAATCAAAAAGACATTTTCGGAGCTTCCGGAGCTGGATTTTCGAGTGGTGGACGCCGAGAAAGAGTTTTTGCAGGCACTTAAGGGCATCACCGAGCCAGAGAAAAAAAGAAAAGCGGTCGGTGAACTTTTTATACGGATTTTTGAAGAGGAATCGGCCAAACTTGGAGTGTCTGATTTTCTCGTGCAAGGCACTCTCTATACCGACGCGATTACCTCCGGTGTTTCGGTTGGCGGCAAAGCGGCGGTCATCAAGTCGCACCACAATGTCGGCGGACTTCCAAAGGATGTGAAATTTAAGCTTGTAGAGCCGCTTCGCGATTTGTATAAAGACGAGGTGCGCGCGTTGGGGAGACACCTTGGCGTGCCGGAGGCGATTGTAAGCAGGCAACCGTTTCCAGGCCCCGGACTTGCCGTGCGCGTCATTGGAGCGGTTACGAAAGGGAAGCTAGAGACACTGCGAGCCGCTGACGCGATTTTCCGCGCGGAGCTTGCCGCGGCTCGCGAGGAAAAGGCGATTCAGCAATATTTTGCCGTTCTTCCCGACATACGCTCCGTGGGTGTGCAAGGGGACGCTCGCACCTACGGACATCCCATTGTTCTCCGTGCCGTCACAACCGCCGATTTTATGACCGCGGACTGGGCGCGCATCCCGCACGACCTGCTCGCCAAAATCTCGGCGCGTATTACCAACGAAGTGTCTGGCATCAATCGCGTGGTGTATGATATTACCTCCAAGCCGCCGGGGACGGTGGAGTGGGAATAGTTTGCAGAAGTAAGTAGAAAGTAGTTAGTAGTAAGTAGAAAGAAATGAGTCAGAGAACAACAACCCCTCGCGCGGAACTTCACACGCACCTCGGCGCCGCCGTGGACCCTGTGATTATGTGGACCATCGCGCACCGGCAAGGCATACGGCTTCCCGTAAAAGACTATTGGGATTTCGAGGATATGATTACGGTGGGTCCTGATAAGAAGAATGTGGGACTCATTGACATGGACAAGAATTATTATCACCTCACCGAGCTTATCCAGTCCTCACCGGAGGCCATGGAAGAGGCGGTTCATTCGGTTATTGGCGGAGGCTATCGCAAATGTAACTTGGTACTGCAGGAGCTTCGTTTTTCCCCGATGAAACGCAACCGAACTGGCGAGCGCGACCTCGATTTCATCATCCTTGCCGCGCTCTGGGGCATGCGGCGCGCGATGGTAGAGTATCCGCAAACGAATGCGGGGCTTCTCATTTGCCTCGACCGGTGCTTTACGCCGGAGCAGAACGCGATCAGTCTTGAAAAAGCCATTCGCTATTCACGCGACGGCATTGTCGGTATTGACCTTGCGGGTCCTGACCGCGACACGTTTTCGATGCGCGCGCACGCTCCGCTTTTCGCGAAGGCACGGAAGGCGGGTCTCGGAGTGACTGTCCACGCCGGCGAAACCGGCAATCTCAAAGAATTGCGGTACGTCGTTCGGGACATTCGGCCCGACCGCATTGGACACGGTCTTGCCGCCGCTACAGACAGGCAGCTTCTCAAAGAAATCGCAAAGCAAGAAATAGTTCTTGAGCTGTGTCCCACTTCGAATCTTCGCAACAGTGTCGTCAAAAATGTTGCTGAACTCAAAACAATCATTCGCGCATTTCTGGACAACGGTATCCGGTGTACGATAAACACCGACGGGCCTGAAATGTATCGCACGAGCGTGGTAAAAGAGGAGGAGTTTCTGCTCGCAAACGGCATCATGAGCGAGAAAGAAGTAGAGCAGTGCCAGAAGTGGGCGTTTGCGGCCGCATTTTTGAAACCGCGCGAGAACGGCGGGATTAACATAGAGAGAAACAAACATGTTGGAGGAAAAAATACGTCAACTCGAACAAGACGTTAACGCCCTTCGCGAACGCAACGCGCGCGTCGAAGCGGATAAGGCGTGGGAAACATCTCTGTTTCGCACGTTCTCGCTCGCGCTTATGACCTATGTGTTCGCCGCAGCCCTTCTCTTTTTCATCAACGTTCCTAACCTTTTCTTTGCCGCCCTTGTTCCTGCGGTGGGTTTTTTGCTTTCAGTCCAGTCACTTCCCGCCCTCAAACGCTGGTGGGTAGAGCGATTTCTCAAAAAGTAGCAGTTTCGTTGTGGTACTATTGGGCCATGGAACCACTTATTTTCCTTGAATATGTAGGAACGTTCGCTTTTGCCTCGTTCGGGGCGTATCTTGCCGAGCGCAAAGGGTACGATATTTTCGGCATACTTTCTGTCGCGTGTATCAGCGCCCTTGGTGGCGGGACCGTGCGCGCCCTGCTTTTGGACGAATTGCCGGTTTACTTTTTGCGGTATTCCGATGTGTTTGTCGTTCTGCTTGGAGTCGTATTCGCCGTCATCCTCTACAGACATTTTGAGAAACTTTCTCGCGCCATGCTCGCGGTCGACGCCGTCGGCTTGGTCGCGTTCGCCTACAGCGGGGCGAGTCATGCGGGGCAAGCTGGATTGGGATTTTTCGCCATAGTTATTTCTGCCGTTCTTACCGCGGTGGGAGGAGGAGTACTCCGCGATGTTGTCATGCGCGAGACACCGCTTATCTTCTATCAGGACTTTTACGCGACCATCGCGTTTCTCGTCGGCACGGCCTACTTTCTGCTGGGAGAGTACATTGAGACGCCGTCCGTCGTATACCTCTTGCTACTTATCGCGCTGCTTCTTCGACTTCTTAGCATCAGATTCAATATCCAGCTCTGGAAACCCAACAGGACATCCGCTCAGTCACAGCCTCCTTATGTAACACACTTATAAACTCCAGTATGTAAGGGTGCCGCAAACTTCGTATATGTTGCTCGTAAAAACAAAAGTACAACCAAGCGCGATTCACGGACTCGGACTCTTTGCTGCCGAGTTCATCCCGAAAGGTACGATAACGTGGCGCTTTGACCCCGCGTTCGACCTCTACTTCGACCCGAAAGAAGTCGAGAGTATGTCAAAGGAAAAGCGCGAACTTATACAGGAGTTTGCGTATCTTTCGAAGCAAAGTGGCAAATATGTCTATTCGATTGACAATACGAGGTTCACCAATCACTCAAGCAACCCAAACGTAGACAACACTGAAGTGCCTTCGGGAAACACTGAAGTTGTCGGTCGTGCAAAGCGCGATATCGCAGAAGGCGAGGAAATGACTATCGACTATCGTCTCGTTGACACCTATGACGCAAGTCCGGCTGGAGCATATCTACAAGAGTAAACACATGTCCGTACGCCGTTAAGACTCCTTTAGGTTCAACCTAAAGACGAACCTAATATGTTCATAAGAGATATCAAAGGGTGTAGAGACATTGTCGCAGTGGACAAAACAGTCCTGCGGGAACTTCTGCATCCCGAGCGGACGGAAGGCGATTTTCGTTACAGCCTCGCACATGCGACAGTGAGGGCGGGGGAGAGGCCGATATGAATACGAAACTGACATTCGCGATTGCGGCGACGGTACTTGGGACCCTCAACACCGTTCCCTACATCATCAATATCTTCCGCCACAAGACAACGCCGCATAGTTACTCGTGGCTCGTCTGGACCATATTGCAGATAACCGGTGCGCTCGCGATGCTTGGCGGCGGCGCGGGCGGGATAGGCGTGGTTTACCTTTCTGTAGGCGCAGTGTTGTGTCTTTTCGTGCTTCTCCTTTCGCTTCGCTATGGAACGAAAAATATCACCGCGTTCGACAAGGTCTGCCTCGTCGGGGCGCTCACGGCGACTGCGATCTGGTTTTTCTTGCGCCAGCCGCTTCTCTCGGTTATTTTTGTTGCTGTGATTGACTTCGTCGCCTTTCTACCAACGTTTCGAAAGGCCTACGAGGAGCCGTGTAGCGAAACAGTATCTATGTATTTTTTAAGCGGCGTTGCGCAGCTCCTCGCTCTCGTAGCACTCTCCGCGTACAACGTCAGCACAACGCTATACCTTATTGCACTTGCTATCACCAATATGGTCTTTACGACGATGGTACTTCTGCGCCGCGCACGTCTTAGCTCCTCTTTACCCAAGTAAAGTGCAGCCATGTCTCAAGTGGAGAAAGTCAAAGGAGTATTGAGAAACGAAAAAGCCGATGCGCTTTTGGTGTGGAATCATGAGGGAAGCGGGCAGCCAGCCACGGCGTGGCTTTCGGGGTTTATGGGGACGGCGTCGGTACTGCTTATTACTAGGACAAAACAGGTTCTCATAACCGACGGGCGGTATACCGCGCAGTCACGGAAAGAAGCAAAAGGGTTCAAGGTTTTTATAACGTCGGGACAGAAATCGGCCTTTGGAATGCTGGACAGGATTATCAGGAAGGAGAAGATGCGGAAGATACTTTTTGACGGCGCGGTAACGGCGTACAGCGTGGCGGAGAAGCTAAAACAACATATCACCCCACCCCAACCCTCCCCTCTAAAGAGGGAAGGGAGTAAGCCCGAACTCATTTCAAAAAACGGAGTGTTGCAGGAACTTCGGCTTGTGAAAGAGAAGGGGGAGATACGAATTCTTGCCGAAGCGGCGAGGCGTGCGGGGCGAGCGTTCACACGACTCGTTCCTCTCGTCAAAGTTGGTATGACAGAAAAGGAAATCGCAGAAAAGTTGGAGACGCTGTGTAAAGAAGAAGGCGCGGAGGGATTCGCGTTTCCGACGAGCGTCGCTTCAGGGAAGAACGGGGCGCTGCCGCACGCAAAATCAACGGACAAAAAAGTCAAAAAGGGAGAACTCATCACGGTAGACTTCGGTATCAAGTATAGAGGATACTGCTCCGACATGACCCGAATGCTCGCGGTAGGGAAGGTGTCGCCGCGACTTCGGGCCATTTTTGAGGCAGTCAAAAAAGCGCAGGAACTCGCGTGCAAGAAGGCTAAAGCGGGGATGACGGGAAAAGAGATTGACATGTTGTGCAGAAACTATCTTATTAAAAAGGGATTGGGAAAGTATTTTACACATTCGACGGGACACGGAGTCGGGATGGAAGTGCATGAGCTGCCCGTTGTCTCCTCCCTTCGAAACGAGAAAATTCCCGCCGGAGCCGTGATTACGATAGAGCCGGGAGTCTATATCCCGAATGTGGGCGGAGCGCGCATTGAAGACGCGCTCGTTCTCACAAAGACAGGCTCTAAAAACTTGTCTAAAGGAGTCCCTGCAATGCTTACCACCGTTCCCGTAACTTCTCACCACACATAAAACCAGCCATGGCAATGCTCATGGCTGTGATGAAATAGATGCAGCACGTACGCTGCGCTCAAACGGGAACAATCGTCTTTTGACGCGTCTGGCGCGGCTGAAGGTCGGGCACCATGGAACCGCGCACTTGTTGGAAAGAGACCCTTGACCGCACGAGCAGTGTGCCAAGAAACCAATCCGCGAGAGGAAGCACAACATTGAAGTTACACTTCGGGTAGCGGTGATGCAGTACATGATGTCCGTTAAGCCGAAAGAAGAT
>Ga0233424_10003003_pt1 | contig 11305 bp, 9 predicted proteins | sample Watercolumn_Towu_FD_181011 | JGI IMG/M metagenome (GOLD analysis project Ga0233424, IMG submission 181011) | Freshwater microbial communities from Lake Towuti, South Sulawesi, Indonesia - Watercolumn_Towuti2014_125_MG | ecosystem: Environmental > Aquatic > Freshwater > Lake | place: Indonesia... | reverse complement strand
TGACTTTATCCTCGGCGGTTATTTGCGAAATTCCCAGAAACCGCTCCACCGCCGGCAGCGAGGTATTTGTCGCCGCGTAGAGCAGGGCGCGCACGCGGCTCTCTTCCCGTATGTACAACGAGAAAAACCCGTCCACCTTGGGAATCGAATCGAGCAAGTTGGCATTCGCGAACAGCGACAAACGGTTGTAAAGCACGTCATCGACTGCGTTCATGATCGCGAGGTGATTCAGGCGAAAGTCAGCTAGCGGACTGATCATGGCTCGCGACGCGCCCAGCTTAGGTTCGGGCGCGAGCTTCAAATGGTCCTTCGCGAGGCCGGCCTCATAGACCGACGGCTCAATCGTGGGATTCAAGCGCGGCGCGTGGGTCATCACATCCAGCCAGTGCAACGCGATCAAGATCAGGCCGAGCATCGGGGAAGCCCCCCACCGGACGGACGCCAGGCCTGCGGTCGCGGCCATGATCAGGATCAACCATGCGCCCCGGCTTAGGCCGCTTTGCCAGGTGGCCGTCCACTGGTCGGTGGGCAGAGGGTGGGCGCGCGCAAGCCAGAGGATCGCCCCGATGAGCAGGAAACAAGCTGCGCCGACAAACACCATTGGACTGAGATGTTGCGAAGGATTTCCGTTTTGGTTGGGCGCGCGCCAGAAGGCCGCAACTCCGAAAGCGGCCAACAACGGTAGAACGAAAATTGTGATTACGACGAACTTGATTGGGAACCGGACGATTTGAAGGACCGGCAATAGTTCCCGCAACGCCCCGTAGAGAAAACCTTCGTCTCCCAGCGACAGCACCAGACCCAAAATCATCATTCCAGACAACAAACAAAACCGCGAATCGCGCCTTCTCGCGAACGCCACTCCCGCGAGAAGAACAACGCCGATCCCCGCATAATAAGACGAAACCCAGTACTGGCCGTGCTGAGCAAACACGCCGTGGTGTGAAGGAAAACACCGAAACAGCGGGACGAGAAAATTCGCCCAACCCCACTTCGGCATCGGCCACGACGCATCGCGGTAAGCGGCGTCCCGTTGCGAATGCGCCAGCAGATCAAGAAACGGCAGCATCTGCGCCGCGGCCAAGCCGGTGATAAGAAGAATGACCGCCGCGAATCGGCCGAAGATTCGTTTGCGCCAATGTAGGGAAGGCTTCCAGCCTGCCGGTTCGCGAGGCATCCTGCCTCGCGAATCCAGAGAGGATGTTTCATAGCCAGTTTCATCGGACCTCCTCTCCCTTGCGCTCTTCGCACTTTCAGGAGGAGAGGTGGTATCCGTGAATCCAAGCAGAGTTCCCAGCCAAAGCACCGTCACGATCACCCACGTGAACAAAATGATCTCCGGTCCGCCCGACAACATTTGCGTCGCGCCAGCCAGCGACGCCAGAATGATCGCGCGCCCTCCTTGGCGCCACGCCCTTTCCGCGAGCAGAACCACGATGGGCATCCAGGCCAGCGCGGCAATGTTATTCGGCCATTTCAGGCAACTCAGCGTGAGTCCATTGAACGCAAACGCGACACCTGCCACGGCCGCGGCCAGCCGGTTGCCCGTCCATTGAAAGCCGAGGAAATACATTCCGAGGCCGCCCAAATAGAGATGCAGGACGCAGAAAACTCCCAAAGACCAGGAGAGCGGGAACAAAACGTAGAAGATTGAGAGCGGATACAACGCCATTGTGTTCCACTGTGCAAGAAACGGCAGCCCGCAATTGTTGAAGGGATTCCACAATGGAATTTCGCCCTGCCACAAACTCCTCCGATGATAGTGCGCGAGCGGATAGCCAAAGATCGCAAAATCCCGGTGGAAGAAAGTCCTCGAACCGAAGATCACATCCGGGAAAGCAGCCAGAGCCAAGAGCGCCAGCAGGCCGGCAAAACGCGGCGAGTTGAGCCACGCTTCCAGATTCCCGGCCGTGTGTCTGGAAGGGCCAATGGCCGACAGCAACATAGCGGCGGCAATTTCTCAGAACGACGTTCCAATCCAAATAAATTCTCTCGACTTCATGGGCCGCTACTGACTTCCGTCTCGCCTTCAGACTTTGACTATGGCCAAATTCCAAAGTCGAAGTGGCGAAGCACGCGAAAAGCTCAGCCGAGACCCGCAAGCTGGAAAAGACGCGCTACCGGGCCGGGATGCCGCGTGTGAACGACGGGCGCTCCTCTTTCTGCAAACCATGTTGGCCAGGATGATCCCGGTTGACTCCCCTTGCCCATCGGATGGGAGAGGGGCTGGGGGTGAGGGAAGCCGCATCGCCGTCCAAGCTGCTTGAGACGCGCGCCGCTCCTCTTGGAGTGCGGTGGCAAGCGAAGCGCGACACCGCTTTGGGAGGGTACGCAGCGCCGGGGTGAATTGTTCGCGCCAGCCGATGCGAAAGCGCCGTCGCCGATGCGCTCTGCCGGCGCACTCCCAAACACGCTCACGGCCTACCGCAAGTCGCTGATTCACGAGTGCGTCACCGGCCAGCCGCGGATCACGGAGGCAGACGTGCGGCGGGCGAAGATGGTGGATGATGAACCGGCTTGAACGCCCGGCTGGACGATAGGAGCAGGCCACGCCGGGGCTTGACCCATCACTTGACCGATGCTTGACCGACGAATAGACTCCGCGCCATGAGCTACCAGCCGCAGTTCACCGTCACGCCGGTGCTGCTGGCGCGGGTGGAGGCGATTGCCGCGCTGCGGGAACGCATCCTCGGCGCGGCGGTGCAGGTGGCGTGGATTCCCGCGCTGCAAAAGGACGCGCGCATCCGCAACGCCCATTCCTCCACGGCCATCGAGGGCAACCCGCTGACGCTGGAGGAGGTGCGCGCGGTGGAGCAGGGCGCGCCCCTGCCCGTGCCGGCCCGGGCGCGGCGCGAGGTGGTGAATTACTTCGCCGCGCTGCGGCACATCGAGCAGCGCGCGGAAATCAAACGCCTGACCGACGAGGATATTCTGCACTTGCACGCCATCCTGGCCGGCGAAGTGATGGACCAGGGCGAGGCGGGGCGTTACCGGACGATGCAGGTGCGGGTGGGGGCTTACGTGCCGCCGCCCCCGGCGGACGTGTCGGGGCTGATGTTGGAGTTGCTGGAGTGGTGGAACACGGAAGCGGCGGCGTTGTCGCCGGTGTTGAGTTCGGCCATCCTGCATTACCGGTTCGAGGCGATTCACCCCTTCGCGGACGGCAATGGGCGCACCGGGCGGGCGCTGGCGTTGTGGGAGCTTTACCGGCGCGGCTTCGACTCGCACCACATCTTCTCGGTGGACGAGTTTTACTGGGAGGACCGCCCGCGATACTACGCGGCATTGCAGGCCGTGCATCAGGGAGGCGAAGACCTCACCGCGTGGCTCGAATACACGGCTGAAGGTTTGCAGCAGACGTTGGAGCGGGTGTGGCGGCGGATCCAGGAAATCTCCACCGCGGGCCGCGCCAGGCTCGTGCTGCGCCCCAGGCAGGAGAAATTGCTGCACCTGCTGCGGGCGCGCGGCGGCCTCGCGCCGCAGGAAATCTGGGACGCGCTCGGCGTGTCGAAACAGGGTGCGATGGATTTGCTGCGCCCGTTGATGAAGGCGGGACTGGTCAAGCGGGTGGGCACATTGAAGCACGGGCGCTATGTCCTCAAATGAGGTTGCGATGAGCAAGGCTGGAAAGAAAAAGAAAACCCCAGAGCTGACGTTTCAGCAGCACATCGCGGATTACCTCGTCCGCGAGTACAAGTATGGTGTGCTGGAGCAGTTGCTGTAAAATCCAAAAAACCTTGCGTGCTCCAAGGCACAGTGTTAGAAAACGCTCACACTGGATTAGCCAAGATTTCGCACGAACCAGGCGTGCTGTCGTAGGCAGCGTTCGATAGCCAGCCCAGGCTCGGGCGTAGCACCTATCCAAAAGAAAGGCGACCATGTCCGAAAAACTCGAACCGTCCCAAGTCTCCGGAGTCTCCAGACGCGGCTTCCTCAAAGGGCTCAGCGTTGGCAGCGTGGCCACTGGCCTGTTGTCTGACGCCGCTCCTTCGGAAGCTGCCGAAAGAGGTAGAATCCAGGGCCCCGGGGAAATACCCGTCACCCTAAGAATCAACGGCAAGAATGAGAAACTCAGCGTGGAACCTCGTGTCACGCTGCTTGATGCCTTGCGCAATCGTCTGGATCTCACCGGCGCCAAGAAGGTCTGCGACCGCGGCACGTGTGGCTCTTGCACCGTGATCGTGGACGGCCATCCGGTCTATTCGTGTTCGATGCTTGCGGTCGAAGCCGAAGGCCGGGCCATCACGACCATCGAAGGTCTCGGCACGCCGGCTAAGATGAGTGCGGTCCAGAAAGCGTTTGTTAAGCACGACGCCCAACAATGCGGTTTTTGCACGCCCGGCTTCGTCGTCGCGAGCACCGCGTTTCTCAGATTGAATCCCAACCCCACGCTCGAAGACGCACGCGCGGGCCTCGGCGGAAACCTTTGCCGCTGTGGCACCTACGCCCACATGGCGGAAGCCGTCGTCGAAGCCGCCAAAAGCACGAAAGGAGGCGCCTAATGGCTACTGCAAAATGGCCTGCGCAAGATCAGCGCAAACTCATCGGCAAACGCATCGACCGTCTCGACGGCCCGGCCAAGGCCACCGGCGCCGCCAAGTACTCCTTTGATATCAATCGCCCCGGAATGCTCTGGGCCAAATTGATTACTTCACCCCACGCCCGAGCAGAGGCCGTCAGTGTCGATTTCACCGAGGCGAAAAGCTTGCCGGGCGTCCGGGCCACTTGGGAAAACCCCAATTCGATCGGCAAAGACCAGGCCGGGAACGGAAAAATCCAGTACATCGGCCAAATTGTCGCCGCCATCGCGGCCGACACCGAAGAGATCGCCAAGGAAGCGGCCTCTCGGGTCAAAGTTCAATATGCCCCAATGCCGCACCAGGCGAACGACCGCGATCCTCAGTTGTTCCAGGGCCAGCCCGGCGGACGCAACGTTGGAAACGTGGAGGAAGCCCTGGCCAAAGCCGACGTCAAGATTGAGGGCGAATACGGCATTCCGGTCATCACCCATTGCTGCCTGGAATCGCACGGGCAAGTGGCGGAATTGCGCAACGGCCAACTCAACCTCTGGCCTTCGACTCAGGCCGTATCCAGCTACGCAGACGTGAGCATGACGGACGCTTCCGGCGGCTTGCAGCGAAGTAACATTCACGTCGATTGCCAGCACATGGGAGGCGGGTTTGGTTCCAAATTCAACCCCGGAACTTGGGGCGTCGCCAGCACGGCTCTCTCCAAGCAAGCGGGCCGTCCCGTGAAACTCATGCTGGAGCGGGACGAAGAATTGATGATCGGGGGAAATCGCCCGTCCGCTTACGCCAAGATCAAAGTCGGCGCTGCGAAAGACGGCACGATTACCGCGATTGATGCGGAAGTATGGGGCACGGCGGGTCCCGGCGGCGGCATCCCGCAGCAAATCCCTTACGTCATTGACAAAATCCCGAACATTCGGCTGAGCGTGAAGCGAATTGCCACCAACCGAGGCCCGGCCGCGGCGTGGCGCGCGCCGAATCACCCGCAGCAGTGCTTCCTGACCATGTCCGCGTTCGCCGACACCGCGGCCGCGCTGAAGATGGACGAATTGGAGTTCTTTGTGAAGAACGCCCAACTCACGGCGCGTCCCGATGTGTACACGGAAGAACTCAAGATTGCCGCCGACTTGATCGGCTACCGGCAAAAAGCGCATTTACGCGGTGATCCAAGGCCCGGCTCCGTCAAGCGCGGCCTGGGCATGTCCATGCACACCTGGGGCGGCCGAGGTCACCGATCCGAATGCGACGTGACCATCAATCCGGACGGCTCCGTGGAAGCGAAGACCGGATCGCAGGATCTGGGGGTTGGCACACGAACCGTCATCACGATTGTGGTCGCCGAGACCCTCGGGTTGCCGATGGAATCCGTGAAGGTTGAAATCGGGCGGAACAGCTATCCCGCTTCTGGCGGATCAGGAGGAAGCACGACAGTGGGCGGCGTTTCCACCGCGTCCCGGTTGGCGAGCACGGACGCCTTGAACGCCTTGATCGAGGTGGTTGCTCCCAAACTCGGCGTGCAAGCGGATGCCCTGGAAGCGAGCGACGGTTACATTCGCCAGATCGACAAGCCAAACAACCGCATCGCGTGGAAAAACGCGTGCGCGCTCCTCGGCGTCAACTCCATCACCAAACGCGGCCTGAATGATCCTGGCCCTGCCGAACAGCAGGGCTTCATCAGCCAGGGCGTCGGTGGCGTGCAGATGGCCGATGTCGCGGTCGATATCGAGACTGGCGTCGTGACCATCAATGAAATGGTCGGCGTGCAGGATTGCGGCCTGATCATCGACCTCAAAACCGCCGAAAGCCAGGTCCATGGTTCGATGATCATGGGCGTCGCTTACGCGCTCTACGAAGAAGCGGTTTATGACTTCAAGACCGGACGCATGCTCAATGCGGACATGGAATTCTATCGGCTCGCTGGCCTCAAGGATGTTGGCAAGTTGAAAGTTCACATGATGACCAGCAAATCCTACGAAGACCGCGGCGTTATCGGCTTAGGCGAACCACCCGTCATTTCGCCGGGCGCCGCCATCGCCAACGCGGTCGCCAATGCTTGCGGCGTGCGCGTCCCGCACTTGCCATTAACCCCGGACCGCGTTATCGCGGCGTTGCAGAAGGGAGGAATTGTTTAATGAAATCATTTGAATACGCAGCTCCGACAAAACTCGATGAGGCCACCGCGCTGCTGGCGGAGAGTTGGGGCGAAACTGAAATCCTGGCCGGCGGCACTGATCTGGTGACGTCGCTGAAGCAGCACATCACGGTGCCCAAGCGCGTCGTCAGTTTGAAGAACATCTCGGCGCTGAAAGGCATCCGGATCCAAAACAAAGTCGCGCGCATCGGCGCTATGACGACCTTGTCCGAATTAGCGGCGCATTCCGGGATCAAAGAAAACTTCCCGGCGCTGGTGACCGCGGTCAAGAGCATCGGCAGCCCGCAGATTATTTCTGTGGGCACGGTCGGGGGAGACCTCTGCCAGCGCCCGCGCTGCTGGTACTACCGGAATGGTTTCGGATTGTTCGGGAAACAAGGGGACGCGTCTCTCGTGAAGGACGGGGACAACCGTTACCACGCCATCTTTGGCAACGAAGGGCCGGCTTATTTCGTGAGCGCTTCGAGTCTTGGCCCGGCGCTGATTGCGCTGGACGCGACCATCAAAGTCGCCGGACCCAACAAAAGCGCGAGATCGATCGCGGCCAAAGATTTCTTCCGCACACCTAAAGCGGAGAACGAACGCGAAACGGCTCTCAAGCCGAACGAAATCGTCACGGACGTCGAGATTCAGGTCCGCGGGCTCAAGAACGCGACCTACGAGGTTCGCCACCGGTATGGCCTCGATTGGCCATACGTCACGGCGACCGTCGCATTCGAATCCAAAGGCGGCGCCTCTTCTAACGCCACCGTCGTTCTCGGCCATGTGGCTCCGACGCCCTGGCTTTCTGCCGGCGCAAGCGGTGCGCTGGCCGGAAGAATCGATGCTGCGCTGGCGGCGAGATGCGGCGAAGCCGCGGCGCAAGGCGCGAAACCGCTCAGCGGAAACGGATACAAAGTCCAACTGGTCAAGGTTGCCGTCAAACGCGCGATCCTGGCCGCCGCCGGATCAGCCTGATGGAGGAACGCATGAACAACGAAGAAAACAGTTTCAATATCCGGGTTCCGTGCCGGCATTTGCGCAGCAAGGAAATGTTCCACCAGGATCTCGGCCAGGAAGACGACGAATTCTCCAGCGGCCTGTTCTGGTGCGGACAAACCCACGAGAGTTTCGGCCCGGACGGACAGGCTGTCGGCAAAAAGGAATGTTGCGCCGGAAGGTCCTGCCATATAAGTTAGCGATGACGACTAATTCGTTCAAAGCAACTCACAGGACTTACTATGCGAATAAAGCTTCTGACCGGCGCGCTGCTCGCCGCCATGGCGATCTCAGTCTCCGCCGCCAAACAAACGTCCCCGACCATTTCCGGCGAATACCTCGAAGTGCGTTCGTGCGACGTCTTCACGGGCCCCTGTTTTGCCAACGCAGAAATGGGGCTGACCGGCAAAGAAGCCATCATGGTGTGGAAGATTCGCCAGGGCGTCTGGCGCGGCACCGCGCTGGACGGCATGAATGTCATCGCCGTCGTCCAAACCGATAACACACTCGGCGATCTGCGTTATCAACCGCGCATCGGCAAAGCCGTGCTCATTGTCGATTCCAAAGCGGACGCCCAACAGCGGTCCGCGCTGACGGATCTGGCCAAGACCATGGCAGGCCGTTTGATCTCTGAGGTGACCGAAGTCAAGACCTCGTCCATCGAAATGAACGTCGGTGGCTGCGGAAAAGCAGGCTGTGCCTCGGTGAAGGCGTTGGGCCTCGTGGCGATTTCCACGCGCTGTTTCGGCGACGAAGATCACGTCTGCGGCAACGAAGAAACGTTCTATCCGCCACTCGCTGACGTGAACGCTCATCCCGCTTACACCGAAGTGGCCAGCTACACCGGGACGGGTCTGGGCTTGACCTGGAAATCCATCGGCGCGCGAAGCGCGTTCCTCGGGACATTCACGCGGTAGGTCTGCAAATACAGCTTCAAGGGCCGGAAACAATTGCGTTTCCGGCCTTTTTGTTTTAGCGTTCCGCATCCAAATCGGACGAGAAATCTCTTTCTGAAACCGACTGACCAGACATGAAACGAAGCCCGAGCACTCTGCTTCTGTGCGTTGCATTTGCGTGCCTTTGTCACTTCAGCGCCCTATCCCAGGCCGGAGAACTGGCACTCAATGTGGTGAAAAAGGAACCGCCCGGCGCCGTTGATGAGTCGATTCGAAAGACCTTGCAGCCGACCGCGATTCAATTGCTTGATGGGGACAAAGCCGCGTTTGAATTCTGGCTGAGCTCCGAGATCGCGCTGCAATCGAAGCCCGCCTCTCCGACTGCCGCCATGGACTCCCTTAAGCAAAGTGCTTTGCTTGGCGTCGTCGCCGTGGCCAGCGACACGCGCGACTACAAAGACGTCGAACTATTCGCAGGAGTGTACACGATGCGTTTTGCTTTGCAGCCGCAGGACGGCAATCATCTGGGGACGGCCGAGTTCAACTACTTCGCCGTGCTGGTGCCGTCGAAGAAGGACGTTAAGCCGGACGGAATTACGGATTACAAGGCGTTGGTCAGGGCGAGCCGCGCGGGCACACCATCTGATCATCCGGTCATTCTGAGCCTGCGGCCTGTTTCTTCCATCGAAGGCGAAACTCCGAAATTGAACGAACCTGCCCCGGACCACAAAAGTGTGATTCTCAAAATCCCGGCGCGCGTCGAGGGCGGAGAGCCAGGCGCGCTTCTTCTCGAATTGGTTTACCAGGGCAAAGGCAAGGTCTAGCCCGGCGTTGCGGGGACCGCCGTGACATGCTGATGGAGAAAATCGTGCGATCAGCGTATCCCGGCCGGAGCCAGTGGGACGCTTTCCCTGAACGTGGCAACAACCGACGACCCTATGGAGTGCGGGGGCAAGCGCCGCACGGCGCCGCTTTGGATTCGAGACCGGAAGGCGCGGCCCACGCCAAAGCGCCGTCGCCGCTGCGCTCTGCCGGCGCACTCCATAGAACTCTCGGCAGGGCGATGTTCATGGATACGGCGCAGCGGCTTCCCCGCGCTGCACTGATCTGTGGGCTTCTCGTGTCCGCTATTGCGGCTCCCACTTCAGAGTGGCAATCACTTCCGGGTTATCGAACTGCTCGGCTCGCCGCACCTTCCGCAGGCAACGCAGGGTTTACTCGGCTTGCATCCAGCCTCACGGGTCTCGCCTTCACGAATCGCCTGGCGCAAAGCCGGTATGTGACCAACCAGATTTATCTGAACGGTTCGGGCGTCGCGGCCGGTGATGTCGATGGCGACGGTTGGTGTGATCTCTACTTCTGCGGGCTGGACGGGCCGAACGTCCTGTATCGCAACCACGGCAACTGGCGCTTCACGGATATCACGGCCACGGCAGGAGTCGCGTGCGTGGACCTCGACGCCACGGGCGCTTGTTTCGCGGATATCGACGGCGACAACGATCTCGACCTGATTGTGAATTCGGTTGGCGGCGGAACGCGTATTTTCCTGAACGACGGCAAAGGGCGCTTCACTTCGATGCCAACTGCTCTGAATCCTGGCAAAGGCGCCATGTCGCTCGCTCTGGCCGACCTGGATGGCGACGGCGATCTCGATCTGTATATCGCGAACTACCGCACGACCACCATCCGCGACATGCCCAACACCCCCATGCATGTCCGAGAGATCAACGGGAAACTGGTGGTCATGACGGTGAACGGCCGGCCCACGACCGAACCGGACCTGGTCGGTCGTTACTCGCTCGATTACAATCGGAAAATTGTCGAGCACGGCGAGGTGGATGTGCTTTTCCGAAATGACGGCGGCGGCAAATTTGTCGCCCTCCCGTTCACCGAGGGAAGTTTCCTGGATGAGGACGGCAAGCCCCTCAGCACGCCGCCCTACGATTGGGGACTCTCGGTGATGTTTCGCGACATCAATGGCGATGGCCTTCCCGATCTCTACGTGTGCAATGATTTCAGTTCGCCGGACCGGATTTGGATCAACCTCGGCGGCGGCCGATTCCAGGCGATCTCGCGCCTGGCGCTTCGCAATACCTGTCAGTTTTCTATGGGGGTTGATTTTGCGGACCTGGACCGCGACGGTTACGACGAAATCTTCGTGGCGGACATGCTGAGCCGGTCCCATCCCAAGCGCCACGTTCAAATCGGCGACATCATGTCGGTGTTTTCAAGAATTGGGGAAATCGACAACCGGCCTCAGTATTCGCGCAACACGCTTTTTTCCAATCGTGGCGACGGCACCTACGCCGAAATCGCGCAGTTCAGCGGCGTCCAGGCTTCGGAATGGTCGTGGAGCCCGACGTTTCTCGATGTCGATCTGGACGGCTACGAGGATTTGCTCATCACGACGGGCCACGAACTGGAGATGATGAACGCCGATGTCGCCCGGCGCGCGGAGGCCATGAAAGCCGCGAAGAAACTCTCCATCCCGGAGCAGTTGGCGTTGCGCAAACTGTTTCCACGCCTGGATTCGCCGAACGTGGCGTTCCGAAACCTGGGCAATCTGACCTTCCAGGACGTCAGTGCCGCCTGGGGGTTCGACGCGAGAAGCGTCTCCCATGGCATGGCGCTGGCGGATTTGGACAACGACGGCGACCTGGACGTGGTGATGAATAATTTGAACGAGGTGGCGGGCGTCTTTCGCAATGAAGGCTCGGCGCCGCGCGTGGCGGTGCGGCTCAAAGGAACTC
>Ga0233424_10003002_pt1 | contig 11306 bp, 6 predicted proteins | sample Watercolumn_Towu_FD_181011 | JGI IMG/M metagenome (GOLD analysis project Ga0233424, IMG submission 181011) | Freshwater microbial communities from Lake Towuti, South Sulawesi, Indonesia - Watercolumn_Towuti2014_125_MG | ecosystem: Environmental > Aquatic > Freshwater > Lake | place: Indonesia... | reverse complement strand
ATTTTAATTTTTTTAATGATTAGTCTTTTTTTGTCTTGTATTGTTTTTGGTCTTTCTTATTTTTTAGGTCGTCAACTTAGTGATATTGAAAAAGTTTCTCCTTATGAATGCGGCTTTGACCCTTTTGGGGATATTCGTGCAAAATTTGATGTTCGTTTTTATTTAGTATCAATATTATTTATTATCTTTGATTTAGAAGTTAGTTTTTTGTTTCCTTGGTCTTTAACTTTGGGTCAATTAGGATCTTTTGGGTTTTGGGTTATGATTGTTTTTTTACTTTTATTAACAATTGGTTTTTTTTACGAATGGCGAAAAGGTGCGTTGGAATGGGAATAAAATTTTTTTTTTAATTTTTTTTTTTTTTTATGAAACCTTTGCTTTATTATGAACGTGATTTTTTGCGCTTTGATTTATTACGTAAATTTAATGTTTCAAATTCTTTTGCATTACCACGTTTAAATAAAATAGTTTTAAATATGTCTATCAATTCTGTTACAAAAAATAAGAAAAATTTTAGTAGTGGGCTTTTATTATTAGAATTATTTTCTCAACAAAAACCTTTTGTTATTCGTGCAAAAACATCAATTTCAAATTTTAATTTACGAAAAAATTCTTTAATTGCGTGTAAAGTAACTTTACGACGTGATGCTTTATTTACTTTTCTTTTTTTATTTATTCATGTTTTTTTGCCAAGAATAAAAAATTTTGATGGGCTTTCAATTTTAGATTTTGATAAGCAGTGTAATTTAAATTTAGGTTTGGAAAATTTTTCTTCCTATTTGGAAGTTTTTGGACTTTTAGAAAAATTTGAATCTTTTTATGGTTGTAATTTGAGTTTCGTTTTTGATTCGTTTTTTTGTAAAAAGATTTCTTTATTGTATTCTCAATCTTATTTGTCAGGTTTACAATTACCGTTGCGTTAATTTTTAAAAATTTAATAAAATTTATTTATGTTTTCATCTTCTTATATTTTAATGTTTTTAATACTTTTGCCTTTTCTTGGTGCTTTTGTTATTTCTTTGATTAATGAAGCTAAAAAAGTTCTTATAAAAACAATTGCGTTAAATTTTTCTTTATTTACTTTTTTATTATCCTTACTTTTGTGGTTTCGATTTGATAATTCTACTGCAAAATTTCAATTTGTTAAGACAATAAGTTGGTTATCGTTTATAAATATTAATGTTACTTTAGGTATAGATGGAATTTCTTTATTTTTTATTTTATTAACTACTTTTTTAATTTCTTTATGTCTTTTATCTAGTTGGTTTAATATTGATTATTCTATCAAATTATATGTGATTTTTTTTTTAATATTAGATTCTTTGTTAATTTTAGTTTTTTCGGTTTTAGATTTATTACTATTTTATTTATTTTTTGAAAGTGTTTTAATTCCTATGTTTTTAATTATTGGAATTTGGGGTTCTCGTGAAAGAAAAATTAGAGCAGCATATCAGTTTTTTTTATATACTTTATTTGGTTCGCTTTTATTACTATTGGGTATTATTTTTATTTATTTTTATACAGGAACAACAGATTTTGTACTTTTATTACAAGTTGTTTTTCCCAAAGAATATCAAATAATTTTATGGTTAGCATTTTTTGTTTCTTTTGCAGTTAAAGTTCCAATGGTTCCTTTTCATATTTGGTTACCTGAGGCTCATACAGAGGCGCCTACAGCAGGGTCTGTGTTATTAGCAGGTGTTTTGTTAAAGTTAGGTACTTATGGTTTTTTGCGTTTTTCGTTAACTTTATTTCCATATGCTAGTATTTATTTTTCTCCTTTTATTTTTGTTTTGAGTTTAATTGCTATTATTTATACTTCTTTAACAACGTTACGTCAGGTTGATTTAAAAAAAATTATTGCGTATTCCTCCGTAGCTCATATGGGTTTTGTGACTATTGGATTATTTAGTAATACTTTTGCGGGTGTTACTGGTAGTTTATTATTGATGTTAAGTCATGGTATTGTTTCTAGTTGTTTGTTTTTATGTATAGGTGTTTTATATGATCGATATAAAACTAGGTTAATTAAATATTACAGTGGTTTAGTTCAAACGATGCCGTTATTTGCTGTTGTTTTTTTTTTTTTTACTTTAGCTAATTTAAGTTTACCAGGTACAAGTAGTTTTATTAGCGAATTTTTAATTTTATTAGGAACTTCTCAAACAAATTTTTTAGTTTCAGTTTTTGCGACAAGTGGTGTTGTTTTTGGAGCTGCCTATTCTATTTGGTTGTATAATCGTGTTATGTTTGGTAGTTTGAATGTAAATAATATATTTTTTTTTTCAGATTTAACGCGTTTAGAATTTTTTTTATTTTTTCCTTGTATTTTAATTGTTTTAATTGTTGGTTTTTATTCTACTACAATTTTAAATGTTGTTTATTTTAGTATTTTAAATGTTTTACTTTAATTTTTTTTTTGTTAGATATCTGTTAAAAAAATAAATAAATATTAGCTTGAATTATTTTTTATATTTTTTCGAAAATCAGTTTAATTTTTTGTTACCAGAATTGTTTTTAGTTTTTTGTATTTTGTTTTTTATTATGTTTAGTGTTTTTTATTGTCAAAAAGATGTTAAACTTTATTTATTTAATCAAGAACAAATAACGTTTCAAGTTCTGTTTATTTTAGGTGTTGTTTTTTTTTTAGTTTTTAATCAATTTCATGTTATATTTACATTTCTAAATGGTTTTTATACAGTGGATTTTTTAACTTCTTTTGTTAAAATTTTTATTCTTGTTTTTAGTTTTTTTTGTTTTTTTATTGGTTTAGGCTATTTAAAATCAGAGAAGATTAATGTTTTTGAGTATTTTGTTTTATTATTATTTGTTGTTTTAAGTTTATTATTATTGGTATCTAGTAATGATTTAATTTCCTTTTATATTACAATTGAATTACAAAGTTTGTCATTGTATATCTTAGCGGCATATGATAGGGATTCGGAATTCGCTGTTGAGGCTGGTTTAAAATATTTTATTTTGGGTTCTTTGTCGTCAGCTTTTTTATTATTTGGTATTTCTATTATTTATGGTTTTTGTGGTACAACTAATTTTGAAGAATTAGCGCGTTTATTATTGTTGTTTGATTTTCAGAATATTTCTGTTTCATATTTATTAATTCTTGGTATTTTTTTTATTGCTTTTTCTTTTTTATTTAAAATTACAGCAGCACCTTTTCATGTTTGGGCTCCAGATGTTTACGAGGGTTCATTAACGTCTTTGACAGCTTATTTTTCTGTTGTTCCGAAAATTGGTGTGTTATCGGTTTTTTTTAAATTATTTTTTTATTCTTTTTTTGATTTTTCGCTTTGGTGGCAAAATTTATTTTTAATATGTTCTTTTTTATCTTTATTTTTAGGTGCTTTTTATGCATATTCACAAATAAAAATTAAAAGATTGTTAGCATATAGTTCAATAAATAATGTAGGTTTTATTTTGTTTGGTTTATTATCTGCGTCTTTTTTGGGAATAGATAGTTTTTTTTTGTATATAATAATTTATATGTTTACATTGTTAGCTATTTTTTCTTTTTTATTATCATACAAAATTAAGGTAAATCGTTTTGTTATAATTAGCTTAAAATATATTTCAGATTTTTCGAATATTTCGAAATTAAATTTAGTTTTAGGTTTTTTTTTATTTATAGTTTTTTTTTCTTTAATTGGTATTCCTCCTTTAGCTGGGTTTTGGGGAAAATTTTTTATTTTATTTACTTTATGTAAATCTTTTTTTTATTTTTTGGCGGTTTTTGCTATGTTTATTAGTGTTTTTTCTTCTTTTTATTATTTAAGAATATTAAAGAATATTTTTTTTCAGCGAACTGATGTTTTAATTTATTATTTTTTCATTTCTCGTGTTAATATAATTTTTTTATCGTATTTTATTTTATTTCTAATTTTATTTGTTTTTTACTTTAATTTTTCGTTATTAGTTTTAAATAATCTTTCATTACTTTTTTCTTTATGATTTTTTATTTTAATATAAGTTCAATTAATTTATTATTATTGTATGTTAGGACCTACCCGATCTCATTCCGAACTCGATTTGTAAAACTAATATATTCTAAAAATACTATTTTTTGTGGGACTTTTAGTAAATAATAAATTTATATTATAAAATCTCTAATAGCTCAGTGGTAGAGCGTATGGCTGTTAACCATGGTGTCGTTGGTTCAAATCCAACTTAGAGAGTTTTAGACGAGGTAGTTTAGTTGGTTAGAACAGCGGAATCATAATCCGTTAGGGTGGGTTCAAATCCCTCTTTCGTCAAATTTGTATTTTGAAATGGAGAAGTGGCTGAGTGGTTAAAGGCGGTAGACTGTAAATCTATTGTTATTTATACGTCGTAGGTTCGAATCCTGCCTTCTTCATTTATTAAATTAATTATATAAATTTTTAATTATATTATGCGTTTTTTAAAAAGACCTTTGATTAATATTTTTACAAATCATTTAATCGTTTATCCAACTCCGTTAAATTTTAATTATTTTTGGAATTTTGGTTCTTTGGCAGGTATGTGTTTAGTTATTCAATTAGTTACTGGGATTGCTTTAGCAATGCATTATATTCCACATGTGGATTATGCTTTTTTAAGTGTCGAACATATTATGCGAGATGTAAATAATGGTTGGTTATTACGATATATACACGCAAATGGTGCTTCTATGTTTTTTTTATTGGTATATATTCATATGTTTCGAGGTTTGTATTATGGATCATATAAAAGTCCAAGAGAATTAGTTTGGATTGTAGGTGTTATTCTCTTTTTTTTAATGATGGCCGCGGGATTTATGGGTTATGTTTTGCCTTGGGGACAAATGAGTTTTTGGGGGGCAACTGTTATAACAAATTTGTTCTCCGCAATTCCATTAATAGGTCCTTATATTGTTCAGTGGTTATGGGGAGGCTTTGCTATAGATAATGCGACTTTAAATCGTTTTTTTAGTTTACATTATTTGATTCCATTTGTGATTGCAGCTTTTAGTTTAATACATTTAGCAGCATTACATTTACATGGTTCAAATAATCCTATGGGTATTTATTCCTCTGTGGATAAAATAGATTTTTATCCGTATTTTTATGTTAAGGATTTGGTAGGTTTTATTGTTTTTTTATTTTTTTTTTCGGTTTTTGTTTTTTTTTTTCCAAATATGTTAGGACATTCGGATAATTATATAGAGGCTAATCCTATGGTAACACCCGTACATATAGTTCCAGAATGGTATTTTTTGCCTTTTTATGCTATTTTACGTTCTATTCCGGATAAGTTAGGCGGGGTAGTTGCTATGTTTTTGTCTATTGTTATTTTAGTGTTTTTACCTTTTTTAAATATTTCTAGAATTAGATCTTCTACTTTTCGACCATTTTATAAAATTTTTTTTTGGTTTTTTTTAGTGGATTGTGTTATTTTAGGTTGGATTGGTGGAAATGTTGTTGAAACTCCTTTTATTGAAATTGGACGTTTTGCTACTTTTTTTTATTTTTTATTTTTCGTGTTATTACCGTTTTTTTCATTTTTGGAGCGATATGATCGTTTATATTTAAATAAATAGTTTTTTATATTTATTATGAGTGTATAGTTTAGTTTGGTAGAACAGCGGACTTTTAATTCGTATGTCTTGGGTTCAAATCCCAATACACTCATAGTTTTATTAATATGAATGATATTTTTTTTTTAATGTAATTTTAATAAAGCATTTAATAGATCTCTAGGTAATAAAAATAATACAGACGTAAAAAATTACGAAAAACCTTAAAAAGAAATAATCTAAATTTATTTAAGGGTCTCTGTTGAGAAAACTTTTATTTGAAAATAAATGATATATTTTTGGAATATATTAAAAAATACATAGTGAATTGAAACATCTTAGTAACTATGGAGAAAAAATTAAAAAAGATTCTGTTAGTAGTGGCGAACGAATTCAGATTTTAGCCGATATTTTCTTTTAAATGAGCGAAGTAAAGTTGAATCTTTTACCGTAGAAAGTTATAGTCTTGTAGCTTTAATTGAAGGAATTTAAATGAGTAAAAAGAAATACGAGTATTTTCTTTTGAATTTAGGAGGACCATCTTCTAAGCTTAAATATTTTTTATTAACCGATAGTGAACTAGTACCGTGAGGGAAAGATGAAAAAGAACCTTTTGGAGTGAAATAGAGCGAGAATTTGAATGTTTATAAGCAGTTGTATTTAAAATATAGCGTGCCTTTTGTATAATGAATCAGCGAGTTAATTAATATAGCAAGTTTAAGTTGTTAAATGAAGACGTAGCGAAAGCGAGTTTTAAAAGAGCGTTAAGTTATATTAATTAGACCCGAAGCCAAGTGATTTAACTATGAACAGATTGAAGGTATAGTAATTTATATTGGAGGATCGAACTCGTATATGTTGAAAAATATTGAGATGATTTGTAGTTAGGGGTGAAAGGCTAATCAAACTTGGCTATAGCTGGTTTTCTGCGAAATCTATTTAAGTAGAGCGTTATATGTTTATTTATACAGGTAGAGTACTCTTTAAATTAGGGTAGTGAAAACTATATCAAGTTTATGGAAACTCCGAATTGTATTTAAATTAATAATATAATAGACAGACTATGAGCGATAAGGTCCATAGTCGAGAGGGAAACAGCCCAGATCAAAAAATAAGGTCCTAAAATAATAACTAAGTGGGAAAGGATGTGTATTTGTTTTGACAATTAGGAAGTAGGCTTGGAAGCAGTCATCTTTTAAAGAAAGCGTAATAGCTCACTAGTCTATGCAAGTATGCGCCGAAAATATATCGGGGCTAAAGTTATTTACCGAATTTTTGAAAATATTTTATAAAGAATATTTGGTAGCAGAATGTTCTGTTTTGTTTGTGAAAAGTATTTGATAAAAATATTTGGAAATCTCAGAATTAAGAATGCTGATATGAGTAACGAAAAACAATTTGGAAGAAATTGTCACCGTAAATCCAAGGTTTTCTGTATAAAGTTAAACTGTGCAGAGTAAATCGGTCTCTAAAATGAAAGCGATCGCTATTGTTGATGAGGTAATTATAAAATATTAAGTAAAGATATTAAATGTTTTTGTTGTTTAATTTTTAAATATTTAAAAAAATTAAATTTTAATGAAATGTTTCTGGAAAATTCTTATTTAAAATTAAAACCGTACTGGAAACCGACACAGGTGGATTAGTATAAAAGTACTGAGGTGTTTGAGAGAACAATGTTGAAGGAACTCGGCAATTTTGCCCTGTAACTTTGGGAGAAAGGGTGCCTTTTTTAGGTAACATTAAATTGGAGGTGGCGACTGTTTAATAAAAACACAAGACTCTGCTAAATAGTATTATGATGTATAGGGTCTGACACCTGCCCGGTGCTGTAAAGTGAAACAATAAAGTTTATTGCTTTTGAAGTAAACTCCAGCAAACGGCGGCCGTAACTCTAACGGTCCTAAGGTAGCGAAATTCCTTGTCGGGTAAGTTCCGACGCGCATGAATGGTGTAACGACTTCCTCACTGTCTCCAACATTGACTCAGTGAAATTGAATTCTCCGTGAAGATGCGGAGTTCTTACGGTAAGACGGAAAGACCCCGTGCACCTTTACTACATCTTTGTATTGCAACGTATTTTTTTTTATGTAGAATAAGTGGGAGCCCAGTATTTATTAATTATATTAATAATAGGTTTTCGTGAAATACCACTTTAAATTAAATATAAAGCTTACTCTAATATTTTAAGATAATATTAAGGACACTGCATGGTTGGTAGTTTGACTGGGGCGGTCACCTCCTAAAAAGTAACGGAGGTGTACTATGGTAAGCTCAAATTGGATAGTAATCAATTGTAGAGTGTAATAGCAAAAAAGCTTACCTAACTGTGAGATTTACAAATCAAACAGGAATTTAACGTTGGTTATAGTGATCCGGTAATTTTTAATGGAAAAGTTATCGATTAACGGATAAAAGGTACGCCGGGGATAACAGGCTGATGACTTCCGAGAGCTCATATCGACGAAGTCGTTTGGCACCTCGATGTCGGCTCATCACATCCTGAAGTTGAAGAAGATTTCAAGGGTTCGGCTGTTCGCCGATTAAAGTGGTACGTGAGCTGGGTTTAGAACGTCGTGAGACAGTTCGGTCCCTATCTGTCGTAAGTGTTTTAAAATTGAGAAATGCTGTTTTTAGTACGAGAGGATCAAAACAGATAAACCTCTGGTGTACCAGTTGTTATTTATTTTATTAGCAGTGCTGGGTAGCTATGTTTAAAGAAGATAATTACTGAAAGCATATCAAGTAAGAATCTTATTTCAAAACAAATTTTTTTTTTTGTTAAAGATTATAACGTTAATAGGTTATAGGTATACGTATAGTAATATATTAAGCTTAATAATACTAATAAGTTTTTTTTACATTAAATACCATTTAATTAGTAATAATTTTTTTTGTCTGTGGTTAATGCGGGAATGAACATTGGTAGTTCCTCAGGCTCATAATCTGAAGTTTGTAGGTTCGAGTCCTACTCCCGCAATTTGTTTCACGGAATGTAGCTTAATGTGGTAGAGTTTTTGTTTTGGGTACAAAATGTTGTGGGTTCAAGTCCTGCCATTCCGATTTTATAGATCCTTTAATTATGTCTGTTGTTAAGATATTTTTTTTTGTTGATTTTTATGTATATAAATAAAATATTATGTGATTCGCCAAATCCTTGGCAAATGGGTTTTCAAGATCCGGCTACACCAATTATGGAAGGAATTATTAATTTACATAATGATTTGTTTTTTCTTTTGACTTTTATATTTTTTTTTGTTTCTTGGATGTTAGGGCGAACAATTTGGTTTTTTAATGTAAAAAATAATAAAACTGTTATTAATTTTTCTCATGGAACATTAATTGAAATTATTTGGACTGTTATTCCTAGTTTTATTGTTATTTTTATAGCAATTCCATCATTTGCGTTATTATATTCTATGGAAGAAATAATAGATCCATCAATTACAATAAAAGTAATTGGAAGACAATGGTATTGGTCTTATGAATATTCTGATTATCAAACAAAGGATAATGAATCTATTTCATACGATAGTTATATGGTTTCAGATGATGATTTAAAGTTAGGTGAGTTACGATTATTAGAAGTAGATAATCGAGTTATTGTACCTATTCAAACACATCTTAGAGTTATAATAACATCAGGTGATGTTTTACATTCATGGGCAATTCCTTCTTTAGGTATAAAATGTGATGCAGTTCCAGGACGTTTAAATCAAGTAAATATGTTTATTAAACGAGAAGGTGTTTTTTTTGGTCAATGTAGTGAATTATGTGGTGTTAATCATGGTTTTATGCCTATTGTAGTTGAAGCTGTTTCTTTAAAAGATTATTTAGTTTGGTTGTATAATAAAGCAGGTACGATTAATTTTGTTTAGGTTGATTTTATTATAATTTTTTTATTATAAATATAAAAATATGTCAAATATTTCAACAGTTTTATATCGTTGGTTATTTTCTACAAATCATAAAGATATAGGGACATTATATATTATCTTTGGTGCTTTGTCTGGAGTAATGGGAGCTATCATGTCTGTAGTTATTCGTATAGAATTAGCGGAACCAGGATCACAAATATTATTCAGTAATTATCAATTATATAATGTTTTGATTACAGCTCATGGTTTTTTAATGATTTTTTTTATGGTTATGCCGGTATTGATTGGAGGTTTTGGTAATTGGTTTGTTCCTTTATTAATAGGTGCTCCAGATATGGCGTTTCCTCGTTTAAATAATATTAGTTTTTGGTTGATGCCACCATCATTATTATTATTATTATCATCTGCTTTAGTTGAAGTTGGTGCTGGTACTGGATGGACCGTATATCCTCCTTTAAGTAATATAGCATTTCATTCAGGACCTTCTGTGGATTTGGCTATTTTTAGTTTACATTTAGCTGGAGTTTCTTCTATCTTAGGTACAGTTAATTTTATTACTACAATTTTTAATATGCGTGCTCCTGGCTTATATATGCATAGATTACCTTTATTTGTTTGGGCTGTGTTGGTTACTACGTTTTTATTAATTTTGTCTTTACCAGTTTTTGCTGGTGCTATTACTATGTTATTAACTGATCGAAATTTTAATACAGCTTTTTATGATCCAGCGGGTGGTGGTGATCCTATATTATATCAACATTTGTTTTGGTTTTTTGGTCATCCTGAAGTTTATATTTTAATTTTACCAGCTTTTGGTATTATTAGTCATGTTATTTCTGCGTTTTCTCATAAATCTATTTTCGGTTATTTAGGTATGGTATATGCTATGTGTGCTATTGGTGTTGTTGGTTTTATTGTATGGGCACATCATATGTATACTGTTGGTATGGATGTAGATTCTCGTGCGTATTTTACGGCTGCGACCTTGATTATTGGTGTTCCAACAGGAATTAAAATTTTTAGTTGGTTAGCGACTATGTGGGGTGGTTCAATTAATTTTAAAACACCGATGTTATTTGCTGTGGGTTTTTTATTTTTATTTACTTGCGGAGGTTTAACTGGTATTGTATTAGCTAATGCTGGTATAGATATTGCAATGCATGATACATATTATGTTGTTGGACATTTTCATTATGTTCTTTCAATGGGTGCGGTTTTTGGAATGTTTGCTGGTTTTTATTATTGGATAGGTAAAATGAGTGGTTATAACTATCCAGAAACTTTAGGTAAAATTCATTTTTGGATTACGTTTTTAGGTGTAAATCTTACGTTTTTTCCTATGCATTTTTTAGGTTTAGCAGGTATGCCTAGACGTATTCCAGATTATCCGGATGCTTTTATTGGCTGGAATTTAGTTGCATCTTTTGGTTCTATGTTATCTTTTGTCGGTGCTTTGTTTTTTTTTTATGTTGTTTATAAAACATTGTTGTCTACTGATAGAACTTTACAAGATCCTTGGCATGTTATTGAAAATAATCGATCAAGAACTTTGGATTGGATTGTTACAACGCCACCTCAATTTCATACTTTTGATGAAGTTCCGTTTATTAAGGAAACTACATATCCAATGGTGGATTATCATGTGTATAATGTTAAGTTACCTAAATAAAAATTAATTTTATTTTTTGCAATGTTAAAAGGATTTAAATAAATTTTTGAAATAAATTTATGTTACAAGCAGCAAAAATGATTGGTGCGGGTTTAGCTACTATAGGATTAGCAGGTGTTGGAACTGGTGTAGGTATTGTGTTTGGGGCTTTAGTTATGGCTTATAGTCGAAATCCATCGTTACGACAACAATTATTTAGTTTCGCTATTTTAGGGTTTGCGTTAACAGAAGC
>Ga0233424_10003001_pt1 | contig 11311 bp, 10 predicted proteins | sample Watercolumn_Towu_FD_181011 | JGI IMG/M metagenome (GOLD analysis project Ga0233424, IMG submission 181011) | Freshwater microbial communities from Lake Towuti, South Sulawesi, Indonesia - Watercolumn_Towuti2014_125_MG | ecosystem: Environmental > Aquatic > Freshwater > Lake | place: Indonesia... | reverse complement strand
GCCGACGTACAGGCGAGATGGGTGATAGGTCTCAAACTGTTGGGCTACCATGTGCCGAATCCCCACATCGGTGAGGAAGATGCCGTTCCTGGGCAGTACCGCACGAATTTCAGCTAGCAACCGCTCTACCGCAATTGGAGATGCTTCCCAAGTGCTCGTCTCTCGAATCTCCTTCTTCCACGCGGCAACCTGGGCCTTGATCTCTGCAATTCGCGAGACTCGCGGCTTCGAGGGCGCGACTGAATTAGCTCGCAACAGCGCATTCGCCTCGTCAAGAAATCCTCGTACGTTTGCCACGATGCCCAATTGCACCGGATAGAAGCGGCCTACTTGACGTGGGTCGATATCAACCTGAATGATCTTCGTCTGACCACCCCTCAATGAGATTTGATTGTCCCAAGAACTGGTCTCCATCTCGCCCAACCGTGAGCCAAGTACGAGGGTAACGTCGGAAACATTGACCAACTTGTGTGCAATTGGTGAGCCCACCGTAGATATGAATCCGGCATGGTGGTCGTCATCCTGCGAGATAGCTCCACAACCGCTGAGGGTGGTAACGACTGGTATCCCCAGCGCGTGTGCGAACTCGGTCAGTTCGGCCTGAGCTTCCGCATTTACCGCTCCGCCACCTGCGATGATCACCGGGTTGGAAGCACCGTTCAGCAGTCTGAGAGCGTCATCGATGGTCGACTTTCGCGGAGCAGAAAACGTATCGGTCGGCATCTGCTGCCGAGCAGCGGGAATCTTCTCTTCGCGCATCTCAGAGAAGAAGTTCAATGGCACGCTCAGCAGTACCGGGCCGGGGTTCCCGGTTGTGGCTACACGGATCGCTTCAACGAGATTCGGGATAAGCGCTGCACGATGGGCAACTCGCCAAGCACGCTTCACAAGAGGACGAGCTGCGCTCACCTGCTCCGCCTCGCCGATGTTGCTCAGCTCCTGGAACGCTTCCTGACCGGAGAAGTAATTGGGGGCATCCCCGGCAATCATTACCATTGCTGCACCATCGAGCAAGGCGTCCCCGAGGCCGGTCAGGGCGTTGGTCATTCCCGGACCGATGGTGGTGAGCACGAGTGCCGGCTTTCGCTTGGCACGGAAGTATCCGTCCGCAGCATGGGTTGCCATCTGCTCGTGACGTACTCCCACAAACCGGATTCCCGACTCTTCGATGGCCTTCAACATCCAGAGGTTGGTGTGGCCGCACATTCCGAAACAGACATCGACGCCAAACTGCTCGAGCACCTGAACTGTTGCATGCGCTCCACTCAGGTTTTTCAAGGAACAGCTCCCTATGTTCGAATTTCCCGAATGACTCCACTAACTTAGTCAATTGCCAACTTTCAATTCAAATTACCGTGTGGTCTCTTTCTCTCCGAGACGAACCATGACGCGAGTCGCCGCGGATCTCATCACTGCATCCATCACCGCCTGGGTGCTCAGTCCGGCACGGACGCCGACATCGGGATCACGCTCGGCCCGTACTGCGTCTAAAAAGTCTCTCAACTGAGCCCCGTAGCTGTCCAGCCGAATCGGATTCGTGACCACTGCATCGTCGGTATAGGAGAGTTGACCTTGTAAATTGTCAAGCTCGGTTCCGAAGGATGTCCACTTACCACGCTTCCCCAACGACAGTGAACCATGTGTATCGAACCGAATTTCCCCATCCTCAAAGCGCAATTCGAAAAACATGGTGGGGGAGTTCTTGGGAACTTTATCTACGTGGTCAAGGATGAAGGAGGCGACGGTGCCACTCGGATACACCACTCCAGCAACGATCGTCTCCCACAGACTCGACTTCTCGCTTCCCACGCCAAAGACATTGGTCGGTTCCCCTCCCGCGAACCAGTTGACCAGATCGCAGGCATGACTTGCCCAACCGGTCCATGGGTCAAAACTTCCAACAACGGCCTTCCATGAGTCCGTTGCCGCAGCACTCCACCATCGCTCAACCTGTCCCTTGACGAGGATCGATTTCAGGTCGCCGAGACTATGCTCGTCGCTCGTCATTAACTTCTTGGCCAACGCTGGGGCAAACCGGTATCGATTCTGCGAAACCACGCCGAGTGTGCATCCCTTGCTCGCGGCTCTATCGGTCATCTGTTTGGCTTCGTCGAGCGTCACTGCCATTGGCTTCTCAACAAGGACATGTTTTCTTGCATTCATTGCTGCAAGAGCTTGTGCGCAGTGGACGGCCGGAGGTGATGTGATGATCACTACATCCGCGTCACTTAACGTCAACAGTCCTTCTAGCGTGTCGAAGACCCGCAAGCCGTGCTGAGTCGCGAAGGCTTGACTCCTGCTGCCCCCAAAGACTGCTACGACCTGAGCGTCTGGAATGCGATCGACAGCGAGACACCAAGTTCTGGCCATGAACCCACTGCCGACCACAGCGACACGAAACACGCAGGGCGACGCTAACAGACTGCGTTCTCAATGCGTCCGAACGAAGCAATCTGTAACATTGCTTCCCATCGGGGGGCATTAACAATGGCAGCAATCAACGAAGGGGCGCACAAACAAATCCTGGGGGCTTGGTGCACCATCCCCAGTTCATTTTCGGTCGAGCTTGTTTCAATGATCGACCTTGACTTCATAGTTGTTGATATGCAACACGGCTTGATCTCATTCACTGAACTGGTTAATTGCCTTCAGGCAGCCGAGCGTCGGGGGAGGCGAACCGTTGTACGGGTGGCCACGGGTGAGTTTGGCCTCGCACAGCGGGTGCTCGATGCCGGAGCGCTTGATGTGATCTTCCCAATGATCAACACGGTTGAAGACGCAAAACGGGCCGTTGATGCAGCAAAGTATCCACCAATCGGGGCCCGTAGTTATGGGCCTATCCGGTCACGGCTCGTTATTGGGGCTGACCCCGCCGTTGCCAACGGAGAGGTTCGGTGTCTCGTCCAAATCGAGACGTGTGAGGCCGTCGACAATCTGAAGGAGATTCTTGCGGTGCCAGGAATCAACGGTACTTACATCGGTCCGGCGGACCTTGCCTTGACGCACGGCATCGAGCTCGGATCCAAGAATGATCGTCTTGATGCGATCATCGAACATATCAGGTCGGCAACCGACGATGCCGGACTCATGAGTTGTATCCACACGACAAGTGGTGCAAGCGCAAAACGCTACCGAAATCAGGGCTTTTCGATGGTCTCTATCGGTAGTGACGCAATCTGGTTGCGAAATGCATACGGCCGTCAGTTCGCGGAGGCGTTGGGTAGACCCCACGGCGAAACACTCGCGTTCTACTGACGCTTGATTGCGGCTACCCGCAATCAAGCGATTGTGAGATTGGCCTCAACCAGTCTCCTTGCTGCATCGCTCTGCGGATTCTTCAGAATCTCGAATGCCAGTCCGCTCTCCACAACTCGACCCGACTCAAAGACTGCCAGCTTCCGTGACGTGTGGGCAACCGCCGCTAGGTCGTGCGCAATTAGCACAAGCGTCAAGTCTCCCGTGTCACTGAGTTCCTTGAACAGATTGAGAACTTGGGCACGAATGGAGACGTCGAGAGATGATGCAGGCTCGTCGGCAATCAGCAATTTGGGTTTTACGACGAGTGCACGAGCAATCGCAGCCCGTTGTAGTTGCCCACCGGACAACTCATGGGGATATCTCACAAAGACGCCCCTGTCGAGGCCAACCGTGTCAAGCGAGGTCGTGACCATCTCATTGTGGTTTCCCTCGATCTTGAACGATCGAAGTGGTTCGATGAGCGCTCGCCCGATCTTGATTCGAGGGTCAAAGGAAGACTTCGGATTCTGGAAGACATACTGGACCGATCGTCGAAACTCGCCGTACATCTCCTTGTTTTTCAGCAGCGGGTCGCCTCCCCGAAACTTGAACGTACCGGTACTTGGCAGAACTTGCCCAGAGATCACCTTTGCGAAGGTCGTCTTTCCAGCACCCGACGATCCGACTATGCCGAGTGACTCTCCACTCTCAATTCGCAGGGTTACATCTTTCAGCGCAAGGAACTGGCTTCGCTTCCCGAGCAAGCTCATTCGTGGCGACTTGTATATAATCGAAATATTCTCACAATTCACCAAGGGTTCGGCAGCCAGCGACGCTGAACTCATTACGATCCTCCTACTTCGGGTTCCAGCAGCGAAGTGTACGGGATCCCGATATCGATACTGGCGGTATCTCCTCACAAGCTGAGGACGCTCGGTCACAACGAAGTCGAAAGGCACAGCCAGTTGGCATCGACTCCAAGGACGGCATCACTCCCGGAATCACGGGGAGAGCCTCTGCCTGCTGTTCGATCACCCTCGTAAGAGAGATATTGGAATTCACCAGTGCAGCCGTGTAAGGGTGTCGTGACTTGCCGAGCACATCTGACGTCGGCCCCGACTCCACGATCTGACCGCCGTACATGACCGCAACGGTGTCGCAATAGTTGGAGACGAGAGCCAGGTCGTGAGTTACCAGGATCAGGCTCGCTCCTAACTTGTTCGTTGCTGCGGTCAACATATCGAGAACATTTCGCTGGATAGCCGTGTCAACCGACGTGGTCGGCTCGTCGGCAATTATCAACTCTGGCCTCGTTGCGACTGCCATCCCGATCAAGATCCGCTGACGCTGGCCTCCTGACAATTGATGCGGATACTTGCGCAGCGCTGTGGCTGCATTCTCCACACCCAGATCAGAAAGAATGTCCACCGACATTCCGCGCCACTGCGTTGCTTGGTCCGAGCTCGCACGTGAGATGATTCTCTTAAAGTGCCAACCAATTCTCTTCATCGGATCGAGTGCACTTAGTGAGTCCTGAAAGACCATTGCCACGCGTCGACCACGCACCTCGCGCTGGTCCGTCTCTGAAATCCCGATGAGATCCGTGTAGCCTAGAACCGCGGATCCCGTTGCCGACCATCCGAACGGGAGCAGATTCATGATGGCGAGACCAAACATCGACTTACCCGCGCCTGACTCACCCACCAAGCCCAGTCGTTGACCTGGAAGAATGTCGAGATTGACTCCACGAACCGCGGCCAATCGTCCGTTAGATACTCACAAGTCTCGAACCCGCAGGATCGGCGTCATCCGAGTCCTACGACCGTTTCCCCGTAGATCGTGGATCAAAGACATCACGAAGTCCGTCCCCGAGGAGGTTCATTCCGAGCACGAAGACCAGGATTACCGTGGCCGGCCACAGCATCAAGCCGGTGGTTGGACCGACCGTCTCCTGGGCCTCCTTTAACAACGTTCCCCAAGAAATCTGAGGGCGACTGATTCCGACGCCCAGATATGAAAGTCCTGACTCAGCAAGAACAGCGTTGGCAGTGTACAAGCTGAACTGCACCACGAGTATGGAGAAGATGTTCGGCAGTACATGCCGGAATAGCACGAAGAACGTTCCACGTCCATATATTCGGGCAGACTGAACGAAATCCTCGTTAAGGATTGGCAACGTGGCTGATCGCACTACGCGGGCGATGACAGGAGCAAAAAAGACAGATAGCACGATCACCGTGGACATTGCACTGGGACCCGACACGGTGGCAACGACCAGAGCGATGATCACGCCGGGTACGGCCATCAACACATCAAGCAGGCGCATCACGACTTCATCAACCCACGGAGAAATCCCTACTGCGATGAACGCAAAGAGCGTGCCGAGGACGACCGAGATTGCGGCAGTGACACAACCCAGGAAGACGGACATCCGGGCACCTGTGAGCAGTCCGCTGAGAAGGTCGCGACCAACCACATCCGTGCCGAGTAGGTGGCCAGATTCACCAAATCCAAGTGAAATCTTCGTCGTATCCACGTAATTCGGATCGAACGGTGTCCAAAGAAGGGAAGTTGCACTGCACAGGATGAAGAACGTGGTGATCGAGCCGCCAGTCCAGATGTTGAGCGTCAGATTCCGAGTCTTCAAACTCGCAGCCTCTTGTCAAGTAGGTAATAGGAGACGTCGACGATGAGGTTGACGACGAGTACGTAAAGAATGAGAAGCATGACGAGGTTCTGCACGACGAAAATGTCTCGACCGACGACAGCTCCGAGAATCATCCGACTCAAGCCGGGCATTGAGAATAGCGTCTCGGTGAGCACGGTTCCACCCACCAGATGCGAGACGAGGTTTCCCAGCACTGTGACCACCGGAAGGGCGGCATTTCGCAAACCCACTACGAAGAGTGACTCCTGCACGGACATCCCGAAGGCTCGACCTGTCCGCACGAAGTCCTGTCTCATGACTTCTACGATTGCCGTACGAATGAATCTGGAAAGAACCGAACCGATGCCAATCCCCAGAGTGACACTTGGAAGTACAAGATGGCGGAGAGTCGCCGCGGGATCGTCTGACCATGGGACCCATCCACCGGTGGGAAACCAACCAAGGCGCACACCAAAAATAAGGCTAAGAACGGCACCACTCCAAAAGATTGGAAGAGCGATACCAATCTGACTAATGAAATCAACCGACGCACCCTTGCCCTCAAATGAACGCAGGGCTGATGCAATTCCGAATGGTATGCCAATCAACAATCCCACTAATAGGGCACCCACCGAGAGCGAAACACTCACTGGCAGTGCTGATTTGAGCAACGCTTCAAGCTCGATTCCGCTGTAGAACGAAGTGCCGAAGTCGCCTCGCGCGATCTCGGACATCCACTCGCCGTATTGAACGACGAGGGGCCGATGCAGACCAAGTTGTTTCTCCAGGGCTAACACATCCTCGGGCGTCGAGAACTCGCCGAGCAGCACCGAAGCTGGGCTGCCGCCAAGTAGTCGAACGAGGAGGAAAATCAATCCAGACGTCGCCAGAACCGAGAGTATGAAGAACGCAAATCGTCTGGTGAGAAAGACAATCATCGATACGACCCGTGAGAACAAGATAGGCGGGTTCTCCGCCCGTGGACAGAGAACCCGCCTATCAAACCGAGATTATGAAGTTCGCCAACTGACTTACTTGGTCCAGTAGTAATTGGCCAGTGCGACTTCGACGCGAATCGTCGGCGGCTTCCAACCAGTTAACTTTCTGTTGTACAAGCCGAGACCAGTTCGGGCTAGGAGTGGCACCACTACCGCATCCTTCTGCAACAACTCGTTGGCAGACGTCAGTGCCTCGAGGTATTTCGCGTCGGTCGTTGCGCGGTCAGCCCGCTGAATCAGCTTCGTGAATTCCGAGCTGCAATAAGTTTGGTAGCCGTACTTAGTCGGGTCCAGGCACACGAAGTCGGTTAGCGCACCACTACCGCCCATCAACGACATTCCGTACTGCGGAGGACGTGCGTTGAAGATTGTTGACGAATACTGAGCCAACGGGATGTCGCGTCGGTTGACGGTAAGACCTGCATTGCGCAGTTGCTGCGTCATGATGTCAGCCGCAAGGCGTAGGGCAGGGACATCGGTCAGTCCGACGAACTCAATTGGGAACGTGGCCAGACCTGCCGCCTGAAGGCTGGCCATAGCTTTTTTCACGTCGCGATCGATCACACACGTCTCGGGGGACGCCGGCTTAAATGTTCGAGCCGTCATGATTCCCCAGCCACATTGCGGCACCATCGTACCTTTCGGCGCACCCAATCCAGCCACGTAGGCATCGCGATCAACAATCTGAGCGATTGCGGTGCGGAACACCGGGTTGTTGTACGGAGCTTGAGTTTGATTGAACATTAACCAATGCAACTCACCGGAGGCTGGCTTCACGAGTTTCTTGAAATCCTTGGTGTAACCCTCGGAGATTATTCTTGACCAAATTGCCGTCGAAGTAATCGGCAATCCGTCAACTTCACCAGCCCGCAGGGCAAGCAACGACGCCGGGCTGTCAGTGATGAAACGCACCCGAGCACTCCTGATTCGCGGCTTCTTTCCCGAGTACTTGTTGTTGTACTGGAACTGCAGGTGCGATCCTGGGACGTACTCGGAAACCTTGTAGGGACCCGATCCAATTGGCGTGCTATTACGCTTTCCATCTGAAGAAGCCGGCATTACGAGGCCCGCCATCGTACCCATTCCGCGGAAGAATCGCCGTGACTTTGCTGTGAGTTTCACGGTCACCTCGTCACCCTTCGTCGCCTCAATCGAGGACACGTTTGCGAACGGTCCCTTGTACGCGAGAATGGGACCGTTTTGGAACTGTTTTAGCGAGTAGACAACGTCGCTTGCCTTGATTCGGGAGCCATCTGAGAACTTCCTTGCGGTGTCGATTTTGAACTTCCACACCTTGCCGTCGGGCGAGGACGACCAGGACTTTGCGACTGCAGGTGATGGCACGTCTGCGTTATCGAACGACACGAGAGGCTCATACACATTTCCCGGCATCCAGAGAATCAATGAAGTGGCTGGTTGAGTTACGACGTCAAGGCGACCGGGATCCTGGAAAATCGAGAACGTTAAACTCGTCTTCAAAGTATCTTCGACGGCCTGCACGGGACTAGAAACACCCACCGAGGTGAGCGCCACGAGTCCGGCAGCTAGGCAGACCGATCTAAACTTAAGGAACTTTCTCACAAACACCTACCCCTCTCTTGATTTGCCTTTGGTAGATACCACTTATGAATTCTGGTTCTCGCTAGACGCATACCACGATTTAGTGGTGACGCTGGTCACTATATTATACCCTGTGTTCCCCCAGTGTCAATTCCCGACAACGGCACGAGGCGCGCCGTCGGAATCGCGTGATTAATACGTCTTCAGGGGTCTCTCAAAGTGCGGGATGACCTTGTGACTTGACATGACATTTCCTCGACGATCGATTCCCCGTCCTCGTGACTTTTTCGACCTCATGCGCCCGCAGACTCCGCAAGTTACCGATGAGTATAAGCCCTCCTGGTCGGCCAGGTTGCGCGCTCGGCCACTTGATCGATGCCTGACCATCGCCGATCTTCGCGACCTAGCCAGGCACCGCGTACCTCTCGCCGTCTTTAATTATGTGGACGGTGGAGCCGAAGATGAGTTGACGCTCCACTCCAACAGAACTGCATTTCAAAGCCAGCGCTTTCTTCCGAGAGTTCTCCAACAGACTCATCAGGCTTCTACCACTGCCAAAATTCTCGGCGGCCGGACGACTGCGCCTCTCATCCTCGCACCAGCGGGTTTCACCCGCATGTTGCACAGTGCTGGAGAGGTTGCGGTTGCACACGCTGCAAGCTCGCGTGGCTTGATTTACACATTGTCAACCGTTGGGACGGTGACGCCCGAAGAACTGCAAGCCAATGTTCCAAATGGACGACACTGGTTCCAGCTCTACCCCACCACGGATCAATCAATCAACGCCGACCTAATCAGCAGAGCAAGAGCTTCCGGGTTCGAGGCTCTTGTTGTAACCGTAGACACGCAGATAGGCGGACGCAAACTGCGTGACATTCGAAGCGGATTCACTCTACCTCCTCGCGTCACGCTGAACAGCTTTGGAGAGATCTTGCGAAAGCCAGGTTGGTGGATGAACATCGTTTCTTCGTTACCGCTCAAGCTCTACATCGCCGACTATTTCGAGCAAGACGTGGGAATGGCTTCTCCCCGTCTCATGAACTTGATGCGGAACCAACATCTCGACATTCCTCTGCTGGAGACCTTCAAATCACAATGGAGTGGACCATTCATCGTGAAGGGGATCCTTCGACCTGATGACGCGAAACGCCTAGCGGAAATTGGAGTTGACGCAATAATCGTCTCCAACCACGGGGGCAGACAGCTCGATCAGTCGATCGCGAGCCTCGATGCCCTGAAATTGATCAAGCGCGAGTGCGAAATTCCGGCAATCGTCGATGGAGGCATTCAGACCGGTCGTGACATCGTCATTGCGATTGCCTCAGGTGCCTGCGCTGCACAAATTGGCCGTTCGTACCTCTACGGACTAATGGCCGGAGGACAAGCCGGCGTCGATCTGGCGCTGCGACTACTCATTGAAGAGACCGAGCGCACGATGGTTTTGCTCGGTCTCTCCAGCATCACCGATCTCTCTCCTGAGTGTTTAGTCAAGCCCCAAACTCGTGCATGAGATTCGCGATCAGCGCGTAGTAGCCGACGAGCGATATCAAGTACATGCAGTGTTTATCTGAGAGATCACCCGACAGGCTGAATTCGGAAGTTCGAAGACCAAGAACTTCATCTACGTTTCGTGCCAACGCAGAGTCTGGCAGGCGAGCGAGATTGAAAACAGACTCAATCTGACTGTCGGTGGCCCCGAATTCCCGAGCAACCTCCACATGTGCATCCCATTCAAATTGACTCTGCATGTGCCGAGCCACTCGAAGAATTGCAAGTTCCTTTTCAACCGGCTCAAACGGCGAGTTGAATCGCAGGTGTCTTCCAAGTTCCTCGAGGATTGAACCAAGTTCTGGCGAGACCAAGAATGACTTGAACGGTCCCACCAGATTCCCCTCACCGTCCGTAACTGGAGAGATTCTTTTGCTCGCCGCACGAGGACCATCAACTATCCGGCGATACAACTTCTCCTGTTCCGGTGTAAGGATCTTCTCCATAGCCGTCGACCCCTAGACGAGGGTTCGTCCACCATCAATGTGGATGACTTGCCCGGTGATGAAACCACCGTCCGGCGACAACAAGAACGATGCGATTCCAGTCAGTTCCTGCGGAGTGCCCAGCCGACCCATCGGCACTAGGTCTATTAAGCCCTCACGCACGCCCGGACGTTGAAGGTGTTCCCGCGTCAGATCCGTTTCGATATAGCCCGGTGCAAGCAAGTTGGCCGTGACCCCAATGGAAGCCAACTCATTGGCAAGCACGCGAACGAGCTGGTTGAGCCCCGACTTGGAGGCCGCATAGGCACCGTGGTTCTTGTGTGGAATCGTTCCGGCAACAGAGGAAACAAACAGCAAGCTGCCACGACCTCTCTGCGCCATCGACTTTCCGAACGCTCGGCCGACTAGGAATGCCGACGTGAGATTCGTCGTCATAATACGCTGCCAGTCAGCAAGCTTCGTGTCGAAGATCGCAGTCCGTGAGTTCACTCCGACCGCGTGCAGGACACCGTCAAAATCACCCCAGTGACTGGCAGCCGAATCAACTTGATGTTCATCGGTCACGTCCAAGATCCGTGCCTCAACCGCGGTACCTGTGAATCGGTCTACTACCGATGCATCGGCGTCTGCGATCACTACCGCATGCCCTTCCGCAACAAAACTTTTAGCCAGTACCGATCCGAGACCGCCACCGCCAAGGATCAGGATGCGCCGACGTTCACCACCCAAGGCGAATCAAGCCCCCCAGGAGTTGACGCCACGATGCCACCGACTGGACACACCACCAATCGAGCAGTGAAACATCGATAAACGGGTCGATCACCGCCCAGATCTGATCGTCACCCGATAAACTACTCAGCATCTCTGCCGAGAGC
>Ga0233424_10003000_pt1 | contig 11317 bp, 8 predicted proteins | sample Watercolumn_Towu_FD_181011 | JGI IMG/M metagenome (GOLD analysis project Ga0233424, IMG submission 181011) | Freshwater microbial communities from Lake Towuti, South Sulawesi, Indonesia - Watercolumn_Towuti2014_125_MG | ecosystem: Environmental > Aquatic > Freshwater > Lake | place: Indonesia... | reverse complement strand
GGAAAAAGCCTCTGGAACCCAGGAAGAGCGCGCGGGAACCGAAGATCGGCGTGTCGGAGAACGTCCATTTGCATGGGGAGAAATCATACCCCCAATCAAAAAGGGCATCAACCGGATAAGCACGGTTGAAATTAAATCGGCCAATAAGGACATCGAATTGGTTCTGGATCCAAAAGGAGCCATTTTAAAAACCAAGCTTGAATCTGAATAGTTGGGTGTTTCGCATCGATCACTAAAAATCTTAGCAATAAAAGACCACACCAATGCGAGTGAAATAGGTCATAGCATCTGAAAAAAATTTGGAGTAAGTTGATTAAGGACTTTCGCTTTATATTTCGTTCCCTTTTCCCGGCAGGAGGAAATTAATATGCCCACAAGCCCTGTAGCACAACCCACCGATTTTTCCCTCGATGTCCTTGGCCGTTATATCTGTAACGGTTTCGATGAGGCAAAACAAAGCACCGACCGGTCACTCCGGGCAGACGCCAAGCCCTTTGATATGATTATTATCGGTGGCGGGACGTTTGGGGCGGTGCTCGCCAGCCATTTATTCCAGAGAGACAAAACCAGGCAGCACCGTATTTTAGTGCTTGAAGCGGGTCTTTTGACGCTTCCTGAGCATCAACAAAACCTACCCATGATCAATCCCGGCGAGGTTTGGGGAGTGCCTTGGAATTCCGATAGCCCGCAAACTTGGAACCAACAATTCCCAGGTCTAGCCTTTACAGTGGGTGGCCGTTCCCTCTATTGGGGCGGCTGGTCTCCCTATTTCATTGACTCGGAATTGCCTACGCCGCTTTGGCCGCAGAGCGTCAAGGATGAGCTTACCCAGGCATTGCCGCAGAACGGGAACATCGCCTACCTCGACCAATCCGCCCAACAAATCGGCACGACGGCGACCAATGATTTTATCAACGGGGTTTTGCATGAGCAATTAAGGGGGCGGTTATTTCAAGGATTACAAGCACGGGCGGTCGGACAACCCACCGTATTGACGGGCAACCGTGGTGCTTTAAATGCCGCCCTTGATCTCGAAGCGCCCTTGGCGGTAGAATCGACCGAATCCCGCCCCGGTTTGTTTCCCTTCAACAAATTTAGCGCCACCCCGATCCTGGCCCGAACCTCGCGGCTTGCTTTTGAAGAAAGCCTAGGGGATGATGTCAGGAAGCGTATCATGGTGGTGCCGAATACCCACGTTATCCGGCTGGAAACCGTGGGAAAACGGGTCACCCGGATCGTGACCAACCAGGGCGCGCTTGATGTGCCGGATACCGGGCAGGTCTTTTTGGCTTTGGGCACGGTTGAAAATACCCGCTTAGCGCTAAATACGTTGCCTAATGCCAATGGCTTGATTGGGCGTAATTTGATGGCGCATTTGCGATCAAATTTAACCATCCGCGTACCGCGGGCTTCATTTGGCGCCGCCCTCGACCCCAACCTGCATCCGGAACTCAAAGAATTGGCGGTGTCCGCCCTCTTTGTCAAGGGTATCCACAAACACGGCGACAATAGCTTAGGCCACTTTCATGTCCAAATCACCGCCTCAGCCGTGGGTGACCTTGAAACCAATTCGGAAGCGGAATTGTTTAAGAAGATTCCCGATATTGATGGCCTTGACCAATTCAAAGGGCTGACTGACCAATGGGTTGTCATCACCTTACGTGGCATCGGCGAAATGGTTGGCGACAAAACCTCGTCCGGCCCGGTTAACCGGATCGCCCTGGACCGGCAAGGGCCGCAAGGGGCATTTGATTATGGCCAACCACGGGTAAAAGTCCGGTTGGAAGTCCCTCTGGGTTCCAAGGATATAAATTTATGGGATGCAATGGATCAAGCCAGTGATGAACTCGCTTTGTTATTTGCCGCTGGCAATCCTAATGACATCCAATATTTATCCCGTCAGCGCAATGGCGTATGGCAACGCAACCCGCCAGACGCAAATAACCGCCGTGACACCTTGAGTTCGACCCATCATGAAGGAGGGACGCTATGGATGGGAACCCCAGGGAATTCAGTGACCGATGAATGGGGACGTTTCCACGAATCCGATAACTTATATGCGGTCGGGCCTGCCTTATTGCCGACACTGGGTTCGCCTAACCCCATGCTATCGGGGGTGGCGTTAGCCCGCCGGACCGCAGATCATTTAATTCCGCCCGCCGCAATACCTAACCCTGAAACCGGATTCAAGTACCTGTTTGATGGCACGGCCAAGAGCTTTAAAGGCTGGCTCACCGCCGGCCAAGGCCAGTTTTCCCTGATTGATGGCACTATAGTGGCTTACCCAGGCAATGATCTTGGGTTGCTCTGGTATGCCTTAGAAAATTTCGGTGATTTTACCTTACGCTTGCAATTCAAGTTGGCGCATCCCACGGGCCCGGGCAATGACAATTCAGGTGTTTTTGTCCGTTTCCGTGATCCCCGCCGACGAGTGTCAGACCGTAACAATCCGAATGTCTCCTATATTTACGACAACACTGCCTTCATCGCCGTGGATACCGGCTTTGAAATCCAAATCGACGAGGAAGCGCGGGGCAACCCCAATCTGGGAGCGCCTGACGGATTGGACGAACACCGGACAGGAGGTGTCTACGCCATTCCCATCGGGTCAGGCAGCGGCCAGCAAAAATACCAGCGCGGCTCTGCGATAGCAGCCAATCAGTGGTACGAGTTCGAAATTAAGGTTGTGGGGGATGCCTACACCGTCAAGTTTAAGGATACGTTGGGGGCAGCTTTCCAGCAAACCTCGGCGTTCACCAATATCGACACTTTTCGTGGCAAACCGCCGACGGCTGATCCGAACTCGGGATATATCGGATTACAGTCCCATACCGGCTTGGTCGCGTTCCGCAATATACGGATCAAGGCTGCTTAGTTATTTTTGCAGCCCAGACTAAGATAGGGGCATCCGCGTTTTCACGTTTTGAGAACTGCTTAAATGAGGATAGTACTCAAAATAGACTCTTAAACTTCAATAAAATATTGGACAATCCCCAAATTGAATGTCGGTTATGAGGAACTGGGGGGAAAATGGCGGTTGAGCTTAACATAGTGTTCCAAAGCTGGGCTTTCAGCTTGTCGTGCAATTCCTGGGCTTTGCTTTTGTCGGGCGTGCCAGTGCTTTTTGTACAGTTCGTCCATTGACGGTAATCTTTCGCTCGAGATACGGCTTTACGTCAAATAATTATTTCGGCGAGATCGAAGTTTTTAATGGCGGAACACGAAACGCTACTGTAACGTCGAAAACACCATTATTATGCCTGACACTTGAAGTTTCGGCATTTCAAGAGGTGATGCAGAAACACAATGCTTTACAGCAAGTCATGCGGCAGATGGCTTTAGGTAGAGGCTTGACAACGATTAGCAGCATAGGCAGGCGCCCCAGAAAAAACAAACTTTTGAAACTAATTTAAAAGAAAATTTGATCTGCAGATGAAATACAGAGTGCTCAATAACTAAACCTGTAGTAACGCTAAGCGCAAACTCTTCCCACCGGGAAACGGCAACTAAAACAACTGCCTTTGCCGACTTCGCTGGTAATCTGCAAAGAGGCGTCATGGCGCATCAATACATGCTTGACAATAGCCAAACCAAGGCCAGTGCCGCTGATTTTCTTGTCCCGTTTAACATCGACCCGATAAAATCGCTCGGTAACCCGCGGAACGTCAACCGCATTGATGCCTTCGCCATGGTCTTCGACATCCAGGCAAAGCATCATCTCGCCGACCTTATACCAGCGTATTTTCACCCCTGAGTTTTCCGGCGAATATTTCAGCGCATTACTGAGTAAATTGGTAAACGCGCTACGCAATTCATGCGCATCGCCAGCAATAGACGATTTGGTTTCCAAAGCCAGTTCAATGCGGCCTTTGCATCCATTCTCCATGGTCTCAGCTTCATCGCAAATCTGCTGCAATAACAATGGCACATCCACACACTCTGTTTTTTTCTGCTGAGTTTCCAAACGGGTCAACAGTAATAAATTATCAACCAAATGCTGCATGCGCTCGGTTTGACCCTGCATTTGCAGAATTGAACTGGTCAGCAGCGGAGAATCGCCCTGATCAAGATCATGCAAGGTTTCCAGATAACCTTTGAGAACTGTTAATGGCGTTCTCAACTCATGCGAAACATTCGCGACGAAGTCTTTGCGCATCCGCTCCATCTTCTTCAATTGAGTGACATCTTGCGCCAGCAATAAACGCAAGCCCAGGCCATAGGCGACGATACGCACCGACAAGGTAATCCGATTATTGACCGGAGAAGGAAGCACTATTGACTCGCGATAATCTGCTTTTTTTAAATAGCGTATAAATTCGGGAAACCGAATTAGATTAGGTATGCGCTGACCTTTATCGGATGGCTGTAAACCCAACACTTGCTGAGCGGCCTTATTGATCCACTCAATTTCATCATTGGCGCGCATGATTACAGCAGCGTCTGGCAACGCTTCGGTCGACTGATGAAACTGATTAATTATTTTTTTTAGCTTCTTTTTGCGCCGCCGTTCGTTTTTTTTAAGCCTATAAACATGGTAATAAATTTCTTCCCAAATTCCTTTAGCCTTTGGATAGCGCTCTTTGCCGCCAAGGCTGATCCAGCTCTCAAAGCGTGAAATCTGGATAACTTGAAACATTAACAAGCCTAAACTCAGGATAAACAGCAGCGGCAAATAAGCTCCCGTCAATGCGCCGACAATCAGCGCCAAGATAAATAGCATCAGCACTATTTTGATTTCTCTTTGCCACGCACTCATCACAACTTAATCCATTAAGGAAAAGCGATAACCAAAACCGCGAACAGTCCGAACTAAATCTTCCTTGCCGTATTCAGCGAGAATTTTACGCAAGCGGCGAATATGCACATCAATAGTGCGTTCTTCGATATAGACGCTGCGGCCCCAAACTTGATCCAGCAATTGCGTCCGACTATATACTTTATCAGGATGGGTCATAAAAAACTGCATCAAGCGAAATTCGGTAGGACTGACGTCCAATTGTTGATCGCCGATAGTTAAGCGGTGTTGATCCAAATCCAGCGTTAAATCGCCCAAAGTAATTTTTGCCGAGCCCTGTAATTTGCCGCTTCTGCGCAGCACAGCGCGAATCCTGGCCACCAACTCTTTCGGCGAAAAAGGCTTGGTGACATAATCATCAGCGCCAATTTCAAAACCCCTGACTTTATCCTCTTCCTCGCCACGCGCCGTCAATAAAATAATCGGTATTTCCTGAAATAATGGCTCTTTTTTTAGACGCCTGGCCCATTCGACGCCACTGATTCCCGGTAACATCCAATCTAAAACAATTAAATCAGGATTAGCTTCATTAAGCTTTTTCTGCGCTTCTTCCGCATCAGCGACAGAGCATACTGAAAATCCTGCCTGTTCAAGCACCATTTCCAACATGCCTTTAATCGCCTCTTCATCCTCAACAACCAGTACATTTAAACCTAAAGCGTTCATAATTTTACAGGCTAACAAAAAATACTTTCATTGTAACAAATGCCATATGACCGTTTGATGACCGAAGCGACAAATTGCCGTTTGGAAGATCTGATCAAAACTGATGAAATATCCCTTTAGGCGCCTGGTCAAACAGCGCATTACATTCGGCTTCTAATATTCCGCCCACCAAACGCGTCGTTCGAAAAGCTGTTTTCTCAATAATTTCGGACGCCCGTATATTGATTTGCCACCATCCCTGATGCTGTAAATAGGGAATTGACGCGCCATAATAAACCGCCCCGATGCCCGCCCATTCAATGGCGCTTTGACACATCGGGCACGGCTCTGCCGTGGTATAAAGGTCGAACTGACTCCAATCCTGTGGCCGGTGAATTTCTGCGCAGTGATTTATCGCTACTATTTCGCCATGAAAAGTCGGATTAATTCGCGATTGGTTATAACCTTCCGCCACAATGGCTTTACTTTCCCGGTTTACAATAACGGCGGCAAAGGGAAAATCGGGCGCCTGCAAAGCCAATTCAAGGGCTCTGCGCATGTAATCTTCATGAGTCATTATGAACAAGGAATACTTAAGTTTTAATTGATAACTAGTAAGAAAAACGGTAACTTGTTCAAACAGGCCTTCCAACAACCAGCCTTTCCAGCTCTGACTCAAGTTTCATGAATTCTACGCCAAAGCTTGAATTGTTGGGAGTATCGTTATCGGTTAGCCTGACTCATCCCTATCGTTAATTCAAAAAAATCGCAAACAGCTGACTTAATAATAAATTCAGGAGAAAGTTATGAGTATATTACAAGAATTTAAAGACTTCGCGATCAAGGGCAACGTCATTGATATGTCGGTTGGTATCGTGATTGGCGCGGCTTTTGGCAAGATCGTCTCCTCCTTTGTCGCCGACATCATTATGCCGCCAATTGGCGTACTCGTTGGCGGAGTTGATTTTACTAAGCTCGCTTTCACGATTAAAGAAGCCAGCAGCAATGCCGCAGCAGTCACCCTGAATTACGGCAACTTTATCCAGACAACTGTTGATTTTACCATTATCGCCGCCGCGATTTTTATTGTCGTCAAATTAATCAACAATCTAAAAAGACAAGAGCAAGCAGCGCCGCCTTCAGACCCCGAACCGAGCAAACAAGAGTTATTGTTAATGGAAATTCGAGATATACTGAAATCTCAGAAATAAGTGCAAGAAGCGCCCCAAAATTAAAACCAAAGCACGCCCCACGCAAATTATGAAACTGTTAGGATTGTTGTTTTTTATTTTTCCTGCCACGCTGTTGGCTGATACGAGTACTGGAAATGCCCAACATTTTGATTTGACTCATCATGTCATTGGCTTCCTATCCATTCTACTGACTGTTTTAGCTTATATTGCGGCCATGGCCGAAGACATAATCGCGTTACGCAAGTCAAAACCGATGGTTTTGGGGGCCGCTGTCATCTGGCTAATCATTTGTATTTATTATGCCTTGCATGGCCAGGCGAAAATAGCTGCCCTGGCATTCGAGAGCAATCTTCTCGCCTATGTTGAGCTATTGTTATTCATTCTGGTTTCCATGACTTATCTTAACGCAATGGAGGAGCGTGCAATCTTCGATGGCATGCGAATCTGGCTGCTCAGCAAGCAATTCAGCTATAGGCAATTGTTTTGGATAACGGGCTTTTTAGCCTTTCTGCTTTCCACAGTCGTCAGTGGTTTAGCGGTTGGTTTATTGATGGGCGCAGTAGTTGCCGCAGTCGGCAAAAATAAACCCCAATTTATCGGCATAGCTTGTGTCAATATTGTAATCGCCACCAATGCTGGCGGTTCCTTCAGTCCATTAGGCGGGATTTCAACATTGTTTGTTTGGCAAAATAAGATTCTGAAATTTGCCGAGTTCTTCGCCTTGGCGTTACCGTGTTTAGTCAATTTTCTGATCCCGGCTGCGGTGATGAATTTTTTTGTCCCCAACGAAACGCCCGCTGCTTCGAGCCGGGAAATCCATCTCCTCCGTGGCGCCAAAAGAATCATTCTGCTGTTCAGCATAACACTGGCCATCACCGTTTGGGGTAACGTCTATCTGGAATTGCCGCCAGCAGCCGGTATGATGGCGGGTTTGGGCTTATTACAATTTTTTGCATTCTACTTAACCAAAACATCAATCAATCATGAAAGCCAATTTGCTTATGCTTATAAGTTTTTTGGCGTGGACGTGCCCGTCGAAAATGAGAAACAAGATTTCGATATTTATAAAAATGTCGGCAATGTGGAATGGGACACTTTGCTGTTTTTTTACGGCGCGATGATGATTATTGGCGCATTGAGCTTTGTTGGCTATCTGGATGCTATTGCCCAATTTCTTTTCGGCCAAAACCATCCAACCATCGCCAATATCATTATTGGCTTGTCTTCCGCTTTTATTGATAACGGCACCTTGATGTTTGCCGTGTTGAATATGCATCCAGAACTCCCGACCGGACAATGGCTGCTCCTGACCTTAACATTAGGCGTGGGCGGTAGTCTGTTAGCGATCGGGTCAGCGCCCGGCGTCGGTTTATTAGGCCAAATCAAAGAAGGCTACACCTTTGGTTATCACATGCGCTGGATGCCGATTATTCTGCTAGGTTATGCCGCTAGTATTGTTGTGCACTTTTGGCTAAATTCCGGTTATTTTTAATGAAGCATGGCTACTAACTGGATACCCCCCTTTAGAAAATTATCCTGCATGATTACGGATAATGGGATTCTTGTTGTGAACTTCTACTTGCCGTCGAAACGAATTTAATATCTTTATGCCAACGCCAGATCACATAAACGGCGGGGATCACAAATAAGGTCAGCAGCATCGCTGAAAAAACGCCACCGATTTGGGGCGCAGCCAGGCGCTTCATCACATCTGCACCGGTGCCGCTGGCCCACATGACGGGCAGCAGGCCGATGACGTCCACCATGCCGATCATCGCCATCGGACGGATGCGCTCCAGCGCGCCGGTGTGGACGGTTTCGATCAGATCGTCCAGGGTGCGCAATCCCCCCGCTATCTGACGGCGCCGGCAGGCTTCATCGAGATAAGCCAGCATGACGGCGCTGGTTTCGGCGGCCGTGCCGATTACCGTAAGAATGCCGACCCACACCGCGATGCTGAGATTATAATCCAACAGAAACATCAGCCAGACAGCGCCCACCAGCGACATAGGCAGACCCAGCATGACGATGAATGTTTCGTCTGTGGAGCGGAAAGTGAAGTAATACAGCACAAAAATAATGGCAACAGTCAACGGTACCGCCAGTTTCAACCGTTCCTTCACTCGCTGCATGAATTCATACTGGCCCGACCAGGCAATCGTATAGCCGGTAGGTAATTGTATCTTTTCTTGCACGGCTTGCTTCAAGTCTTCGACGTAGCCGCCTACGTCTCGTCCAGTCATGTCCACATAAACATAGCCGGACAGCATGCTTTCCTCGTCCCGAATCATCGCCGGACCGGAGACCATTTTTAGATCGGCCAGTTGCGCCAGCGGCACTTGGGCGCCATTAGGCGCGCTCACTGTGATCCTTTTCAGTTTATCCAGGTCATCACGCAGTTCTCGCAGGTACCGCATGTTGACGGGATAACGCTCGCGCCCTTCGATGGTGGTAGTGATGCTTTCCCCGCCAATGGCCGATTCGATGATTTTGCCAATGTCCATAACGGTGAAGTCATAGCGTGCGAGTTCTTCGCGCTTGATCGAGAAATCCAAAAAATAGCCGCCAGAAACCCGCTCGGCATAGACGCTGCGGGTGCCCTGGATATTTTTGGCGGTCATTTCGATAGCTTTACCGATGTCCTCGATTTTTTTCAGGTCGGCGCCGAATATTTTGATGCCCACTGGTGTCCGTACACCGGTAGTCAGCATGTCGATGCGCGCCTTGATCAGCATGGTCCAGGCATTGGTGACGCCGGGAAATTGCAACGCGGCATCCATTTGCGCAATCAGGTCTTCATAGGTGATGCCTTTGCGCCATTGAGCCTTGGGTTTGGGTTCAACCACCACTTCCATCATCGAAAACGGTGCCGGATCGGTGGATGTTTCGGCGCGCCCGGCTTTGCCGAACACCCGTTCCACCTCGGGGAAAGACTTCAGTTTTTGATCCATTTGCTGCAATAGTTTGGATGCCTCGGTTACTGAAATGCCCGGCAAGGTGGTGGGCATGTAAAGTATGGTGCCTTCGTACAACGGTGGCATGAATTCCGAACCCATGCGTTGAAACGGTATGGCAATACTAACCAGCAACAAGATGGATAGAGCCATCAATCCGGTCCGGTGGCGTAAAGCCAGCGCCAAACCCGGCGCATAGAATCGGCGCAACAAACGGGTAACGGGGTGCTGCAATTCGGGAACGATGCGGCCTCGCATCAGACCCGGCAAACAGGCCGGAACCAATGTGACGGCAAGGGCGGCGGTAACAGCTATGCCTAAGTTGGTGGTCCAGGCCAGCGGCTTAAACAGGCGGCCTTCTTGCGCTTCAAGGACGAAAATCGGGAGAAGGAAATCGCGATGACCAGCACCGAAGCGAACACCGCCGGCCCCACTTCCTTGGCTGAATCGATCAGCACCCGCAAGCGGTCTCCAGTCCGCCCTTCCCGCTCCCATTCCTCAAGCCGCTTATGCGCGTTATCCACCATGACGATAGGCGCATCTACCATATCCCCTACAGCAAATATGATGCCGCCGATGCTCATGATATTCATGCACACACCGAAAAAATACATCGGGATAAAAGCGATCAGGACTGCCAGCGGCAACGTAATAATGGGAATGAGCGCGGAGCGGATATGCAGCAAAAAAGCGACAATCAATACAGCGGTGACGATCAGCTCTTCCGCCAGGTTTTCGTTGGCGGTCGCGATGGACTCCCGGATCAGTTCGCTGCGATCGTAGGCCGTAATGATCTTGACGCAGGGTTTAATCTCTTTAAGTTTGGCTTTAATGCGATCGATGACGGCAGGAGCATCCTCACCGTAACGCATAATGATGACACCGCCTACCGTTTCTCCGCGTCCGTCCAGTTCGGCTATCCCTCGCCGCATGTCCGGCCCCAGACTGATGACAGCAACGTCACGCAGCAGTATCGGTGTTCCGGCAGCATTGGCGCCGATGGCGATTTTTTCGATATCGGCGGTGGACTTGATGTAGCCGCGTCCCCGTATCATATATTCCACGCCGCTGAATTCCACTACCCGTCCGCCCACATCGAGGTTGCTCATCCGTATTTTGTCGATGATCTCGTTGAGATTAAGCCGGTAGGCCAGCACTTTGGTGGGATCGAGATTGATCTGATACTGGCGCACGAAACCGCCCACGCTGGCGACTTCGGCCACACCATCCACGGCGCGAAGCCAATAGCGCAGATACCAGTCCTGAAACGAGTGCAATGAGGCCAAATCCTGCTGCCCTGTCTCATCTACCAAAGCATACTGGAATACCCAGCCTACCGCCGTGGCGTCCGGGCCAAGTTGCGGCGTCACGCCTTCCGGCAGTCGCCCGGAGAGTTGATTCATATATTCCAGCACCCGGGAACGTGCCCAATAGATGTCGGTGCCATCCTTGAAAAGCACATAGACATAGGAGTAGCCGAAGTCCGAGAATCCCCGTACAACCGTCACATTAGGCGCGGACAACAGAGCCGTGATGATAGGATAAGTAATCTGGTCTTCCACCAGATCCGGGGAGCGTCCCATCCAGGGCGTATAGATGATGACCCAATGTCGTTAAGTTAAGAAGTTTGTGTTATAATATAAACTGTAACCTAATGAAAAACAAGGACAAAAACATGAAACCGACTTAGCAGTATCCATGCCAGCATTCTCGCCTATCTTTCAAAACTT
>Ga0233424_10002998_pt1 | contig 11321 bp, 11 predicted proteins | sample Watercolumn_Towu_FD_181011 | JGI IMG/M metagenome (GOLD analysis project Ga0233424, IMG submission 181011) | Freshwater microbial communities from Lake Towuti, South Sulawesi, Indonesia - Watercolumn_Towuti2014_125_MG | ecosystem: Environmental > Aquatic > Freshwater > Lake | place: Indonesia... | reverse complement strand
CTTGCTGACGAGCGGGAAGTAGAGCCGGTAGGGCAGCTGGCGCAGCGCCTTCATGAAGCGGGTGAAGCGCTTGGGGAAGTGGATCTCGAAGTCGCCGTCCGCCCAGCCGTCGAGGATGGCGCGCGCCGCCTCGTCGGGGCTGATCTCGGCCGGCATGTGGAAGTCGTTCTGCGCCGTCATGGGCGTCTTCACGAAGCCGGGGTGGATGACCGACACGCCGATGCCGCGCGGGTGCAGGTCCAGGTAGAGCGCCTCGGCCAGGTGCGTGAGCGCCGCCTTGCTCGGCCCGTAGGCCAGGGCCTTGGGCAGGCCGCGGTAGCCGGCCACGCTGGAGATGAGGCTCAGGTGGCCGCGGCCGGCCGAGAGCAGTTGCGGCAGCAGCGCATCCAGCAGGTGCAGGGCGCCGTTGAAGTTGATCTCCAGGTGGCGGCGGGCGTCGGCGAGGTCGAAGTTCGTCGCGCTCATCGCCCGGTAGTAGCCGGCGCAGTAGATGCACAGGTCCACCGGCCCGACCTCGGCCGCGGCCGCCTGCAGCGCGGGCAGGTCCAGCACGTACAGGGGCAGCGCGCGGCTGCCCGGGTGGGCGGCCACGAAGTCATTCAAGAGCGCCGCCTGCCGCGCCGAGACGATGACCCGCGCCCCGGCCGCATGCAGCGCGCTGGCCGTGGCCGCGCCGATGCCGCTGGAGGCGCCGATCAGCCAGGCCGTCTTGCCCTGCCAGTCGCGAAGCCGGGGATTGAGGCTCATGGCTGTTTGTATAAGCTCAAGGTGACCTCACCGAGGTCGAAGCCGAACTTGCTCATGCGCGCCTTGTTGAGCATCACGCGGTCATCCATGAGGTACATCCAGTCGTCGAACTGCACGGCGTAGGTGGTGTTGTCCACTGGCAGGCGCAGCGTGTAGCTCCAGCGCAGCGCATTGCCGCGGGCCTGGCCCTCGGCCTCGCCGATGACGTCGGCGGCCGTGCCCTTGTAGCGGCCGTTGCCCAGCGCCGTGATCGTCCAGACGCGGCGCTCGGTCTTGCCGTCGCTGTAGATGAAGTCTTCTTCCAGCGTGCCGACATCGCCCTGCCAGCGGCCGACGAGCTTCACGACGAAGCGGCGCTTGACCTTGCCGGCGCGGTCGGTGAAGACGCCGTGCGCGGTGAGCGGGCCGTTGAAGTAAGTCTTGAGGTCGAGCACGGGCTTCTCGGCCGCATAGTCCTCCGGCACGGGGGCGCTGGCGCAGCCCGTGAGCGCGGCGGCGGTGGCGAGCGAGGCGGTGAGCAGCAGGCGTCGGTTCATGGCGTGGCGATGAAGTGGCGGTACAGCAGGCCGGCAGCCGCGAGCTTGAGGGCGCAGGGCAGCAGGCAGTAGGCGAGGGTCAGGGCTTGCAGGGCCTCGTCGCTGCGCTCGCCGGGCGCATAGCCCAGCAGCTGCAGCAGCGGCAGCGCGAGGCCCGCGGCCAGCGCGAGGTTGAGCTTGGTGGCGGCGTTCCACCAGCCGAAGTAGGCGCCTTCGGCCTGGCCCGCATGGCCGGCGCGCTGGATGACGCCCGTGAGCATCGCCCCGGGAATGGCCAGGTCGGCGCCGAGCGCCACGCCGCTGGCGATGCACACCGCCAGAAAGCCGCCCCTGTCGCCGGCGCCCAGCAGTGCCGCCCAGCCGAAGCTGGCGATGGCCAGCAGCATGCCCAGGCCCCAGGCGCGCGGCTGCCCCAGGCGGGCAATGATGCGCAGCCAGACGGGCAGGGACACCACGGCGGCGGCGAAGTAGCTGGCCAGGAACAGGCCCTGGGACGAGGGCAGTTGCAGCCGGTCGTCGATGAAGAAGAGCAGCAGCGTCGCCGGCACGGCGGCCGCGATGCCGTTGAGCAGGTAGACCGCCAGCAGGCGGCGGAATTCAGACACGCCCCAGGCCAGCGCGAGGGGCGGCGAGGCGGCCTCGCTCGGGCGCGGCCGGGGTGCGAAGGCCAGCAGGGCCAGGCCCAGCGCGAGCGTCACCGCCAGGGTGGCTGCGGTGATCTCGTAGCCCGCCGCCGTGGGCAGCACGCTGGCCGTCACCACGCCCACCAGCGCGAAGCCCTCCCGCCAGCTCACCACGCGGGTCTGCTGCTGGGCGCCGCCGCCCAGGCGGGCGCCCCAGGCCTGGTGCAGCACCGTGAGCACGCTGTAGGCCAGGTAGGTGACGACCAGCCCGATGCCCGCCCAGGCGAGCAGGGCGCCGGGGCTGCGGGGCAGCGGGAAGAAGAGCGCGGCGAAGCCCGCCGCCACCAGCACACCGGCCAGCGGCATCTGCCACAGCAGCGCGCGCCGGCCGAGGGCCCGGTCGCAGAGCCGGCCGATCCAGGGGTCCGCGACCGCATCCAGCGCGCGGGCGGCCAGCAGCAGCGCACCGAGCGTGGCCAGGGGCACGCCGAATTCGGCGGCGTAGTGCTGCGGCAGGTGCACGTACAGCGGCAGCGCGACGAAGGCGAGCGCCAGGCCCAGCGCGCCATAGCGCAGGCCGTCGAGCGGGCTGAAGTCAGCGGCCGCCTTCACCGCCACCCAGCAGCTGCTCGCGCAGCGCCGGCTCCGAGGTCTGCGGGCTCAGCCAGATGCCGAAGAAGAGCCGCGCGAACTGGGCATCGGCCACGCGCTGGCGCGGCTGGCCGTTGAAGAAGAACTGCGCGCCGCTGCCCGGCTCGTACTGGCCGGTGAGGCGGTCGCCGGACTTCACGTCGGGGAAGGCGGCTTCCATCGCCTGCAGCCAGGCTTGCGCCTGCGCGTCGTTGATGGGCGCTTGCCGGCGCATTTCGGCCAGTGAGCGCTTGGCGATCTCGCGGCCGACGAGGCTGCGGGCGTACTGCAGCTCCAGCATCAGCGGCTGCTCGGCCCAGCGGGCGGCGTCCAGCGGCTCGGCCGACCACAGGCGTGCGTCGTAGATGGACAGCCCGAAATAGCGGAAGCGCCCCTGCCCGCGCAGCTTCAGGCCGGCGAGCTCGGGCGCCGCCTGCGCGGTGCCGAGGCCGGCCAGGCAGGCCAGGCCGACGGTGGCGAGGGCGGTGCGGCGCTGCATCAGGCCTTCACCAGCGTGAATTGCATGACGTCGGTGTTGCCCGCGGCGAAGGCGGCTTCGCAGTAGGCCAGGTAGAACTCCCACAGGCGCATGAAGCGGGTGTCGAAGCCCAGCTCGCGCACGCGGCCGTCATGGCGCAGGAAGGTCTCGCGCCAGCGGCGCAGGGTCTCGGCGTAGTCGCTGCCGAAGGCCAGCTCGTTCACCACCTTCAAGCCCGCGCGCTCGGCATGCGCGCGGAACTGGCTGGGGCTGGGCAGCAGCCCGCCCGGGAAGATGTACTGCTGGATGAAGTCGGTGGAGCGCACATAGCGCTCGAACAGGTCGTCACGGATGGTGATGCTCTGGATGCAGGCGCGGCCGCCCGGCTTGAGCTTGTCGGCCACGGTGCGGAAGTAGCTGTCCCAGTACTCGCGGCCCACGGCTTCGAACATCTCGATGGAGACGACCGCGTCGAAGGGCTCGTCGGCGATGTCGCGGTAGTCCTGCAGGCGCAGGTCGGCCTGCAGGCCGGCCTGCTGCAGGCGGCCCTGGGCCCAGGCGAGCTGCTCGGTGGAGAGCGTCACGCCGGTGAGGTGCGCGGAGAAGTCGCGCGCGGCCACTTCGGCCACGGCACCCCAGCCGCAGCCGATCTCCAGCACGCGGCTGCCCGGCGCCACCTGCGCCTCGGCGAGCGCGCGGCGCATCTTGGCCTGCTGGGCCTGCACGAGATCGCCGCTGCGCGCGCCCTCGAACCAGGCGCTGGAGTAGTTCATCGTCGGGTCCAGCCACAGGCGGTAGAACTCATTGCCCAGGTCGTAGTGGGCCGAGATGTTCTTGCGGCTGCCGGTGCGGGTGTTGCGGTTCAGCGCATGGCGGATGCGGTAGAGCAGGCCGCCCCAGAAGCCGCCGTAGAACAACTCCTCCAGCGCGGTGCGGTTGCGGATGAGCAGCTCCAGCAGGGCGCTCAGGTCGGGGCTCGTCCAGTGGCCGGCGACGAAGCTTTCGGCAAAGCCGACGTCGCCCGACTTCAGTGCGGCCTCGCACACCGCCCAGTCGGTGATGCGGATGGCGGCGCGCGGCTGCTGCTCCTGGCCGAAGTGCAGCTGCTCGCCGTCGGGCGTCTGGATGTCGAGGCTGCCGTGGCGCAGGTGGCGCAGCAGCGTCAGCACCCGCCGGGCGGCGCGCGGCAGTTCGGCGGTGAGTTCGGGCAGGGAGGTCGTGGTGGTGGTCGGCATGGCGGTCAACGCGTCACGAAACGCTCGGGAGGCTGGGGTTTGGAGAAGAAGGGCACGCGCTTGAGCGCCAGCTTGAGGGCTTGCCAGTGGATGCGCGCCACGATCATCAGCGTCAGTGCGGGCATCGTGAAGAAGGCGTGGCGTGCGCTGCGCACGCTGAGCGGCTCCAGGCGGCCGCTCAGGCTGGTGAGCAGCAGCGGGCCGCTGTCGTCGTCATGGTCGACGCAGCTGACGACATGGGTGTCCTGGCGCATGAAGCGGAAGCGGTAGCGCCCCTCGACACGGCAGAAGGGCGACACATGAAAGACCTTGGACGCGACCTGCTCGCGGCCCCAGGCGAGGTCGGGGCCGCGCAGCAGGTAGCAGTGGCGCTCGCCGAAGGTGTTGTTCACTTCCACGACGATGGCGGCGAGCGTTTGGTCGGCGCGTTCGCAGATCCAGAAGCTGACCGGCTTGAACACATGGCCGAGCACGCGCGGGTAGGTCTGGAGCCAAACCTCGCCGTCGGCGTCGTCCACGCCTTCGGCGGCGAGCAGGGTCTCGAGCCAAGCCAGCGCGTCGGGGCCCCCTTCGCCGTGGTCGGCGTCATGGAAGCTCAGCCAGCCGCGGCCGTTGCGGTTCAGGGTCGGGCAGGCGTCACCCCGCAGCGAGCGCATCGGCAGCCACAGGAAGTAGCTCGGGTAGGCGAAGGCGTGCTCGCGCGGCCGCAGCCGGCGATGGAAGACTTGGCCGGTGCCGAGCTGGGCGGTGTTCACGCGAGCACCTGTTCGGCGAGCTGCTGCGCCGCCGTGAGGCCGGAGAGCAGGCCGTCTTCGTGGAAGCCATAGCGCGTCCAGGCGCCCGCGAACCACACGCCGCCCGCCCCCTGGATCTCCTGCAGGCGAGCCTGCGCGCGCACGGCGCCGTCGTCGAACACCGGATGAGCATAGTCGTAGCGCCCGATGACGGTGGCCGAGGCCGGCTGGCGGATCGGGTTGAGCGACACCACCACCGGCTGCTCCCAGGGCAGCGGCTGCAGGCGGTTGAGCAGGTAGTGCAGGCAGACGGTGGCGCCCTGGTCGCTGTGCTGGCCGGCACTTTCGTAGTTCCAGGCCGCCCAGGCGGCGCGGCGCTGCGGCAGCAGGCTCGCATCGGTGTGCAGCACCGCCACATTGGGCTGGTAGCGGATGGCGCCGAGCAGCTCGCGCTCCAGCGGGCTGGCATCGGCCAGCATCGCCAGGGTCTGGTCGCTGTGGCTGGCGCACACCACCGCTTCGAAGCGCTCCTCGCCGCGCGCCGAGCGCACGAGCACGCCGCCGCCGGGCAGGCGCTGCACTTGCTGCACCGGCGTGGCCAGGTGCACCGCGTGCAGCGCGGGCAGCATGGCCTCCACGTAGTGCCGCGCGCCGCCGGCCACCGTCCACCACTGCGGCCGGTCGTTCACCTGCAGCAGGCCGTGGTTGTGGCAGAAGCGGATCAGCGTGCGGATGGGGAACTCCAGCATCTGCGTGGTCGGGCAGGACCAGATGCAGGCCACCATGGGCAGCAGGTACCAGTGGCGGAAGCCGTGGCCGAAACCGTGGCGGTCCAGGAAAGCGCCGATGGGCTCCGAGAGGGCCGACTCCTCGCCGCGCGCGGCCAGTTCGGTGCACAGGCGGTTGAAGCGCAGCAGGTCGCTCAGCATGGCCCAGAAGGCCGGACGCGCCAGGTTGCGCTTCTGGGCGAAGACGGTGGCCAGGCTGCTGCCGCTCCACTCCATGTGGTCGCCCGGCACCTGGGCCGAGAAGCTCATGTCGCTCCTGGCGGCGCGCACGCCGAGCTGCTCGAAGAGCTGGATCAGCAGCGGGTAGGTGCGCTCGTTGAACACCAGGAAACCGGTGTCCACGCCGTGCGTGATGCCGCCGAGCGTGACGTCGACCGTGTGCGTATGGCCGCCGGCATAGCTGCCCGCCTCGAAGAGCGTGACGTGGGCCTGGTCGCTCAGGCTCCAGGCGGCCGACAGCCCGGCAATGCCGCCGCCAATGACGGCGATGCGGCGGGTGGTGTTGCCGCCCGGCGCACGCGGGTGGCCGCGGCGGCGCAGGAAGCCAAGCACGGGCGCGGCGTGCGCGCCGGCGGGGCCGCCGGTGAACACGGGGCCCGCGTCATCGGCGCGGGCCCGGGCTGTAAAAGGGGCCGCAGAACGCCCCGGAGCCAAGGAGGGAGGGAGGGAGGAGGAGGAGGAAGGCTCCGGGATTGCTGCTCGGGATTCAGAGAGGTTGCGCGGCCCAAATTCGGTGTTGACGGGGGCAGACCCGGCCACAGGCTCACCCGGGTTTTCACTGGGGGTGTAGCGCGAGAGCCGCTCCGGCGCATGAAGTTGCCGGGCGCTGTACCCAGTTCGGGCGACGTTTGTTGTCGTCATGGTCGGGTGTCCTGCGCTGTCGTCGGGGTGGGTGTCCGGGTTTGCGAACAGTGGCGAGTGCCGCTGCGCAAGGGGGACAATCGAATGTGGTTGTTGATGATTTGTCCTGTGCAAAACGCGTCTGCAGGCCTATATTACGTCAGGTATCGCAAGTTGTCTCATCTTTGTCCAGGACAAGCCTTGAAAGTTTTCCCTGCCTTCCCGCCGCCCAAGACGGCGTCCTTGCCATGACCGAGACCTCCCTCCACGGCGCCGGCGAAGGCACGGATGCCTCGCCTCCGGTTGGCGCCATGGGCATCGCTGCCGTCGAACGCGAAACCGGCATCAACAAGGAAACCCTGCGCGTCTGGGAGCGCCGCTATGGGTTTCCCACGCCCTGGCGCGATGCCGCCGGTGAGCGTTTGTACCCGCCCGAGCAGGTGCAGAAGCTCCGGCTCATCCGCCGCCTGATGGACGCCGGGCACCGGCCGGGCCGGGTGGTGGGTGCGCCCGCAGAGGAACTGGCGACGCTGCTGCAGCCCGCGCCCCTGCCGGCTCTGGCGGCGGCCGGGGATGCCGAGGCGCCCGAGATCGAGGCCTGCACGGCGCTGCTGAAGCAGCACGACATCGACGGCCTGCGCCGCCTGCTGTCGCAGGCCATCCTGCGGCGCGGGCTGGCGGGGGCGGTGACGGAGGTCTTCGCGCCGCTGACCGCCCGCATCGGTGAGCTCTGGATGGCGGGTGACCTGCAGGTGTTTCAGGAGCACATCTACAGCGAGTCCCTGCAGTTGGTACTGCGCCAGGCCATCCAGGCCCTGCCGGCGCCGCCCTCGGGCGGGCCGCGGGTGCTGCTCACCACGCTGCCCGGCGAGAGCCATGTGCTGGGCCTGCTGATGGCCGAGGCCCTGTTGACGCTGGAGGGCGCGGCCTGCCTGTCGCTGGGCGCGCAGACGCCGCTGGCCCAGCTTGCCGCCGCGGCCGAGGCGCACCGCGCCGACGTGGTGGCGCTGAGCTTCAGCGTGCACCTGTCCAACCGCGCCGTGCAGGAGGGCCTGGCCGCACTGCGGGGCATGCTGCCCGCCGGCATGGAGATCTGGGCCGGTGGCGCCAGCCGCGCCCTGCGGCAGGCTTCCCCGATGGAGGGCGTTCGTTGCCTGAACGGGTTGGGTGACATCGCTCCCGAAGTCAAACGCTGCCGTGCACTTTTAGAATCGCGCCTCTAGCCGAGGACCCGCCATGCTTTACCCCGAACTGTTCAAGCAACTCGAAGCCGTGCGCTGGAACATGGACAGCGACATTCCCTGGGACAAGTTCGACGCCAGCCTGCTGTCCGACGAACAGGCCCAGACGATCAAGATGAACGCCATCACGGAATGGTCCGCGCTGCCGGCCACCGAGATGTTCCTGCGCGACAACCGCGAGGACAGCGACTTCTCCGCGTTCATGAGCGTGTGGTTCTTCGAGGAGCAGAAGCACAGCCTCGTGCTGATGGAATACCTCAAGCGCTTCCGCCCCGACCTCGTCCCCACCGAGGCCGAGCTGCACGAGGTGCGCTTCGATTTCGACCCCGCCCCGGCGCTCGAGACGCTGATGCTGCACTTCTGCGGCGAGATCCGCCTGAACCACTGGTACCGCCGCGCCGCCGAGTGGCACACCGAGCCGGTCATCAAGGCCATCTACGAAACCCTCTCGCGCGACGAAGCCCGCCACGGCGGCGCCTACCTGCGCTACATGAAGCGCGCGATGAGCAAGTTCGGTGACGAAGCCCGCGCTGCCTTCGCCAAGGTGGGCGTGCTGATGGCCTCGGCCCGCCGCACCGCGCAGGCCCTGCACCCGACCAATCTGCACGTCAACGCCAAGCTCTTCCCGCGCGACACCATCCAGAGCCGCCTGCCCGACCCCGAGTGGCTGGAGCGCTGGCTCGACACCCAGATCCAGTTCGACTCGGTGTGGGAGAACAAGGTCGTCGAGCGCATCCTGCACAACATGAGCCTGCTGATGGACCGCAGCTTCGCCAGCGTCCAGGAGCTCAACCGCTTCCGCAAGGAAATGGCCGCGCGCCTGGCGCCGCCGGCCGGGGGGCTGACGCCGGCCTGAGCGCGCGCGTCCAGCGCCCCATGACAAAGAGGCCCCGCGGGGCCTCTTTGCATTGCAGCGGCGGGATCGTCAGCCGCCGCGCGCCCGCTTCATCACCACCAGCGCGAATCCCGCGGCGGCCAGCAAGGTCCAGCCCGCGAACTCCAGGGACACCAGCTCGCCCATCGTCTGCGCAAAGTCGTGCGCCGCCCAATTCCAGAGATTGAGGTCACCCTTCAGGGCGTCCTTCAGGCCGTTGGCGTTGTGCAGCAGGCTGGTGTTGATCTGCTTGTTCCAACTGGCGATGGCGTGCTGCGGCCATTCGATGGCGTACACCTTGTCGAGCACCAGCACCGTCACCATCGTGCCCACCAGCACCAGCGGCACGCCCAGGCGCTTGAGCCAGGCCGAGGCGGCCATCAACACGAAGATCAGCGGCGCCAGCCACAGCAGCAGGGGCAGCGTGCCCGCAAACGCCCGCAGGAGCAGCGGCGTGGCCGCCGTGATGACCTCGCCCCAGTTGACGGCGGTGATCGCCTCGAAGCCGTCCTGCCGGCCCAGCACCGACATCGCGATCGGCAGCCCGAACAGCATGCCGACGATCGCACCACCCAGCGGCGCGAGCCAGGCATGGGCCAGCACCGTGGCCGCCACGCTCTCGCTCGGCCGGCCCGGCAGCGACAGCCAGAACTCGATGGATCGGTCCTGCGTGTCGCGGCGCGCCAGGCCTGGCAGCTGGAACAGCGCCACCAGCAGGCAGATGCCGAACACGGCCACGGTGCTGATCAGCAGGATCGCCAGCGTCAGCAGCTCGCGGTGCTTGTCGGGCAGGCCCTGCACATTGCCGAAGGGCAGGATGGCCAGGAAGAGCAGGGGCGGTGCGAAAGCGGCAATCAGCCAGCCGCGCTTGTGCTGCATCCATTCGCGGAGCAACAGGGTGGAGATGTGGTGGTTCATGGCAGGTCCTTCAGGCTTGCTTGCTGTTGAGCGCCGGGTTGCGGGTCAGCGCCATGAAAAGGTCGACGAGGCTGGGCCGCACGCGCTGGCCCAGGCTCACGAGGTGCTCGGGCGGCGCGCCGTCGAACAGGCTGGTCGTGCGGCCCTGCTCGCGGTAGCGCAGCAGCGGGTGGGCGGCGGCCATCGCTTCGGCCGCAGCCGGGTCGTGGTTGAGGGCGACGAAGCGGCGGTCGATGTCCTCCAGGCTGATCGCCAGGGCCACACGGCCTTCGTCCAGCATGATCACGTCGCTCAGCAGCGCCTCGACCTCCTCCACCTGGTGCGTGGAGATCAGCACGCTGCGCTCGCCGTCGCACCACTCGTCGATCAGCATCTCGTAGAAGCTCTTGCGCGACACCACATCCAGGCCCAGCGTCGGCTCGTCCAGGATCATCAGCTTGGCGTCGATCGCGGCGATCAGCGCCAGGTGGGTCTGCGCCACCATGCCCTTGGAGAGCGCCTTGATCTTGTCGCTCTCGTTCACGCTGGTGCGCTTGAGCAGCGCCCGCGCCCGCTCGGCCGAAAAGCGCGGCTGCAGCCGGCTCATCAGCGTGATCAGCTCGCTCACGCGCGCCCAGCGCGGCAGCACGGCCACGTCGGGGATGTAGCTCAGCTGCTCCAGCAGCTTTTGCCGATCACTCGCCGGGTTCAGGCCCAGCACCGTCATCTCGCCCTGCACCGGCAGCAGGCCGACGAGGGCCTTCATCAGCGAGGTCTTGCCTGCGCCGTTGTGGCCCAGCAGCCCCACCACACGGCCCTTGGGCACGGTGATGGAGACCTCGTTCAGCGCCGTTTTCCTGCCGTAGCGCAGCGTGGCGTTCTTGACTTCGATGAGGTTCATGTCGACTCCCAGTTCAGATCCTTGGCACTCAGCCCCAGCCTTTGCAGCCGGGCGCGCAGCGCCGGCCAGTCTTTTTGCAGGAACTGCTCACGCTCCTGGCGCAGCAGCCGTTCGCGGGCGCCCGTCGTCACGAACATGCCCAGGCCACGGCGCGATTCGATCAGGCCGTGGTCGGTCAGGGCCTGCAGCGCGCGTGTGACCGTCAGCGGGTTGATGACGTACTGGCTGGCGAGGGCGCGCACCGAGGGCAGGGCCTCGCCTTCCGGGGGGCTGCCGTCGAGCAGCTGCACGGCGAGCTTGTCGGCCAGCTGCTGGTAGATCGGCGCCTGGTCTGTCCAGGTGGGAGTCATGAGCGCTCCGGGGTGTGTTGCTGATGTAGCACACCATATCTCCCCGGCGGGGGCGGACCTAGCGGGGCGCGACAGACTGCAGATTTGGGGGGATGGGCGGGAATGTCTGTCGGTTTGCGCTGAGTTTGGAACTGTTTGCGCTTAACTCTGAACTCGGCCAGCCGGCCGCAGAGTGCAATGCAGGGCTCTAAGTGATTGATCTGTATGAAGATCTATCCCTTGAAAGGCCAGGTCAATCACTCGGGCCGCCGGCTTCTCGCCTGCGGCCCTTGGAACATAACGTCAGGGCAACTCCAGGTCGATGACCTCGTGGAAGCCCAACCAGCATTCCTCCGTCACGACTTGCAAGCAAGCACCTTCGGCGAGTGCTTCTTTCAAGACGCTCGCCCGAGGATGTCCATACGTGTTCGTGGTGCTGGCCACGCTGAGGAACAGGCACTGCTGGGT
>Ga0233424_10002996_pt1 | contig 11328 bp, 6 predicted proteins | sample Watercolumn_Towu_FD_181011 | JGI IMG/M metagenome (GOLD analysis project Ga0233424, IMG submission 181011) | Freshwater microbial communities from Lake Towuti, South Sulawesi, Indonesia - Watercolumn_Towuti2014_125_MG | ecosystem: Environmental > Aquatic > Freshwater > Lake | place: Indonesia... | reverse complement strand
AACATATTAATTTGCTATTTTCCATACATTTTATAATTTGCTATATATTTGATAATACTATTAGACAAGTGAATTACATTGATTATATAACTATGTATCTATGATATTTTATATTCGTTGTGAGATTGATGAGTATATAAACATTGTGATTTGATGAAAATTCGACAAATTCTATAAAAATAATAATTTACTCTTCGATTCGGAGTGAGATCGACAATTTTCATAGAAATAATAATTTACTCTTCGATTCGAAGTGAGATCGTTAATTTTCACAAAATAATAATTCTCTATATTCTATTAACACTGCTATTCATAAATCCAATAAATATATTAATTTACTATTTTCCATACATTTTATAATTTGCTATATATTTGATAATGTTATTTACAAGTGAATTATATTGATTACATAACTATGTATCTATTATATTTTATATTTACAATAAGATGAATGAAGAAACAACAAATATATAAAAAAAATGATTTATTTTGTCATTATTCAATTAAAGATTAAATAATATACATGAATACTAACAAAGACGATAAAATAAAACTTATACAAGATGATGTTAATACTACTATTGAAGTTATGAACAATAATATTAAACTAATAACAAATAGAGATGTCGAATTGGGACAATTAGAAGATAGTACAGAGTATTTACAAGAAGAATCACATCGTTTTCAAAAAACTGCACGAAAAGTTAAAAATAAGTTTTGTTGCAAAAATATAATGAATAAAACATATCTAGCCCTTTTAATACTAATATTACTAATTGTAATTATTATAATAATTGCTTCTGTGAGAAAATAATATTGATAATGTTATCACAATATATTTAATATTTGTTTAATTACTATTCGAATATAATTTTTTTTTGTCTTTTTAGTATGTCATGTTTTTGTATTTCTATCTGCGTATCAAACACATCCCTTATTTCTTCATCATGTGATATTATTAATACCCATTTATATATACTTTTTAAATATTCTATTATATTTTTTATAACTTCTTTGTTATGTATGTCTGTACTATCGAATACTTCATCTGCAATAAAAAAATTTGTTTTTAATGTGTCATCAAACTGTGATAAAGCAATCATATATATTATATTATTTATAGCACTTTGAAATCCACCATCACGTATTAATGATACATTAAATTCATCTTTAATAACTAAACCATTTTTATTGTCAATCTCCATTTTTATCTGACGTAAATTAAATCGTTTAAATAAATTTGATACTAAATCATTGAATTTTGGTATAACTTCATTAACAAGTAAATTATTTATTATTTCTCCATTATTTAATGTGTTACTTAATATTTCATATATATTTATTTGTCTCTGATATTCATGTATTTCATCCTTTATTATTTTAAACATATTATAATCTAATTTTAGATCATATATATTATCATTAATTAATCTAATTTTATTTAATAAATTTATACATATACAATTAATATTATCCTTCTGTTTATTTAATTTATCTAATTTATCTTGTGTTATTAATATAGTTTCCCTTATTTGTGATATTTTTTTAAAATTATTGTCTTCATTATCACTACTAAACTTATTTATTTTTGTGTTCAATTTATTAATTCCATCTTTATTCTTTACAATAATACTCTCATATTTCTGTAATTTTTCATACATAATATATACATCTTCATTCAATATATTTAATTCCATACTTAAATTCATATATTCCTCTTTTTTATGTATTAATTGTTCTTTTCTACATATATTCTCAATATTTTCGATAATATTTATATTTAATAACTTATTTTCTATTTCACTATTATTTTTCTTTATCTTTTCAATTTCATTGTTAATATTTTCTATATTTTTATATAATTTAGTATTATCGTTCAAATTATTCATAGTTAATATTTTTTTATTGTTAATACACATTTTGCATTTCTCATTATATTTTATCTTTTTTAATATATTACTTTTATTTATATCAATCGAATATATAATTCTATTATTATTTAATATCAATTCATTTAATAAATCCCCTATTTTTCTATCATTCTTTATAATAATGTCCATCGAATAAATATATTCATCAACACTCACAAAACTCCTATTTAATTTATTATGTAATTCATTTTCTATTTGTTCAATCTTAATTTTACACTTTTTCTTTTCTATTTTATCAATTTTATTTGTTAGTTCATTTATTTTATATTTCAATTCTGATATTTGATTATTATATTGTTTGTTTTCTATTAATAATTTATCACGTTCATCAATAACAATTGTTATATTATCATACTCAATATATTTTTTTAGATTTCCATTTAATTGCGATAATTCATATTCATATGTTATTATTATTTTTAATATTTCGTCCTTTTCTTTATAATACTTGTCATGTTCAATCTCTAATGTATTTTTTACTGTTGTAAGATTACTAATCTCGATATTTAATTTATTATCAATACTCTCTAATGTTGTTCCATATTTTTTATATTTGTCTAATTTGTTCTTTTTTCCAATATATATTTTTAACTCTCTCAATTTCCTTACACACACATCATAAATTATATCGAATACTTTTAGTCTCGATATTTCACATAATAAATCTCTCTTTTGCCTAGCAGTTAAATATGAAAATCCTATTTTTTGTCCCTTATAAATATGTTGTTGTGTAATTATACATCTATTTATAAACTGTATTGCATTACATTCAATTAAATTATTAATATATATTTGTGTATTTGTTATCGAGTCTTGTGTTATATCAATATAGTCATTATGTGTTTCTGTGTCAAATTTATATAATTTTAAAATTGCACTGTTCTTGTAATCTGCTCTATCCTTCTTATCCCATTTAACTCTTCTGATAATTTTATATTTTATGTTATTTATTTCTATTTCCATTTCCATATTTGTGTTGTTTTCATATATATTAATCACATCATATCGTTCTCCACGTGTATTTTCACCAAATATTATAAATAATATAATATCAATTATACATGACTTACCAGATGAATTTGCATCTGACAATCCAATTATATTATTAAAATTTTCAAAATTTATAATATTCAAATATTTATTCTCATTTGTTCCACGATTAATTCCACCAAATATAAATGCATTATTAAATTTGATATTCACTAATTTAATATCGACATTCTTTGTAATTGTATTGTAATTATTATCATCTAATATATTATTAACTATTTTATTTAATTCAGTTCTAATATTGTCACTAACTGATTTATCTATTCGTTGCATTAATATATCTACTACATCTATTTTGTTCTGTATAGTTGTTATGTCTTTTTTTGAATCACCTATCAATATATGTGTATTATATTTTTTCTTACATGTAAATAATTCTGTTGTTCTCATTATATTTATGTTTTTATCTCTTATTCGTTTATATATTTTATCAATTATTGACATATCAATGTGTTTTGATTCGATATATAATTCAATATTCTTATATTTGCATATATCTGTAATTTTCATATCTGTTTTCCCATTTTCGTTTATATTTATTTTTATTTTAGCATATTTATTTTTAACTTGAATAAATGTTCCTTTATGTTCCATTAAATCCCATATAATATAACCTTTCTTCGTATCTTCACCAATATTCTGTTGTATTAAACTACCTGAATATGCTATATTATTTCTTAAAAATTCATGTTTGTGTATGTCTCCAAGTAATACAAAATCATAACCATCGAATTGTTCTATTTTTACTTTGTTATTCATCACAATATTATTTATTTTTATACCATTTATTATACCATGATATAATGCTATTTTTATTTTATTATTATCTTTTATATTATTCACACTTATTATATCATTTCCATGCATACTTGAATGTGAAAATATTATATTATTATATTCAAATAATCCATGTTCAGTCAAAGAATAAATACAATTTGTTGTTTGTAAATCTGTTATTATACAATGAATACTATTATTAATATACATTTCATAATTACTTGTATCGTGATTACCTGGTATTACAATAATATCACATAAATTCGATAACAATTTAAAAAAAGTCTTTGTTAATCTTATCGATATTGGATGTAAATTTATTTTATCATGTAATATATCACCACAAATTACTATTATGCTATTTGTACAATCGATAGTTCCTTTTAAATTCTTATACAATTCATTAAAAACATCATAATACTCCTTTTCTCGTTCTGTGCGTCTTATATGTATATCTGCTATATGTATGATGTATTTAATTATTTTATTATTATTCTGTAATGATATCATAATATATAATTGATAACAAATATATAAATCTAAATTATTAATTCTTCTTTTCTTAAATATATATTATAAATACTAAAATTCTACATGATTCATACATAACAATCTATGTAAGTTGTTTTATAATAACTGTTTTATCATCTTTACATTTATTGAAAAAATAATGTAATGTTCTTTTATCACCATTATAACAAGCTGTAATAATATCTCCAACTGTTAATTCAACATTCATTTTCTCTATTAAAAATTTTATTAGTATAAAATTTGTTTGTTTTTCCATTAATTTCATTATTATATCTCTATTTAATTCTATTTTATTCTGTCGTATTATCTGTATTATATCACATGTGGCCAATACATTAATATTTTTAATTATATATTTGTATAATAATTCATCTATTTCGGTATACAATTGAAAGTTATTCAATATATCATATAAAAATCTAATAATTACATCTGGTATATTATGACCTATCAAAAATAACATATTTACAAATTTTATTAATTGTAATTTATTACAATATTTAAGTAATCGTATGTCGAGATGGTCATATATATTTATTGGATAATATTTCCATTCCAATAACATTATTATTCTTGGAATAATACTAATTGCTATACAATTATCATCTTTTTCAAATTGTTGAAAATTTCTATTATGTCTTCTAAATGATAATAATGTTTTACATTCATATATATAATATTCAGAAGTAAGTAAAAAATATTTATTCAATAATAATATAATTTCACAATCCATTTGTAATAATTCTTCTAATACTATTTTATCGATATAATATCGGTTGATAATTGTGTTTTCAATAATCTTTAAAATTTCACTCATTTTCAAACGATTGTAAAATATATAACCATATTTATTGTGTCTATATATAAAGCTTGATACATTCTGTGTTAATCCTCCTAACTTTCGTATATATTTATTTATAAAATCAATGTATAATTGTATATATATATGATAATTAGTTTGCATTAATTGTGTACTAAATGAATTATAACTTTGATCACTTATACATTTTTGTAATTCATCAATCCTTTTTGATTTTTCTATATTATCAATATTTATAAAATTTAATAATGTTAAATGAATCCAACATAATTTTACATATGATGATGAATATTTTAACTGCCTCATATATATTTGCACAATATTTAACGTGTCTTCAATACATATTCCATTGTCTAATATGTTTTTACATATTTTATAAATTAATGATATATATAAAATTATTATAATATCATTGTATGTTAATATATATGAAAAATATATACATTTATTATGATCACCTTTATATAAAAATTGTGATGTTATGTAATCTTTCGAATAATTCTTCATATTCATATATTTAACTAATTCACAACATATTTTATTACAGTATTCGATATGTTCATTTACATTCATGTTATTATTGTATTTATTTAATAGTTCTAAATATATATTATAAATATGTCTATCTATTTTATTATTATCATTTTTCTTAAAAATATATTCTTCTTCAAATGCATTTATTATTATATTATCTTCAATATTATCTTCCATATTATTGTCTCATTATTATAATTATTATTTCTTTGTTTTTTTCAATTTTTATGAACATGTCAGTGCTTGCACTGACATGTAAATAAAAATTATAAAATTATAAAAGAGAATCTTTTATAATTTTTCAATTTTTATTTGTAAATACAGAAGCTCTCTCAAATAAATAAAATAATATATTTGATTTTAATTTATTTATATAACTATGAACATGCTAAATTATACTCAATAAATAAAATAGATTTTTTAATTAGTATATTATTTAATATTATTCAATATCATTATCGATGTATATATTATTATTTTCATTTATAATATTAGTCTTTAATTTCATATTCATTTTATTACAATATGTTCTATATAAATAATAACGGACATGGTATGTTCCCAGATGACATGCTGCAATAATATGATTTTTTGATAAATCTATTTTACATTCTTCGATAAGATATCTTATAAATCCAACTGTACAACAACGACGTATTAGTATTAATATATTTTCATCAGTTAATTTTATATATTTATCTTTTACATATTGTTTTATTTGTTTAAGTTTCAACACACCTTCATTATTAACAAGTATACACCAATGTGCTTTAATTTTATTTTTATCTGTGATTTTAATAGAATCATACTTAATAATTTTTGAATAATATAATGATGAACTATATGCATCCTGTTCAATTATAATATTTACCAATTCATCACCATATTTCGATCTTGTCCATATATGTAAATTACCAACAAAATACATCATTATATTTGAAATATTCATGGATCTTATAAATGTTATCATCATTCTACATAACATATCAACTGATATTGTATCTATAAAACTATGTGTTGTCATAATATTCTTACAAACATTATAATAATTAGATTGTTCAATTAGTAAGTAATTATATAATAATAATATAATTTCATACTTACCATTATTTATTATATATTCTAATCCTTCTTTATCTATTATATATCTTGAATTTACTGAATTAATTATTATATCCCGACGTTGTGCATATGTTAAATATATACCTCTTACAATTACATGATTACATATTTCTATTGATATATATTTAACTCTATCGATATGTTTAGTAATAGCGTCTATATATATTGCATTAAAGAATTGTTCCATAATATACATAAGATTTTCACAATTTACATCATTTTTAACATTTTCATACAATTCTATTATACTATTGATTTTATTACAATAATATATACTTTTAGACCAAATTATCATTTTTATATCAATCGCCCATAAAAATAATAATCCTCGTATTTCATTCTCCATGTAAAATATTTTTTCATCAAATATTTTACATAGTCCAAACACCGACGTATCTTCCTCTAAATAATATTCTTCGAATAAATTTCTGAGTAATTTATATACTGTACTACATATATATGTAATTAAAATTTCATTTATCGATATAGTTGAACAATAAATTATTTCATTTGTATCTGTATTCACAATATTATATGTATACATACAATCTGATTTTGTTTTCACAATCTTTTTTAATATTTCATGTAAATAATCAACTTGTTCCTTCAATGTATTACACTCAATCATATTTTTCTCTTCATCTTGTATTTTCTTAATATAATTTATAATATCATCCTGTTTCTCATATGTTTTATTATTATTATTTGATTCAACATATCTAAATATATAATTACCTATGAATGTTATATCCATTGTTGTATATTTAACTTTATTTTTATATTATCAGTTCTATTAAATTTCATTTTTTATAATTTTATTATTATTGTACAAAAATATAAATCTAAATTATTGTTATATTAAATAAAAAAAATACTATCAAACTTTAAATTTTATGTTTTTTTAATACACATTATTGTATTGTTATCTTTGTATTTATTATATAAATACTTTATTGTAAGTGAATTTCCATGAAAACAGGCTTCCATTATATCTCCAATTGTTAATTCAATATTCATCTCTTCGATCAAGAATTTTACAATTATATAATTAGATCGTATTCGAATTAATTTAATAATTACATCATGATTTAAATCTATTTTCTTTTGTCTTATAATTTCTATTCTATGACTTGTATTTAATGAATTCAATTCTTTCACAATATATCCAAATAATATTTTTTCTGATTCTTGACATAATTTTATATTATCTATGTTTTTATATAATGTTCTAACAAATTCGCCTGTCATATTCTGATTTGTAGATAATAAACTATCAACAAACTTTGTCAATAGTGATTTATTACAAAATCTAATTAATCTTTTATCGATATATTCATAGATATTATTCGGATAATATTTTCTTTCTAATAGCATTATTATTATTGGAATAACATTCAATGCAATTCCTCTGTCCTCTGCTTCTAATCGTAAGTATCTTTTAATTGGTCTATTTAATGACAATAATGTTTTACATGAATTTATATAATATTCTGGAGTTAGTAATGCATATTTAATAAACAATAATATAATTTCACAATCTATTCTTATCAATTCTTCGAATACATCTTTATCAATAATATATCTATTAATAACTGTATTCTCAATAATCTTTAATAAATCAGTTGTGTTCAATTCGTTATAAAATAAATATTCATAACAATCATATATGAATATTAATCTAATTATTGATACTGTCAATCTTCCTAACTTTTTTATAAATCTATTTATTAATTCAATATATAATTGTGCATATATGTGTCTACAATCTTTTCTAAATCTTGTATTCCTTGTATTATTTGAATTAATGCAATATTGTTTTTTAAATTCTTTTATATTCTCCAAGTTTTCAATATTTGTATTATTCACAAAATCTAAAAATGTTAAATGAATCATACATAAATTCATATATGTCGATATATAATTCAATAATTCTATGTACTCTTTAATTTTAACTAAAATAATGCCATTCAATCTTCCATTTTCTAATATATCTTTACAAATCTTATATATCAATGTTACGTGCAATATTATCATCATATCATTATGTTCTAATTTATGTTCAAAATACACACATTTACTATTATCACCCATATATCTAAAAATATATCGTCGTATTGTTCTATCTTTTAAATATTTTTCAATATATTCATCCAATCCTTTACATACTACATTACAGTATTCGATACGTTCATTTATATTTGTTATATTGTCATATTTATTCACTAATTCTAAATATCTATTATATATTTGTGTGTTTATTTCATTTCTTTCATTTATTCTAAATGTATATTCTTCCCCAAATACATCTATTTTTATATTATTCTCTTCATTTTCCATTATTACACTTTGTTTATTGTTGTATTAAATTATATCATTATTTTTCAATTTTTTTATTGAAACTGTGAGAGACCTTCAGGTCTCTCACAGTTAAAATAAGAAAATTATAAACTCACCAAGAGTTTTCAATTTTTTTATTGAAACTTCACAGCTTCTTCAGAAGCTGTGAAGTTAAAATAAGAAAATTATAATTTACGATTTAATTTATTAAATCGTAAATTTCAATTTTTTTATTCTCTCAATCTTTATAACTTTATAAAAAAATCAATAATTTTATTTAATATACTATTATTATTTTTAATTGTTTAATCAATATCACTTTTATCATCACTTTTATCATCACTTTTATCATCACTTTTATCATCACTTTTATCATCACTTTTATCATCACTTTTATCATCACTTTTATCATCACTTTTATCATCACTTTCATTATCACTATTATTATCACTAGTGGTATCACTATTATTATCACTATGAGTATCACTATTGGTATCACTATTATTATTGTTTTTATTATCTATATCGTTCGAAATAGTCAATGTAGTTTTTACATCTCGACAATATAAACGATGTAAATATCTAGATACATTATGAGATCCTCGATAACATGCTTCGATAAGATGAATATGTGATAATTTTATATTACATTCTTCAATAAGATATCGAATAAAACCAACTGTATTGCATCTTCTTAATAATATTGTTATGTTTTCATCAGTTAGTTTTATCCAACCTGTTTTAACATATTGTTTTATTTGTTTCATTTTTAATTGTCCATCTATACTATTTAATATATACTTACTTATTTTTGTTTTATTACTATCTGTTAAATTAATATATGCATAATCAATTATTTTTATATAACACACATATGGACTATTTCTATCATATTCAATAATAATATTTACAAGTTCATTAAAATATATCGATTGTGCCCAATAATATATGTAATCTATAAAATAATGTAATATATTCGAAATTGTTTTATATTTTATTAATTTTATCATCATTAAGCACAATGTATTTAACATTGTATTATCATGTATGTTTGTTATATTTATCATTATGTGTCTACATATATCATAATAATCACATGGCTTTAGTAATAAATAATTATATAGCAGCATAACAATGTCTAATTCACAATTACAGATTATATATTTTAATGCTTTTTCATTTATAACAATCCTATTATTTATAAGTTCATTTATTATTTTGAATTTATTAATACTATTTACAAATTGTGCATCATTACATATATATATACATACTCGTTCTGATAAATGTTTTACATAATTAATGTGATTAATTATTGTATTTTCATGTAATATATTTATATAATAACCCATCATTTCTCGTATGATTATATCATCCAAACAATTCATTTTACGTATACACATAACTATTATATTTGTTAATTTACTTGTAAAATGTTTACTCCTATTGTAATACTTCATTTCTAAACTTACATTCCACAAATATAATAATCCATATATATCATCATTCATTGCATTTAGTTTTTTAGTAAATGAATAAATTAAATCTTGTAATACATCGTCACTATCTGATACATATGTATATATTTCACATAAACTATTTAATAATCGATATAATGACTCACATACACCAATTACAAACAAAGCATATATTGATATATTTGTACAATATACAATATTATCTGTACATGTATCTATAATATTACACTGATACACACAATCAGAATTTATGTATTTCAATTTATTTAATATTTTCTTAAAATATTTAAAATGTTCATTATTATCTTTCCTTTCTATTGTATATTTAACATCATTCTGTATTTTCTGTATCATTTTTATTACTTCATCACTTGTCTCGTGATTATTGCATTTATGTATGTTTTCCTTTTGTTCATTCGTATATTCTTCTCGTCTTAATACTTTATCACATATCTCATGATTATTATATTTGTGTTTTCGTTCATTCTTATATTCTTCAAATCTAAATATCTTGTCATCAAAAAATTTTATATCCATTTTACTTTAATTTTGTTGTCATATTATCAATAATTTTTAATTTCATTTTTTTTCATTTTTTATTGAAACTTCAACGTTCTCTGAAAGAGAACGTTGAAGTTAAAATAAAAAATATAATCTCCCACGGAGATTTCATTTTTTATTGAAACTGTGGATCTGTTAGATGTCATAATTAGAATAAAACAATCTAATTTTCGATTTAATGAATTAA
>Ga0233424_10002995_pt1 | contig 11329 bp, 6 predicted proteins | sample Watercolumn_Towu_FD_181011 | JGI IMG/M metagenome (GOLD analysis project Ga0233424, IMG submission 181011) | Freshwater microbial communities from Lake Towuti, South Sulawesi, Indonesia - Watercolumn_Towuti2014_125_MG | ecosystem: Environmental > Aquatic > Freshwater > Lake | place: Indonesia... | reverse complement strand
AGCCTCGGTTGATGAGTTTTATGAGCGTTTGGAAAATGGGGCAGAACCTGATCTAGTATTACTCGATTTAAATTTACCGGGTGCTTCAGGCTTTTCGGCTCTGGTTTATGTAAGAGCACAGTATCCATCTATTCCGATTATTGTTGTTTCTGCACATGAAGAAACTTCAATCATTCAGCGTGCAATCGCTCATGGTGCGATGGGTTATATTCCTAAGTCGGCTCATCCAAGTCATATTGGCGAAGCGATTCGTCAAGTCTTAGAAGGTGATATCTGGTTGCCACCGAACTTGCCATCTAATCTAAACCTTGACCCAAGAGCAGCAGATGAAACTGCTTTAGCTGAACGTATTCAATCGTTAACACCTCAGCAATTCCGTGTGTTGATGATGGTTGCGGAAGGTTTGTTAAATAAACAAATCGCATATGAGCTCGATGTTTCGGAAGCAACGATTAAAGCTCACGTAACGGCTATCTTTAGAAAATTAGGTGTGCAAAACCGTACACAAGCCGTATTGGCCATTAGCGCATTAAATATTGAAGATAAGAAAATCTAAAAAGAAAAAAGACCTCGATTGAGGTCTTTTTTATGTGTGCCACTTAAGCAAGGCAATCTTGCTTTGGTGTTAGGCTGTCGCAGTACAAAGGATTGAGTGCACATTGCAAATCATCAATTTGATCTTGAGTTACATAACCTTTCATTTTTAAATATTCAGCTACGCGGTCATCGCGTAGGCTTAAGAAGGCTGCATCATAAACGCCTAAATCAACAAACAAAGCAGCTGTTTCTAGACTGTTGAAGCGATCAAGGAAAATGTCATTGCCATACATTAAGAAGATATGGTCGAGTTTTGCTTTTTCATCAACATGGAGTCGTTCAGCAAGTTGATCTGGATGCGTTTTAATAAAGAGTAAATCCGATAATTCATCAAACTGAGTCATATCTAACTGATTCTCGCCGAGTTTGACATGACCAAGCCAAGCTTTGAAAACGAGTACAGCACCGCCACGGAGTAGCATGCTCCAGATTTGATGACGTGTGTCGTGGTCAAGATTTTCACTTTCAGCGCTAAGAACTTTTAAAAAGTTTTCTTCTTGTTGTGCCAATTTATCAAATAAACCTAAACCTTGGGGATGATAAGCCGCAGGTGCAAATACATCAAAATTTAGATCATGAAATACATTAAGTGCGAGGGGAACTGCACATTGATAAATTGTATTTAACGCTTTGATGTTTGCTTCATTGAGCTTGCTGTGAGGGAAAATACTTTGCCAATCTAGTTCAGGAAGTAAAGCATTGGCACTGTATTGGCGATAAAACTGTTGAGACGAAAGTTGGCCTTGTGGGCTGTTATCAGAAATATTCATGGCAATTGTCCTTTGCATTAATTCGTGAGCAGGGGTGCTTAATATGGAAATGGGTTATAAAAATGACTGTACATTTAAGAAATAGGTTTTGAATATTTATGTGTCAGGAAGAATGCAAGTAGAATACGACTAAAGTCTTATGTGGTTATTTTTGGCTAATTATAATTTTAAAAAACAGCAAGTTATGAAATTGTAACTAAGTGTACAAGTGTTCACTTACAAAAAAGGTGAGCTTTGCCATAGAAAAAGAGTCATTGGAAATTTTGGTCAATGATTTACTGGGTAAAAGTCGACTTTTTGAGCAGTTCTGCCTATTGGCTTAAATTAGGCCAATAATTTTTGCCAAAAATCTCTCCCAAACTTATTAAAAGGTTTGGGGGAGAAAATATTTAATCTACCTCACTGGCAATTTTAAGTCCCGATAACCATGCTCTTAGAGAAGCAGGCTTAAGTGGTTTTTTGAGTAAAACAATATTCAGTTCTTTCAATTGTTGAGGTAACTCAGGATGAGAGTCAGCAGTAATTAAAGCAACAGGAACATCATGTTGACGATTTTGCAAAATAAAATCGACACCGAGTTGGTTGTTGTTTAAATGCTGATCGATAAGCCAGACCTGAATATTTTCTTTTTGAATAATTTCAAGTGCTTGTTCAGGTTCAGTGGCTTTAAAAACCTCATAACCCCATCGACCTAATAAGCTACTCATACCCTCAAGAATGGTTTCATCATTGTCTAAACATAAAATCCGATAGGCTTTGGTTTTTAAAGGTACTGCCTGTACGGTTGGGGTTATCACTTTTGGCGCTTCTACCACCGGAACCTCAATCATAAAGCAGGAGCCTTTATCGAGTTGCGAATAGACATAGACTGGATAATTCAACAAACCCGTCATACGCTGCACAATAGCAAGACCCAAACCTAAACCTTGCTCACCCCAAGGCGATAAATGCCCACAGCGTTCGAATTCTTGAAATAGTTTAATACGTTGCTCTTCGGCAATTCCGGGACCTGTATCCCAAACCCCAATTCGAATGTGTCCAGGTTTTTGTGCTGAACGTAATACACCAACAATCACTCGGCCTTTGGCTGTATAGCGCAAAGCATTACTCACAAAGTTTTGAATAATACGTCGTATCCACTGTGGATCTGTGTCAATCCAGAACGATACATCGTGAACTTTTAATGAAATATTTCGCTGTGCAGCAATCGACTTAAACTGTAGTTCGAGGTCGCTTAGTAAATCGTGCAGAGGATAAGGCTGTCTTTTTGGCTGTATGGTACCGCCTTCCAAACGCGCAATATCGAGTAGGGCAGAGAGCATACTTTCTGCACCATACAAAGCACGGTCAAGTTGTTGCAAAGTTTGGCGATCTTCTTCGGTTGCGATGCTTTGTTCAAGAACTGTACTAAACAGACGGGCAGCATGCATAGGTTGTAATAAGTCATGACTGGCCGCTGCAATAAATCGGCTTTTTGACATATTGGCCATATCGGCTTGTTCGCGCGCAAGCTGTTGCTCAGTTAAGGCATCGGCAAGTTGTTGGGTTCTGTCTTTTACGCGGGCCTCAAGTATTGCCTCATTCGCACGGAAAGCCGTAATGTCGGCGAAGGTAGTCACAAAGCCACCACCTGAAATAGGATTACCGCGCATTTGAATAACGCGTCCGTCTTTACGGATTCGTTCAAATTCATGCGCACTTCCGACTTTCATCCAGTGCAAACGTTTGCGAACATGTTCTTCGACTGAACCTGGGCCGCATTCGCCGCGTTCAGCGTTATAACGAATCAGATCGGCAATTGGACAACCCACATAGACTAAATCTTTTGGGTAGCCAAACAGTTTTAAATATTGGTTGTTCCATGCGACTAAACACATGTTTTTATCAACCACACTCACCCCTTGGGTCATGTGATCAATCATGGTCATCAGCAAGTTTTGATTGAAACGTTGCCATTGCGAGGCTTGGTCTAAAATATTGGCGACTTGGCCTAATGCCAAACCATTATTAATCATTGCTGTAGTGAGCAAAGTACGAGCTGAGGCTGCGCCGATAATTCCAGCTAGATATTGTTCAGTGAACCGCCACCACATGCCATTGGCGATACTATTCGGGTTAAGCGTGAGATGATTTTGCTCACAAAAGTTCTCGAACGCTTGTGTTGTGGGTTGCTCACCCGTAATTCTTTTAGCAAGCGCAAATAAATCGCCTACTTTTAAACGTGCAGCATCGTGCGGTAAATAAGTTAAATCGGTAGAGGTATGGGGAGATGGCAGAGGCTTAGTTTCGTAATAAAAAAAGCTTTCTGCCTGAATTTGTTCTGCCACACTTGGGCGGTAAATTTTAGAAATCCAAATATATAAAACAATATTTAAACCAAGCGACCAAATAACGCCGTGTGTAAGTGGAGCAAATGACTCAAAGCCAAAAAGTGATTCTGGACGTAAGGCATTAATTCCAAAAGGACCAAAAAGCAAAATACTTTGGGCTGTTTCTTGATAGGCCTCTGGCAAGCTACGTAAAATCGTTGGAAATAGTAATGTGTAACTCCACATCAAAAATCCAACAATAAGACCTGCATAGACACCTTGGCGGCTTCCACCTCGCCAATACAAGCCTCCAATAAGCGCAGGTGCAAACTGGGCAACGGCACTAAATGCCAATAAACCAAATACTGAAAGCTGGTTAATATCATTAAAGAAATGGAAGAATAAAAAGCCAAGTAGCATCACCGCGACAATACTAATACGACGGCTGAATTTAAGAACTTTAGGTAAATGTTTATCGTGACGTGATAGCAGCTTAAAACGCCAGAGTGCGGGCATAATCAAGTCATTACTGAGCATGATAGACAGAGCAACAGATGACACCAGTAACATGCCTGTTGATGCAGAGAACCCACCTAAAAAGGCCAGTAGGGCTAACCATTCTTGGTTATAACTCAATGGTAATGAGAGTACTGCCACATCAGGCACGGTTAGGAATTTTGGCGCTGCATGCAAGGCCCAGCTTGCAATTGGGATAATAGCTAAAATTGTTAAAATGAGATAAGCCGCAAACCATTTACGTGCACCGCGAATGTGCTTTTCATCGCGTAATTCGACAACAGCCACATGAAATTGACGGGGTAAACAGATAATTGCGAGACCTGCCAATAATGTCTGAATCCAGAACGTTTCAGGTACCCCAAATAACTGAACTTCTTGGAAGGTTTGGTTTACGTCGGCCGAAACTTGTACTAAGTTCGCGGGTGCTTCAAAAATAAAAAATAAAGCGACACAGATTAGGGCGAATAATTTTACAAAAGATTCAAATGCAACGGCTAACATGAGGCCGCCATGCTGTTCGGTGTTTGCAATTTGCCTTGTACCGAAGATCATGGCTAAGATCGCAAGGACACTGGTTAAAAGCAAAACGCTATTGGTGGTCGTATGAATATGAGCATTTTGCTCTAATATGACTGATGTGCTTAAGGCAATTGCGCGTAACTGTAGGGCCAGGTAGGGAATAATCGCAATGACTGCCAAGATCGTAACCAGCGATGCCAATACACCGCTTTTGCCATAACGTGCAGCAACAAAATCGGCAATTGAAGAAATTGCATGATGCTGACGTACTCGGCCTAAACGTCGCCAGATATCGTAACCAAACCAGACAAATAACAGTGGACCTAAATAAATAGGTAAGAAAATGACGCCTTCTCGGACGGCAGCTCCGGTTGCACCATAAAATGTCCAAGATGAACAGTAAACACCTAAGGTCAAACTAAACAAGAACATCCGGCCACGTGTACTCAGGCGACTAGCATGCTTCTCGCCAAAAAAAGCACAAATAAATAAGAGTGCTATATAAAAAGTGAGTACCCCAATAATCAGCCAGCTGTTCATATGACCTACATGATTAAAACCTTGCGCCTATCATACCGCAAGCAGAAACAAAGCTATAAATTGATTAAATTTTAACGACCAAAGTCTAAGTTACGAATTACACGTTATTTTGCTAATTTTAATAATGAGAAACTACTATTAAAAAAGTGACCAAGGTTGGGCACAGGCAAGGAGTTTGGTTATGGATCAAAGCCAAGTAGAACAGATTCTACGCAATCCAAAGTTTCAAAAGATGGTCAAGAAAAAAAGTGCATTAAGCTGGACGCTCACAATCATTATGTTAGTGCTTTATGTGGGCTTTATGCTACTTGTTGGCTACAACAAAGAATTTTTAATGAGTTCATTTAGTGGTGGTGTAACGACATGGGGTATTCCACTAGGCTTAGGAATTATTGTTTTATCTTTCCTACTGTGTGGCGTGTATTCCTATATCGCAAACAACACCCTTGACCAGTTGAGTGAAGAAGCGTTGAAGGAAGTTGAAGCCATCACGCATGAGAAAGGATTACACTAATATGAAATGGAATTCATTAAAAGCGAAAGCCTTATTGGCAGCAGCATCGCTATATTCAACTGTTGCTATGGCTGGTCCAGATTTGGGTGAAGCCGAACAGCAAGCCACCAACTGGCATGCCATTATTATGTTCTTGATCTTTGTTGGTTTTACTTTGTTTATTACTAAGTGGGCGGCAAAGCAAACTCAATCAGCACAAGATTTCTATACCGCAGGGGGCGGAATCAGCGGTTTCCAAAACGGATTGGCAATTGCCGGTGACTATATGTCAGCAGCATCTTTCCTTGGTATTTCCGCGATGGTGTTTAGTTCGGGTTTTGATGGCTTACTTTATTCTCTTGGATTTATGGTAGGTTGGCCAATCGTTTTATTCTTGGTTGCAGAGCGTTTACGTAACCTTGGTAAATACAACCTTTCAGATGTAGTGTCATTCCGTCTTGAAGAAAAACCGGTCCGTACCTTAGCTGCCTTGAGCTCGCTTGTTGTTGTAGCATTCTACTTGATCGCTCAAATGGTAGGCGCGGGCCAGCTCATCAAATTACTATTTGGTTTGAACTACAACATCGCTGTTGTCATCGTTGGTCTATTAATGATGGCATACGTAATTTTTGGTGGCATGTTGGCAACGACATGGGTACAGATCATTAAAGCGGTCATGTTGCTCAGTGGTGCGACTTTCATGGCATTCATGGTGATGAAAGCGGTTGGTTTCAGCTTCAGCAACATGTTCACTCAATCAATTGAAGTATTCAGTAAAGTTCACAGCGTAAGCTTTGAAGAAGCTGCAAAAATTATGGGTCCGGGTAAACTTGCCGCAAACCCGATTGATGCATTGTCTCTTGGCTTGGCACTCATGTTTGGTACAGCGGGTCTTCCACACATTCTTATGCGTTTCTTCACTGTAAAAGATGCAAAAGAAGCGCGTAAATCGGTTGTGGTTGCGACAGGTTTCATTGGTTACTTCTATCTTTTAACTTTCATTATTGGTTTCGGTGCGATCCTTTTCGTATCAAACAACCCTCAATTCCTTGATGTTGCAAAAATGGCAGTATCAGGCAAGCTTGAACTTGTTGGTGGTAACAACATGGCAGCCGTGCATTTAAGTGATGCTTTAGGCGGTGACTTATTCATGGGCTTTATTTCAGCAGTAGCGTTCGCAACGATTCTTGCTGTTGTTGCTGGTTTAACACTTTCTGGTGCATCTGCAATCTCACATGACTTATACGCTAACGTATTCAAGAAAGGTCAAACGACTCCAGCCTCAGAACTTCGTATGTCAAAAATTGCGACACTTGGTTTAGCAATCTTTGCCATGATTTTGGGTATCTTGTTTGAAAAACAAAACGTAGCATTCATGGTGGGCTTAGCATTCTCTGTGGCATGTTGTGCAAACTTCCCGATTCTTGTTCTTTCAATGTTCTGGAAAGGTTTAACCACTCGTGGTGCAGTTATCGGTGGTGTGGTTGGCCTTGTAACAGCTGTAGTACTTATTGTTCTGTCTAAAGCGGTTTGGGTAGATACTTTAAAAATCTCTGATACACCAGTTAACCCATTCAATGGTCCTGCATTATTTGCGATGCCATTGTCATTCCTTTGCTGTTGGTTCTTCTCGGTGACTGACAACTCTGCACGTGCTAAAAAAGAGCGTGCTGCATTCGATGCCCAATACGTTCGTTCAATGACAGGTATCGGTGCTTCTGGTGCCTCAGATCACTAAAATCAAACTGGATTAAATATCTATCTCATTAAAAGCCCTGCGGGGCTTTTTTTGTTGATCGTATAACTTAAAGTGAAAGAAGCTCTTTAATAAAGAACAACTTGTTTGTCCTATTTTTTGTACAGTATGATTTCTTATAATTCAAAACATAATGAAAAAGGAAAATAATTAAATGCGATCTATCATGGACTTCTGGGCGAGCTTTCGACTGCTACCTTCTGCATGGTTGCTGCTTGTGCAATTTATCTTACTCATTTTGGCCATGCTGACTTTTCACGATGTATTTTACCGGACCCTAACGTGGGCTTTAGGAGTGCTTGCCTTACTTATTATTGCCAAAGTGATTCGCCAAACCCCAATGTTTACTTTTCTGGGATTAACTTTTGTCAGTGGAGCGATTATATCCTCAGTCTTTATTTTATTGGGCTATAGCAATTTAACGATCCAGATATTTGCTCATAGCTGTGAAGCGCTGGCTTACTTTTCGGCTGCTTACGGTTTATTTCGTTATATGTTTGCTGATCGATATTTAACAAGAGATGAATTATTTGCTGCTGCCGCGGTTTTTACTTTGCTAGCTTGGGGCTTTGCATTCCTCTACAACATTTGTCAGCTATTGATTCCTGCTAGCTTCCAAAATCCAAACAATGCTCATCATTTCCAGACGTGGTTAGATCTACTGTTCCTGAGCTTTAGCTTACAGTCAGCAACAGGCTTATCTGATTTAATGCCGCTTAGTCCACCAGCACGCGTTTTAGCCATGCTACAAATGTTTTGTGGCGTGATGTATCTCGCTTTGATTGTCACACGTTTAATTGCTCTACAGTACATTGCCCATCCAACAAAGAAGGATTCTGACAAATAAAGGAGAAGGTGTTTTAATTTTTTACACCTTTGTAACTGCAATATTATTTAAGTTTATTTAAAGTATTATCGGCTTTCTCTATTGAAAGATTTAACTTTGTTCATTCTGTGAATGTCTTTATTGGCTTTATGCCTATCACTTTTCATTAAAATAACATGGAGGAGTTATGCCTTCCAAACAACCAGGTTGGTTCGCAAACGTTAATCCTAACGTATTTTTTGGTACGGTCATTATTATTGCTTTGTTCTTGGCAGTTGTTGTGATCGCCCCGAGTTCTTTTGAACTTCTAACGCAGCAATTAAAACAATGGATCACCGATTCATTTAGCTGGTTTTATGTTTTATCTGTAGCCTTCTTTCTTATTTTATTGATTTATATCGCCTGTTCATCAATAGGTCGAATTAAATTAGGACCTGACCATAGTCAGCCTGAATATAATAATGGGTCTTGGTTTGCCATGCTGTTTACAGCAGGGATGGGTATCGGTCTCATGTTCTTCGGAGTTGCCGAACCTGTCATGCATTATGTTAATCCACCGAGTGGGGATGCTCAGACTATTGAGGCAGCACAGCAAGCATTAAGGGTGACCTTCTTCCACTGGGGCTTACATGCTTGGGCAATTTATGCATTAGTGGGACTATCTTTAGCTTATTTTGCTTATCGACATAATTTACCCTTAAAGACCCGTTCAGCCCTTTATCCTCTCATTGGTAAAAAGATTTATGGGCCTTGGGGCGACAGCATCGATATATTTGCGACTATTGGTACGGTATTTGGTGTAGCAACTTCTCTCGGATTCGGTGTTACCCAGATTAACTCTGGCTTGCATTATCTTTTAGGTATAGAGCAAAGCACTTATATACAGATTATTTTAATTGTCGTGGTGAGTATTTTGGCTTCTTTATCGGTCTTTTTAGGCCTTGATAAAGGGGTAAAACGCCTATCCGAATTGAATCTAGTTTTAGCCGTTATTTTATTAACCTTTGTTTTCATTTGTGGACCAAGCATTTATTTGCTTCAAACGACAATTCAAAATACAGGTCAGTATTTTTCTAATTTATTTACAATGACCTTCAACCTTTATGCTTACCAACCGAATGGCTGGATAGGTGGTTGGACAATTTTGTATTGGGCTTGGTGGATTTCTTGGTCACCATTTGTGGGTATGTTTATCGCAAGGGTTTCACGTGGACGCAGTATTCGAGAATTTATTGTAGGGGTTCTCCTCATCCCGACAGGCTTTACCATTATCTGGATGGGTTTTTTAGGAAACGCTGCGTTATTTAGCATTATTCATGAGCATCAAAACACTCTTATTCAGGCTGTTCAGCAAGACTCATCAGTAGCTCTATTTGAGTTTTTAGGACACTTACCGTGGTCAGGTGTCATGAATATTTTGGCTACCGTTTTAGTCGTTTTATTCTTTGTGACCTCTGCTGACTCAGGGGCACTCGTTACTGACTATCTAACTGCAAAAACTGAAAATTCACCAACTTGGCAGCGTTTGTTCTGGACAGTACTGATGGCTGTACTCGCCATTATTTTATTGTTAGTCGGTGGTTTGGCTGCGCTTCAATCTTCAATCATTATGAGCGCATTGCCATTTACTGTGGTTATGCTGTTCATGAGTTGGGGATTAATAAAAGCATTGCATCTTGATGTCACGAAAATGCAAGCAATTCAGGAAGCTCGAATTACCCCACGTGCCATTCATAATCCAAGAAGCTGGCAACAGCGGCTAGGTTTAATCATGCACTATCCTCATAGTGAAGAAGAGGTTAGAGAATATATCGAAAAACAAGTAGCTCGTGCGTTTGAAAATATCAAACATGAATTTAGACGCCGTCATTTAGAAGTTTCAATTACTCAACTTGAGGATGGGATGCAGCTTCGAGTCGATCATCACAATGAAATTAATTTTATTTATAAAGTTGTTTCACGTGAAACAGTGCCACCAAGTTTTTTAATTGGACGTACTGAAGCCGAAGATGGGCAATATTTCCAAGCCGAAGTATTTTTAAGAGAGGGTGGGCAGAACTATGATGTAATGGATTGGACTCAAGAAGATTTAATTCAAGACATTATCGATCAATATGAACGGCATCTATATTTTTTAAATATTGTACGAAGTTAAATTTAGCTGTAAAAAAAGGACTCAATTGAGTCCTTTTTTAATTCGATTTCTAAATTAAATTAGAAACGGAATTTAGCATTTAAGCCGATAGTTTGTGTATCGTAGCTAGACTTTTTAACGTCAGCTTTCATGTACGATGCACCAACTGCTACAGCTGGAGTAATGAAGTAGTTTACGTTACCACCCCAAGCTTGACGGAATTCACCAAGGTCATTGCCTTTGATGTCAGCTGAACCATCGTTACCAACGAAAGATGCGCCAACGCTTAACTTAGGAGTTAAGTAAAGGTCAGTTTTTAAACCGTATTGGTTTTCTTGACCGAAAGCACCAGCAGCTTCAAAACCAATTGCCATGTTAGTTCCATCGATTGGACCTACATATTTAGCACGAGCTGTAACAGCATCTTGGTCGTCTTGAATCGCAGCAGTTTGGTTCGCAGCAGTGTAGATACCGTTGCTGATGATACCGAAGTTATCTAAAGCGAATTGGTTTGCAACGCTTGTATAACCAACAGTCATCAAGAAGTTAGGTAACAACATAGCACCAACTTCTAATGCATAACGGTCGCCGTTGTCATCATGAGAGAAGTTGTTTTTACCATCAACATCAGTGTGGTTATAAGTTGCGCTAGCATATACAGGAAGGTAAGGAGTAGGAACGTAAGCCTCACCTTTAACACCGTATGTACCTACGTGGTAGTTTACGTTGTTTTGGTCATACTGTTGGTAGCTATAACCTAAAGATACGCTAGAAGCTTGGTTCAAGAAAGCTGCTTCAGCTAAAGGACCCTTAGCGGTATCAACATTTTTTAAATAGAATGTACCAGCAACGTCACCAGTGAAGTT
>Ga0233424_10002993_pt1 | contig 11335 bp, 10 predicted proteins | sample Watercolumn_Towu_FD_181011 | JGI IMG/M metagenome (GOLD analysis project Ga0233424, IMG submission 181011) | Freshwater microbial communities from Lake Towuti, South Sulawesi, Indonesia - Watercolumn_Towuti2014_125_MG | ecosystem: Environmental > Aquatic > Freshwater > Lake | place: Indonesia... | reverse complement strand
ACGCTTCCGCCCTGGCCCTTGTTCACCGGCATTTCACCGGCAGGAACCAGGCGCGCGGCCAGGCGCTGTACAACAGCCTGGCCTTCGGCGTCGGTGGGACCCTGGGCAGTCTCTATTCCGGCGCCGCCTGGGATGGATTGGGCGCCGGCATGACCTTCACCCTGGCCTCCGTCTTCGCGCTTTTCGCCGTGCTCACCTTCGCCTGGCGGGGCCGGTCGGCCCACTATCGTTGACCGGGTCGGGCAGGGGGCTGCCCGGGCCTGGACCGGGGTGGCTGTGTCATAATTCAGCCCTTTACAACGCCCATTGTTTCCCAGTCCATGCAGCCCCGCACCCTCTTCGACAAGCTCTGGGACGCCCACGTGGTCCACGTCGAGCCTGACGGCACGGCCCTGATCTACATCGACCGGCAGCTGGTGCACGAAGTCACCAGCCCCCAGGCCTTCGAGGGCCTGAAGATCAACGGCCGCAAGCCCTGGCGGCTTGCTTCCCTGCTGGCGACGCCGGACCACAACATTCCCACCGCGGACCGGGACAAGGGCATCGCCGATCCTGTCTCCCGCACCCAGGTGGAGACCCTGGACGCCAATTGCGCCGAGTTCGGCATCACCGAGTTCGGCATGAACGATCCGCGCCAGGGCATCGTTCACGTCATCGGTCCGGAGCAGGGCTTCACCCAGCCGGGCATGACTCTGGTGTGCGGCGATTCCCATACCAGCACCCACGGCGCCTTCGGTTCGCTGGCCTTCGGCATCGGCACCTCCGAGGTGGAGCACGTGCTGGCCACCCAGTGCCTGTGGCAGAAGAAGGCCAAGGCCATGCAGGTGCGGGTGGAGGGTGAATTGAAGTTCGGCGTCACCGCCAAGGACATCGCCCTGGCGGTCATCGGCCGGATCGGCACCGCCGGCGGCACCGGCTATGCGGTGGAGTTCGCCGGTTCCGCCATCCGCGGCCTGTCCATGGAAGGCCGCATGACCCTGTGCAACATGGCCATCGAGGCGGGCGCCCGGGCCGGTATGGTGGCGGTGGACGAGAAAACCGTCGACTACATGCGCGATCGACCCTATTCGCCCAAGGGCGAGCGGTTCGAGCAGGCTGCCGCCTACTGGCGCACCCTGGTGTCCGATGCGGGCGCGCAGTTTGATGCCGTGGTGGAACTGGACGCTGCAACCATCCAGCCCCAGGTCACCTGGGGCACCTCTCCGGAAATGGTGGTGCCGGTGGGCGGCCTCGTGCCCGATCCCGCCCATGCGCCAAACGCTGTAAAAAAATCTGACTGGGAACGAGCCCTGGCCTACATGGGCCTGGTGCCCAACACCCCGATCAGCCAGATCAACGTGGACAAGGTGTTCATCGGGTCGTGCACCAATTCCCGCATCGAGGATCTGCGCGAGGCGGCCAAGGTGGCCGACTGGGCCGTGGGACAGAACCGCAAGGTGGCGGGCAACGTCAAATTGGCCATGGTGGTGCCGGGTTCCGGCCTGGTGAAGGCCCAGGCCGAGGCCGAGGGGCTGGACAAGGTGTTCACCGCCGCAGGATTCGAGTGGCGCGATCCGGGTTGCTCCATGTGCCTGGCCATGAACGCCGACCGCCTGGAGCCCGGCGAGCGCTGCGCCTCCACCTCCAACAGGAACTTCGAGGGGCGGCAGGGGCAGGGCGGCCGCACCCATCTGGTCAGCCCCGCCATGGCGGCGGCGGCGGCCGTGTTTGGACATTTCGTCGATATTCGTGAGGTGATGCAATGACGCCGAAGAAACTGATCGTTTTTGGTGTGGTGAAGGTGCTCGTTTTGGCGGTGGCGGTGGGTGTGGTGTTCAGCATCTACGGCTGCAATACCGTGCGCGGCATCGGCCAGGACATCGAAAAGGCCGGCGAGGCCATCCAGAAGTCGAGCAACAAATGAAGCCGTTCACCCGCCTTGAAGGGTTGGTCGCGCCGCTGGATCGCGCCAATGTGGACACCGACGCCATCATCCCCAAGCAATTCCTGAAGTCCATCAAGCGCAGCGGTTTCGGTCCCTATGCCTTCGACGAGTGGCGTTACCTGGATCACGGCGAGCCGGGCATGGATTGTTCCACCCGCCCGTTGAATCAGGATTTCGTGCTCAACCAGGCCCGCTACCGGGGCGCTTCCGTGCTGCTGGCGCGGGAGAACTTTGGCTGCGGCTCGTCCCGTGAGCACGCCCCCTGGGCGCTGGAGGACTACGGCTTCCGCACCATCATCGCGCCCAGCTTCGCAGACATTTTCTTTAATAATTGCTTTAAAAATGGTGTACTGCCAATTGTTTTTAAAGCGGAAATAGTCGACAAGCTATTCAAGGAGACTGTTGCCAGCGAGGGCTACAAGCTGACCGTGGATCTGGCTGCCCAGACCGTGACCACCCCGTCCGGGCACTCCTTCGACTTCGAGGTGGACCCGGAGCGCAAGCATCGCCTGTTGAACGGTCTGGACGACATCAGCCTGACCCTCAAGTTCACCGACAAGATCCAAGCTTACGAAGCCCGCCGCACAGGCGAGGCGCCCTGGCTGTTCGCCTGAAAGGACGTTGTATGAAGATCGCTGTGCTGCCGGGTGACGGCATCGGAACGGAAATCGTCGCCCAGGCCATGAAGGTATTGGATGTCCTCAAGCGCGACGGCATGAAGATCGAGACCGAGGAAGCCGCCATCGGCGGCGCTGGCTACGACACGGCGGGAGATCCGTTGCCCGAGGCCACCCTCAAGCTGGCGAAGGCCTCCGACGCGGTGCTGCTGGGCGCCGTGGGCGGTCCCCAGTACGACAGGCTGGACCGGCCCCTGCGCCCCGAGCGCGGCCTGCTGCGCATCCGCAAGGAACTCAACCTGTTCGCCAACCTGCGCCCGGCCCTGCTGTATCCGGAACTGGCTTCTGCCTCCACCCTGAAGCCGGAAGTGGTGTCCGGCCTGGACATCATGATCGTGCGGGAGCTAACCGGCGACGTGTACTTCGGCCAGCCCCGGGGCATCGAGGTGCGGGATGGCCAGCGCTGGGGCTTCAACACCATGATCTATTCCGAGGCCGAGGTGCGCCGGGTGGCCCACGTGGCCTTCGGCATCGCCATGAAGCGCGGCAGGAAGCTGTGCTCGGTGGAAAAGGCCAACGTGCTGGAATGCTCCGAGCTGTGGAAGGAAGTGGTGGCCGAAGTGGCCAGGGAGTATCCGGAAGTGGCCCTGTCCACCCTGTACGTGGACAACGCCGCCATGCAGCTGGTGCGCAATCCCAAGCAGTTCGATGTCATCGTCACCGGCAACATCTTCGGCGACATCCTGTCGGATGAGGCTTCCATGCTCTCCGGCTCCATCGGCATGCTGCCCTCGGCCTCCCTGGACGAGCACAACAAGGGCATGTACGAGCCCATCCACGGTTCCGCCCCGGATATCGCCGGCAGGAACCTGGCGAACCCTCTGGCCACCATCCTGTCAGTAAGCATGATGTTCAAGTACACCTTTGGCGACCAGGCCACGGCCGACCGCATCGACAACGCGGTGAAGAAGGTCATCGCCCAGGGCTACCGCACCGGCGACATCTGGACCGAGGGCTGCCAACGGGTGTCGTGCAGCCAGATGGGCGACGCCGTTGTGGCGGCGATGTAAACGAGATTTCGAGGTTGATCATGAAAAGAGTAGGTCTGATTGGTTGGCGCGGCATGGTGGGCTCGGTGCTCATGGGCCGCATGAAGGAAGAACGGGATTTCGACCACATCGATCCGGTGTTCTTCACCACCTCCAACCCCGGCGGCAAAGGCCCCGACATCGGCAAGGACGTGCCGCCGCTCAAGGACGCCAACAGCATCGACGAGCTGAAGGCCATGGAGGTCATCATCACCTGCCAGGGTGGCGACTACACCAAGGAGGTGTACCCGAAGCTGCGCGCCGCCGGCTGGAACGGCTATTGGATCGACGCCGCCTCCGCCCTGCGCATGAAGGACGAGGCCATCATCATCCTGGATCCGGTGAACAAGCACGTCATCCAGGACGGCCTGAAGAGCGGCGTGAAGACCTACGTGGGCGGGAATTGCACCGTGTCCCTGATGCTCATGGCCATCGGCGGTCTGTTCGACAAGGGCCTGGTGGAGTGGATCGCGCCCCAGACCTACCAGGCGGCTTCCGGTGCCGGCGCGCGCAACATGCGCGAGCTGCTGCAACAGATGGGCGCTGTGAACGCCGAGGTGAAGCCGCTGCTGGATGACCCGGCCTCCGCCATCCTGGAGATCGACAGGAAGGTCACCGATTTCCTGCGTTCCGACCGTTATCCTCTCGACGCCTGGCCCGTGCCCCTGGCTGCGAGCCTGATCCCCTGGATCGACGTGCAGCTGGAGTCCGGCCAGTCCAAGGAGGAATGGAAGGCCCAGGTGGAAGCCAACAAGATCCTCGGCCGTTCCGCCAATCCGATTCCCATCGACGGCCTGTGCGTGCGTGTCGGCGCCATGCGCTGCCACTCCCAGGCCCTGACCATCAAGATGACCAAGGATGTGCCCCTGGACGAGATCCACGGCATCATCGCCGCGCACAACGCCTGGGTGAAGGTGGTGCCCAACGACCGCCAGATCACCATGGAGCAGCTCACCCCAGCCGCCGTTACCGGCACGCTCACCGTGCCGGTGGGCCGCATGCGCAAGCTGAACATGGGCAAGGACTACCTGTCCGCTTTCACCGTGGGCGATCAGCTCCTCTGGGGCGCCGCCGAGCCTCTGCGCCGCATGCTGCGCATCCTGCTGGAAGCCTGAGTTTGGCTTCCCGTCCGGTTTCCAGCCAGCAATCCAGCACCGCCTCCCAGTTCGATTTGGCCGTACTGGGGGCTGACGATCCCCTCGGCGGTGCCGTCCTTCAAATACTGGGCGAACGCGAGATCGCCGTCGGGCGTCTGTTTCCCCTGACAATGCGGGATCCGGAGGCCAGTGTCGTTTATCGTGGCCAGGATTGGCCTTGCGAACCGGCGGAAGGCTTCGATTTCAGCCAGGCCCAGGCTTTGCTGGTGACCAGCCGCAGCGCGTCGGCGTTGCGCTTATCGCGCGATATCCACGTCCGCCATCCCACCCTGCCCGTGATGACGCTGGATGGCATCCATCCGGCGCCCGCCGTGGCGGTTTCCCGTGTCCTGAAAACCCTGGCTGCCCTGGGTGGGGGGATTGCGACCGCCGACGCCTTCGTCGCCTTGCCTACGGCGGTCGCCGGGCAGGATGGCGTGGAAGAGTTGGCCACCCAGTCGCGGGGCTTGTTCAATATGGAAAGCCCGGAGCCGGAGGTATTCCCGCTCCAGATCGCGTTCAACCTCGTGCCCCATGGCGCGACGGGCGATGTGCCGTCCTATGAAGGACATCTGGCGGAAACCAGCGCCAAGCTGGCTGCAGATGCCGCGTTCAGCGTGGTCTGGGCGCCGCTGTTCTTCGGTGCGGCAGCGGCTCTGCATGCCCGCACGCAACGGCCACTTGATGTCCAATCCCTGCGTGATGCCCTGAGGCACCGGGATGGCATTACCCTGATGGAAGCGGAATTGCCTGCCGGCACCCCGACCCCCGCGACCGATGCCCAAGGCAGCGAGGCGGTTTTTGTCGGCCGGATCAGGGTTGATGGTGTCCTCGCCCGCATTTGGCTGGTTTTCGACCCGATCCAGATGGAAGCCGCGCAACTGGCGACTGCCGTGGAAAATTGGATTGATAAGCCCGCAAGTTCAATGCTAACGTAAGAATTCCTTCAGATAGTGCGCCTAACTCCATGAGATGTTTCAGGAAATCGGGCCGGTAGGGAGTCGGGACATGTACCATTCCTGCGCAAGTTTGAAGTCTATAAAGGCGAAGCGATGAATAAGTCCATTAAAATCAGTGGGTTGGTATGGGCATTGCTGCTCGCGGCGGGCTCCGCCGAAGCCGCCGGTCTGGGCAAACTCACGGTCCAATCGGCCTTGGGGCAGCCGCTTAGAGCGGAGATCGAACTGCTCTCCGTCAGCAAGGAGGAGTTGGCGGACATCACCGCCAAGCTCGCCAGCCCTGATGCCTTCAGGCAGGCGCGCGTCGATCGCGTCGAGGCCTTGGGAAGCCTGCGTTTCGCCGTGGACCAGCGTGCCAATGGCCAGCCCATCGTCCGGATCACTTCCGCCTCCGGCGTGGCCGATCCGTTCCTGGATCTGCTGATCGAGCTCAACTGGAGCTCCGGCCGCATCATCCGCGAATACACCATCCTTCTGGACCCGCAGGCCGACGCCAAGCCCGCCGAGGGGGCCAAGCCCGTCGCCGTTCCAGACGCGGGCCGCAACGGCGATGCCAAGGCGGTGCCCGCGGCCGACGCGCAAAAGGCCAAGGTCTCGCCGCCGCCCGTGGCTGCCGCGGAGCCCAGGCGCTACGGCCCGGTCAAGTCGGGCGAAACCCTGCGGGGCATCGCCGGCAAGGTGAAGCCGGCGGAAGTCAGTCTGGAACAAATGATGGTGGGCCTATATCAGGCCAACAAGTCCGCCTTCTACGACGACAACATGAACCGGCTGAAGCGCGGCCAGGTTCTCAATGTGCCCGAGGCCGGGACGGTCAAGGCGACCGCGCCCATGGATGCCGCCCGCACGGTGCGCGGGCATGTGACCGAGTGGCATGCCTATCGCAAGAAGCTTGCGGAAATGGCCGGGGCCGCGCCGCAGCCCGAGCAAGCGCCCGCTGCCGGCAAGATCACACCCAAGGCCGAGGAAAAACCCACTCCCGCCGCCGCGGCGCCCAAGGATGTCCTGAAGCTGTCCAAGGGAGAACCTGGAACCGCTGCCGGAAAGCCGGATGCCAGGACCCAGGAGCGGCTGCAGAGCCTCGAAGAGGAAATCGCGGCCAAGAGCCGGGCGCTGAAGGAAGCCCAGGATCGCGTCGGCCAACTCGAACGCACCGTGCGGGACATGCAGAAGCTGTTGGAACTCAAGGCCCAGGAAGCTGCCAAGGCGCCTGCGCCGGCCCCTCAGCCTGCCGCCCCCGCGCCCGTCGAGCCGCCCAAGGCCGAAGCGCCCCCCGCGGCACCCGTCGCGCCTGCGCCAGCCGCCAAGCCACAGCCCGCTCCTGCTCCGGCCCCCGCGCCGCTGCCGGCCGGCGAGACCGGCTCGAGCTGGATCTCCACCTTCATCGGCAATCCGTTGTATATCGGCGGCCTGGTTGCCGCCCTGCTGTTGTCGGGCCTGCTGTGGATGATGATGGTCGGGAGCCGGCGCCGCCAGGGCCTGACCAAGTTCGAAGACAGCATCATGACCGGCGGCGAATTCAAGAACAACGTCGTCTTCAATCCACCGCCGGGTGCCGGCCCGGCGGCCGGCGCGGCCACGGAAGGCAGCATGCTGCTCACCGACTTCAGCAAGCTGGGCATGGGTGCCATCGACAGCCATGAAGTGGACCCCATCGCCGAAGCCGAGGTGTATATGGCCTACGGCCGCGACGCCCAGGCCGAGGAGATCCTCAGGGAGGCGCTCGGCAAGGATCCCAGCCGCCATGAGATCGCCCTGAAGCTGCTGGAAATCTATGCTTCTCGCAAGGACACCATGGCCTACGAGACCACGGCCAGCGAGTTGTATGCCGCCCTGGGCGGCCAGAACATCCCGGTCTGGCAGCGTGCCGCGGAAATGGGGCGTTCGATCGATCCGGACAATCCCCTGTACCGCTTGTCGTCCACCGCCACGCCGGGCGCGCAGGCTCTCATGGGCGCGGCCGCCGCCGCCGTAGCCGCGCCGAGCGCCGCTCAGGCAGCCCCCGCGGCCACCCAGGATAGCGCCGACAATGCGCTGATGGCCGGAGAGTGGCAGCAGGAAACCGGCACGATGACGGAAACCCCGCCTGCGATGCCTCCTTCCGATCTGGAGTGGGGAGACGAACCGTTTGCCGTTACCGCTGTGGCCCAGCAGGCGGCGGGCGAAGCCGAGCCCGAGCTTGTCATGCCGGAACCCGAGGCCTTGCCCGAGCCGGAAGCGGTCGTGGAAAGCTTTGCGCCCGAAATCGAGGCAACCGCGCCCGAAGCCATGCCGGAAGTGGTACAGACGCTGAGCGCCGAGGCCCCCCCGTTGGAAGAGGTGATGGAGAGCCTCGCGGAACTGACTCCGGCTGTGGACCTGGAAATGCCGATGGAGGAAGAGGAAAGCCAGCCCGAAGCCGTGCCCGTGCTGGATCTGTCCGGCATCGATCTGGATCTGGTCAGCACGGAACCGTTCCCCCCGGCGGAAACTGCTGCTGAGTTTGAAGCGCCTGCGGATTTCGAGCCGACATTCGCCGCAGAAGTCGTCGAGCCGGGAGTTGCCGTTGTCCCCGAGGCGGCTGCGGTTGAGCCCGTCGAGGCGGCCATGGATCCGGAATTGCGCGAGGAGGTCAACACCAAGCTGGATCTGGCCCGCGCCTACCTGGAAATGGGTGATCGCGAGGGCGCCCGGGAAATACTGCAGGAAGTGATGAATGAGGGCGATGTCGGCCAGAAGGCAGAGGCCGGCAAGCTGATGGCCGAGGCGGGCTGATTGCACCCGGCCAGCCGTATCCTGACCTACCTTCTGGCAGCCCTGGTGATCCCAGGGCTGCCTTTTTTCATGCTGCCGTTCGCGCTGCTGGCGGCGATACCCGCCCTCGTCAAGCATGAGCGCGCGCCTTTACGCTTGTTGTGGCGCACACGCTGGTTGCTTCTGGTCCTGGTGCTGGGGTATGCCTACGGCCTTCCGGGCCAGGCTTGCCTGCCGGCCCTGGGGGATTTCTCGCCCAGCCTGGAAGGCCTGGTGCACGGCGGCGGTCAGGCCCTGCGCCTGTCGACGTTGCTGCTTTGGCTGGACATCCTGGTGCTGGCCCTGCCTGCCGAGGCCTTGCTGGCCGGTCTATATTGCCTGGCCCTGCCTTTTTCCAGGATCGGCCTCGACAGCCGCCGCGCTGCCCTCCGCCTGGGTTTGACCTTGAAGGCGATAGAAGACCTGGAAAGGGGGAACGGCAACTTGGCGCGCCTGCTGGATGCGGAGGCCGTCGTCGCCTTGCCGGCGCGATTCTCCATCCAGCTACATCCCCTGCGGCCCGTCGACATGGGGGTGCCCTTGGTCGTGTTGGTCGCCATGGTGTCCCTGTGGTTGAGCGCATAGCGCTCGGGCTGGAATACGACGGCCGGGGATTCTGCGGCTGGCAGACCCAGCCGGGCGGATGCGGCATCCAGGACCACCTGGAGCGCGCCCTGGCCGGAATCCACGGCGAGCCGGTGCATACCGTGACGGCGGGGCGCACCGATGCCGGCGTCCATGCCTTGGGCCAGGTCGTGCATTTCGATGCCGCCCACGGCCGGCCGGAGACAGCCTGGGTGAAGGGGGTCAACGCGCACCTGCCGGCGGGGATTTCGGTGCTGTGGGCGAGAAGCGTGCCCGCTGCCTTCGATGCGCGTCGGGGTGCCGTCGAGCGCGTCTATCACTATGTCCTGCTCAATCGTCCCGTACGTCCCGCCTTGTTGGGCGGCCGGGTAGGGTGGGTGCATGGCGATCTCGACGACGGCGCCATGGAGACGGCCGCCGCCCGCCTGCTGGGGGTGCACGATTTTTCCGCTTTTCGCGCCGCCGAATGCCAGGCTAGAAGCCCGATCCGCGATCTCCGACTGGCCAGCCTGAGGCGGCGTGGCAATTTTCTCCATATGGAGTTTCGCGCCAACGCCTTCCTGCACCACCAGATTCGCAACATGGTCGGTGCCCTGGTGTGGGTGGGCCTCGGCCGCCGCCCGGCGGAGTGGGTGAGCGAATTGCTGGAATCCCGTGACCGCGCCCGGGGTGCCGCCACCTTCGCCGCCGACGGCCTGTATCTGGCGGGGGTGCGCTACGATGCGACCTTCGACCTGCCCGCTTCCCCCGCCGACACATTGAGCCTTCTTCCGCACGCTTTCCCTCTAGCCCCTTATTGATCATGACCCGAGCCAAGATTTGCGGCATCACCCGCGTCGAAGACGGCTTGGCGGCCGCCATGGCCGGCGCCGATGCCATCGGCCTGGTGTTCCATGATCGCAGTCCGCGCCACGTGGAAGCGGACCAGGCGGCGGCCATCGTCGCTGCCCTGCCGCCTTTCGTGGCCAGCGTCGCGCTGTTCGTGAACCCCGCCGCTGTCGAAGTGGAAAGGGTGTTGCACCGGGTTCGTCCCGACATCCTGCAATTCCACGGCGAGGAGACGCCCGAGTTTTGCCGTTCGTTCGCGATGCCCTATCTCAAGGCGGCGCGGGTAAGGCCGGGGATCGATTTGTTACAATTCGCCGCCTTGTATGCCGACGCCCGCGGACTGTTGCTGGATGCCTGGAGCGAGGGCATCCATGGTGGTACCGGCGAGCGCTTCGACTGGGCGCTGATCCCTCCCGGACTGCCCAAACCCGTGATCCTGGCCGGCGGCCTGACGCCGGCGAATGTCGTCCAGGCCATCCGCGCGGTACGGCCCTGGGCGGTGGACGTCAGCAGCGGCGTGGAAGCCGGCAAGGGCATAAAGGACGCGGCGAAGATCGCCGCCTTCATCAAGGAAGTGAGAAATGCGGATGTATGACCTGCCCGACGCCTCCGGCCATTTCGGTCCCTATGGCGGCATTTACATGGCCGAGACCCTGATCCCGGCGGTGGAGGAACTGCGCGAGCAGTACCTGCGCTTCAAGGACGACCCGGACTTCCAGGCCGAATTCGCCCACGAGCTCAAGCACTACGTGGGCCGGCCCAGCCCGGTCTACCACGCCAGGCGCCTGTCCGACCACCTGGGGGGTGCCCGGATTTATCTCAAGCGCGAGGACCTTAACCACACCGGCGCCCACAAAATCAACAACGCCATCGGCCAGGCCCTGCTGGCCAAGCGCATGGGCAAGAAGCGGGTCATCGCCGAGACCGGCGCCGGCATGCACGGCGTCGCCACCGCCACCGTGGCGGCCCGCTTCGGCATGGAATGCATCGTCTACATGGGCGCCGACGACATCCAGCGCCAGGCCCCCAACGTCTTCCGCATGAAGCTGCTGGGCGCCACCGTGGTGCCGGTGGAATCCGGCTCCCGCACCCTCAAGGACGCCTGCAACGAGGCCATCCGCGACTGGGTCACCAACGTGGAATCCACCTTCTACATCTTCGGCACCGCCGCCGGCCCCCATCCCTATCCCATGATGGTGCGCGACTTCCAGTGCGTCATCGGCAACGAGGCCAAAGCCCAGATGCGGGAGATGGTCGGCCGCCAGCCGGATGCGGTGATCGCCTGCGTCGGCGGCGGCTCCAATGCCATCGGCCTGTTCCACCCCTACATCGAGGAGGAGGGCGTGAAGATCATCGGCGTCGAGGCCGGCGGCCATGGCCTCGCCACCGGCAAGCACGCCGCGCCCCTTACGGGAGATGCCAAGGTGGG
>Ga0233424_10002990_pt1 | contig 11343 bp, 11 predicted proteins | sample Watercolumn_Towu_FD_181011 | JGI IMG/M metagenome (GOLD analysis project Ga0233424, IMG submission 181011) | Freshwater microbial communities from Lake Towuti, South Sulawesi, Indonesia - Watercolumn_Towuti2014_125_MG | ecosystem: Environmental > Aquatic > Freshwater > Lake | place: Indonesia... | reverse complement strand
TGCGCGCCCAGGCCGCGCTTCACGCCGACACGCTGCTCTATGGCGAAATGGGCGTGGTGGCGAATTTCGAGTGCGAGCGGCCGCATCGCAACACCGCCTTCCAGTGGTTCCGCGCCGACGGCGTGCTTGCCTGGCTGCCGCTGCCCGGCAAGCGCATCTCGGTCGTCTGGTCGACGCCCGACGTCCATGCGCAGGAACTGCTCCGCCTCGATGCGGCGGCCCTGTGCGCGCGCGTCGCCGAGGCCGGCGCTCACCGCCTCGGCGCACTCGCCCTGCTGACGCCGCCGGCCGCCTTCCCGCTGCGGCTCACGCGCGTGCCGCGCATCGTCGCGCCGCGCCTCGCCCTCGTCGGCGACGCCGCCCATGCCATCCACCCGCTCTCGGGCCACGGCATCAACCTCGGCTTCCTCGATGCGCGCGCGCTGGCCGACCTGCTGCGGACCCTGCCCGAATTCGCCGACTGCGGCGACGAACGGCAGCTGCGGCGCTACGCCCGCACGCGGGCCGAAGAGATCGCCCTGCTACAATGGACCACACACGGATTGCAAAGGCTGTTCCGCCCGCAGCACCCGGCCCTGGCGCTGGTACGCAACCTGGGATTGAACCTCACCGACAGCCTGCCTGTCGTACGCAACAGGCTGGTGCGCTACGCGCTCGGCTGACCCACCGGAGACCCTCATGCTGAAAACGCTCGTATCGCGCACCCTGCTCGCCCTCCTGCTGCTCGCCGGCGCCGCCCACGCCGACGAGGCTTCCGTGAAAAAATCGGTCGAAGCCTGGCTGGGCGGCAAGGTCGACGCCGTGCGCAAGACCAATCTGCTCGGCCTCTACGAAATCCAGGTCGGCCAGGAACTCTATTACACCGACGAGAAAGTCAGCCTGCTCTTCGACGGCAGCATCATCGACACGAAGACGCGCGCCAATCTCACGCAGGAGCGCCTGAACAAGCTCTCCGCCATCAAGTTCTCCGACCTGCCGCTGGAGCTCGCCGTGAAGACCGTGCGCGGCGACGGCAAGCGCGTCATCGCTACCTTCGAGGACCCCAACTGCGGCTACTGCAAGAAGCTGGCGAAGGACCTCGCCGGCATGAACAACATCACCATCTACACCTTCCTGCTGCCCATCCTGTCGCGCGACTCCGCCGAAAAATCCCGCGCAGTATGGTGCGCGCCCGACCGCTCGAAGGCCTGGAACGACCTGATGGTGAGCAATATGCCGCCCCCTGCCGGCACCTGCGAGGCGCCCATAGACAAGGTCGTCGCACTCGCCCAGAAATACAACATCCGCGGCACGCCGACGATCTTCCTCACCAACGGCGAGCGCATCCCCGGCGCGCCGCCCGTGGCGCAGCTCGAACAGAAGCTGGCGCAGATCAAATAGCCCCGTCGCCGTGTCACAGGGACTGACTATTTCCTGAGATCGCCGGGAGGCGGTGTCGGCTCGGGCGGCGGCTTGGGCTTGACGTCCTTGCCCGGCGCGCCAGGCTTGCCATCATGCGGCCTGGGACGGGGCCGCGGGTAGGGATAGACCGGCACATAGACTTCCTGCGGAGCTTGCTGCACGGCCGCTCGCTCTTTCTCCCTTTCCTCTTCCTTCGCGCGCTGCGCCGCCTGCTGGCGCTCCCGCTCCTCTCCTCCAGGCGCGCCTTGGCACGGGCGTTGGCCTCCTCGATTTCTTCCTTGGTCATGGACTGGATGCCGGACGTGCCCGGCCCCAGCTCCATTTCCCTTGCGGCGGCACCCATGGCGGTGGGCGGCCGGTCGGAGTAGCTCACGCTGCCGTCGGGATTGACGATCTTGTAGACCTTGCGGTCCTGCGCCAGCGCCGCGACAGCCTCATCAGGAGCCTCACTGCCAACTTTCTACTGAAGGAGTTCGCATTCATCCCGGACCCCCGTCCGCTTACTCGGCTGCCTTGCGTGCCCGGTTCACTTCCTCATCCAGCTTTTCCTGGCGCTCCGTGTAGTCTTCGTTCAGGCGCGTCCTGGCGCCCTTCTTGCCGACAATCCCGGTCCGCTCGCCCTCCAGCGGCTCGACGCCGGCCTCCTTGGCCTTTTCCGCCTCGCGCAGTTTCTCGCGCGCGCGCTGTTCCTCGAGTGCGCGCTTGTCCCGCTCTTCCAGATTGGCCTTGATCCGCGTATTCACTTCCTGGGCCTTGCCCGGGTCCATCATCTGGATACCGGCCGTGCCCGGATCGACGGCGAGTTCGCGCGTCCTCGCCCCCTGGTCGGCGGTGGGCTTGTCGGTATAGGTGACGCGGCCGTCGGGATGGACGATCTTGTAGACCTTGCCGTCCTGCGCCCAGACGGCACCGCAGAGGACGATCAGCAGCAGGCAGGCGATCCGGCGCATGGGCGTACTCCGTGCAACAAGCACATGCCGGCCATGCTACCTCAACATGGCCGCCTTGCCGAGCAGCGGTTTACCAGAGCGTTTCGCGCTCGGCGGTCGCCGTGATCTTGTGGATCGAGAGGTCGGCGCCGTTGAATTCCTCCTCGGCGTCGAGGCGCAGGCCGACGAGCTTCTTCAGCGTGCCGTAGACGAGAAAGCTGCCGATCACGGCCACGGCGACGCCCATCAGCGTGCCGATGATCTGCGCCATGAAGGCGACGCCGCCCAGGCCGCCGAGCGCCTTCATGCCGAAGATGCCGGCGGCGATGCCGCCCCAGGCGCCGCACAGGCCGTGCAGCGGCCAGACGCCGAGCACGTCGTCGATCTTCCAGCGGTTCTGCGTCAGGGTGAAGAGGTAGACGAACAGCGCGCCGGCGATGGCACCGGTGACGAGCGCGCCGAGCGGGTGCATCAGGTCGGAGCCGGCGCAGACCGCGACGAGGCCGGCAAGCGGGCCGTTGTGCACGAAGCCCGGGTCGTTGCGCCCGGCGACGAGCGCGGCCAGCGTGCCGCCGACCATGGCCATCAGCGAATTCATCGCCACCAGGCCGCTGATCTTGTCGAGCAACTGCGCGCTCATGACGTTGAAGCCGAACCAGCCGACCGTGAGAATCCACGCGCCGAGGGCAAGGAAGGGAATGCTCGAAGGCGGATGCGCGGAGATGCCGCCATCCTTGTTGTAGCGCCCGCGCCGCGCGCCGAGCAGCACGACGGCGACGAGGCCGATCCAGCCGCCCACCGCATGCACCACCACCGAGCCGGCGAAGTCGTGGAACTCCTCGCCGAAGCTCGCCTTCAGCCAGGCCTGGATGCCGAAGGCCTGGTTCCAGGCGATGCCCTCGAAGAAGGGATAGACGAAGCCGACGAGCAGGAAGGTCGCCGCCAGCTGCGGGTTGAACCGGGCGCGCTCGGCGATGCCGCCCGAGACGATGGCAGGGATCGCCGCGGCGAAGGTGAGCAGGAAGAAGAACTTCACCAGGTCGTAGCCGTTCTTCTGCGCCAGCATCTCGGCGCCGGCGAAGAAATTCACGCCGTAGGCGATGCCGTAGCCGATGAAGAAATAGGCGATGGTCGACACGGCGAAATCCACCATGATCTTGACCAGCGCGTTCACCTGGTTCTTCTTGCGCACCGTGCCCAGCTCGAGGAAGGCGAAGCCGGCGTGCATGGCGAGGATCATGATGGCGCCGAGCAGGACGAAGAGGACGTCGGCGGACGTGATGTTGACGACGGGTTCCATGGTGCGCTCCGGGAATAGATTGAGCGCTTCGGGTGCAAAAACTGTTCCAGAAAAAAACGATTATGGAATCAGGGGATTAAAGTCAGTCTCGGCGATACGGCGCACCATAGCGGTGCAGGCGCCCGCCGATTCGCACCGGCACGGTGCGCGGCATCGGACCGCGCGCACTACTTCGAGGAATGGTTCGGAACAAGGTCTTTCGGCAGCAGCACCCACATCTCGCCGCGCTGCCGCATGCGCCCGGCCTGGGTGCCCGCCTCGGGGCCGAAGCCCCAGAAGAAATCGGCGCGCACCGCGCCCCTGATCGCGCCGCCGGTGTCCTGCGCCAGCACCAGGCGCTGCAGCGGCTGTTCGGTATTGGGGTAAGTCGTCGACAGAAACACCGGCGCGCCGAGCGGAATGGCGCGCGGATCGACGGCGAGGCTGCGTCCGGCCGTGAGCGGCACGCCGAGCGCACCGGGCGGCCCGCCGCCGCTGTCCGGCAGCTCACGGAAGAAGACGAAGCTCGGGTTGGCGTTGAGCAGTTCGCCCACGCGCTTCGGGTTGGCGCGCGCCCATTCCTGGATGCCCTGCATCGAGGCCTGCTCCAGCTTCAGCTCACCCTTCTCCACCAGCCAGCGCCCGATCGACTGGTAGGGGTGGCCGTTCTGGTCCGCATAGCCGACGCGCACGCGGCTGCCGTCGGGCAGCGCGACGCGGCCCGAGCCCTGCACCTGCAGAAAAAAGAGCTCGATCGGATCGGCCACCCAGAAGAGGGCCTTGCCGGCCAGCGCCGGCGACTGCGGCACGAGCTCGGCGCGCGACCAGTAGGGCACCACCTTGCGCCCGTCTAGGCGGCCGCGCAGGCGGAAGTTCTTCAGCTCCGGATACAGCTCGCCCAGGTCCACCACCAACAGGTCGTCGGGCACGCCGTAGATCGCATGGGCGAACTGCTTGCCGCGCTCGCGGCTGCCGCGCAGCAGCGGCTCGTAGTAGCCGGTGACGAGGCCTTCCGTCGACTCGTCCGGGTTCGTCACCCGCCAGGGACGGAAGCGCGCCTCGAAGAAGCCGCGCAGCGCGTCATTCTCCGCCGGCAGCGCGCGCGCCGCCTCGCAGGCGGCGCGCCAGGCCGGCTGCTTGACGAGCACCGTGCAGGACTCGAGCAGCGCGCCGTGCGCCTCGGCCAGCCTGTCGTCGCGCCAGCCTTTCACGTCCTCCCAGCGCGCCTCCTGCAGGGGTTTCGCCGCGGGCTTCGGCGGCGCGACGCCCGGACAGACGGGACAGGCCGGACAGGGCGCAGCCGGAGGGCAGGCGGCCGGCGCCTCGGCGCTGGGGCCAAGCGGCTCCAGGGCACAGCCGGTGAGGAGCAGCGCACCGAAGAGGGGCGCGAGTTGGCGCGGGGACATGAATTTCGCTACAGTCGGATTTTGCCGAAAGTATAGCAATCCGCATGAAAGAACTCGCCCGCCTGATCCAGCGCGCCGAAGCGCTGCTCGAACGTGTCGAAACCCTGCTGCCCCTGCCTGCCGCGGCGCCGGACTGGAGGGCGTCGACCGCCTTCCGCTGGCGCAAGCGCGGCGACGGCCGCGGCCACCTCGAGCCGGTGGCGCGGCCGCACCGCATCCGCCTGCAGGACCTGCGCAACATCGACGAGCAGAAAAAGCGCATCGAGCAGAACACGCGCCAGTTCGTCGAAGGGAAGCGCGCCAACAACGTGTTGCTCACCGGCGCGCGCGGCACGGGCAAGAGCTCGCTGGTGAAGGCGCTGCTCAACCGCTACGCGGCGAAGGGCCTGCGCCTGATCGAGGTGGACAAGCACGACCTCATCGACCTGCCCGACATCGTCGACCTCGTCGCGCCGCGCAGCGAGCGCTTCATCCTCTTCTGCGACGACCTCTCCTTCGAGGCGAGCGAGCCCGGCTACAAGGCGCTGAAGAGCATCCTCGACGGCTCGGTGGCGAGCACGCCGGACAACCTGCTGCTCTACGCCACCTCGAACCGCCGCCACCTGATGCCGGAGTTCATGGACGAGAACCTGGAGACGAAGCACGTCGGCGGCGAGATCCATCCGGGCGAAACCACCGAGGAGAAGGTCTCCCTCTCCGAGCGTTTCGGCCTGTGGCTCTCCTTCTATCCCTTCGACCAGGACCAATACCTCGCCATCGCCGCGCACTGGCTGCGCGAGTACGGCGTGCCGGCCGCCGGCATCGCCGCCGCGCGCGAGGAGGCGCTGCAGTGGGCGCTCATGCGCGGCTCGCGCAGCGGCCGCGTCGCCTGGCAGTTCGCGCGCGACTACGCCGGCCGGCAGAAGTGAGCGCCGTCCGCCGGGCCGCCCCAAGGACGGCGCAGCCAGCGGCATGGAGCGAGCACAGTTCGCGAACCGCCGTCACCCCCTTCCCGGGGAAGGGGGATGGGGGGAAGGCCCGATGACCATCGTCGAAGCCGCCGCCGCCGTCATCCTCCGCCCCGACGGCCGCTTCCTGCTCGGCCGCCGCCCTGAAGGCAAGCCGTATGCCGGCTACTGGGAATTCCCCGGCGGCAAGATCGAGCCGGGCGAGACCGCGGCGCAGGCGCTGGTGCGCGAACTGCACGAGGAGCTCGGCATCGAGGCCGACCGCTTCTTCCCCTGGATCACGCGCGAGTTCGTCTACCCGCATGCCCACGTCCGCCTGCATTTCTTCCGCGTCAGCGGCTGGCACGGCGAGATCCGCGACATCCACCACGACGCGCTGGCCTGGCAACGGGCCGGTGAGGTCGACGTCGCACCCATGCTGCCCGCCAACGTCGCCGTGCTGCGCGGACTGACTTTTCCGGATTTCTACGCCATCACCCATGCCGGCACGATCGGCATCGAGGCGCAGCTCGAGAAGCTGTCGCGCGCGCTCGCCGGCGGACTGCGCCTGCTGCAGATCCGCGAGCCGCAACTCCCGGTCGAACGGCGCGAGGCCTTCGCGCGCGAGGCGACGCGCCTGGCGCATGCGCACGGCGCGCGCGTGCTGGTGAACGGCGATATCGCCCTGGCACGGCATGTCGGCGCCGACGGCGTGCACCTGCCCTGCGCCCAGCTCATGCAGCTCGGCGAGCGGCCCGACCTGCCGCTGGTGGCCGCCTCGTGCCACAACGCGCCGGAACTGGCGCACGCCGCCGCGCTCGAGCTGGATTTCGCCGTACTCGGGCCGGTGCGCGAGACGGCGAGCCACCCCGGCCTCACCGGCCTCGGCTGGCAACGCTGCGCGCAACTGCTGGAGAATGTTTCCCTGCCGGTATTCGCCCTCGGCGGGCTGCGGCGCGACGATCTGGAAACGGCACAGCAGGCCGGCGCGCACGGCATCGCCGCCATCCGCGCGGCGTGGAACTGATTATTGCGGATCGTCCGGCAGGGGCTTTTCGTTTTCCGGCACGCGATACTCCTCCGCCGCCCAGGCACCCAGATCGATGTTGCGGCAGCGCTCCGAGCAGAAGGGGCGAAAGGCGCTTGCGAAAATCCACGGCACCGGCTTGCCGCAGGTGGGGCAGTTGACGCTGCGCGGCGGAGAAACCTGCGTCACGAACCTACAGGTTGCAGAACGTCATCTCGAACGCCACGTCCTCTTCCGCCTGGCGCGGCCGCCCGTCGCTGCCGGGCGTGATGAAGCGGATGTTGAGGGCGTACTTGTTGGCGCTGATCTCGGGCACGTAGGGCGCGCTGCGCCGGACGCGCAGGCGCACCATCTGCGCCGTGCGCCCCCCCAGCATGAGCTGATAGGCGCCGTGATGGGCGACTTGCGCTTCCTGGCGGCCGGAGGCGCGCAGCAGGCGCAGCACGATGGCGAGGCCGTCACGGATCGGCAGCATCGGGTTGAGCCAGCCGGCGAGGTCGCGGCTGCGCGCCTGCGGCTCGCGGTGCAGCCAGTAGTGGTAGGAAGGCAGGTCGAACTCGCACACGCCGCCGGGAATCGAGGCGCGGCTCTTGATGCCCATCAGCCATTCGTTCTCGCGCAGGTAGTGGCCGATCTTGCCCTGCATGTTGAGCAGCGCCGCCGAAGCCTGCTCGATCTCGTAGAGCGCGCCGGAGAGCGCGGCCTCGGAAATGTCGGGATTGTTGCGGAAGGAGAGCAGGATCTGGCGCTGGCGCTCGAGTTCCTGCACGAGATCGAACTTGAGGTCGGCGCGGCTGGCGACGTCGAGGATCTCGAACAGCGTCGTCAGCGCGATGTGATGCTCCTGCGCGCCCTCGGAACCGATGAAGTGCCCGGTCGTGTCGAACAGATCCTCCAGGCGCAGCAGAGTGCGAATGCGCTCGTTGAGAGGATATTCGTAGGTGATCACGCCGCACCGTGCCGTGGGTAAATTCGGTCAATTCTGACCTATTCCCCGACAAAATACAACAAGAACCGCCCGGAAACCTATGAAACTGCGGCCATTTCCAGATAACGCCGGTGCAGGGCCTCAACCTGGGAGCGGAGTGCCGCCAGATCGCCGCCGTTGTCGATGACGTCGTCCGCCGCCGCCAGCCGCCCGGCACGACCGATCTGCGCCGCCATGATGGCGCGCGCCTCCCCGGCGGACAGCCCGCTGCGCGCCATGACGCGCGCCACCTGGGTCTCTTCGGGGCAGTCGACGACGGCGACGCGCTGCACGCGGCTGCGGTAGCCGCCGGATTCCACCAACAGCGGCACCACCAGCACGACATAGGGCGCGCACGCTTCGGCGCTGCGCCGCTCGGCCTCGTCGCGGATCATGGGGTGCAGGATGGCCTCAAGGCGCGCCTTGGCCTGCGCGTCGGCGAACACCTGTCGGCGCATGGCGGCGCGGTCGAGCGCACCGCGCGCGTCGATGACCGCATCGCCGAAGGCGGCGCGGATCGGCGCGATGGCGGCCCCGCCCGGCGCGGTCAGTTCGTGGGCGATGGCATCGGTGTCGACCACGGCCGCGCCGAGCCCGGCGAACAGGTCGGCAGCCACGCTCTTGCCGCTGCCGATGCCGCCCGTGAGCCCGACGCGAAAGCTCATGGCTTCGGGCAGGCGGAGGGCGGCGGCGCGTGCAGCTCCGCCGGCAGGTCGGCGAGCGCCTTGTTCAGCTTGTCCGACATGCCGCGCACCTCGACGACGACCTTGTCGCTGACGGGCTCGCGCAGCAGGACGCGCGCCGACTTGACGCCTTTTTTCTGCAGCACGTCTAGATACTCTTTCGCGCTCTCCTCGCTCTTGAACAGGCCGAGCGAGAGCGCATACTGGTTCGGCCCGGTCTCGCGCACGACGTAGAAATCCCGGACGCGCAGCTTGGACAGCTCGGCCGCCTTCTTGTCGGCCTGCGCGCTGTTGGCGAGCGGCGGGATATGCACCCACCAGGCGCGCGGCTCCTCGAGCGGATGCTGGGAAATTTTGAGCTGCGCATCGCGCGCGCCGAGCATGGCGACCAGCGTCAGCGCCGCCGAGGGTTCGACGCCGGAGAGGGCGCGGCATTCCTCGCGCGGCGGATCGACCGCCTTGGGCGGCGCGCCGACGCCCGCGATGCGCAATTTGTCCGGCTCGATCTGGGCAGTCAGCCGTTCGGCCTCGCCGCCGCTTCTGGCGCCGAAGTAGCCCTGGCCCCAGACGAACAGCAGCAGGTTGCCGAGCACCAGCAGGAAAAACGTGGTGCGCAGAACCTGCATGCCATCCTTTCAGTCTGGGTTTATGCGGCGATCTTCGGCAGTCGCTTGAGCGCCTCCTGCACCGCTTCCGCCGGGTAGTCGTAGTCTACCAGCTCGCCGGCGAAGTACTTGTCGTAGGAGGCCATGTCGAAATGGCCGTGACCGGACAGGTTGAAGAAGAGGGTCTTCTTCTCGCCGCTCTGCTTGCAGCGCAGCGCCTCGTCGATGCAGGCGCGGATGGCGTGGCAGGACTCCGGCGCCGGGATGATGCCCTCGGCGCGGGCGAACTGCACGCCGGCCTCGAAGGTGGCGATCTGCGGCACCGCCACCGCCTCGATCAGGCCCTCGTTGTAGAGCTGGCACACCAGCGGCGAGTCGCCGTGGTAGCGCAGGCCGCCGGCGTGGATCGAGGGCGGCATGAAGTCGTGGCCGAGGGTATACATCTTCATCAGCGGCGTGTAGCCGGAGACGTCGCCGAAGTCGTAGGCGTAGACGCCCTTGGTCAGGCTCGGGCAGGAGGTCGGCTCGGCCGCCACCAAGCGCACCTTCTTGCCCGCCGCCTTGTCGGCGAGGAAGGGGAAGGCGGTGCCGGCGAAGTTGGAGCCGCCGCCGCAGCAGGCGAACACCATGTCGGGATAGTCGCCGACCTTCTCGAACTGCTTCTTTGCCTCCAGACCGATCACCGTCTGGTGCAGGCAGACGTGGTTGAGCACGGAGCCGAGGCAGTAGTTGGTGTCCTTGCGCGAGGCCGCTTCCTCGACGGCTTCCGAAATCGCCAGGCCGAGCGAGCCGGGGTTGTTCGGGTCGGCGGCCAGCGCGGCGCGGCCGGCGTTGGTCATGTCGGTGGGTGAAGCGAAGACTTCCGCGCCCCAGGTATGCATCATCGAGCGGCGGAAGGGCTTCTGGTTGTAACTCACCTTCACCATGTAGACGCGCACCTCGATGCCGAACATCTGGCCGGCCATCGACATCGAAGAGCCCCACTGGCCGGCGCCGGTCTCGGTGGTCAAACGATTGATGCCGACCATCTTGTTGAAGAAGGCCTGCGGCACGGAGGTGTTGACCTTGTGCGAGCCGGCCGGGCTGACGCCCTCGTACTTGTAATAGATCTTGCACGGCGTGCCGAGCATCTGCTCGAGGCGGCGGGCGCGGAACATCGGCGTCGGCCGCCACTGCTTGTAGATCTCGCGCACCGGCTCGGGAATGGGTATCCAGCGCTCGCCCGACATCTCCTGCTCGAGCAGCGGGCCGGGGAAGATGGCCAGCATCTGCTCGGGCGTAACCGGATTGCCGTCCGGCGCCAGCGGCGGCAGGGGCGGCTTCGGCATGTCGGCGACGACGTTGTACCAGTGGGTCGGAATATCGGATTCGTTGAGCAATATCTTGACGTCGGACATCATGCTTCTCCTCGTGGTGTGGATTGTGGATCAGGCCGGCGCAACCTCTCCCTTGCCTCTCCTCCGGGCCGGCCCAATGAAATCACCTTAGTCCAATTGCGGGGAAAATAATAGCCCGGGTATACTGCATACACAAGCCGGTTTCCCCATCAGATTGCCCTCAACCCCCAACTTATAAGCCCCTTACCAGCGCATCCTGACGGTGTACTCGAGCGTGGCCTTCCCTCCGGCCGGCACCGCGACCTGCCACACCGCCGAATGCGCGTCGCCCTTCGTGTACCTCTGGCTCTCGGACACCATTTCCCAGTCGCCCGGCACCGGCTCGACCACCTTCACCGTCACCGCGACGTCCTTGGCGTTGGCCAGCTCGAGGCTGTAGGCGCTCTCGTAGACGCGGTCGGCGATCTTGCGGAAGGACGTCTGCTTGCGCGCGGCCTTGACGTCGAAGGCGTCGCCCAGCTTGAGGCGCGCCCCCTCGTTCTTCGCCGTGTGGTCGATGCGGTCCTCGCCGATGAAGAGGGCGTTGCCGCGCGAATCCTTCTTGTACACCCGCACGATGCCCTTCGGCAGCGGCACGCCGAGCTCGCCGCCCTTGTTGTCGAACTCGACGAAGACCGCCACCTTGTGCTGGCGGCCGAGGTCCGAGTGCTGGCCGCGGTAGTACCAGTCCTGTCCGGCAAGGCGGTATTCCTTGCGCACCGGCACGCTCGAGGCGGAGAGCAG
>Ga0233424_10002987_pt1 | contig 11351 bp, 10 predicted proteins | sample Watercolumn_Towu_FD_181011 | JGI IMG/M metagenome (GOLD analysis project Ga0233424, IMG submission 181011) | Freshwater microbial communities from Lake Towuti, South Sulawesi, Indonesia - Watercolumn_Towuti2014_125_MG | ecosystem: Environmental > Aquatic > Freshwater > Lake | place: Indonesia... | reverse complement strand
CGCTGTCTCGCCTTGGCCTAAAGAAGCGCGAGCTACAAAACCAGAAACAACGACCACTCCAGTCACTGCAACAAGAGTCGCAACGTGCGCATTTTCGTGTCCAACACCTGGAATAAGTTGTGTCCAATTGAATGACATGCTTTTTCTAGCTCCTTAAACTTCTTTTAAATCGCTCTTTCGGGCCGCCATCTGCGAAGAAAGTCTTTTGTAAAAAAGAGCAAAAATCGTGATCGCCAGTACATTACTCAACAAGCCCATGGCAAAACCTAAAGGATTTAGCCAGCTTGCTTTTATTAATTTGTATGTAACAAGTCCCAGAATTGCGTACTTTAATACAATGATTACAACAACAAGAGCAATTAGTTTTTTCTGAAAAACCAGCCTCCACAGAGCCCAAATAAGAAAAAGGTTAACCATGGCAATCACCCAACCACAGGCAAAAGAAATCGCCAAAACCTTTCCCCATGCTAGAAAAATAATCAAAGACAGGCTCATAAAAAGCAAAGTGCTGATGAAATAAAGCCATTTTAGTTGAATTGAAGACGATCTCATTTGGGCTGATTAAGCTTTTTTAAATTAAAGATCAAGCGAATCAACCATCCAACAAGAGCCAACACAATCAAAAGGGATTGATAAAGTCCTCCGCCCGCCCACTTTTCATCTAAATAAGCTCCGGCGTAGATGCCGACTAAAATAAGACCTATCAATTCAAAACCAATCGAAACAAATGGCAAATACTTCATTATTTATGCATTCCTTTCGAGCCTGGTTTATTGATCAAACGCTCTTTTAAACGCTTAATACGCAACAAAAGATAATCATTATGAGGATCTTCAACTAAAGCCGCCTCAAGAACTTCGATGGCTTTTTTGAAATCTTCAATCTCTTCAAAACAAATAGCGATACTTAAAGCAATACCCTCTTGCTTTGCTTGTTCTGGATAACTCACACGCAACTCTTCAAGAATAGCAATGGCGGGTTTAAAGTCTTTGATCGCCACCAAGGTGTTGGCCTTAAGAAGCAAAAGAGAAAAGCGATCTACAACACGGGTGTTATTTTTTAATACCTCATCAATGTCATTAAAAGTTTGCGGAAAATTTCCAAGATAGTAATTCGACTTGGCCACCATTTGTGCGAAACGCTGCTTATCAACACTATTATTGCTGATCTCTTTAAGCCGATTGAATTCATTGATGGCCGCTTTATAGTTTTGTAAATTATCAAAATAAATTTGAGCCATTTGTTCTTGAGCCTGAATGCGCTCTTTTTGATCTTTTGATTTTAAAATAAGGAGTTTTAAAAAACCGATGGTTCGTGAAAAATCTTTAATTTCGTATTGAGAAATTCGGGCCGCTTCTTTGGCCGCAGGTACGGTGAGTGGGTGATCGGGATATTTTTTTGTAAAAACTTCGAGCTTTGAAACGGCGATACGAAAGTTTCCTCTTTCGCCCTCTTTCACCGCCGATCTATATTCGGAATCAATGCGAGAGGTGCAAGAAGAGATCAGGGCCAAGCTGATCAGCAGGGCCCCAATAAAAAAATTAGTGTAAGTCTTCTTTTGTATCATCTTCGATAACGGCCAGGCCAGTGACCTTTTCGTTTTTATCGTCTAAGTTGATAAGACGCACACCTTGAGTGTTTCTACCAAGAACCGAAATATCAGAGATCTTCATTCTGATCACTTGACCGTTATCTGTTGAAAGAATCAATTCTTGTACATTTGAAACTTTCTTAGTTCCGACCACATCGCCCACTTTATCTGTGGTTTTTTGAGTGATAATTCCAACTCCACCGCGACTCTGCACGCGGTATTCTTCAACTTCAGAACGCTTCCCGTAACCTTTTTGAGTGACCATCAAGATGGTGTCTTTCGTATTCTTCTCAAGAACTTCCATAGCTACAACAGCGTCTTTTTCACTTAAAGTAATACCTTTCACACCACGAGCCGAACGACCCATCGGTCTTACATCCGCTTCGTTGAAACGAATCGACATTCCCTCGCGAGTAGCTATGAAAACATCACTTTGGCCATCCGAAATTTTTGCATCAATTAAGGCGTCATCTAAATCGGTGGTGAGAGCGATAATACCAGCGGTTCTTGGATTCGAGAAAGCATCCAATGATGTTTTCTTGATAATTCCTTTTTCAGTGAGCATAACGACATATTTATTTTCGACAAACTCAGAAATAGGCAGAATCGCACGAACACTTTCACCGTTAGTCAACTGAACAACATTGGCAATCGCCTTGCCCTTTGAAGTTCTATTACCCAATGGCAAGCGATGCACTTTGCACAAATAAACTTTTCCTTTATCCGTAAAGACCAACAACATGGTCTTTGTTGTCGCTGTGAAAATATCAGTGACATAGTCTTCTTCGCGAGTTTCCATTCCTTTTAAGCCTTTGCCTCCGCGTTTTTGTACGCGGTACTCATCGACTGGAATGCGCTTTATGTAACCCGTATTTGTGATGGTGACGACCATATCTTCGTCAGCGATAAGATCTTCATCCTCGATATCAGTTAGGTCACCGCTGATTTGAGTGCGGCGAGGATCTGCAAAGCGTTTTTTGATTTCTTCAAGCTCAGAAACGATGATTTTATAAATCTCGCGAACATCTGATAACACAAATCGCAACCATTCGATTTGTTTCATAATCTCAGCCAGTTCGTTCACGATTTTATCGCGCTCTAAACCGGTGAGGCGTTGCAATCTCATCTCAAGGATGGCTTGCGCTTGTCTCTCAGAAAAATCAAATTTCTGCATAAGAGCTTCACGAGCCGAGTTCGCTTCTTTGCTGGCCTTAATGGTCGCTATCACTTCATCAATATGATCCAAAGCTTTTTTCAAACCCTCTAAAATATGGGCTCTTTCTTGGGCTTTCTTTAAATCAAAGATACAACGTTTAGTGACAACGTCACGACGATGATCAACGAAAGCTTCTAACATGGCTTTCAAATCAAAAGTGATGGGCTGACTTTTTTTATCAAGTGCCAACATGATAATACCAAAACTCACTTGCAACTGAGTGAACTTATAAAGACGGTTTAAAACAACACTGGCATTTTCTCCGCGCTTTAATGAAACTACAACGCGCATGCCTTCTCGTGATGATTCATCTCTGATATCTGAAATACCTTCGATTTGTTTATCGCGCACAAGATCAGCCATGCTTTCAATCAACTTGGCTTTATTCACTTGATAAGGCAGTTCGGTGATAATGATATCTTCACGATCTTTATTTTGCACAATTTCAGAAACAGCTTTCAGAGTGATCACTCCGCGGCCTTTTTTGTAGGCTTGTAAAATGCCTTCACGTCCTGCAATGGTTCCAGCTGTTGGAAAATCAGGACCCTTGATATGCACCATTAAATCTTCGATAGAACAATCTGGATTCGCAATTAAATGCATGCATCCATCAATGACTTCACCAAGATTATGAGGAGGAATATTGGTTGCCATACCAACAGCAATTCCCGATGAACCGTTCACCAAAAGATTCGGAAATTTAGCCGGAAGCACCAAAGGAATTTCAAGAGAATCATCATAGTTAGGCCCGAAAGGAATTGTCTCTTTATCAATATCTTCTAACAACTCCTCAGCCAGCTTAGTCATACGCACTTCGGTGTAACGCATGGCTGCTGGGCTGTCTCCGTCGATAGAGCCATAGTTTCCTTGTCCATCTTCAAGAGGGTAGCGCAAAGAAAAATCCTGAGCCATACGAACCATGGTATCGTAAACAGCCGTATCTCCATGTGGATGGTACTTACCGATGACATCCCCAACCAGGCGGGCTGATTTTTTATAAGGCTTATCGTGATTGTTTCCCATTTCATGTTGAGCGTACAAAATACGACGATGAACAGGCTTCAAACCATCACGCACATCTGGTAAGGCTCGTCCTACGATGACTGACATCGAGTACTGCAAATATGCATCTCGCATTTCTTTATTAATATCGACGACGGTTACGCCTTTTTCTTTACTTGATTCCATATTTTCCTAATCTCACAATAAATTATACGTCCAAAGATTTTACCAACAGAGCATTGTCATGGATGAATTGACGACGAGGTTCCACCAATTCTCCCATTAAAATACTAAATGTCTCATCGGCAGCCACAGCATCATCAATGTTAACTTGCAATAAAGATCTATTTTCTTTATTCAGCGTCGTATCCCAAAGTTGCTCTGGGTTCATCTCTCCCAATCCCTTATATCGTTGGATATAAATGCCCTTTTTGGTTGATTCCATCACATAATCATAAAACTCAGAGTAGGTTTCAAAAGAATGAGCTTCGCCATCGACTTCTACATTCATAGGAAGCTTTGAAACACTTTGAATCGAAGTCCACAATTTTGATAATTCTAAAAACTCAGGAGTATTCAACAAATCAGACGAAATCAGTGTATTTTTGCGGTCCGCATATCTCACAGTGTAAACATCGGCAGAGGTTTTTCCCGCTGAATTCTTTTCAACTGTGAAACTCATTTCCGTGATTCCCAACTGTGGAGAGGCATTCACCCAAGATTTAAAATCTTCAAAAGCCGATTTTAATTTGGTTTCATCATTCAGAGTGGATTCAAGATTTTGAACTTTGCTTAACAAGAAATAAAGTACATCTGGATCATACTTTGCTGAAGTGGCTCTTAAAACGCTGGCAAAGCGCTGAATATCTAAAATCATTTTTTTCATTTCAGCTTCGCCCACGGATTTATTCGGAAACTTCAACTGGTTAAGACCTGATTTTAAAAGATATTCGGTTAAAGCCGCATCATCTTTTAAATACGTCTCAGAAGGACCTTTTTTCGCACGGTAAAGAGGAGGTTGTGCAATATACACATAGCCTCTCTCTAAAACTTCAGGCATCTGACGATAGAAGAAGGTGAGTAAGAGAGTGCGAATGTGAGATCCATCGACGTCAGCATCTGTCATGATAATGATTTTGTGATAACGAATTTTATCAACATTGATGTTATCTTTGCCGATCCCTGTTCCAAGAGCTGAAATCATTGTTTTGATCTCGTCATTTGAAAGCATTTTATCAAAACGAGCTTTTTCAACGTTTAAGATTTTACCTTTCAAAGGCAAAACCGCTTGAGTTTTTCGATCGCGAGCTTGTTTTGCTGAACCACCGGCAGAATCTCCCTCGACCAGATACAATTCGCAAAGTTTTGGATCTCGCTCTTGGCAATCGGCCATTTTTCCTGGAAGAGAGCCTCCATCCAAAGCGGTCTTTCGACGAGTGAGATCACGAGCTTTACGGGCCGCTTCGCGAGCACGACAAGCATCGACACATTTTGAAATAATGGCTTTCGCAGAACCTGGATTGCGATCAAACCAATCCGCTAATTTCTCATTAGTCAAAGATTCTACAATTCCTTTCACTTCGGCATTTCCAAGTTTTGTTTTAGTTTGCCCTTCGAAAAGAGGTTCACGAACTTTCACAGAGACCACAGCCGCTAAACCCTCGCGAATGTCATCTCCTTCTAAATTTTCTTTTAAATCTTTAAGAAGATTTTTTTCTGTGGCATAGGCGTTGGTGGTACGAGTTAAAGCTCCTCTGAATCCAATCAGATGAGTTCCACCTTCGTGAGTATTGATATTGTTCGCATAACAATAAATTGATTCTGAGTATGAATCATTCCACTGAAGAGCCACCTCAACATCGACTCCGTCTTTTTCGCCTTTGAAAAAGATCACATCGTTGTGAATCGACTTTTTTGTTTGATACATGTAACTGACAAATTCAGCAATACCTAGCGAGTATTGAAAGTCTTGTTTTTTTCCATGTCTTTCATCTTTCAAAGAAATATGAAGACCCGCATTCAAGAAAGCAATTTCACGAAAACGATTCGAAAGAGTGTTAAAATCAAACTCCATACCTTCTTCTTTAAAAATTTCAGTGTCAGGTCTGAAGGTGACCATGGTCCCTGATTTAGAAGAAGCTTCAAGATTTTCAACTTTAGTAACTGGAGTTCCTTTTTCATAAACTTGGCGAAAGTGACGACCATTCTTGTGTACATCCACTTGGCAACGAGAAGAGAGAGCATTCACAACCGAAGCACCCACTCCATGTAATCCACCAGAAACTTTATAAGCACTGCCTTCGAATTTTCCTCCGGCATGCAAAACGGTGTAAACAACTTCGATGGCATCTTTTCCTGATTTGTGCGGACCAACAGGAACTCCGCGCCCGTTATCTTCAATTGAAATTGAACCATCCACATGAATCGTCACATAGATATTTTTGCAATACCCAGCTAAATGTTCATCCACGGCATTATCAATGATCTCATACACGAGGTGATGAAAACCTCGAATCGTTGTATCTCCAATGTACATTCCCGGTCTTTTGCGAACCGCTTCTAAACCTTCTAGAACTTGGATCGAATCTGCGCTGTAAGTATTTTGATCTAAATTCGATTGAGTCGTATCAGACACAATTGCCTCGCCTTGTTTCTTGTTGAAAAAACTGTGAACAACCTTAGTTGCTAGAGTTTTTCCAAAACTTTTCCATTACTAATTTCGGTCACGCGGATATCTTTTAAATTAAAACTCTCGGGCAATGAAAAATCCGTGGTCGTAATAAAAGTTTGAGTTTTAATCTCATGAAGAAAGGAAATAAGAGCCTCTCTTTTACTTTTATCAAGCTCGGATAAAACATCGTCCAAGAGCAAAATCGGATAAACTCCGTGAACCTTCCTATGATACACAATTTGTGCGATTTTGAAAGATAAAATGATAGCTCTTTGCTGTCCTTGAGAACAAAAAATTCTTGAGTCTTTTTGCCCATATAGAAAGATTAGATCGTGTTTATGGGGACCCACTAAAGTGCTCCCCGCAGAGAGTTCTGCTGACTGCAATTCTTGAAGTCGATTAAGCATCGCATTATGCACTTCAGGAAGGGTGTAATTCAGGGCATTTTGACCCGAAATTAGGTACTCCACAGAAATATCCACAGAAGAATCACGGGAAATGTAGTGCATAGCCTCTGTAAAGTCTTTTAAAAGGCTACGAAGAGCGATCATTCGCGTGTGGGTCAATGTGGTCGCTAATTTCAAAAACGATGGATTTAAGCTTTCTAGGAGGTTAAAGGTCATTTCCTGCCCTTCAAGCCCTTCAACAAAGTTTTTTAAAATTCGATTTCTTGTTTTAAGGGCCTTTCGGTACTGCAAAATCAACTCGTAATTGCGATTTTCAAAAGTGATTAAAAGTTCGTCAATAAGTTCACGTCGATAATCAGCTCCCTCTTTGATCGAACTTAAACTTTCTGGAGAGAAAAGAACGACGCCAATTTTTTTTCGTATTTCTGCGGCCGTAACGGTCTTACCATTCAAAGTGAATTTTTTTTTGGATTTTAAAATTTGGGTTAATAACTTGTAATCAAAGCCGTTTTGATCAATTTCAGCTAAAAGAGCTGATTCTGAAGTGCCTAGTTTTATTAAAGTTTCATTTTCGCTAAATCTAAAACTTTCACCATGAGTTAGAACGTAAACGGCTTCGAGAAGATTGGTTTTACCTTGGCCATTTTCACCTAAAAGAACGTTGATCCTCTCTGAAAATTTGATTTCAAGATGATCAAAATTGCGGAATTGATGAAGTTTCAGAGATTTAAAAAACACTCTTCAATTCCGCTTTCAAATCAAATTCTCATCGGCATGACAACACAAGTGTAAGATTGATCATTGTGAGGGCGCATGATTCCTGGAGAAAGTTGATCGTTCAATTCAAAATCAATTTTATCTTTTTCGATATTTCTTAAAACATCTTCAATGTACTTCGCATTAAAACCAATTTTTAAATCAACACCAGAATAATCAATTTCAATTTCTTCTTTAGCGTCTCCTAATTCAGGATTGTTCGAAGAAATTTCCATTCGTCCCGGAGAAATATTCAAAAGAACGGCTTTAGATTTTTGATTGGCTAAAAGAGAAACCCGTTTTAAAGAAGTTAAAAAAGCTTCTTTGTTGATATGAAGTTTTTGATTTAACTTCTGTGGAATAAATTGTTGGTAACTTGGATATTTACCTTCAATCAATCGAATCATTAAAACGGTCGAAGCATGTTTCAAAATAAATTGAGAACCTTCAATTGAGATTTCAACAGTTTGATCCACACTCTCGATGATCTTTTTAATTTCGTTCAATCCTTTTCGAGGAATGATCACACCTTGTTGTCCAGGAGCTTTTGGAGCTTGAGGATTTTTATTCACTAAACTCATACGATGACCATCGGTAGCGACCATCACGAAACTCGATGCTCCGGTCATTTCAAAATAAACCCCGTTGAGGTGATAACGAGTTTCATCGTTTGAAACAGAATAGATGGTTTTATCAATCATCTCTTTCAATAACTTGGCTTCAATTTTTGTAAATGTCTGAGAATTGTAAGTTGGAAAAATCGGATACTCTTCAGCACTCACTCCAACAATTTTTGAAGTGTATTTACCTTGTTTGATTTCTAACCAGTTATTATCTTTTTTAATTAAATGGATACCACCCTCAGATAATTCTTTGACGATATCAAAAAGATTTTTTGCACTAACGGCGACCTTACCGGCTTGAGAAACTTTGCAAGCGGTTTCATCGGTTAAACTCACCTCAAGGTCCGTGGCAAAAACTTTTAACTTATCTGAATCAGCTTCAAGCAAGACATTCACCAGGATGGGCATTGTATTTCGTTTTTCAACAATGTTTTGTGTCTTACCTATAAGGTTAAGTAGATCTCTTTTTTCAATTTCGATTTTCATACTAGGGCCTCAAAATCTTTCAATATGTGTATCTATTAACTCTTTTATTATTAATACAGTAGTATTAGTAGGAGCGTGGATAACCTACTATAGGACTTAAATTATTGTAAATCCTAAAGTAAATCGGTGGAAAAACTTCGTCCTTTGCTCCTTAAACCGGGGTCAAAATGAGGGAAAACTTTATCCCGATTTTGATCCCCAGAATTACCCACAAGCTTCCCCACATTCCACATTCACAGCCCTGTGAGATTGTGGATTTGAGTCGTTAAGTCATCAATATCACTCTTTATTACTGGATCTGAAGACTGTAGAGACTCAATTCTCTCCAGCGCATTCATCACTGTCGTGTGATCGCGATTGCCAAAAGCACGACCAATATCAACCAAAGATTTATCTAAAAACTTCTTGATTAAAAACATAGCAACTTGTCTAGGAATCACAATAGGCTTTGCTCTGCTGCTAGATTTTATATCAGTGATTCTAATTTTATAGTGTTCAGAAACCAATTTTTGAATGTCTTCAAGAGAAATACTGGTTTGGCTTTCGTGATGAGCCAATACTCTTTTAGCCAGATCAATATCAATTTGCAGTCCTTGGAGTTCGGAAAACATTTTGATGCGTTTTAAATTACCTTCTAGCTCTCGAATCGATTTCTTTGAAATTCTCGCTATATAATGAACGACATCGTCTGGCAGACGAATACTGAAAATTTCAGACTTATATTTTAAAATAGCAATTCGCGTCTCTAGATCTGGCATCGTAATGTCAGCGATCAAACCACGCTCTAAACGGGTGCGACTGCGATCCTCAAGACCTAATATATCCTTAGGCATTCGATCTGAGGCTAAAACCACTTGTTTTCGTTTTTCGATAAAGGTGTTAATCGTATGAAAGAACTCTTCTTGAACGGCCTCTCCACGCCCGATGTATTGAACATCGTCGACCAGTAAAATATCTGAATTATCTCGATATTTTTGACGAAATTTATCCATTTCTCGACGACGAATCGCTGAGACGCATTCATTTAAGAAGCGTTCGGCAGAAATGTAAGTGATTCTAAGGTGAGGAGAACGTTGATGAATTTGATTTCCAGCGGCATTGAGTAAATGAGTTTTACCCATCCCTGATGGACCGTAGATAAAGAGGGGATTGTAATCATCAGCTCCTGGGTTTAACGAAACATTATAAGTAGCAGCATGAGCAAACTCAGAGTTTTTACCAACAACAAAAGTATTAAAGGTAAACTCAGGATTCATCATTTCTGCATAACGGGAAGGGGTTTCGGGCTTTTGAATAATCTGAGTTTGAGTATTCAAAGTTTGAGTTTGGATATTCACCTCAGATTTTTGCATAATCTCATGCAAAGAGGCCGAACCATCTGCTGGACCTTTATGTCCAGTGATTTCAAACTCCACATCAAACTGATCTTTGTAAAGACTTGAAATCTCATTATAAATATCGGTTTCAAGGTTTTGTTTGACGTAATAGTGATGAAAACCACTTGGCACGCCTAAAACAATCTTTAATCGACCTTCTTTTTCAAAGGCACGAATAAAATCAATAGGATCCAGCCAGTTTTCCAGCAATTTATTGTTTTCGTTTCGACTTTTCATAGTCGATTTAATTTGTGTCCAAAAATTTGAGCTTAGTTGCACGTGACGTATCCCCTACATTTACGTTCGTGTTAAAGAGGGTTGGTACTTAGCAAGCTCAGTTTGAGTTTTCAACTATTGACCGTAATGCTGCAATGTGCTTTATTTGATCCCCACATATCTAGTTGGGTTTTATGTTTGAACCCCTAATATATAGACGTCACGTTGCGACACCTTGAAAGTGCTGTAACGGTTGTGAAAGAACGTCGTAAGTGAGTTTATAGAGTTAAATAAACAGAGCCTGAAAAAAGCCTGTATGAAATGAGGAGAAGACTCGTATGAAAAGAACGTATCAACCAAGCAAAAAACGCCGTAAAACAACTCACGGTTTCAAAAAAAGAATGTCTACAAAAGGCGGAAAGAAAGTTCTTTCTCGTCGTCGCGCAAAAGGTCGTAAGAGACTTGTTGTAAAAGTTAGTGGTAAGTAAAAGAATTCTCAGTATAAAAAAAAGCTCTGATTTTCAAAGACTTAAAGCTTCTGGGCGAAAGCTCAAGCTAACAAGCTGGTTGCTGATTAATTTTACTGAGAATGATTCTAAAGGTTTGCGATTAGGACTCACCATTCAAAAAAAGGTGGGTTCGGCCGTGATTAGAAATCGTTTGAAGAGAAAAATTCGCGAAGAGATCAGAGTCCTTTTAAAAACGGGAAGGGCACGATCCATTGACATCAATTTCATCGTTTTACCTCAAAAAGACCCCGAGTTTTTTAAACTCCTCAATAATGAGAGTTTTATCGAAGCTTTTCGAAATCTTGGAAAAGTTATCCTTGAACCTTCTTAAGAGTCTGAGTCTTTTTTTGATCTTAGCTTATAAAGCTCTTGGGTCTCTATTTATGGGTGGTTATTGTCGTTTTGAGCCCAGCTGCTCTGAATATGCAGTGCAGGCTTTGAATACCCACACTCCACTTTTTGCTCTCAAACTCATTTTCAAAAGAATTATTAATTGTC
>Ga0233424_10002985_pt1 | contig 11360 bp, 9 predicted proteins | sample Watercolumn_Towu_FD_181011 | JGI IMG/M metagenome (GOLD analysis project Ga0233424, IMG submission 181011) | Freshwater microbial communities from Lake Towuti, South Sulawesi, Indonesia - Watercolumn_Towuti2014_125_MG | ecosystem: Environmental > Aquatic > Freshwater > Lake | place: Indonesia... | reverse complement strand
CACGGATGCTGTCGGAGGCTTGCTCAAACGTCGCGTCCGAGTGGCCGATGGAGGCGACGACCCCGCGGTCGACCATGCGCTCGATCAGCGCGAGGGCACCCGGGAGTTCGGGGGCGACGGTCATCATGCGGATGGCGCCGCCGCCGGCGTCGAGGAGGCGGTCGAGGTCGTCGCGCGAGGGGGCGCGGAAGCTTTCCGGCGGCAAGGCGCCCTTCCGGCGCACGTTCAGGAACGGGCCTTCGATGTGCAGGCCGATGACAGTTGCCGTGGTGGCGTTGCGCGGGGAACCAAGCCATCGGGCGTACCGTGCGACCTGCGCCACAAGTTCATCCCATGGCAGCGTGATCGTGGCAAGGGTGCCGGTCGTGCCGGTTGATGCCCGGTGCGCGGCGAAGTGGGCAAGCCCTTCCTCGTCGGTGGTGGCGAGGTCGATGCCGTCGCCACCGTGCACATGGAGGTCGATTGCGCCCGGCGCGAGGAGATGTGGGCGGAGGTCGATGATGCGCGCCTGTGCGTGGGGTACCTCGCCGGCATTGATGACGCCACGGATGCGGCCGTCGGAGACGGTGACGCCGATGGTGCCCGTGGGTGAACCGACAACCGCGGCGCCCAGGACGACCAACTCGAGGGTACCGTCCGGGGCGTTGATGCCGTCGGCGGCGAGCGTAGGGCGCGGGGCAGTGGTGGTCATCGGGGCGAAAGAGTGCCACCGCGGCGCGGCGCATGCGGCAGCATACCGGTCGGGTAGCGCGCGCCCGTGCCCGCTGGTCGCCGGGGCACGCGGGTGTCAGGCGTGCGCCGGAACGTCGACGGGATGATAACGACCGGTAACGCGGAAGCGTGCGACGGCCCGCGCCAGACCGATAACGGAGAGCACTTCCATGAACGGAAGCACCGGTACTCGGTATCGCGGTTCCGACAAGAACGGCAGGTGAACGATACAAAACAACATGATCGTGGCAACGAGCGCCAATCGGTATCGTGATTGCCGCTCGCCCAAACGAAAACCAGCGACCACACCATAGATGGACAATCCAATGGTGACCGTATTCACTGCCATCGATAGTGCGCGCACCAGGAGCGGGTCGAAAAGATTCCCGCCGAATACGTTGACGCGGGCTTCCAGGCGATCTGCAAGGCGCTCGGGATACAACGCCCACCAGAAACGATCAAACTTGATCAGTACCAGGTATAATACACGACTAGGATTTGCGATTATTTCGCGAACGGCCAATTCGTAATAAATCCGGGTTTCCTTAGTACCGGAGACATGGCCCAAAGCACGAACGGGTACAGCGGCGAGGTAATCCCTATGAACGAACGGTACTTGTCCTCGGAGAACAAGCCGTTACCACGGACCAAGTGCAACGCCGCGCCGGCATACGCCTGGGCGTCTGCCCCGTCAGGAAGCCAGGGGTAGAGCATCACGAAATACGTGCGGAGGGCCACCATGATGGCGGCTACGACCGCGAACCCGGCCCAACCGAACGGGTCCATCCCGGCGAAACCCCGACGGGGTGACTCCAGAGGCGCTTGCATCGCATAGGTGATGGCAAAGGCCACGGTTACGAGGTACGTGATGATCGGCCACGTGCGAATCTCGTTCCCGAACGGGCGCGCGACGGGAAAGGTGTTGAGTGCCTCGGGACCGACGCTGACGGCGTCTGTCCGTGACAGCGCAAGCGGCGGGAACGCGTCCTCCGCGACGACGAGATGGCGCGACCCCTGATAGACGATCCACGTCGAGCCGTCCGGCCCGCGCAACACCGGCCCCGCGACGAGGTCCGGACCCATCCCAATCCGGTTCAGGTCGTCGTCGGGAATCTGTTCAATCCATTCCTCTCGGAAGCGGTAGTCCGTGAAAACTTGCGGGGAAACGATCCAGCGCCGCTTGCCTCGGTCAATTACGTAGACCGCTTCCATCGACCGGATGAGCCGCGGGCGCAGTTCTGTGCCAGGCTGCCTGAACAGGACAGGCGTATCGTCTGCGTTCGCGGGTGGGACTGCGACGGCCAGCAACACCACCACAAAGACCGCGCCGAGGGCCGCGATCCCGTGTCGCCTTGTCAGTCGTGCTTGATCCACGATTGGTGATCGCCTGATTCCTGAACCCTGGATGTCCCGATTCGTAGGGTCGCCCGCGACCTACGCGACCAAGGCGCGTGCCGCGGCGGTGATGGTCGTTGCGGTGAGTCCGTACTTCTCGAGGAGTGCGTCAGGCGTGCCGGATTCCGCGAAGCGGTCGCCAAGGTTCACGAAGCCGAGGCGGCATGGGTGCGTCGCGCCAACGGCCATCGCGACCGCGCTGCCGAGGCCGCCATGCGACAGGTGCTCCTCGGCGACGAGGATCCTGCCCGTCTCGCGCGATGCGCGTTCAAGGGCGGCTGCGTCGATCGGCTTGATCGTCGGCATGTCGATCACGCGGGCATGGATGCCAATCGTCGCCAAGGCGTCGTAGGCGATCAGCGCTTCGGCGGTCATAAGGCCGCACGCGACGATGGTCAGGTCGTGGCCGTGGCGCAGTTGGTAAGCCCGACCGAACTCGAACGGGGTGTCAGGCGCATGGATGCGCGGTGCCTTCGGGCGCCCAAAGCGCAGGTAGACCGGGCCATCGTGGGCGACCATTGCCCGGGTCGCGGCGCGCGCGTGGGCCTCGTCAGCGGGGACCGCGACCACGAAGCCCGGCAGGGCACCGGCAAGCGCCAGGTCCTCGATCGCCATCTGCGACGGGCCGTCCTCGCCGATCGAAATGCCGGCGTGCGTGCCGACCACCTTCACGTTCAGGCCCGGGAAGGCGATCGACATGCGGATCTGGTCGTACGCATTGCAAAGGAGGAAGGCGGCGAAGCTTGCGACGACGGGCACGCGCCCACTGGCGGCGAGGCCGGCGGCGACACCCACCATGTTGCTCTCGGCAATGCCGACGTTGAATGCACGGTCGGGGAAGGCCTGTGTGAACCACTCGGTGCGCGTGGAGTTCCCGACGTCGCCATCGACGACGACGACGCGGGGGTCGTCGCGCCCCACGTCGCGCAGGGCCTGCCCAAAGGCGTCGCGCGTCGCCGCGCCAAGGCTCACGGTGAACGGGCAGGTCGTCGTCGAGGTCATCCGGGGTTCCAGTCGGGCGCCTGGCGCCTAGCCAACGCCGAGTTCGGCGTGGGCGCGGTCGCGTTCGGCGGGGGTGAGGGGCTTGCCGTGATACGTCCAGTCGGCCTCGATGAACGACACGCCCTTGCCCTTGACGGTGTGCGCGACGATCGCCTGCGGGCGCCCCGTCAAGGCCCGCGTGGACGCGAGTGCGCGAAGGATTGACGCCATGTCGTGGCCGTCGATCTCCTCGACGTGCCAGTCGAAGGCGCGCAGCTTCGCCGCGAGGGGTCGGTAGTCGATCACGCGGGGAACGAGGTTCGATTGCTGCGCGCCGTTGTGGTCGACGATCAGGGTCAGGGAGTCGACCCGGTAGTGCGCGGCGGCCATGATGGCCTCCCAGACCTGCCCCTCCTGCATCTCGCCGTCACCGCACATCACGTACGTGCGGAAGGCACGCCCGTCGAGGCGCCCACCGAGGGCGTGGCCGAGGCCAATCGACAGGCCTTGCCCAAGCGATCCGGTGGAGGCCTCGACGCCCGGAAGGCGGCGCATGTTTGGGTGGCCCTCGAGCGGGCTGCCGATCAGGCGCAGCGTGTCGAGTGAGGCGTGGTCGATCACGCCGTGCTCGGCAAGGATGGCGTAGAGGGCCGGCGCCGCGTGCCCCTTTGAAAGGATGAAGCGGTCTCGGTCCGGGTCGTGCGGGTTGGCCGGGTCGAGTGACAGGATGCCACCCCGGTAGAGGGCGACCAGGATGTCGATGGCCGACATGGAACTCGACGGATGGCCCGACCCGGCACGGGTGGTCATGTCGATGATGTCGCGGCGCAAGCGTTGCGCAACGGCGTGGAGGGCGGCCGGGTCGTCGCCGCGGAAGGGTGTTGCGTCGGCCACGGTCGGCGTTCCTCCGGTGGGCGGGAGTATACCGAGGCCCTTCTCAGGCACCGTCCCGGAGGCGCCCAAGAACGACCGCGGCGACCTCGGCGGCGGTCAGTGCGTCGGTGTCAACGGTGATCGTCGCCGCGGCACGGGCGTCGGCGAGCCGGGCCTCCTGGATGGCAAGCATTGCAGGGCCGACGATGCCCCGCCCACGCCTCGCGACGGTCTGCGGGGAGGCGACGAGGTAGACCAGGGCATCTGGGACACCTTGGTGGCGCCACAGGTCCCGGATGATCGAGTGCTCCTGGGCCACGACCCGAGCCGCGAAGCCGACCGCGCGGAGGCGCCGAACGAGTTCGGTCTTGCCGGACCCGCAGACGCCGGTGACCACGACGGATCGGATGCAAGGCCGCTCAGGTACTGACTTGGTCATCGGCGGAACTGGCCGCAACGAACGCGGCACGCAAAGGTTGCGCGACGAGTTGACGGAATGCGGGAGTGTCGGCACACTCTCGACTGTGGGCCGGGGGGCATCGCCCGTCGGTGCCGACCGTGGTTCCCGACGAGGGGACGGTACCGCACCACACCAGCGGTTGGTTGCTTGGGACCGTGCACCGGGTTGGCGGCGACAGGAAACGGACGTGAGCGTGACGGAACGACGGATGATGCCAACGCGCGGGGCGGCGGGGCGCTTGCGCCGGGTCGGTCCCCTTGTGGTGTTGGCCATCGGGTTAGCGGCGGCTTCCGTCAGTGACGGCGTACCCGCAGCGGCACAGGTCGTGACCGCGACGCCGACGCGGACAGCCTACCTCTTCCAGGACAACGACCCGTTCCTTGTATATGAGGGCGACTGGACGAGGATCGAGGATTCGAAGTCGAACGGCGGCACTCGCCATCAGACCCGCCAGAAGGGCGCAATCGCGCGGATTCAGTTCACGGGCCCGTACGTCAAGTGGTACGGCGTGCGCGGGCCAAACCGTGGTCGCGCCCGCTTGACCGTCGACGGCGTGGTCGTCGGCGCGACCGGTGACGGCGTCATCGACCTGTATCGCCCCAACGAGACGACGTACGAGCTGATTTCCTGGGTTGGCGGCCTGAACTCGGACACGCCCCACACGCTTGTGATCGAGGTGCTTGGGCAGCGCAACGGCGCGTCCTCGGACACGATCGTCGATTTGGATGCCCTTGAGGTCACCTCAGCCGACCGACCGCCGGTTACCGCGACGCCGTCACCGACGCCACAAGTCTCCCCGACGCCGACCCTGATGCCCGGCCAGGTGCCGGGCACCCAAAGCGTCGCTGGACCGGTGCTGACCAACCTCGGTTCAACGGGAGGGCAGGGCCTCGTCAGCGGCACGCCCACCCTCGACCGTGCGCCGGGGAGTTGGCCGATTGACAGCCGCTTCCTTCGTTATTACGTGGAGCGTGACGGTCCCCGCATTCTCGGCAACACGATCTCGCCGCCGACGTTCTTCGCGGGGTACTTCGCGCAGTATTTCGAGAAGGGGCGCCTCGAGGACCAGACGGGCCTGACACCCGACCCGAACTGGCAGTTCCAGTACGGGCTGCTCGTCGACGAGTTGCAGACGCTCCGCCTGCCGCTGCCCATCGGTGGCGAGGTGTCGACCCTGACCTACGCAACCATCAATGACATGGCGAACGAGGCGCGACGCATCCCTGCCCCCACCGGCTTCAAGGGAGGGACGCAGGCCAACTCTGACGGCTCGGTCTTCGTGCCGTACTCGCAGGCTCTGCAACCGGGCCCGGGCCACTACGTCCACCAGGTGTTCTGGCCGTACATCAACCGGGCCGACCTCTTCCCGGGTGGATGGCTGCACGACATCGGCTTGCCGATGACCGAGGCGGTCTCCGCCGTCGTGTCGAAAGGCCCGTTCCAGGGACGCAGCATCATGGTGCAAGTGTTCCAGCGGACGATCCTGACCTACGACCCGATGAATGGGGCGGAGTTCCAGGTCGAACGCGCGAACGTCGGCACCGACTACCGGCGCGCCTTCCCCGACCGCGTCCCGCAGTAGGGCTTGCCCGCGGCGTCGGGGAGGCAACGGCGCCGCACATCTTCGAGGTGACACGATGACGGCCGCCGCGCGCCCCGCTGACCCGAACGACCGGACGGTGCCGGACCGGCCACCGGTCCGCAGTTACCTATCTGGACTGGCGTGCAGCATGTGCGGGCACGTCGTCGAGGTGGACCACCTCCATAACACCTGCCCGTCGTGCAACCGGGTGCTGACCTACCGCTATGACCTCGATGCCGTCCGTGGGGCCTTGCCGCGCGATGCGCTCCGGGCGCGCGACGCGACGCTGTGGCGCTACCGCGAGGTCCTGCCGGTGCGCGAGACCCGCCACATCATCTCGCTGGGTGAGGGGATGACGCCGCTCCTCCCCGCACTCGGCCTTGGCGACCTGACAGGCTTCCGGCAGCTATATGTCAAGGAGGAGGGCCTGAACCCGACGGGGTCGTTCAAGGCCCGGGGTATCGCGGTTGCGGTCAGCCGCGCGCTGGAACTCGGTGCCACGGCACTCGGCATCCCGACCGCGGGGAACGCTGGAGGCGCCCTCGCCGCCTACGCCGCGCGGGCCGGGCTGCCGTGCTACGTCCTGATGCCCGAGGACTCGCCGCTGGCCAACAAGCTGGAGTGCCTCCTGTACGGCGCCCACCTGTACCTCGTGAAGGGGCTGATCAACGAGTGCGGCCGGATGGTGCGCGAGGGCGCCGCGGCCGGGCGCTGGTTCGACGTGTCGACCCTGCGCGAACCGGGGCGCGCCGAAGGCAAGAAGACGATGGGCTACGAGATCGCCGAGCAGCTTGGATGGGAGCTGCCCGACGCGATCATCTACCCGACCGGTGGCGGGACGGGCATCGTGGGCATGTGGAAGGCGTTCGACGAGATGGAGCGCCTCGGGTGGATCGGGTCGCATCGGCCGAAGATGATCTCGGTGCAGGCCGAGGGGTGTGCCCCGATCGTGCAGGCGTTCGACGCCGGTGAACGCCATGCCACCCTCTTCCCGAATGCCCACACGGTCGCAAGCGGCTTGCGCGTGCCGGTGGCGATCGGCGACTACCTGATGCTGGATGCCATCCGTGCGAGCGGCGGCACGGCGATCACCGTGCGCGACGACGAGTTCGTGGATGCGATGAAGCTGTTGGCTCGTGCCGAGGGAATCTCGCCGGCGCCCGAGGGGGCGGCGACGTTCGTTGCCTTGCAGAAGCTGCACAACGCCGGGTTCCTGAAGGTGCACGAGCGGGTGGTGCTGTTCAACACCGGAGCCGCGTGGAAGTACTCCGAGCTGCTCGACTCGGGGAACCCCGCGACTCTCGACCCCGCTGACCCGAACGTGCTGTCGCGGATTGAGGGATGACGGTCGGCCACGCGCCGCCCACCCTCCTTGTCGGGCAATCGGGCGGGCCGACGCCCGTCATCAACGCAAGCCTCGCCGGGCTTCTTGATCGTGCGGGTGCGCCCTCGATGCCGTGGCGACGCGTCCTCGGCCTGCGCCACGGCATCGAGGGCGCATTGGCCGGGAACGTCATCGACCTGGGTGCCCTCAGCGACGGCGATCGTGATGCACTTGCGTCGACGCCCGCGTCCGCCCTCGGCAGCTGCCGACGCAAGATCGACGCGGCCGATGAGGTCGCCGTCCTGGACGACTTCGCGCGCCTTGGGATCCGGTGGTTCGCCTACTGCGGCGGGAACGACTCGATGGACACCCTCGCCCGGCTCGAACGGGCGGCGCGGGCGCGGGGTCAGGCACTCGCAACGTACGGCGTACCCAAGACCATCGACAACGACCTCGCGGGTACCGATTGGTGCCCCGGCTACGGGAGCGTCGCGCGGTACTGGGCGACAGTGACCCCTGAGGTGACGTGCGACCTCGCATCGATGCGCACCTACGACCGGGTGGTCGTGTTGGAGGCGATGGGGCGCAACGCCGGGTGGCTGGCAGCTGGGTCGGCGCTGTGGCGTCGCGACGACTCCGACGGGCCGCACGTGTTACTCGTGCCGGAGCGGGCGTTCGACGAGGCGCTCTTCCTGTCGCGAATCGAGGCGACGGTGGCGCGGGTCGGCTACGCCGTGGTGATGGCGACCGAGACGATCAAGGACGGCTCCGGCGAGTACGTGGCGCGGCGAAATGACGGCGTTGACCACTTCGGTCACCCGCTCGTGACGGGGACAGCAGACGCCTTGGCGGCGTTGGTGACCGCACGCCTCTCACTGAAGTCGCGGGTGGTCAAGCCAGGGACGGCGCAACGCACGAGCGTCGCGCACGTGTCACCGGTCGACCGCGAAGGCGCGCGCGTTGCAGGGCGCGTCGCCGCCGAGCGCCTGGCCCGGGGCGAGACGGGGGCGATGGTGTCAATGCCCGCGGTCCCGGTCGAAGAACCAGCGTTGCTTGCGACACCGTGGTGGCGCAACGAGGCGTCATTCGGATCGGTGCGCCTTGGCGCGGTGGCGAGTGCGGAACGACGGATGCCGGCTGAGTTCCTTGCGGACGACGGGGAGGCCGACCCGGTGACCGCCGCATTCCGTGCGTACACCGGCGCGCTTGTCGGCGGTGACGGACCGCCGCGCTTGTTCCGGTTCGCTCCGTAACCGAGTTGACTCGCGGCATCTCAGGGGATTCCCCGTGGCGACCACGCAGCCCCCTTGTATGACGGCGAGGCCATCGGCAATACTTCTTCGGGCCTTGTGAAACACTTCACGAGCCGACGCCGGAGGTCTGCGCTGCGGTCTTCCGTCCGGCACGTGGGTGTACAGTGACGGGCGTCGCCGAAATCGCTGGGCGTCATGCCATAGGCAACCATGCCCGAACCGACGCTCAAACTGCCACGGAGACGTGGGAACGCCCACAGGAGTTGCAAGCGTGGCAACCGGATCGTTAGGGCAGCCGCAGTCTGGCGGTGGTGAGTTCTGGGATTGGGTCCGGAACGGTCGCGTCTTCAAATCGATCTTCCGGTACAGCTACCCAAGCGACCGACGCAACCGGATCATGACCGTTGCGAAGAACGTCTTCCTCCACCTGCACCCGAGCCAAGTCCCGAGGGGCGGTATCCGTGTGACCTACACGTGGTGCCTCGGTGGGCTGTCGTTCATGACATTCCTGCTGCTCACCGTGACGGGCGTCTTGCTGATGTTCTATTACGTGCCGTCGGTGACGCGGGCGTACCAAGACATTCAGGACCTTGAGACGGTGGTCACGTTCGGGATGTTGATGCGGAACATCCATCGGTGGGGTGCTCACATGATGGTCATCACCGTCTTCCTTCACATGTGCCGTGTCTTCTATACGGGGTCGTACAAGCCACCGCGTGAGTTCAACTGGGTGGTCGGAGTGATCCTCCTGGTGCTCACGCTGTTGCTGTCGTTCACGGGGTACCTGCTGCCTTGGGACCAGCTGGCGTTCTGGGCAGTGACCGTCGGGACGCAGATCGGCGGGGCTGCGCCGTTCGTCGGAAAGCAGCTGAATCTGTTGCTTCTCGGCGATTACGAGATTGGGCAGAACACCCTCATCCGCTGGTACACGCTACATGTGATCGCGTTCCCGCTCCTGCTGTCGCTGTTCCTGGCAGTCCACTTCTGGCGCGTGCGCCAAGATGGTGGAATCTCGCAGCCGATGTAATGAAGGTTTGGCGCCCCCGTCCCCCGGTTGGGCATAGGGGGCGCCACATGACGGGGAGACGGCGATGAGCACGACCGAGGCGGGAACCAAGCCTGCGCTGATCTCGGCCCGCCCGACGACGGCGGAGTCCAAGTGGGCAGGCAAGGAGTGTCCGCACTGCAAGAAGGGGATTGAGGCAGGCGAAGCCGCGGTCCTCTGCCCGAAGTGCTACACCCCCCATCACAAGGACTGCTGGACGTCGCACGGGAACATGTGCGCGGTCGACCAGACGCCGGCGAACATTTTGGAGCGCGTGGCGCGCGGGGCCGTGGCGCCCGCGACGACAGCTGCGCCCGAGGCGGCACCGGTGGCAGTGACCGTAGCCGCGCCTGCCCCGGCACGGGTTGCGCCCGCACCGGCGGCGAAGGCACCGGTCGCCGTGGCGGCAAGGCCTGCTGCCCCAGTTGCAGTGCCCGCCGGGGGCGGAGCATCTTCGGCGCGCGCCATGCGATCGGCGGCTCGACGCGCCCAAGCTCAGCTCACGACGTGGCCTCATCTGCTCATGCCGGAGTTCTTCTCGGCGGTGCTGCTTGTCATCGGCCTCGTCGTGATGGCGTGGTTCGTGAACGCACCGCTTGAGGAGGTCGCGAACCCCAACCACACGCCGAACCCCTCGAAGGCACCCTGGTACTTCCTGAACCTGCAGGAGCTGCTGCTCCACATGCACCCGAGCCTTGCAGGGGTCATCATCCCGACGGTCGTGATCGTGCTGCTGATGGCTATCCCGTACCTGGATATCGCGACTGAAGATACGGGCATCTGGTTCAGCGGGGCGCAGGGCAAGAAGGTCTTCTGGATCTCGATGGTCTACACCACGTTCTGGGCGATCACGCTGATCCTGGCGGACAAGTTCATCGGGATCCGCGCGGTAATCGAGGACGCCATCCCGATCCTCAAGATCAGCTGGCTGTCGGAGATCGTGACGCAAACGATGGTGCCGACCGCAATCATGTGGGCGGTGGCCGTCGGGTTGTATGTCGCGATTGCACACCTGCGGCCGACGATGCGTGACGTGGTGATTGCCTACTTCACGGCCTTCGCGGTGGCATGGATTCTGCTGGCAATCGTCGGCTCCGCATTCCGTGGCCCGGCGATGGAGCTCTACTGGCCGTGGAACATGCCTCCCCGGGTCGCGTAGTCGGACTGGCGGTGGTCAACACGCGGTGACAAGGTGCGCGCCCGGTCCAAGTGGCTCGGGCGGGCGGAACAAGGTGGTCGGCAATGGCGGTGTCGGGAGCGGTAGGCGGAGTCAACGAGACGCGCCGCGGCATGCTTGCCTTCACGGGTTGGCTGACGATGGCCGTCCTTGCCTTGCAGGCCGTGGTGGCATTTGGGTTCTTTTTCTGGCCGCGCAAGACCGGTGCGTTCGGCACCGTCATCGCGGCTGGAAAGGTCGGCGACTACAAGGTCGGCGACATCAAATACTTCGTTGAGGGCAAGTTCTACCTGGTGCGCCTCAAGGAGGGGTTTATGGCCCTCTACCAGAAGTGCCCACACCTTGGGTGCGTCGTGCCTTGGAAGGGTGACTTCGAGTACGAGGGGCAGACCGGGTGGTTCCGGTGTCCTTGCCACGGATCGACCTACCAGCGCACCGGCGCGGTCGTGTTCGGCCCGGCGCCGCGTCCGATGGACTACATGAAGATCACCGTCAAGGGCGACGCAATCTCAGTGAACACCGGCGTAATTCTGAAGCGCGAAGACTGGGCGCCGTCCAA
>Ga0233424_10002984_pt1 | contig 11360 bp, 11 predicted proteins | sample Watercolumn_Towu_FD_181011 | JGI IMG/M metagenome (GOLD analysis project Ga0233424, IMG submission 181011) | Freshwater microbial communities from Lake Towuti, South Sulawesi, Indonesia - Watercolumn_Towuti2014_125_MG | ecosystem: Environmental > Aquatic > Freshwater > Lake | place: Indonesia... | reverse complement strand
CGACTGGAGCCTCGGGGATGTTCGCCCGGACGGCGAGGGAGCGACGTTTTCGGTGACACCAGCCGGTGGGGCGCCGATGCCCTGCCGTCTTGCGGTCCCGGGTGCCCACAACGCCATGAACATGCTCGGTGCCGTCGTTGCGGCGTCGCGCGCCGGCGTGCCATCGGCGGTGTCGATCACGGCCCTTGCAACGTTTCGCGGTGTGCGCCGCCGGTACCAGGTGATCGCGGAGGGCCCGGTCCGGGTGGTCGAGGACTACGCGCATCACCCAACTGAGGTGCGGGCGACGCTCACCGCGGCGCGTGCCAGCAACCCCGCGGGGCGCCTCTGGGCGGTGTTCCAACCACACCTGCGCGTGCGGACCGAGCGACTTTTTGACGACTTCGTCGCGGCACTGGCGTCCGCTGACAGGGTCGTGCTTGCCGACGTGTACTCGCCTGCGGGACGGGAACCGGACGGGGGTGTTTCCCCCTACAGGAGCGCAAGCTACTGCCGGGGCAGTCAGGAGCTCGTTGCCGCACTTCGCGCCGCGCACCCGGGCGTGCATGCGGACCACGCGCGCTCGGACGAGGCGGTCGTGGATGCGGTCGTGCACCACGTCGCGCCGGGCGACCTTGTCGTGGTCATGGGTGCCGGGCCGATTGACCGTGTCGGCCGCGAGATCGCCCGCCGCCTCTGACGCAACTTTCCTCCTCCGGAGGTGCCTCGCCACTGCCATCCGGGCACATCCGCCTTTCCTCCTCCGGAGGTACCTGGCTACTGCACTCAGATCCCCCTTAGCGCCAGCGCCTCTCAAGTCCTCCTACGGAGGCGCAAGCTAAGGAGGACTTAAGGGGCGCAAGCTCGCGCTTGCTTCGTCCCCCTCGTACAACCTCCTCCGGCGGACGCTACTGCTGCGCGACGGATTCCAAACGTGGGCGAAATCGACCTCCTGCGAAGGCGCGGCGCGACGGATACCTTCCACACGTCCGTGGCGCAAACTGAAGGGAGACGTGGCCCGCTCGCGACAAGCGACGTTCCAGTGACGTGGCCCCCCAAGGGGTGCAGTAGCTTGCGCCTCCGCAGGAGGAAATGTGGAGAGAATGGCCACCCGCGACCACGATGAACTCGCCCGTGCAATCACTCGCGGCGCCGTCGGCGTGCCGGCAATGGAGGTCCTGCGCGATGCGTCCATCGCACCGTTCACCTCGCTAAAGGTCGGCGGCCCGGCGCGCCTCCTCGTCCGCACGCGCGATGCCAGGTCGACCATCGCCGTTGCGGACGCGGCGACGCTCCACGACGTGCCCGTCCTGGCCATCGGCGGGGGAAGCAATGTTGTCGTCGCTGACGCCGGGTTCGACGGGATCGTCATCAAGCTGGATCCGCCGACCGCGACCCGGCACACGGGAACCTTGGTAGGCAGTGTGCGCGATGAAATCCTGGTCGACGTGGAGGCTGGCTGCCAGACGGCGGGGCTTGCACGGTGGGCCGCTCGCGAAGGGCTTGCCGGCATCGAGTGGGCGTGCGGCATCCCTGGGACACTCGGCGGGGCCATCGCCGGGAATGCCGGTGCCTACGGTGGCGACATGGCCGGCGTGGTGGAGACGGTCCGGGCGTGGCTGGGCCCGCACGAGACTCGGTGGTCGCCGGCCGGGACCGGTCCGCAACCGCATACGCGGATAACGAGTCCTTCTACGGAGGCGCTGGCGCTAAAGGCGCGCATGACCGAGATTCCGGTGGGCGAGATGGGCTACGGGTACCGCACCTCGTGCCTGAAGCATGGTGGACGCGGCGTGGTGCTTGGGGCGCGTCTCCGACTGCGTCGCGAACGCCCGGACGTGATCTTGGCGCGAATCGACTCTTTCGAGGCCTCCCGGCGCCGGAAGCAACCGACCGAGCGGAGCTGCGGGTCGGTCTTCCGGAACCCCCCGGGCGCGGTTGCGGGCCGACTCCTGGAGGACGCGGGGATGAAGGGGCGTAGCCGCGGCGATGCCCAAGTCAGCCCGATCCACGCGAACTGGATCATCAACCGTGGCGCGGCCTCGGCGATGGACGTCGCGTGGCTGATAAATGAGGGGCAAGCGGAGGTCCTGGCGCGCGCCGGCATCCGCCTCCAGCTTGAGGTGATGCTCGTCGGCGAGTGGGACCCCGCGCTGGTTGGCGCCCTCGCGGAAGCGTCGGGGGCATGCCCAATCACTGGGAACGCACCCACTCCCTTAACCCCCTCCACCCCCGGAGCCCGCGCCGTTTTCCCCCCTACGGCGACGCAAGCTACTGCCACCTCCCATTCCTACTACGGAGGCGCAAGCTACTGTCCCTCCCCCGCCGCGCCGGGAGAGGGGGGCGAGGAGGCCCGGCGATGACCGGTGCACGCTGGCAGGACAGGATGGGGCACCGGGCGGCACCGCCACCCGCGTTGGACGACGCGCCGCCCCGACAACGTCGGCGCATCGCTGCCGGGCTCGGAGCAACATTGGTGGTCGCCTGCATGGCCTTCCTCACGCAGGCGCCGCCGTTTGGGGTGGATCAGGTGATCCTGACACGCGCCGGGGACTATGAGCGGGTCTCAGTCACGACCCTGCAGTCGGTCACGTCGGTGGTCGGCCAGAATATCTTCACGGTCTCCACGAGCACGGTTGCCGCGCAGGTCGCAAGCCTCCCGGGCGTTCGCCGCGCCCGGGTGATCACGCGCCTGCCGAACATCGTGGAGATTGAGGTCGAGGAGCGCCTGCCGATTGTCGTCTGGCGCACGTTTGCCGGAGACCTCCTCGTCGACGATCAGGGCGTGGTCGTCTCGGCGGCGGGCAGCACCGTCGGGGAGCCGGGCGGCGCGGGCTTGCCAGTCGTGGTTGACACATCCGGCTCGTTGGTTGCGGTGGGGGATCGCCTTCCGGCTCGGGCCATTCTGGCGGTCGGGGCGGTGACCGCGGCGTTCGAGGCGTCCCGCTTGCCCCTCGAGGCCGTCGAGTACGGCGCAACAGGCCTGTCGTTCGTGATCGACGGGGGGACGCGGGTCGTCATGGGTGAACCGGATGACCTGAACGCCAAGTTCGGCCACATGCTTGCGGTGCGCGCCTTCGCCCACGAGCAAGGGGTGCGTCTGACCACGCTTGACGTCCGCGCACCAACCCGGCCGTCGTATCGCATCGCCACGCCCACGCCTGCGCCGACTGAAACGCCGCGGGCGGCGGCAACGCCACCGCGTTCCAGATCATGAAGCCGCGAGCGGCGGCATCCGTAGGCCAGCCAGGAACCCGGCGCGCAGCGCCCCGTTGCCTATAATCAGCCCGGTTCGCGGAAGGTTTACGTCAAGTTGCAGGCGCGTTCCGGCAACTTCGCGTCATCTCTCGGTCTCGGCCCGTTATGTGACGTGAAGCGGCGCGTCGGCGCCGGTTGGGAGGAAACGTGCCCTCGTCGCAGACCATCGTCGGGATCGACATCGGGACCTCCAAGGTCGTTGTCACTGTCGCCGAACCAAACCCCGCCGGGGTGCCCCGCGTCGTTGGCGCGGGCAAGGCACGGACGCGTGGAATGCGCGCCGGGGCCATCGTGTCGTTCGACGAGGTCGCCCAGGCAGTCGCCGCTGCCGTGTCTCAAGCAGAGACGACGAGCGGGCGCCAGATCACTTCAGCTTGGGTCACGTTTTCAGGGAAGCACGTCGCGTGTGAGAACGCGAGCGGGGGCACAACCCTGACGAGTCACCCGCACGAGATCCACGAAATCCTCGACCCGGACATCCAGAAGGCGCTGGCGGCCGCCCGCCCATCGCCGGCGGAAGTCGGTCGCGAGGTCGTGCTCGTCGTTCCCCGAACCTTCACCGTGGATGGGGTGAGCGGGATCACCGACCCAATCGGGATCACCGGCCACCGCCTCGACGCCCAGACGCACGTGGTGACGGCATCGACGTCCCAAATCAACAACCTCGTTCGAGCTGTGCCGCAAACGATTGACGTCCGAGAACTCGTCACTCAGGGACTGGCCTCGGGTGAAAGTGTCGCCACGCCTGACGAGCGCAACCTTGGATGCGTCGTTATCGACATCGGCGCGGGCACTACCGACATTTCGGTGTTCATCGAAGGTGCGATTTGGCACACGGCCGTCTTGCCGTTTGGTGGCCAGAACTGCACCAACGACATCGCGTACGTGTTGCGCACGCCAGTCGCCGAGGCCGAGGCACTCAAGGTCAACCACGCGCACGCGATCCCAGCAGAGGCCGATGGCGAGCCGTCAATTGAGGTCTCACTTCACAACCGGTCGCAAGACAAAGTGTCGGCCCACTACGTCTCCGAGATCGTTTCGGCGCGGATCGTCGACATCTTTGAGAAGGTGCGTGAAGAGCTGGGGCGCTCCGGGCTTTCAGGCGCACTGAGTGCCGGTGCGATCCTCACCGGTGGGACGTCGACCTTGCCCGGTATCGAGACGCTCGCCGAGACGGTCCTCGCCATGCCCGCCCGGGTTGGCATCCCCGGTGCCGCGATCAATCTCGGCGAATCATTCCGGTCGCCCGCCTTCGCCGCCGCGGTTGGCGTCGTCGCCTACGGGTGTCGGGTGGAGCTCGCAGCTGCCCATGTACCAGCGCGGTCGTCGATGGTTGGGGGCTTCCTCGACGCCGTCCGTCGGCTGTTCCTCGGGTCGGGTGAGACCTACACACGTTCGGTCACGCGCTAGCATCGAGCTCCCCTCTCCCGTCGCCGTGGGAGAGGGGCAGGGGGTGAGTGATTCCCGTCGCGACGGGAGAGGGAGCGAAGGCATGTACTCGGAGCGAGGCCGTCAGGGCCGGGGCCACGAAGATCGTGCCGACTCGGCATCGACGATGCCTGCCCTCGAAGCCTTTGCCCAGATCAAGGTCATCGGCGTCGGTGGTGGAGGCAGCAACGCCATCGACCGAATGATCCAAGACGAGATCCGGGGCGTCGACTTCATCACCGTCAACACTGATGCGCAGGCCCTGTTGCGGTCAAGCGCTCAGGTCAGGATTCGCATCGGTGACCGCGTCACCCGCGGCCTCGGTGCCGGGGGGGTCCCGACGATCGGTGCGCGCGCGGCCGACGAAAGCGAGGAGGACATCGCCGACGCCCTTCGGGGCGCGGACATGGTCTTCATTGCCGCCGGCATGGGTGGCGGAACAGGCACTGGGGCCGCGCCCAAGATCGCTGCCATTGCCCGAAACCTAGGTGCGCTCACCGTGGGTGTGGTCACCAAGCCGTTCTCGTTCGAGGGCCCGCGCCGGTCTCAAGCTGCAGACGACGGTATCGCGGCCCTGCGCGAGCATGTCGATACCCTCATCACGATCCCGAACGACCGTTTGCGTGCAGTCGCCGACCCGCGGATGACGTTGACCGATGCCTTCAAGATGGCGGATAACGTCCTGCGCCAAGGGATCGCCGGCATCACGGACTTGATCACGATCCCGGGCATCATCAATGTCGACTTCGCCGACGTCAAGACGATCATGGCGAACGCCGGTTCGGCACTCATGGCGATCGGGACCGGCACGGGCGAGCAGCGCGCCATCGAGGCAGCTCGCGCCGCGATCGAAAGTCCGCTCCTCGATGTCCAGATCGACAACGCCAAGGGGATCCTGTGGAGCATCACCGGCGGCGACGATCTCACGCTCCACGAGGTGCAAGACGCCGCCGAGATCATTCAGCGATCCGCGGACGAAGACGCAATGATCATCTTCGGCACCGCGATGGACCCGCGGATGCAGTCGCAGGTGCGGGTCACCGTCATTGCCACCGGCTTCCAGGCGCGTGCAACTGGGACCACTCCGTTCGGGCGCCCCGTAGCTCGGCCCCAGCGGGACATCATTGGCGGAGTCCGGTCATCGTCCGATCGCCGGCTCGAGGACTCCGCACCGGCACCTTTCCGGGAAACCCGACCCCTCCCACAGGCGCGTGAACTGCCAGCGGCGCCCATTCGCCCGCAGCCCCCACTCGACCGCGGACCAGCCGAAGGCGACGACCTCCCGCCGTTCCTCCGCCAGAGGCGCTAGGCACATCTGGGTCTCATCTGCCGGAGCCGCGCTCGCGACAAACCCATCCACTGCCTTGGGACGCGGAGGGTCGCGGTCGCACCCCGTTCAGGCTACCGGGAGTGCATCCGCGCCTCGATCGCTTCGGCGAGCGCAGACTCGGTCGCGTCCACGATGACCGGCGGGTTCGCAAAGGCGGACGCGAGCGGGGACCCGCTCTCGATGATTTTCGTCTCGCTGCGGTGTTCCTCAAACAACGCAGACTGGTGATACCGGACGGTGTAGTCCGGATCCTTCAACACGTTCCCGGTCAGGATTGCCACGACGGTCTCGTCAGGATCGACGCGTTCGTCAGTTCCCTCTGACGCAAGGCGACGCAGCGCGGCGAGCGTGGTTGCCGACGCCGGTTCGCAACCGATGCCGTCGCGCCCGATCATGGCCTTGGCGTCCGCGATTTCCTGCTCCGAGACGGAGGTCACCCACCCGTCGCTCCAGTCGACCGCACGTGCCGCCTTCTTCCAGGAGACCGGTGCGCCGATCTTGATTGCCGTTGCGAGCGTGCTCGCGTGGACGCGCACCAACCGCTCGGAATGGCCCAACTCGTACGCCTCGGAGAGCGGCGCGGCCCCCCTCGCTTGCACGATGGTCAGGCGTGGGCGTTTCGACAGGAGACCGAGGTCCTCAAGTTCACGCAGGGCCTTCCCGAAGCTGCTTGAGTTGCCCAAGTTTCCCCCGGGAACCACAATACGGTCGGGTGCGCGCCACCTAAGCTGCTCCATCAACTCGAACATGACCGTCTTCTGACCCTCGAGACGGAAGGGGTTGACGGAGTTCAGGATGTAGATGCCGAGGCGCGGGGCCAACCGCCGCAGGAGCGCCTGGGCTTGGTCAAAGTCCCCGCGCACCATGATGGTGAGGGCACCGTAATCGAGCGACTGGCTGAGCTTGGCGAAGCTGACACCGGTCTCGGGTACGAGGACGATCGGCAGCATCCCCGCGCGCGTTGCATATGCCGCCAATGAGGCCGACGTGTTTCCGGTACTGGCGCAAGCGACCGCGCGCATCCTGAGGATGCGAGCCTGCGTCACGCCGGCGACCATGCCGTAGTCCTTGAACGACCCGGTGGGATTGAAGCCGAGATGCTTGAAGCGCAAGCGCCGCAGTCCGGCGTACTGCGCGCTGCGGGGGGCGTCAAGCAGCGGCGTGTTGCCCTCCGGATAGGTGATGATCTGCGACTCATCGTCGTAGAACGGGAGCATCTCCCGGAACCGCCAGACGCCCGACCAGTCGATTGTGTGGTCGGACACTTGGCGCGTCCGGAACCGTGCCACAAGTGCTGCCCCGGTCTCGCCGGGCCGGGGGTAGACCACGTCCAAGAGGTCGCCACAGCGAGCACACCGGTAGATCACGTCACGCAGGCCGTGAAGCGCGCCACACGAGATGCACCGCAGACCCCGGGAAACGTGCCACGGTTCCCACGGTTGCGCCATCATCGACTCGCGCGAGGAACCTTCGTCGCCAACGGAGTCATCACCCATCTGATCGCCATCGTGGCGAGGCGCAACGTTCATGCCCACTGAGACAGTGTAGCGATGGATCAGTGACCGGCCCGCGCTCAGTGCCGTCCAACGTGTGTACGTACGCGTCAGGTCGGAACGCTTCTCGTCGCTACCCCGGCGATGTATGTTGCTCCACCCAGCACAGCCATCACGATGCCGACAACGCGAAGTTGGACAGCAAGCGTCATTCGTCGAGACTTCGATGCCTGTTGCGCGGCAATCAAGTTGCGCATCCGGTCAGGCCCGCTCGCACGTCGCGCAAGCTCGGGGCGCGTGGTCCGCTCGGCGACTGGACCGGCAAGCATCGGCGCCCCAACCAGCAGCACGACCCCAATCCCGAAGGTCACACCGCCTACAAGCAACAGGATCGTGTCGATGCCCACGTTCGCCAGTATATGCCGGAAATCGCCACCGAACGGGTGCTAGCATCGGGGCGTGGCAGCGCTCAATGTCCCCCGATCACCACGGGTGCGTCCACTCATGGGAGCGTGCCACGCTGTGGCATCGCTGATCTCCGGCGCGTCCGCACTGGTGCCGACGACCGCCTATGCGCACGGCGACGTCACGGGTATCGCGGACGTCTGGCAGGACTACGGGGTCGCGATTTTCCTGTCGCTCGTGGTTATTGTCGGGGCAGGGGTCCTGATCTGGGTCCTGCTGGCGCCACTTCCGATCGAGGCGACCGACGAACTCACGCCAAGGCCACCCTCGTCAGAATTGGACAAATCCCGGCGAATCGACCACGAAGACGGTCGCGCGCCCTAGCGTGACCTGACCGGGCGCGTCGGCGCGACGCGACTGGCAATGTTCACGCAATGTGGCGACGACGTCATCGACCTGCGAAGCGTCAACCCCGAGCAGAAGGCTGACGTTCCCTCGGCGGAGCCACCCACCAACCGTGTTGATGCGGGTGGCGCGGTAGCCTCGCGTCACGAGCGCCTTCACGGCGTCGCTCGCATCTTCCGCCTGAACGATCGCCCAGACCAGCTTCATCACGCCACCCGCCTACAGTTGCTCGAAGCGCTCGACATCGAGCACGAAGACCGTCGCACCGCCAACCTGGACCTGCACCGGATCGAGCGGGTACGGCTCGCAGACCTCGCCGGGGGCCGTCGGCACGAAATACTCGCTCCGCGTCTCGCAGTTGTCGCGAATGATGACCAGCGCGCGCTGCAGCTGGTCGCGAGCAACCCCTACAAGGATCGTGGCGTTGCCCTTGCGGAGAAAACCGCCGACGGTGTTGATGCGCGTTGAACGGAAGCCAGACTGGCCCAGCGCCTCAATAACCGCGCTTGCGTCCTCGTCCTGCACAATCCCAAGCACGAGTTGCATTCCGGACGAACCATCGTGGACGCTTTTTCCAGTCATGGAAGCACCTTACCGCACGGTAGCACGGGAGCCCCTCACCCGGAGGTCCGTGCTTGCGCTTGCGTCATTCTCGGCACTTCCCGGGCCTGTTGCCCGTCAAGCCAAACCCGAAGGCGAGTTCGCCGTGAGCCCTTGCATGGACGGGACCGACGAACCTGAATCGCCACCCCCACCGCTCGAAGTGGCCGTGAATATACGGGCATCGACTGACGGGGTCGGGCTCACCTTCGTCGTCACTGCGACGAATCGGACGGATGCGCCGATACCCCTGCTGTTCCGGACCGGCCAGTACTGCGACGTAGTGGTGACCGCTGCGGACGGCACCTTCATCTGGAGATGGGCGGCCGGGCGGATGTTCACCCAAGCCATCCGCGAGATCCTGCTCGACCCGGGTCAGGCACGCGAGGTCCGCCTCGACTGGCGGGAAGCGCCAACGATGCTCGTTGCCCGGGACGCCCCGTGGTCTGCTTGGGTCAGCTGGGTCTCGGTCCCGGGAGGTTCAGCGGGACCGGTCACCTTCGGCCCGGACCTCCCGGTCGAGGTTGGCACGTAGCCAACGCCCCGCGGCCATCGCAAGGCCAGCCTGCGGAGGCAAGCGCTCTTCCCCGCATGTTTCGCCCGCCGGCCCCAAGGCGGGCATCACGCAGGGCGAAAGCTGCCACGAGACAGGCATGCCCCCGTGCCGCCTCGCCTCACGAGGACAATCTCCGCGAGGATTGCCAAGGCTATCTCCGCCGGCGACCGCCCACCGAGGTCAAGCCCGATTGGCGCGTGCACGCGGTCAAGGGCGTCCCTAGCCACTCCCGCTGCGACGAGCCGGTCGTGCACGACCTTGACGCGGCGACGGCTGCCAATCATGCCCACGTATCGCACCGCTGATGTCGCCACTTGGGCGAGACAGGTCTCGTCGTGCTCATGGCCCCGGGTGACGAGAACCACGCTCGTCCAAGGCGTCATGACAATCGTCCGGATTGCGTTGACAAAGTCGCTGACGATGACCTCACGAGCTAACGGGAAGCGCTCGGCGGTGGCGAACCGCGCCCGGTCGTCGACAACGGTTACCGCGTAGCCGACGGTTGACGCCATCGCGCACAGCGGGACGGCCACGTGACCGGCCCCAAAGATCACGAGGCGCTCCTCCGGTAGGTGCGGGAGCCACGCCACCTCAAGCGTGCGCGGCGCAACATCAACGCCATGGCTTCGACGTCGCATCGGCACCGTGATGCCATCGCTGCTGAGGCAGGACTCGGCCGGATACTCTCCGGCAACGGCAGTGGCCGCGCACGCCTGTAGCGCGCCGTCGAGTGCGCCATCCCCGCTCGCCCCCTCAATCGGGTGACCGGGGCGCCACGCGACCCGGTAGCCGACGGGCAGCGGCGCGCCCACCCCGCTCGCCACGACGGTGCCCTGGACGAAAGGACCACCCTCCTCGATAAGTTGCACGATCCGCCTGAGGCCCACGCCAAGACCGCTCACGCAGGTCTTGCCCCCGCGGGAACGTCGGGGAGGAGAACCTCGAACATGACGTCCATGGTGCCTCCGCAGACGTCACCTCCCGGTTCGTCGGGGTCATCGGCTAACGTGAACGTGCGCAACCCGGAATCGCCGGAGCGCATCATCTGGCGCGCCGCCGCCCATGCGTCGGCCTCGACGCACCCACCACCGATCGTGCCCCGCATCGCCCCGTCCTGAAGGATGAGCAGCGTGGCACCCGCCTTCTGGGGCGTCGAACCACTCGTCGATACGACCGTGGCGAGGGCAACACACTCCCCGCGGTCAAGGCGCATCAACGCCTCCCGGTACAACTCCACACGAGGCTCCATCGAGACCCTGTCCTCTCGCTTCCACCGCGGTGCGCCCCTGCCACTTGGCTGACCGGCCGTCTGGCTCACCCTTGAGTTGCCCCGCAATTACTTACTCTATGATGCGGCGGGCGAGCACAGGGGCGAATGTGCCACGAAGCAAGGAGGTGGGCGATGAAGGCGGTCGTGATGGCCGGTGGGGAAGGTTCTCGTTTACGTCCGCTCACGATTGGGCGCCCCAAGCCCATGGTCCCTATCGTCAACGCTCCTGTTATGGAGCACATCCTCGGGCTCCTTCGCCGCCATGGGATCACCGAGGTCGTCGTAACCCTCCAGTACCTTGCGAACGTCATCCAGGACTACTTCGGCGACGGGTCAGAGTTTGGAGTGACGATCCACTACGCCGTCGAGGAATCGCCCCTCGGCACCGCCGGAAGCGTCAAGAACGCCGAGGAGCACCTCGACGAACCATTCATCGTCATTTCCGGCGACGCGATGACCGACTTCGACCTTCAGGCAATCATCGACTTCCACATCGAGCGCCAGGCGATGGCGACGCTCACGCTCTATCGGGTACCGAACCCGCTCGAGTACGGGGTGGTCATCCTCGACGAGCAGAACCGGGTGTCCCGGTTCCTCGAGAAGCCGAGTTGGGGGGAGGTCTTCTCTGACACGGTC
>Ga0233424_10002982_pt1 | contig 11364 bp, 11 predicted proteins | sample Watercolumn_Towu_FD_181011 | JGI IMG/M metagenome (GOLD analysis project Ga0233424, IMG submission 181011) | Freshwater microbial communities from Lake Towuti, South Sulawesi, Indonesia - Watercolumn_Towuti2014_125_MG | ecosystem: Environmental > Aquatic > Freshwater > Lake | place: Indonesia... | reverse complement strand
GTGTTCATACCAGTGAAGAACGATAGAGAGGATAAGCGCCACAAAAAGGATGTACACAAGAACGCTCTGAAATTGTTTACAGAAGAGAAGGAAGAGCGACCGCTTCTTCTCGGGGATTTCATTCCAGCCATAATGCGCACGACGACGTTCGACTTCCGCGGGGGTCAAACCCTCACGAGAGCAGTGGAGATCTTCGAGGGTCTCATCGATTGTTTTGAGTGCGTACATTTCCCCTTATTGTAGCAGAAAAAAGCGCTTTTCGCCACCCCATTCCTCTAGAGAGCAAACATCAACGCAAGCGCCATGAAAAGAAGTCCCATATCGCGGACACCGATATCATGCCAGAGTCCCGTCTGGCTTAAGACCATGACGAGATGGAGAGCAAGAAGTACCGCAACGATTTTTTGTACTTTCCTCACTGGCATGAGGAGACCAATCGCAAGAAGAATTTCCATGACTCCGGCAATCGTCAGCCACACCTCGCGTGTGAGACCGAACAATCCTTCAGCAAAGGGAGGAATCCATTGAATCCACAGGAGAGGATGGACGAGTTTCCCGATGCCAAAAAAGGCAAAGACGTACGCAAGACCGAGGATCAGGAAAATGCGCGGATAAGAAGACCGATCCATACCTTACGAGTCTACCCCAAAGAAGACCCGTCCCCAATTCTGCACTCGTTCGAAAAACGCGAGGACCATGGGCCAGATTGTTTCCTGGAATGTGAGGCGAATCCAGAGGACACAATCCCGCATAAGCGTGAAAAGGGTAGAGAGTGCTTCCAGAATTTTTCCCCAGACCTGAGAACTCGTCTTTGATTCCTCGGGAACGAAAGGTGGAGATACAGGGACGGGAGCGACCTCCGGCTCAGAGGAAGACGAGGAAAAGCCCTCGACTTCCAAACACGACCCACAATCCCGACGGCACGTCTGACAGTCCTCCGTTGGATCGCACACGCCATCCCCGCACGTCGGCTGACATTCGCCGCAATCCCGGGGACATGTTCCACAATTCTCGCCCAAAGCAGCGCGACAACCTCCGCCCACGCAGAATTGCTCAGCGCATATGCCACAATCCTGTGCACAGGTATCACATGTCTCTCCATTCCCACAGGAATCGTCGCCGCAGTAGGCACAAAAGCCACAATCTTCGATGCAGGTCACACAGGATTCCGATCCTCCGCAGACGCCGTTTCCGCAGCGCTCAATACATGCACTGCAATCCGATGGACAGGATGCGCAATCTTCCCCTGCTCCGCAGGCTCCATCTCCACACCCGGCGTTACACACGCCGCAATCCACGGTGCAATTCGTACACGTTTCTGTTCCACGGCACTGCTTGTCTCCGCAGACCGTCGGACAATGCGCACATTGTTCTCCCGTACAGGTAAAACACTCCGGAGGGACCGCGCCACACGCCGTGCAGTCTGCAGGACACGTTGTACAACTCTCCAATGCCGTATTGCATGCTCCATCACCGCATGTGCCAGCGCATGGCCCGCAATCGGCAATGCAGTTACTGCAGGTCTCCGAAAGATCGCAGACCCGATTTCCGCATTTGGGAGGACACAGACCACAATCAGCTTCACAGCTGGAACAGGTTTCCGCTCCGCTGCACGCACCATCTCCACAGATCGGTGGACACCCCCCACAATCGAAATTGCATGTTGTGCATGTTTCATCGCCAATGCAGAGATTGTCGCCGCAAATTGTGTCGGGGCACCGCCCGCAATCTCTCCTGCAATTTTCACAGTTCTCTGTCCCCGCGCACATTCCATCACCACAACGCGGGCGGCATGCACCACAGTCTTCCTGGCAGGTGATACAGGTCTCCTGACCTTCACATTCCTTGTCTCCACAGACTTCACGTGCAACCCGTACGGCTCCTATCAGGGGTGGGGTCTGTGTCCCCGCAACAAAGGCAAGGAGAATGAAGAGTGCTGAAGCACTCCCCGCAAGAACATACTGCCGGAGCGGGAAAGGCGTGCGCAAAGCGAGTTACGTGCAAGTATACCCCGTCACCCCTCCACCACATATTGCATGAAGATGGCAACAATCGTACGCTGCGTGCCAGCATGTTTTCTCGGCGTCCCTTTTCGCTCATATCCCTCTCTGTTTTTCTCTGCACTCTCTTCGTTCCTGGAGTGGGAAAAGCGCAGCCAACTGCGGTCCTCAAAATCATGCCCTCTCCGGGGGCAGCAACAGTCGGGACAGATTTCACGGTGAACGTGAAGCTCGACAGCGGAGGAAAGGCCATTGGAGGAATTCTCGTGAGTATCTCGTACTCCAGTAATATTCAGTACGTCGGATCCGTTTCTTCGAATGCCGTCTTCGATCAGGAAATTATCGCACCAAACCCTTCCGGAAATGTCTTGCAATTTGCACGCGTGCGTTTCGATACGGGATTCAATGGCAATGACGGACAACTCCTGCAGATCACCTTCCGCCCCTTAAGTAATGGAGCAGCATCCATCGTCATTAACCAAAGCGTGTCTGAGGTTATTGCCTATAGTAACTCGGCAAATGAACTCGCGAGCGTCCAGAATTCAACCTATACCGTTTCTGGCGGACCTCCGGCTCCACCTCCACTTCCCCCACCGCCACCGCCACCGCCACCCCCACCTCCGCCAACCCCTCCCACTCCGCCGGCGGCTCCTCCAACGAGTCCTGCGGGTGGTCCGACGGCAGCGACGAATCCAACTCCTCCCACGGTGCCGACTGCTCCTGTTCCTCCCACTGCCCCCCTTCCCGACCCTGTACCGGTTGCACGATGTTCTCTTCCTCTCTTCGCACAGGGAAGTCCTCTCGCACACAAAGGGGGAAAGCTCCATATGAAACTTCTCACGGGCCAGGAAGTGACTTTCCGCGATGTCAAGACAAATGCGTGGTACGCGCGGGGTATTGCGTCGCTCATCCAGGGGGGAATTGCATCGGGATACAAGGACGCACAGGGAAAATACACTGGCCTCTTTGGTCCGGCAGACCCCGTGCTCAATGGCCAGACGGCAAAACTGATTTCCCAACTTTCCGGTGGCAACGTGCAGGGAGTCTCAGGCCGTCCGGCAAATACGACATCCCACGGAGACTGGTCTGAGGTGTACGTGAAATGGGCAGAGGATCGGCAAATTGCTTTCTTCCTCGCTTCCCCCGATGTCCGGAAACCGACCCCGCGTGGGGCAATCATCGAAGCGACTCTCCAGGCTCTTGGTCTTCCTTTCACTACCCCGACGACCAATCCGTTCAAGGATCTCCCTTCATCTCATCCTCATGGACTCGCAATCCTCACCGCGCATTCGCTCGGGGTGATCAAGGGCGATACCGATGCGCAGGGAAATTCCAGAGAAACGGTGCGTCCCAATGATTCGCTGAACCGCGCAGAACTTGCAACCATCTTCATGCGCCTTGCGGAGAGAGGCTGCAAGTGATACTCTTCATCGAGATGAGGCACCTTTTTGCGCTCTTGTCGGTCCTCTTGCTTGCGGCCTGCTCGGTACCTACAACGACGCCACCAAAAGACGAGCCCTCTTCTTCGTCAGTCATGATGGAAGAAGAGGATGACAGTGACGAGATGGCTGAAGACGAGACAGAAGAAGTGGAAGATGACGATGAGGATGACGATGAGAAGATGGCAGCGCAGGTGATCACGGTGAATGTTGACAATTGGTCATTCTCCCCTGCGGCGATTACGGCAAAGAAGGGGGACAACGTTTCCCTGAGGCTCATGGGAGTCTCAGGTGCCCATGGTCTTGCGATCCCCGGGTTTGGGATCAGTGTTCCTCTCTCTGCCGGAGAAACGAAAACCGTGACCCTTCCAACGGACACAGAGGGAACATTTGAATTCTTCTGCAACGTTCCGTGTGGCTCAGGTCACCGTGACATGCGTGGAACAATTACGATTGAATAACTTCATGAGAGGAGAACCTATGATGCAATCCACAGCACGCGCAATTGTCTTCGTGCTCTTCTTCGGGTTCTTGCATGTAGGAACAATTTTCGCAGCAAATTTTTCGCCGAAGATCATGACACGTGAAGAATGGGGTGCTGATGAAACGCTCGGACTTCTCAGGGATTTTCCACAAGAACCCACCTCTCCACCACCGCAGAATGGAGAAAGGCCCTCCTCGTCGGAACCTTCCGAGCGTGAAAAGAAATGTCAGGAGGCACTCCGGAAGTACCCATTGGAATTTCGCATGGGGGATATCGTTTCCTCTAATGCTTCAGGGGAAAAATATCTCTGGCCAAGGCGCTATAGCCCCAACGTGCGCCTCCTCGTCCTCCACCATACAGGAGAAAGTGCAGAGCAGGAGAGTAAAGACCTCACAGGAACCGAACGCGTACGTGCAATTTATCAGTGGCATACCGTCCATAATGGATGGGGAGATCTTGGCTATCACTACCTCGTCGATAAAGAGGGGGTGATCTACGAAGGCCGTGCAGGAGGCGAAAGCGTGATCGGTGCACATGCCTACTGTGCAAATACCGGAACAATTGGCATTGCACTCATCGGGAACTTCTTACGATCACTTCCGACCGAGGCACAGCTGAAAAGCACTCGGTGGCTTCTTGCGAACTTAAGCGCGCGCTATGATCTCGATCCCAAAAGTTTCACTCTGTTCCATGGAGCATCTATCCCAACGATCGCGCTGCATGAAGATCTGGGAGACACAGAGTGTCCCGGGCGTATCGAAGAACTCGCGCCTGCAATCCGCAGGCTCGTCGCTGCACGCGACTTCACAAGTGACATGCTCCCCAAAGGAAAACAGACAAAAGAAGAGGGGGAGAATACTCTGCGTACGCTGGGCTCAACACGACTCAAACTCCCACGCCGAGGTGCTGCGAGAATTTCGCTCACCTATAAAGCAGAGAAACATTCCGTGAAAATCGGTGAACACATTGCATCGGTTGATCGCTCGGATCCGCGCATTGGTCTCTGGCAATCTCGGGGGGAGAATCGCATTCGTCTGCGAAATTCCATCGTCACCGAGCAAGTGATTCCCCGGGGATCCTCTGTCACTCTCCAACTCATGATCCTTGCGCCATCGGAGGAAGGCCTCTACACATTCACGATTGGAGATATCACGTATACGCTCGAGGTTGCAGGGAGAGAGAGGAGAGAGCGCTAGAAGGAAAGATATATTTGCAAGAAATATAAAAATGTGTTATAATAAAAGAAACACATACTACCAATGGGAAAGCGCTTCCTGCAGTGGATTTTGCTCATTTTCGCCTTCGCAATTGGAGGGGGGATAGCTGTCACGATCTCTCTCGAACGAGAGCCAGCCCCCGTACTCACGGCAGGCACTCTCGAGCAACCGGTAGAGCGGGCGTGGGCTGCAGCGGAAGCATCGCCTCTCCGCGCACGCCCACTTTCCGAGCGCCTCTGGAAAGTCTTCGCAGAGGAACAGCAGATGCTCCTTCGCCGAAGTATCACGCTCATGCTTCCAGCACTGCCTGGACTCCCCCAGAAGAAATGGCACCTTGCACTTGTGGAGCATCCCGAGTGGATTCTCATGAAGCAGGAAGGAGAAATTGCTCACGCGACGCTCGATGAAGAGGCAATAGCAACTTATCTTGAAAAGACGATTGTTCCCGCAATTCCCGCCCCAAAATATTTACGCATCGTACGCATCCCTCCCCCCGACACTCTCTATGCAACAGTAGAAGGAGAGATCGCCGAGGGTTGGGTTCTCCAGACGACAGAAGCAATTCCTCTCCTCATTGCCGCTCTTCGGAACGGAGCACCCTCCTTCGTTCTCCCTCTGGAGCGCTCACCGGGACAGATCATCAATGCTACGACATGGAATTTGGGAAAGCTGGAGCTCTTAAGCAGAGGGCGATCGAATTTCGCAGGATCTGTCCCCAATCGCATATTTAACGTGAAGAAAGCCCTGAACGATCACGTGAATAACATCTTCCTCCTCCCGGGGCAAACATTCTCCTTCAATGCCATGGTGGGGAAGGTGGACTCCGCCAACGGCTGGAAATCGGCGCTCGGGATTTTCAACGGCAAGGATCTCGATTTCACGCCCGGCGGAGGCATCTGCCAGAGCTCAACGACACTCTACCGGAGCGTCCTCCAGGCGGGACTCCCCATCCTCGCGCAGCGCAACCACAGTCTCTATGTGACATACTACGGAGCGCATGGCGAAGGGTTGGATGCGACGATCTATCCTGGCTCACAGGATTTCTCTTTCCTCAATGACACCCAGTATCCGATCCTCATCCAGGCGCGGGACGAAGGAACGGAAGCCATCGTCGAGATCTACGGGACTTCCGATGGGAGGCACGTGACCCTCGAAGGTCCGTTTCGATGGCACGAAGCTCCGAGCGACATCACGGAACTTCACGGGAGAGATCTCTACAAAAATGAAATTGCCTGGAGGCAAATCATCTCCCACAGTGATGGGAGACAGGAAAAACACGCTCTCGTTTCCCGGTACCAAAATTACATTCCGGCAGTGATGCCGGAGGGGGCAGACATTCTTTAAATCATGAGAGGAGAACCTATAGGTTCTCCTCTCATGAGCTCTCCTCTCCAAGAAGATGCGCTCAGGGGCGGGGCCCACAAGACCCACCCCTTCGCGCAATTTTTTTGTAGAGACGGCCTTTCGGCCGTCTCGAGAACAAGCACAGTGAGCATTTCTCCATTTATACTATTTGACTGAATAGTATAGTAGTAGTTTTTTCACGCTCAGCATGACATATGACTATCCCCTTACAATCTTGCGCACTTTTTCCAGTCTCTCCCTTACCTCCGTCTCAAATCCCCTCTCCGTTGGCTCATAGAAGTTTTGCGGTTGCATCCCGATAGGGAAATACTTGCTCTGAACAATGCCACGCGGATCATCGTGCGGATATTGGTAGCCTTTTCCATACCCGTGCTCTTTCATCCCTTTCACAGGCGCATTGCGAATGTGATACGGCACTTCGAGTGACGGGGCTTCACGTATCACTTTCTTGACGGCTCCCATCGCGCGTGTCACCGCGTTACTCTTTGGAGCCTGTGCAAGGTAGATACATGCATGCGCTAAGAAGTATTCACTCTCCGGGAGACCGACGAATTCAAACGCCTGCCAGGCTGCAATGACAACCTGGAGAGCGCGTGGATCAGCGTTCCCAATATCTTCACTCGCAAAAATCGCCATGCGGCGAAAGAGGAACCTGGGCTCCTCTCCGCTCTCTAACATTTTAAACATCCAGAGGAGTGCAGCATCAGGATCACTCCCTCGCATCGTTTTAATGAAGGCAGAGATTGTATCATAGTGATCTTCTCCCTTCTTGTCGTACCGCCTCGATCGCTCGCGGAAGAGTTTCTCTGCTGCCTCAAAGGAAATCGTTTTCCCTGCGGTCATCACGGAGAGTTCGAGTGCATTGAGAGCTTTCCTGGCATCTCCATCAGCAATCGTCGCAAGATGTTCAATCGCTTTTTTCTCTATCTTCACTTTTCCCCCATATCCCCTGTCATCAGAAAGTGCACGGTCGAGAATAATGACGAGATGCTCCACCTCAAGAACCTTAAGAAGTTCTACCCGTGAGCGAGAGACGAGAGCTTGATTCACTTCGAAATACGGATTATGCGTTGTTGCGCCAATGAGAATCACCGCTCCACTTTCGACATACGGCAGGAGAGCATCCTGCTGAGCGGTATTAAACCGATGGATTTCATCGATGAAGAGGACTGTTTTCTGTTTGAGATTCTTGAGTGTGCGCTCAGCTTCTTCACAGACTGCTTTCAAATCCTTCACACCACTCATCACGGCATTCAGTTGGACGAAGTGTGCAGAAGACGTCGTCGCAATAATTTTCGCCAGTGTCGTTTTCCCTGTCCCCGGAGGTCCCGCAAGGATCACGGAACGAAGAGTATCGTTCTCTATCGCAACCCGCAGAGGTTTGCCTTCTCCAACGATATGTTCCTGTCCAACAAAATCTGCCATCGTCTGCGGACGGACGCGGTAGGCGAGGGGCTCGGAAGGGACAACAGACCTGGCAGAAGAATGAACCATGAGAGATGAATGATATACCAAAATCCTGGCTGTTGTCCCCTAAGCACCAAATTCCAAACCCCAAATTCCAAGCATGAATTGGCCGCAGCTTGACAGAAGCGTCTTTAGCGCTATGCTAGGCCCAGTTTCATGCATCACGTTCTTCCTATTTGCTGGGTCTCCAAGAATCTCCGCTTTACGGAGGGGGATCTGCGATAGGGAAATTCGCTCATCGCACTCCCATCCCCCCTCCACAAGAAGAAGGGAATCTTTCTGGTACGATCTTTCACAACACCACATCTGATACGTATTCTGCTCTATCTTTCCCTCGTGCGTTGTCGCGAGCGGGCTTCGGCACCTGCCGAGGTACTTGTGGGTAGAGCAATCATCCTTTCTTTTGTTGGGAGGAACCAACATGTCTTCGTCGAGGTCATCCCGCCACAGACGTGCACTACAGCGCTTGCAATTTGGCAGCGCAAACGGACAGCTGAGCGCAGCTGAACAGCTGCTTCTCGGCCCCACCGAGCTCCGCCGGATCTACGGATCCAACGCAAACATCACGAAGATCCGAAGTCGCCTCGTGGCCAAGCTCCGCAAGCCGGCCTAGTCACCCACCCTCCTCCCCACATCATCGCCCGGCTCTCTACATCTTCATCCCGCCTTACTTGTAGAGAGCCGGGCAGCTCTTCTTTTTAAGGAACACGGGAAAGAGCAGAGTGCGTATCGAATCTCAGGAATTGATCTGCTTTCCATTGGACCGAGCATTTTGCGAGGTCAAGGAGCGAAAGCAGAGATGTCAGCGAGTGGCCTCATGGCCAAGGAGTACTGCATGTGCAGACACCGACGAAACTATAACCACGGCAAGCGCGGCGCGAAGACAAACGGGCGCGAGAGGACAGATCGTCCTCACAAGCGCCCGAAGCGCCGGGGCCGAGGTCGTAGTTAGCTGACAATGCCCCCAGCTCACCTAACCGGTGGCTGGGGGCAAATTTCTTCTTTGAAGAAAGTGGGTCAATTCTTGTGTTATGCTCCTCGCATGAAAAACTCTTCCATTCTCCTCTCAAGTACCCTCCTCCTGAGCGCCTGCAGCAGTGTGCTTGGGTTCTTTGGTATCCATGAATATGTGCAGAATCCCGACCCCAATCACACGCACGCAGACTTTGCCGTGTATGTCGAGGGGGAGAAGCTGGATTTCTCGGATCTCAAGTACATGTCAGGTCTCTCGACGGACGAAACGACGCATGACGAGGAGGATGAGTATCACCACCCCTATCTCCACCTCCATGACGAAGTGGGACATGTCCTGCACACGCACAAGCAGGGCCTCACGCTCGGCACGTTCTTCTCGTCACTCGGATTCACGATGACGGAACAATGTTTCACGTTGGATACAGAAGTCATGGTCTGTCCAGATGGTGGGAAGAAGTGGCAGATGTTTGTCAACGCGGAGGAACGGCCATTCGATCCCGGATACGTCTTCCAGGACATGGATAAAATCCTTTTGACCTACGGAGCGGATGCGGAGGAAGTGCAAAAAGAACTCGAGGCAATGACTGATGATGCGTGTAAGTATTCAAAGACCTGTCCCTGGAAAGGCGAACCACCGACGGAGAATTGCCTTGCGGATCCGGAGGTGCCGTGTGTCGCTCCCCTGGAGTAGACATATCGCGTATGAAAGCTGAAAAACGCTTCCCCGAACTCGATGCTCTCCGCGGCATTGCGGTCTTCATGATGGTTCTCTATCACCTGCTCTTTGATCTCGCATACTTCTACGGGTGGGATATTCCTGTGTATGAGGGGTTCTGGAAAATCTTCGCACGCGTGGCAGCGATGCTCTTTTTGCTTCTTGTTGGAATCTGCTTTGTTATTTCGTGGGAACGTGGTGGAAAATATCCGAAGTACCTGAGGCGCAGCCTCATCATCTTCTCCGGAGGGATGATCATTTCTCTTATCACATACTTCATCGCAAAAGAGTCGTACGTTCGCTTCGGTATCCTCCACCTCATTGGCATCTCTGCTCTCCTCCAGCCTCTCTTCGCCCCATTCAAAAAATGGAATGCCCTCTTGGGTGCCGCTCTTCTTTTGACCTTCTACACCTTCACACCTTCTCTGCCTCCTACACCTTCCCTCGACTACTTCCCCCTCCTCCCGTGGTTTCCCATCATCCTCATAGGCATGGGGGGAGGATTTCTGCTCTATGCTCCCCGAAAGCATTTGCTTGAGCGGTTCGATGCTTTCCGTATCCCAAAGATTCTCCTCTGGAGCGGACGGTATTCGCTATGGATATACTTTGTGCACCAGCCAGTGCTTTTGATGCTCCTCAGTCTAGCGTTGGGAAGACCATTTCCTGCTTGAGAAAGGTGTTAGGTTTTAGGTTTCAGGCTCTAACACCTAACACCTAACACCTGTAATCTGATCCCATGCTCGTCTTTGCTCTCTCGGCCCTCACGTATGTCGTCGGCATCGTGCTCATCGTGCTTGTCGTGATGCAGCGAAAAGAACCTACATCTACCCTGGCATGGATCCTCACGATCGTTTTTCTTCCCATTCTCGGAGCACTCCTCTACGTCTGGTTCGGCTTTGGTCGTATTGAGCGGCGCGTACGGAGGCGCCAACGCAGTAACGAACGACTTGCACCGTCCCTGCATCGCCTTGAGCGGACGCTCATGGATTTCAAAATCGTCCCGGAAAACTCACTCCAAAAAGATGTTCAGGCAGACCTCCTGAAAGTCACAGAAAATATCGGCGCATTCCCTGTGACACGTGGAAATGCCATTGCACTTCTCACCAATCCCAAGGCAGCCTTCCAGCAATTGGAGGAAGCCATAGAAAATGCACAGGATTCTATTCACATGCAGTACTACATCTTCCGTCGCGATGCGACGGGGAAGCGCATTCGTGACCTCCTCATCAAAGCGGCAAAGCGCGGGGTGGAGGTGAGGCTGCTTGTCGATGGGGTCGGCTCCTGGAGCCTTGGGGATCTCTTCACTATTCCCTTCAAAGAGGCAAGAGCAAAATTTGCCCGCTACCTGCCCGTCACCTTCCTGGGGAGACCTTGGCACTGGAATTTACGCAACCACCGAAAAATCACGATCGTCGACGGCACGACCGGATATATCGGCAGTCTGAATATCGGGAATGAGTATCGGGAGCGCACGGGGAAAACAACCGACTTCTATGACTATCAGGTGAAATGCGAGGGGCCGGTCGTACAACAACTGCAGGAAACTTTCGCTGGAGATTGGTTTTTTGCAACAGGCGAAAACCTCTTAAAGGAACGATACTTCCCCGTCCCCGTGCGACAGGGCACTGTCCCTGCGCAAATTGTCGCAGGGGGCCCGGACCAGGCGCAGTTCACTCTCCATGCCATGATCTGTGCTGCCATC
>Ga0233424_10002981_pt1 | contig 11365 bp, 8 predicted proteins | sample Watercolumn_Towu_FD_181011 | JGI IMG/M metagenome (GOLD analysis project Ga0233424, IMG submission 181011) | Freshwater microbial communities from Lake Towuti, South Sulawesi, Indonesia - Watercolumn_Towuti2014_125_MG | ecosystem: Environmental > Aquatic > Freshwater > Lake | place: Indonesia... | reverse complement strand
ATGATGCTGCAGCCCCACATCGGCTACAGCAGCTGGCACGCGCTGCACGGCCGGCATGAGGTTGCGCTCGGGCTGTTGCCAGCTGCTGTAGCCGATGTGGGGCTGCAGCATCATGCCGGCCCACTTGCCGCCGGCGAGGGCGTGGTACTGGTCGGTGATGGCCTGGTCGCGCGCGAAGGCGGCCTCGGCACGGTCGGCGAAGACATTGGCGCGGGGGTCGCCCGCCTGGGCGAGCTGACGGTTCCAGGCCACCGCGTAGTAGAGGCGGTAGAGGTTGGCCAGGGCCAGCACCGGGTGCTCCACGAGCTGGAAGAAGGCGTCACGCTGCGCCGGCGGCAGCGCGGCCTTCACCCGCGCGACACGGGCCTCCAGCACATCCCACTCGGCCACGCGGCGGCCGAAGTCGCCGCCATCCAGCACATCGGCCGTGGCCGCGCCCAGCGGGAAGCTGCGCGCGTCCACCAACTCCGGCTTGCGGCGCGCGGCGTACTGGCTGTAGCGGGTCAGCAGCTCGCCGATCTCCTCGGCCTGGGCCGCGCCGAAGGTGCGCGCCGCCCAGTCACGCGGGTAGGCGGCGAGCGCGGCCGACGTCATTGCGCGCGGCGACCAAGCCATGTCGAGGAAGAAGCTGATCGGGAACTCCATCGGCTTGATGTCGCCGACATTGACGATCCAGAGCGCGTCGGCCCCGCGCTCGCGGGCGAGGTCCATCTGCTGCCAGGTTTTCTCGATCTGGTTTGTGTTGAGCCACTTGTAGTTGCGGGGCCCGCCCACGTAGTCGAAGTGGTAGTACACGCCGTAGCCGCCCGGCCGCTTCGTATCAGGCGCCGGCAGGCGGCGGATCTGGCCCCAGTTGTCGTCGGCGAAGAGCAGCAGCACGTCGTCGGGCACCTGCATGCCCTGGTCGTGGTAGTCCTGCACCTCCTTGTAGAGCGCCCACATCTGCGGCGTGCGCTCGGCGGGCTGGCGGGTCACGTCGGCAATGATCTGGCGCTGGTCGGCCACGATGCGCTCGAGCAGCGCGGTGGCGGTGCCGTCGCTCATGGGCTCGTCACCATCGCCGCGCATACCGACCGTGACCAGGGTGTCGAAAGCCGAGCCATCGGGCCGGCCCATCAGGCGCTGGATGCCGCCGCGCCAGAACTCGCGCAGGCGCGGCGCGTTCTTGGTGTAGTCCCAGGCGCCGCCCTTGGCGCGCGCCCATTCGTCATGCGCGCGGGCCATGGGCTCGTGGTGGGAGGTGCCCATCACCACGCCCATCTCGTCGGCCAGCACGAGGTTCTTGGGGTCATCCGCCGCGAAGGCGCGCGGCGCCCACATGGCCGGCCAGAGGTAGTTGCCCTTGAGCCGCAGGATGAGTTCGAACACGCGCGCGTAGAAGGCCGCGTTGGCCCCGCCGAACTTCGCCTGCGCCCAGGTGCTCAGCGCCGGCGCCTCGTCGTTGATGAAGATGCCGCGGTACTTGACGCCGGGCTGGTCTTCGCGCGCCCCGGGGGCGAGGAAGACGTCTGCCTGCCGGCGCACGGGCACGTCGGCCCACCAGTGCCAGGGGCTCACGCCGATGCGCTCGGACAGGTCGTAAGTGCCGAACACCGCGCCGCGCCGGTCGCCGCCGGCGATCACCAGCGCGCGCGGCACGCCGGGCCAGGGGGCCTCGACCACCACCTGCCGAAAGGCCTCCCAGCGGCCGCTGAGCGCCTGCAGTTCGCCACGCGCCAGCTTGCCGCGCTGGGCCAGGTCATCCAGCAAGGCGCTGCGGCCCCACTGCGCGATGAGGACGATGCTGCCCGCGCCACCGGGCTCGCGCACCAGGCCCGAGGCCTGGCCCGACACCCGCTGCAGGTCCGCCACAAGGCTGCGCCCGGCATGCTGCAGGGCGGGGTCGGCCCCCGCCTCGACGAGGACCGGCACCGGCCGCCCGGCCTGGATCAAGGCCAGGCCCCGCCCCGGGTCTCGCGCACACACCGACACCGGCGCCTCGCAGGCCCACACGGCGCCCTGCAACACCACACCGGCCAGCACGCCGGCCCATCGACTCGTCCAAGCCATCTGTTCTGTCTCCACGCGCCGGCGCCTGCGTGGGACGCGCTGTCGTTGCTGATGTTTGCGCGATCAAGCGCACCTGGCATTGGCCAAAATCCTGTGATTGACCCGTGCACGGCGCAGTTATGGTAGCGTAACCTTTTGCGGCATGCCAGCGGTTTGGCGCTGCCGCAGCGCCGCCCCTGCCCCTTGGATTGCCCCGCCCCGATGAGCCTCGACCCGCACACCGTCTTCACCCTTGGCACGCCCGAGGGCCTGCAGATCGATGTCAGCCCCTTCGGCGCGCGCTGGTTGTCCTGCCGCCTGCCGATGCCGGGCGGCAGCCGCCGCGAGCTCATCCTCGGCCATGCCACGCCGGCTGACCACGCGGTGGAACCCGGCTTCTTCGGCGCCGTCGTGGGCCGCTATGCCAACCGCATCGGCGGCGCGGCCTTCATGCTCGACGGGCACGAGCACCGGCTCGCGGCCAACGAAGGCGCGAACCAGCTGCACGGCGGTCCGGACGGCTTTGACCGCCGCACCTGGGCCGTGATGGACCACGGCCCGCTGCACCTGCGCCTTGCCCTGCAGTCGCCGGACGGCGACCAGGGCTACCCGGGCGCGCTCGACGCCGAGCTCAGCTACCGCATCGACCCGGCGCAGGCCAGCGTCACGCTGCACTTCCAGGCGAGCTGCACGGCGCCCTGCCCCGTCAGCCTCACGAGCCACCCCTACTTCAACCTCGATGGCGGCGTGGCGCCGGTGCTTGACCACCAGCTGCAGGTGGCCGCCGCGCACATGCTGCCCGTGCGGCCGGACATGATCCCGACCGGCGAGCTGGCTCCCGTGGCCGGCACGCCCTTTGACCTGCGCGAGGCCCGCCGCATCGGCGACGGGCTCGGCCAGGGGGAGCAGCAGCGCCTGGGCAGCGGCTACGACCACTGCTTCGTGCTCGACGCCGCCGCTGCGCACGGCGAGGCCCCGGCCGCGCTGCTGACTGCGAGCGACGGCCGGCTGGCGATGCAGCTCTTCACCGACTACCCGGGCCTGCAGGTGTGCAGCGGCAACTTCGTGCACCAGGCGCGCGGCCGGGACGGCCAGCCCTTCACACGCCATGCGGGCATCGCGCTGGAGCCGCAGTTCTTCCCAGACGCGCCCAACCATCCGCAGTGGCAGCACCAGGGCTGCATCGTGCGGCCGGGCCGGCCGCTGTCACGCTGGATGCGCCTGGTGTTCCGGCACGGCTTGTCGCGCCGGGCAGCGGCGCGAGAGCAGACCCAGCGGGAAGGCGTCCGCCATAGCCTGATAGCCGGCCAGTGAGGGGTGCAGGCCGTCGTTGTCCAGCTCCGCGCGCAGGTGCGAGGGCCGCGCGGGGTCGCGCATCAAAGCGTCGAAATCCACCAGCGCATCGAAGCGCCCGGGCTCGCGCAGCCAGGCGTTGAGTGCCTGCCGGTCGGCCTCGTTCTCGGGCTCGGGCGCGTAGTAGCCGCTGCCGCCATAGGGCATGACGGTGGCGCCGATCAGGCACACGCCGCGGGCTCGCGCGCGGGCGGCGAGGTCGGTGAAGCCGGCCTTCAGCTCGGTCAGCAAGGCGGCGCGCGAGGCCGCTGTCGCGGCCTGCTGGCGGTGGCTGGCGCCCAGATCGTTCACGCCGATGAGCACGACCGCGTGCGTGACGCCGGAGCGCGCGAGCACGTCGCGCTCGAAGCGCGACACGAGCGAGGGCCCCAGGCCGTCGCGCAGCAGGCGCCCGCCGCCGATGCCGGTGTTCACCAGGGCCACGTCTTGCCCGGCTGCGATCAGCCGGCGCGTCAGCGCATCGGTCCAGCGCTGGTAGCTGCCGGCGGGCACGCCATAGCCGTCGGTGATGGAGTCGCCCGTGGCCACCAGCACGGCGCGCGAGGCCGGCGCCAGCGCGTCGATGGCAGCGAGGTGCCACCAGCCGTCCTGCGCGGCCGCCGCGGGCCAGTCGGCCACATCGGCCTGCGCGCCCGGGAGCGCCCAGCTGCGGATGCGTGAGCCCGGGTGCACGGTGGCGCGCGGCGGGCCGCTGAGCACATGCGCCTGCACGGCGAGGTCCGCCCCGGCCGGCAGCGGCAACTCGACCGGGTCGCTCCACACCTCGCCCCCGGCCGCCACCGCCACAGCGCGCTGGCCGCCGAAGTGCAAGAGCCGCAAGCTCTCTGCCTGCAAGGCCAGCGCCGGGCCCAGGGCCGCCACACGCGCCACGCTCACCGCCCCCAGCACCAGCGGCGCGTCGCCGAAGCGGTTGCTGAGCTGCACGCGCCATGTCGTGCCGGCGGCGCTCACGCGCACGATCTGGCGAAGGCTGAGGTCGCGCATCGGCGCTGACCAGCCCGCCGGCAGGGGCGGCGCGGCCGCATCGCGCGGCGCCTGGGCCAGTTGCGCGCTGCCCCAGGCGGCACGCCAGTCCTGCGGGGGCGCGGGGGTGGGGCTGGCGCAGGCGGCGAGCCAGGCGGCCAGCACCGCCGCCAGCCCCCGCGAGGCCAGGCGCCTGGCGGCCGGCTGAGAAGGAGGCGTCATGCAAAAAATGATAGCGCAACCAATTCTGCACCCGTGCCCTGCAGGGCCAGGCCGCACAGCCGCCCGCCCCGCAGTGCAGTGGTTATCCTGCGGCCCCATGTATGCGCCCTTCTTCGGCCTCAGGCAAGCGCCGTTCTCCATCGCGCCGGACCCGCACTACCTCTTCATGAGCGAGCGGCACCGCGAGGCGCTCGCGCACCTGCTCTACGGCCTGGACGGCGGCGGCGGCTTCGTGCTGCTGACCGGCGAGATCGGCGCCGGCAAGACGACCGTCTGCCGCTGCTTCCTGGAGCAGATCCCGGCCAGCTGCAACGTGGCCTATGTCTTCAACCCCAAGCTCACGGTCATCGAGCTGCTGCAGTCCATCTGCGACGAGTTCCACGTGCCCGTGCCGCCCGGCGAGCAGACGGTCAAGCGCTACGTCGACCCGCTCAACGCCTTCCTGCTGGCCCAGCACGCGGCCGGGCGCAACAACGTCCTCATCATCGACGAGGCCCAGAACCTCTCGGCCGAGGTGCTGGAGCAATTGCGCCTGCTGACCAACCTGGAGACGAGCGAGCGCAAGCTGCTGCAGGTGGTGCTCATCGGCCAGCCGGAGCTGCGCGACATGCTCGCCCGGCCGGAGCTGGAACAGCTCGCCCAGCGCGTGATCGCGCGCTGCCACCTCGGCGCGCTGTCTGAGGCGGAGACGGATCAGTACATCCGCCACCGGCTGCAGGTGGGCGGCCTGACGGGGCCGCTGCCCTTCGAGGCCAAGTCACTGCGCCTCGTCCACCAACTCACGCGCGGCGTGCCACGCCGCATCAACCTGCTGTGCGATCGCGCGCTGCTCGGCGCCTATGCCAGCGGGCAGGCGCGGGTCACGCCGGCCATTGTGCGGCGCGCAGCCGCCGAGGTCTTCGGCACGGCGTCGGGCGCAGCGCCGGGCGGCAGCCTCGCCAGCCGGGGCTTGGTCGCGGCGGGGGCGCTCTGTGCCGTCGCCGCGCTGGGCCTGTGGGCCTGGCAGCGCGGGCCGGCGCCGGATGTTGACGCGGGCCTGCGAGGCCGCATCGACACCGCCGCCCTTGCCGCCTCGGCGCCCGCCAGCGCGCCCTCGTCAGCGCGGCCTGCTGCACCGGCCGCATCGGCTGCGTCGGCCGCCCGTGCGGCGCCGGCGGCGGCATCGGCACCGCTCCCGGAACTGCTGGCCCTCGCCGACTGGCGCGCCGACGATGACGCGGCCTGGCAAGCCCTCGCCAGCCGCTGGGGCCTGCCCCTGCCCGCCCAGGCCGATGCCTGCGCCACCGCCGCGCGCCACGGCCTGCTCTGCTACCGCAGCAACAGCGGCAGCCTGTCGCTGCTGCGCCTGATGGACCGGCCCGTGCTGCTGACGCTGCAGCGCCCGGGCCAGCCGGCTGCGCTCGCCGCTCTGGTGGGGCTGGATGCGGCGCACGCTACGCTGCTGGTCGACGGCCGCCCGCGCCGCGTGCCCATCCCCGAGCTGGCGCTGGCCTGGCGCGGCGACTTCAGCACCTTCTGGCGCGTGCCGCCGGGCTATGCCAACCGGGCCGAGAACATCCTGCCGCTGCGCCAGTGGCTCGCAGCGCGCTTGGCTGAAGTGCCCGGCATGCCGGCCGCGGCCAGCGCGCCAGCGGGCGCCGCGCCGGGCTGGCCCGAACTGAGCCGTCAGGTGCAAGCCTTCCAGGCCAGCCAGGGCCTGCAGCCTGACGGCCGCGTCGGGCCCGTCACGCTGATGCAGGTCAACCGGGCCACGGGCGTGGCCGAGCCGCGCCTGGACGCGGCGCGCGAGAAGTGAAGCACTGCCATGTCCTACATCCTTGATGCCCTGCGCCGCGCCGAAGCCGACCGTGAACGCGAGCGCGGCCAGGTGCCCGGCCTGCACACCCCCGCCTCACCCGGCGCCACGCCCCACGGCGCGCCGGCACCCGCCCACAGCCTGCGCTGGGCGGCAGGCGGCCTGCTGCTGTTGGCAGGCGTGGCCGCCGGCGTGTGGTGGGCCCATTCGACGGACCCAACGCCGCCACCCGGCCCCGCCGAGCCGACCGCCACGATGCCTGCCCCCAACCCGCCTCCCAATCCGCATCCCACCACGCCGCCGGCCGCAGCACCCACACCGCCTCCGGCCACCGTGCCGGCCAGCCAGGCCGAATCCCCGATCCCGCAGCATCTGCCCACCGCCGCAGCGCCCGCGGCGTCGCCCTACCTGCCGGCGAACCCCGAGCCGCTCGACCCGCCAGCGCGCCGTGCGCCCGCGCCCGCAGCCGCCCCGGCCGAGCGCATCCCGCTGCTGTCCGAACTGCCCGAGGCCCTGCGGCGCGAACTGCCGAAGCTCTCGCTCGGCGGCTCCGTCTACTCCGACGATGCCGCCAGCCGGCTGGTCATCATCAACGGTGAGCTGCTGCGCGAGGGCGCGTCGATCGGCCCGCAACTCGTGCTGGAACAGATCCGGCCGCGGGAGCTGGTGATGCGCTTCAAGGGGCAGCGCTTCCGGCAGCAGGTTTAGGGCAGGCACCCACGGGCACGTCAGCAGGCTTGTGGATGCCGCGCAGAGTGGCTGCTAGCAATACTGGACCCCTCGGGCGCCGCTGTCGGCGTGCGGCGCCCCCTGCAGCCTGATTCGGAAGGAAGCCCATGACCTCGATTGCCATCAAGGGATCGCGTTACCTCGTCAAGCCCGAGGAAGCCGACCGGTTCGGCCCCTTCGACCGGACCTTCCTCGCCGAGGGCGACTCCTGGATGGACGCCAGCGCCTGGAACCAGGGCTCGCTGCCCGAGTACCTCGCCCGTGGCTACAACAGCCAGCAGCAGAGCAAGCTCATCATCAACATCTCGACCTCGGGCCACACGCTCACGCGCATGGTCGACATGATGCAGGGCGACTTCGCCTGGTGGCTGGACCAGCAGACCTATGACGGCATCCTGCTCAGCGCCGGTGGCAATGACTTCATCGACGCCGCGCGCGATGCGCCGCCCGGCCAGGGCCTGCTGCTCGACCTGCGCGGCAAGCCCATGCCGGCGACCGGCTACGCCTGCGTGCGCCAGGACGCGCTTCAGGCCCTCGTCAAGCACCTGAACAAGAACTTCAACACGCTCTACAAGGCCCTTCGCAAGAGCGGCAAGAACGCCAAGACGCCGATCTACCTGAACTGCTACGACACGCCCGTGGCGCGCGACGCGCCGGCCATCCGCGGCATCGCCGGCCCCTGGCTGCACACGGCCTACACCCGCAACGGCATCGACCCGGCGCTCTGGCCGCATCTGACCGCCGGGCTCTTCGCCGACATCAAGACCACCATCGAGGGCTGGGCCAGCGCACCCGGCCGCAAAGGCGTGGTGGTCGTGCCCACCACGGGCCTGCTCACGCCCGCCGACCCGGCGTCTTCAGGGGACAGCGGCGACTGGGTCAACGAGATCCATCCGAACCACAGCGGCTGGAAAAAGCAGGTGCCGGCCTGGATGGCCTTGTTGCCTGCTTGAGGGCGCGAGGGATCGCGCGGGGCGCAGTGGCTGATGCCGCCCGATGAACTCCGCCGACCCCGATGCCGAGCAGCGAGATCTGTCGAGGAGGCTGCGCCGAACGCAGATGCGAGGGCAACTGGGGCCGAGAACCGCGCCCCACAAGCCGGTCAGATGACTGCCTGGCAAAGCGGATTCCGCCGAGCACTGCCCCTCCGGCGACCCGCGCGCCAGTTCATCAGCAACACCGCTGGTCGACACGAGCAGCAGCGCGGCCTGCAAAGCTGCACATCAGTGCGCCGACCAGGGCCAGTGCGGCGAGCGAGCCCCACGGGATGTCGAGCGCCGCCGCCCGGGCCTCGAAGCGAGGCAGGCGGGCGAAGTCCTCGGCCTCGAACCGGCGCTCCTGGAACAAGTAGGGGTAGAGCTGTTCTCTCAGCTGTGTGTGGAAGGCCGTGATGGCGTCCTGGTAGGCCAGTTGGGCGAGCAGGTCGGTGCCGGCGATGCGATGCAGCACCGACTGCAGGCCGACGCTCGGCAGGCCCAGTCCCAGCGCCTCGGTCGCCTGCTGACGTGCCAGCAAGGACTGGCGATAGGCGGCAACCTGCGCTGCCACGGCCTCGTCGCCGAGCTGCTGGAAGGCGTAGTACCACTTCCAGTGGAAGCCGGCGGGCAAGGGGGCGGTGTCCTGCCATTGCGGATGACTCTGGAAGAAGCGGGCCAGCGTCTCTTCCCGAGACAGGTCCCACGCGCCATGCACGGCCTGGCGCTGTGCCAGCATCAAGGCCGTACCCTGCTGCACCGGCACGGCCCGGCTCAGTACCGCGTTGCCCAGCGTGGGCAAGACCAGCGTCAGCGCAGCCCAGCAGCCCATCAGGGCGGTGGCGTTGGCGACCGAGCTGCCACCGCGCAGGCCGACCACCAGGGCCAGACCGGTCCAGCAGGCGACATAGGCCAGCACGGCCAGCATGACGGCGGCGAGTGCATTGGCCGACATGCCGCTGATCAGACCGCCAGCCAGCAGCGGCAGGAGCACGCAGGCCGAGGCCAGGCCAGCACGCAGGCCCGCACGACGCCACCACAGCCCCCGGCCAGCACGCTGCAGCGCCAGCAACGTGGCCAGCCGGCCCGATTGCCTTTCACTGCTCACGAGGTCGTAGAGCAGCGCAATGAGGAACAGCGGCAACAGGTAGACCGTGACGAAGGCCAGGTCGAAGCGGCCGGCGAGCGCCAGCTCGGGGTTGTAGGTCTCGCCCTCGTGCAGCTGGGCTTGCAGGGCGAGTGCGCGCACGCGCAGAACATAGGGCGTCGCATCACGCAGCCCCAGGGCGAGGAAGGCGGCCGGCGTGGGCGCATCCCAGGTGCCCAGGAAGGCGTAGTAGCCCACCGTGCCCGCATCGCCATGGCGCGTGAGCTTGGGCGCCTGTTGCGCCAGTTCCTCTTGCTGAAGCGTGGCCACGCGCGCGATGGTGTCCTGCTGACGCTGCACCTCCCGCAGCCCGCCGATGACGGCCAGCGACGACAGAGCCAGCAAGAGCAGCAGCGCGGCGAGGGCCCAGCGGGAGCGGCTCAACAGCCGCCATTCATGACGCAGCGCGCTCATCGCATCGTTCCTTGCAGCCGTCGGGTGGCCCAGGCCAGGGCGGCAGCCAGCGCCAGCAGCCAGACGACCAGCACGGCGGCCATGGGCAGGACGCGCTGGAGCGCGTCGACCCGGGGCTCGGGGTCGAACTGGAACGCCGCGAGCCCGTGCCAATGCTCCCTGCTGATGCGACTCTCGCGGCTGTTGCGGTCGGTCGCCCAGCTCAGCTGCTCGGCCTGCAGCCGGTTCAGGTGCTGGACCAGGGCGTAACGATGCCGTTCGGCCTGCTCCAGGAAGCGTTGGTAGCTGGTCAGGTCGGTACCCGCGGCCGCCATGGAAATCCGGCGCAGCGCGATGACCGGGCTGATCGGGGAGAACAGCGCCACATGCTGCAGTTGCTCGTGTTGGCGCGCAAAGCCTTCGTGGCCATAGCGATCGAAGAGCTCGCTGGTCAGGCGCTCGCCTTCCATGCCCACAAGGCCCTTGTAGTTGACGGGCAAGTCCTCGACACGGGAAACGCCGTACTGGGCCAGCACCTTGCGGCGGAACTCGGCGAAATAGGGGTCGTCAGGGTTGTGGCTGTCCCCAAGGGCCGCGAGATCGCGCGCCACGGCGATGTCGGTTTCCAGCCGCGTGGGCAGCGGCTGATGCGCGGCGGCCAGTTCGGGCGCCAGCCGCGGCAGCAACACGACGCTGACGGTCCATGCGGCCAGCAGCGCCATCAACGCATCGCGGCCGCGCCGCGCCAGGGTCGAGACCAGCACCACGCCCAAGGTCCACAGCAGCAGCCAAGCAGCGTAGGCCGCTGCGATGGCGAGCGCCAGCGGGGCGCTGCTCGGGTCATCCGTGGCGATGGCGGCCAGCGCGACGAGCGCTGGCAACAGCATCAGCCCCGCCACGGCGGTGAGCGCCAGCAGCTTGCCGGCGACCAGATGCGCCGGGCGCACGCCCTGCGCCATCAGCACACGCAAGGTGCCGCGCTCCTGCTCGCGGGCCACTGCCGCGTGCCCGATGAAAGCCAGCAGCAGTGGCGCGAGCACCTGCAACTCGAAGGCCGGCGTCAACTGTCCGAAACGCAGCAGCAGCGAGGACTGCCGCACATCGCCGAAGTTCGCGCTGTTCTGGCGATGCCCCTCCAGGAACAGCGTGTGGCCGGTGAAGGGGTCGATGCCGCTGTCGAACGCAGCCAGCGGGTTCAGAGGCCGGAAGACGAAGTGGCCGTAGTGCACCATGCGGTGCGGATGGCGGTCCGGCTGGGCGTCGAACTCCTCGTTCACCTGCGCCTGGTGCTGTTCACGGTCGGCCTGTGCGGCGCGACGCTGGTCCCAGGCGGTGAAGGCCGCGACGGTGCCGAGCAGGAACAGCAGTGCCAGGCCGAGCATGGCGACCCGGTCCCGGCGCATCAGCCGCCACTCCTCGCGTGCAATGCGAAGCACGACGCTCATGCGCCCGCCTCGGCCACCGCGTAGTGGCGGTGCAGTGCGCGCACGTCGAAGCGGTCCGGGCCTTGCGCCGCCACCTCCTCCACCAGCTTGCCGGCCAGCAGAAAGCCGATGCGGTCGGCCACATCGGCAGCGCCCAGCAGATCGTGCGTGACCATCAGCACCGCCACGCCGCGGATGCGCAGCTCACCGAGCAGGCGAATGAACTCGGCACTGGCCTGCGGATCCAGCCCAGAGGTCGGCTCGTCAGCAGCAGGGACGGCACGTGGCGGGCCAAGGCCAGCGCGATGGCCACCTTCTGGCGCATGCCCTTGGAGAA
>Ga0233424_10002980_pt1 | contig 11368 bp, 9 predicted proteins | sample Watercolumn_Towu_FD_181011 | JGI IMG/M metagenome (GOLD analysis project Ga0233424, IMG submission 181011) | Freshwater microbial communities from Lake Towuti, South Sulawesi, Indonesia - Watercolumn_Towuti2014_125_MG | ecosystem: Environmental > Aquatic > Freshwater > Lake | place: Indonesia... | reverse complement strand
CTGCGCGCCACCTACCTCGTGTCTGGTGCATCGCTCAGCATCGTGCTGATTTTCGGTGCTCCGCGACTGCTCGCCTTGTCGAAGCGCTACGCCTCGACCAACTGAACCCGAGTCGCGCGGCGCGAACTTGCCGCGATCACATGCCGCCTGATCGCACGCCGGCACCGCCGTCGATCACGTAGGTCTCGCCGGTGATCCAACTCGCCTTGTCTGACGCGAGGAACAATGCCAAATTCGCGATGTCGTCGGGCTCGCCGAGGCGTTTGGTCGGCAACTGCCCTGCGAGTCGTTCGCCGAAGTTCTTGACGAGCACCGAGGCGAAGTCGGTCTTCACGAGACCCGGCGCGATGCCGACCACGCGCGTCGGCCCCAACTCGCCCGCCAACTGCCGGGTCATGTGGATGAGCGCGGCCTTCGTCAGGTTGTAGACGCCGAGAAACCCCTCGGCGCGCAAGCCGCCGACCGACGCGATGTTGATGATCACGCCCGGGTGCGACTGCAAGTGCGCCTCCCAGGCGGCCTTGCACCAGAACAACGGGCCGCGCAGGTTGACCTGGAACGTCTTGTCGTAGCGCGACTCGTCGATCTCGAGGGTCGGCCCCATGTACGGATTGGTTGCGGCGTTGTTGACGAGGATGTCGAGGGCGCCGAACCGTTCGATGGTCGCTGACACGCACTTCTTGCCGGCCTCCACGTCGCCGGCGTTGGCGGCGAACACCTCGACATCGCCGACCATGTCCTTGGCGGCCGCGCGCAGGGCGTCTTCCTTGCGCGACGAGATCATCACTTTGGCGCCCGCGGCGGCGAACTGCGCCGCGATCGCTCTTCCGATGCCGCGCGATGCACCGGTGACGAGCGCGACTTTTCCGTCGAGTGAGAGTTCCATCCCGACGAACCCTACTTGCCGCCCGGCACCAGCTCTCCTGTCGGCGCGTAGCGGACGATGGAGACGCGTCTGCCGTCGAGTTCCTCGACGCACAGCCGGTAGCCGTTGCCGCTGATGCCGTCGCCGACGCGCGGCATGCGCCCGATCGCGCCGAACACGTGCCCGCCGACGGTGTCGTAGTCGTCGTCGCTCAGTGCGAGGCGAAGCCGCGAGTTGACGTCGGCGAGGCTCACCGTTCCGTCGATGAGCACGCTGCCGCCGGGCAGTGCGCGGAAGCGTTGGTCGGCGTCGTCGTGCTCGTCGCCGATCTCGCCGACCAACTCCTCCAGGCAGTCCTCGAGGGTCACGATGCCGCTGAACGCGCCGAACTCGTCAGCGACGATGGTCATGTGGCTGTGCGTGCGCTGCATCTCGCGCATGAGTTCGGCCACCAGCTTGCCCTCGGGCACCACGTGCGCCTCGCGCATCGCGTCACGCACGAGGTCGGCGCCCTTGCCGTCCCGTTCGAGACGCATCAAGTCCTTGGTGTTCACGATGCCCGCCACATCGTCGATGTCGTCGTCGTCGACGCGAAGCACGGGCAGACGACTGAACTGCTGGTCGAGAGCCACACCCAGCGCCCGCGACACCGTCTCGTCCTCGTTCACGGTCGTGATGTCGCCGCGCGGCCGCATGATCTCGCGCACGACCGTGTCGCCGAACTCGATGACCGACTCGATGAGCACCTGCTCCTCCACCTCGATCACCGCGTCCTTCGCCGCGGTCTCGACGATGTTGAGGAACTCCGATTCGCTGATGAACGGGCCCTCCTTCAGGTCGCGGCCGGGCACGAGCAAGTTCGTGATCTTGATGAGCCCGTTCGAGAGCACGCGCAGCGGCCAGAACGCAGTGAGCGCCGCAACGAGAGGAGCCGTCATCGTCGCCCCGCGCACCGAGTACAGCACGGCGTAGGTTTTCGGCACCGCCTCGGCGAGCACGAAGAACAAGAGAACATTGAGCACGACGCCGATCACGACGCCGGGAGCGCCGAAGATGCGATTGGCCACGACGCCCGTCAGCGTCGCTTGCAGGGTCTGCAGGACGTTGACGGTGAGCAGCAGCGGGTTCACCCACCGCGTCGGGTCGCTCGCCAGGCGCACGAGCAGCGACGCACGCCGGTGCCCGTCGTCGAGCAGCGCTTCGGCCTTCTGCTTGGTGATTCGCGACAACGACATCTCGGCGAGCGCGAGCAACGTCAGCACGACCAGCAGCAAGAAAATGGCGACGAGCATCCAGACGTCGGTGTTGGTGAATCGTGCGGCGAACATCAGTACCCCTGCGTGAACACCGACGGCGCCGGGCCTCGCCAGTGCAGCTGCTCGAGCAGTTCCTTCTCGCGCCGGCGCATCCGCGCCGCATTCGTCTCGTCGTCGTGGTCGTACCCCAGCACGTGCAGCACGCCGTGCGTGATCAACAACGCGATCTCGTCGTCGAAGGTTCCCGCGTGCGAATGGGCTTGTTCGTCGGCGACGGCAGGGCACACCACCACGTCGCCGACGAGGAGCGGCAACTCGCTCGCCTCCGCGCGCAGCGACGCGGGGGTCGACGAACGCGCGGTCGGCCCCGCGGCGCGCGAGTTGTCGACCATGTCGATCGGGAAGGCGAGCACATCGGTCGGCGAATCGACCTCCATGTGCACGCGATTCATCTCCGTGATCGCCTGACGCGACACGAACAGCAACGCCATCTCGGCCTGCCCGCGCACGCCCTCGGCGCGCAGCACGTCGGCGGCGAGCGTCTGCCAGCGTGTCATGTCGAGCGCATGGTCGTCTTGTTCGTCGGACACGAACACTTCCACCGAGCCGTCGCCACCGACGCGGCGCGGGACGTGCGAGTGGAGGCGCTCAATCACGACGCTTGCCGGCGCGCATGCGCTTGGCTGCCTGCTCGCCCGACTTCTCGTAGGCGGCGACGATGTCAGCGACGATCTTGTGGCGCACGACGTCGCCGTAGTCGAGGTGCACGAAGGTGAGGCCGTCGATGCCCGTCAGCATGCGTTCCAAGCCGGCAAGACCGCTGCGACCGTCGGGTATGTCGACCTGTGTGGTGTCGCCGGTGATCACCACTTTGCAACCGAACCCGATGCGAGTGAGGAACATCTTCATCTGCTCGGGCGTGGTGTTCTGCGCCTCGTCGAGGATGATGAAGGAATTGTTCAGCGTGCGGCCGCGCATGAACGCCAGCGGCGCGACCTCGACGACGCCTCGCTCGAGGTGCTTGGCCGCGTTCTCGGCGCCGACCATGTCGTGCAGCGCGTCGTACAGCGGGCGCAGGTACGGGTCGATCTTGGCCATGAGGTCGCCGGGCAAGAAGCCCAGTCGCTCGCCGGCCTCCACGGCCGGGCGCGTGAGGATGATGCGATTCACCGCCTTGGCGTGCAGGGCCTGCACCGCCATGGCGACGGCGAGCCAACTCTTGCCCGTGCCGGCCGGCCCGAGGGCGAAGGTCATGACGTGCTGTTCGATGGCATCCACGTAACGGCGCTGCCCGGCGGTCTTGGCCCGCACGGGCTTGCTCTGCCCCACCCGCAGGATGTCGGCCGTCAGCACGCTGCTCGGACTCACGTCGTTGCGCACCATGTCGATCACGCGCCCGAGCACCGTCAGGTCGACGTGCTCGCCGCGCTGCAGCAAATCGCTCAGCTCGGTGAAGAGGCGCCCCACCGTCGCCGACTCGGTCCCGGTGACGCTGATCTCGTTGCCCCGCACCACGATCGACGCGGCCGGAAACGCGCGCTCGACCTGGCGCAACAGTTCGTCCCGCTCGCCAACGAGGGCAGCCATGAGATGGGAGGCCGGCACGACCACCGTGGTGGAAGACGAGGTGGCAGGCGTTGCGACACTCATGTCGCGATCGTGCTCATGTCCCCCTGAATCTTATCGGTGTCGTCGGCGCCGCCTCTCGGTCGAGACTGCGTGAAATCGAGCGCGTAATAGCGCACTGTGGCGAGCGGCACGAGTTCGACATCGCCGACAACCTTGGCCATGCGCAGCATCAGTTCGGCGGCGCCACCCGCCTCGTCGGGCTGGTGCGAACCGGGCAAGTCGAACACGAGCAGCGCACCGTCGCGCGCTTCTGCCGTCAGCGCTTCTTTCGCCAAGGCGACGTTCGCGCCGCGCACCTCCACGTCGGGGTCGACCACCACCCACATCACGTAGTGCACGAGTCCGCGACGCATGCGCTCGGCGTGGTGACGACGGAAGTACTCTGGGTTCAGCCAGCGCGTCGAGGCGATGTCGGTGGCGATGAGCGTCATCACCACGGGGCGGTCGCCTTCCCACACGACCCACACGCGATTGGTGGCGTTGAGCAGCGTGTCGTCGAACTCGGCACGGTCGACCACCTCCGTCGTGGGCAGGATCGGGTTGCGGGCGTACGCCCCCCGGTAGAACCGCCACAGGCGGTCGCGCAGATTCGCGTCGCCGAGACGTGTGTGGCGGGTGATGAACATCGGGCTCCTGTGAGGGTGCGCGCGCACCCGAGGTCGTGGACCTCCGCCCGAGTCGACAGTACCGCACGGCGGCGCCAGCGGCGCGGATGATGCATCGGCGGACGGCACTGCTTCGGTACTTTTGTTGCGGTGATGTTCGCGTGAGCCCGCGCACCCTCGAGCGTTCGGCCTGGGGCAGCCTCGGGCTCGGCGCGTTGCTTGCGTTCTTGCACGTCGCGGTCGACTCGGCGAGCTTTGGCGCCGCGCTCTACGCCTCGGCGGCCATCGGCGCGGTGGTCGCGACGCTGGTCTCGGCGCGTTGGAACCGCCTCGACCGCCGGATACTCGTCGGCTTCCTCGTCATCGCGGCGAGCGTCGTGGTCGGACAGGCATTGAGCGGTCCCGCGCGCGGCGCGGTGCCGCACCTCGTCGCCGAGTCGCTCTTTTTGCTCGTGCAGATCACCCTCGTCGTCGGACTCCTGATCGTCGTGCAGCGCCGCATCGGCCGCGACCCGATCGGAGTGCTGGCGGATGCATCGATCTTCGCCCTCGGAACCTGGGTGGTGCTGTGGATCGTGGTCGTCCGCGCGCTCTTTGATGCCGCGAGCGACGAGCCTGCCGTCGCCGTGATGCGCGGCGTCACCTTCTCGTTCGCGGCGATCGTGCTGTTCCTCCTCGCCACGCTGCTCATCGGCGACTCCGACAACGGTGCGGTGGTCTGGCTCGCGACGTGCGCGATCGTTGCCTCGTTGGCCGGCGACGTGCTGTGGGCGTTCCACGAAGCCGGGTCGGCCGTCATCGCGCTCGGCATCCGCAATTCGCCCTACGTTCTTTCGCTCTTTGCCGCCGCTGCGACGCTCCTGCACCCCGAGGCGAACCTGCTCACGGCGCAGGGCGCGCACCGCGCCGTACGACCGATCGCCGGCCGGCTCATCGTCGTAGTCGCGGGGTTCGCGGTGCCGATCGCCGTGTTCGCGCTCACGGACGCGCGTGATGCGAGCGATCGTGTCGTGCGCGCCGTCTCCATCATCCTGCTGTGCGTGGTGATGCTCGCCCGCGTCGTGCTCGCCGTGCGCTCGAACGCGGCACTGCAGGCGCGCTTGATCCAGACCGCGCAAACCGACGCGCTGACCGGCCTGCCCAATCGCAGCCTCATGCTCGAACATGTCGACACTGCGTTGCGCACCGCCTGGCGCGACGGGCGCCAGCCGACCGTGCTCTTCATCGACGTCGACAGGTTCAAGAACATCAACGACAGCCTCGGTCATTCGGCCGGCGACGACGTGCTCGTAGCGGTTGCGGAAAGACTGCGCATGGTGCTGGCCACCCACTGCGTGGTGGGCCGCATCGCCGGCGACGAATTCGTGGTGCTCGACCCGCAAACTACGGGTCCGCCCGACGCGATGATGCTCGCCGACCGCGTGCTCGAGTCGTTCCACGAGCCGCTCGCGTTGCGACAAGGCGACGTCTTCGTGTCGGCGAGCATCGGCGTGGCCACCTACCGGCCGTCGGTGACGAACAGTGCCGACGACCTGCTGCGCCACGCCGACACGGCGATGTACCGCGCGAAAGAGTCTGGCCGCAACTGCGTGGCCATCTTCGACGAATCGATGCTGGCCAGCGTCACGCAACGGCTCGCGGTCGAGACCGCGCTCTACCGCGCGCTGGAGCGGCGCGAGCTGCGACTGGTGCATCAGCCGATCATCGACGTGTCGCTGGGCGAAGTGGTCGGGTTCGAGGCGCTGATGCGCTGGGACCGCGACGACGGTGCGACCATCTCCCCCGCTGAGTTCATTCCGATCGCCGAGGAGACCGGCGTCATCGTCCCGATCGGGGCCTGGGCGCTGCTCGAAGCCCTCACCGACCTCAGCGAGTGGATCGCCGCTGGCGTGTGCCCGCGCGACGCGACGATGGCCGTGAACGTCTCGCCGCGCCAGTTGAGCGACCCGAACTTCGCCAACGTCGTGGGCGAGGCGCTCAGCCGGGCCCACGTGCCGGCCCGGCAGTTGTGGTTGGAGGTGACCGAGAGCGTGATGATCGCGCAGCCCGACCAGGCGCTCGCCGTGCTCACCAAACTGGGCGACCTCGGCGTGCGCGTGGCGATCGACGACTTCGGCACGGGCTACTCCTCGTTGTCGCTGCTGCAGAAGTACCCGATCCATCGGTTGAAGATCGACCGCTCGTTCGTGCACGGCGTGGCAGACGACAAGGACGCGCGCGCGTTGGTGCGCACGATCATCGCCATGTGCGAGTCGATGAACCTCGACATCGTCGCCGAGGGTGTCGAGAGCGTGCGCCAGTTGCAAGTCTTGAGCGACATGCGCTGTGCCAAGGCCCAGGGCTACTTGATCAGCCACCCGGTGCCGCCTGAGGCGATGGCGGCGACGGTCGCGGCAATCAACGACGTGGGCTCGTGGCCGCGCACTCGGCGCCCCTGATGCGCCCCGACTAATCTCGTGTCGATGTCGGCTGGCGAATTGCGATTCGCCAACATCAACTCTCGTGCGAGTCTCGTCGTCACCGCGACCGACGACCACGGTGGCACTGCGGTCGATCTCGAGGTGGCGAGCGGTGGCGTCCTCCCGAGTGATCCGATGGCCTGCCTCGCCCGTTGGCCCGAAGTGCGCGCATTCGCATCGAGCACGCGCGGCGACGCACGGCGGTTCGAGGCGGCCGACCTCGCGGCACCGTCACCGCGCCCCGCACAGGTTTTCGGCATCGGCCTCAACTACCGCGAGCACGCTCACGAGACCGGTGCGTCCATTCCCGAGACGCCGCTCACGTTCACCAAGTTCCCATCGAGCATCAACGCTCCGCACGGCGACATCGTCATCGACGTGCCAACGGCCGACTGGGAGGTCGAACTCGTCGCGGTGATCGGTGCAGGCGGCCGCAGCATCAGCCAGGCACGCGCCTGGGACGCCGTGGCGGGTTTGTGCGTCGGGCAAGACGTGAGCGACCGGCTCTTGCAGCGCGCCACGCAACCGCCGCAGTTCAGCCTCGGCAAGAGCCGCCGCGGCTACTCGCCGTTCGGGCCGTGGCTGGTCGACGCAGCGAGCGTCGCCGAGCGTGACGCGCTCACGATGCACTGCACGCTCGACGGCGAAGAAGTGCAGCGCACGGTCACCGACGACATGATCTTCACCGTGCCGCAACTCGTCGCCTATCTCTCCACGATCGTCGAACTGCTGCCCGGCGACGTCATTTACACCGGTACCCCGAGCGGCGTCGGCGGGGCGCGCACGCCTCCGCGCTTCCTGCAGCCTGGCAACGTGATCGTCTCCACCATCGACGGAATCGGTTCGATCACGAACCGGTGCGTCGGCGCCTGACGCTCGACGGCGCAGGAGCGGAATCGCGACGGACCCGCTGACGCGGCGAGGCAGTCGCTGACGCGGCGAGGCAGTCGCTGATCTCTCGGAATTATCGCTGTCCGGGCTCGAATCAGCATTCACCCGGCTTGAACGTGGCGGCTGCGTTCGCGTACAACGTGACGCAGAACAGGTTGCCGAAGTCATCCTTCGTGGGGATCGACTGCACCACGGCGTGATCCGCGGGCGCAGTCTCTGCGAACGCCAGCGCCCGCAACGAACCGTCGCTGAACACACCCTGACAGGTGTACACCGACTGGCCGTCGGTGCACGAGAGCGACGCTGGCACGGCGGTCGGATCCGCAGTCGTTGTGTCGACAGATGCCTCGTTCGATACCGCACCACACTCCCCGGGAACGTAGGTTGCGGTCGCGTTCTCGTACAGGGTGACACAGAACAGGTTGCCGAAGTCGTCCTTGGTCGTCGTCGTGTCGAGGACTGGCTGACCTTCGAGCGCAGCATCCACGAACACGATCGTGCGCGACTTGTCATCGCTGAATCGGGCCTTGCATTCGAAAATGGACTGCCCGTCGGCGCAGTCCAACGACACAGGCTCGGGCACCGAGCACGCCGCCAACGAGGTAAGCAACCCTGCAGTCAGAGCCGAACCGAACGCGAGGGTGGCGCGCACCGACGACCGAGGTGTACCTTGGCGCATCAGGCGACGGACGCCTTCAATTCGGCCGTCAGTTCGGCGAACTCCGCGCGCTCGCTTGCGGTCAACGACTTCTCGTAGACCTCCGACATGAGCCGCGCGGTGGTCTCTTCGGCGTCGCGGCGGCGCTGCTTCAGGTGCGACACGTCCGGGTACGGCGCCGCGTAGCCGTGCAGCTTGGCGAAGAACTCGCCGTTGTCCGCCGTGAGCACGGCCTCGAGCGCGGTCAAGCCTGCCGCGACGACTGCGTTGATGTGCAGCGAACCGCGCAGCTCGCGCAGCCAGGTGACGAGACGGTACGCGCGCGCGTGAGGATCTTCGGCGAGCGGCTCGGAGCGCAGCCCGGCGAACAGCGTGAGACCCGCCGGGTCCACCGATCGCACCACCTTTTCCGCGAGTTCGTTGAAGCGCGCCGCACCCCTGAACCCGGCGAGATGCGCTCTTCCCCACGTGTCGGCCGCGGCGGCGTAGCGCGAGCCTGCCTTGCGCGCTCCCTCCACCGCCACACCGCGCTCCCACATCTTGCGCGTGAGGCTCTGGTCGAAGAACATGAACGCCGAGTACACGACGTCGGCATCCACGTCACCGAGCACTCCGCCGCGACCCGCGAAATAGAACGAGAAGCCGTCGCCGTAGCCGGCGGCCTTGCCGATCTCGCCGGTGGCCGGGTCGAGCATGTACTTGCTGCCGAGGTCCGAGAAATACGGGCTGACTGCATCGCACAGGGCGCGGGAGGACATGTTCGGTGTGGCCATGGTCGCAACACTAGGTGTCGGGAGGTGGCGCGCCAGTGGGCGGGCGGCAAACTACACTTGAAAACGCCATAGTCGTCTCGGGAGAGTGAAGCGCACGACCGGTGCGCCGTCACACCGAAGGAGCAACCGCCCCGGAACCTCTCAGGTACCCGAACCGGGACGACTGGCAACGCTGGAAAGCGAGGAGACCGACCTCTCCTCCACCGACGGGGAAACGCGGCTCGCCGCGGAAGCTCTCAGGTGCGAAGGACAGCGGGGGTGGCGAGTCGCGCTGCGCCTTGCCCCCGCCATGGTCGCCACACGAGGTCTGCATGAGTTTCGAATCGCGCCACATCGGCCCGAGCGCCGCCGAACGGGTCGACATCGCCCGCTACCTCGGCTTCGGCAGCAACGACGACCTGCTGCGCGCCGTGGTGCCCGACAGCATCCTCGTGCGCGACGCGCTCGACGTGCCGCCAGCGGTGTCGGAGACCGCCGTGCTCGCCGAACTGCGCGGCATCGCAGAACAGAACGTGGTGCGCCGTTGCGTCATCGGCACGGGTTACCACCCGAACGTCACGCCGCCGGTCATCCTGCGCAACGTGCTGGAGAATCCGGCGTGGTACACCGCGTACACGCCGTACCAACCCGAGGTCAGCCAGGGCCGCCTCGAAGCGCTGCTCAACTTCCAGACGGTCGTCACCGAACTGACCGGGCTCGACATCGCGAACGCGTCGCTCCTGGACGAGTCGACGGCGATCGCCGAGGCGGTCACCATGGCGCGGCGCACGGGCAAGAACGAAAGTCGTGTCGTCGCAGTGCACGACGACATGCATCCGCAGCACCTCGCCGTGCTGCACGAACGCTGCAAACCCGTCGGACTCGTCGTGCGGACGCTTCCGCTCGCGGCACTCGCCGATGCCGACGCCTTCTGCGTGGTCGTGTCGCGGCCGTCGTCGCGCGGCATCATCGCCGCCGACGCCGACGTGCAGCGCGTGACGGAGGCCGTTCGCGAACGAGGCGGCGTGAGCGTGTGCGTCACCGACCCGCTCGCCAGCACCATCATCACCACGCCCGCCTCGCTCGGCTTTGACATCGCCGTCGGCAGCGCCCAGCGGTTCGGGGTGCCGATGGGCTTCGGCGGCCCGCACGCGGCGTACTTGGCCGCCGCCGAGCGGTTCGCCCGCGCGCTGCCGGGGCGCCTCGTCGGTGTGAGCACCGACACCGCCGGGCGCCCGGCGTTGCGCCTCGCTTTGCAGACCCGCGAACAGCACATTCGACGCGAGAAGGCCACGTCGAACATCTGCACCGCACAAGCGCTGCTCGCCAACATCTCCGGCTTCTACGCCGCGTGGCACGGTCGCGAGGGTCTGCAAGCCATCGCCCGACGCACGAGCGCATTCACGCACGCCGCGATCGCGCTGCTGCGCCAGCACGGCGTCGGGCGCATCGAACCCGGCTCGCGCTTCGACACCGTCACGGTGGAACGCGTCGACGCACCGCGCGTGCACGCCGAGGCCCGCCGCCGCAACATCGCGCTGCGCCGCATCGACGAGCGCACGGTCGGCTTCTCGTTCGACGAGACGACCGAGGCGGCGCTGGTCGGCGACGTTCTCGCCTGCTTCGGGGTCTCCGCCACGACTGACGACGTGCAGGAACGCACGCTGCGGCTCGCGGTCGCCGACGAACTCCTTCGCTCCGACGACTTCTTGCACCAGGCCGTCTTCCGTCGACACCGCACCGAGACGGAGATGCTCCGCTACTTGCGCCGGCTCGCCGACAAAGACCTCGCGCTCGACCGCACCATGATTCCGCTCGGCTCGTGCACGATGAAACTCAACGCCACCACCGAGATGATCCCCGTCACGTGGCGCGAGTTCGCCGACATCCACCCGCACCAGCCCGACGAAGACACCCGCGGATACGTGCGGCTCGTCCGCGAACTCGAGCGCATGATGTGCGCGGTCACCGGCTACGACGCGGTCAGCCTGCAACCGAACGCAGGCAGCCAGGGCGAGTTCGCCGGGCTCCTCGCGATTCGCGCCTACCACGCGAGTCGTGGCGACGCGCAACGCACGGTGTGCCTCATCCCGAGCAGCGCGCACGGCACGAACGCCGCCAGCGCGGTGATGGCCGGCATGGACGTGGTGGTCGTCGCGTGCGACGCCGAAGGCAACGTGGACCTCGCCGACCTCGCCGCCAGGTGCGCGCAGGCAGGCGACCGGCTCGCGGCGCTGATGATCACCTACCCGT
>Ga0233424_10002978_pt1 | contig 11371 bp, 12 predicted proteins | sample Watercolumn_Towu_FD_181011 | JGI IMG/M metagenome (GOLD analysis project Ga0233424, IMG submission 181011) | Freshwater microbial communities from Lake Towuti, South Sulawesi, Indonesia - Watercolumn_Towuti2014_125_MG | ecosystem: Environmental > Aquatic > Freshwater > Lake | place: Indonesia... | reverse complement strand
CACGAGCTGCGCGGCTTCCTCATACATGCGCGGCGCGGTGGGGCTGCCTGCCGTGAAGATCACAAAGGCGGGCTTGCCGCGCATTTTGACAAGGCTCGCGGTGGTTTTGATCGCGGCAAGGTCAAACGCGCTCGGGCGGCATGGAATCAAAACAAGGTCGGCGGCTTCGACGGCGGCGCTCGCCGCGCTGTCCGCGTGGGGCGGGGTGTCGATCACAATGAAGCCCGCGCCCTGCTCTGTCGCCTGCTCGATCTTGGCGGCGAGGCGAGGGGGGGCGCTGTCGATCACCACGGGCGGGGCGTCTTTGCGCCAAGCGGCCCATTGGCTGGCGGTAGCTTGGGGATCAAGGTCGATCACTAGGGCGGTATGGCCTGCATCCTCGGCGGCTGCGGCCAGGTGAAGGGCGAGGGTGGTTTTACCCGCGCCGCCCTTCTGGCTGATTATGGCGATTGTTGGCATGTTTGCTTTCCCACATGTTCACATGTTTGCATGTGGTCATTGGACTCTGATTCGGTCGATCCGTCAAGGGGGCAGGTGATTGAATTAAATTGCTGTTTTTGATAGACTCTTTTCCAACAAAAGGGGCTGCATGGGAGCAAACACAAAACAGGCGAGCGGGTTCACGCTCGTTGAAATCTCAATCGTGATGATAATTATTGGTCTTTTGATCGGCGGCACGTTCGGGGGCATGAAGCTCATCGAGAATATGCAGGTCAACAAAACCGTGCAGGATTTGAAGGCCATCGAGTCTGCCGCTCTGACCTTCAAAGATACCTATGGCCGATTGCCTGGGGACATGCCCAATACGGCGGCACGGCTTCCCAACTGCACCGATGCGCCATGTGCGACGGGCGGAAATGGCAACCGCCTTATTGGGGCAAGTTCATTAGGGCCTGGTGCAATAACAAGCACAGATGAAAACTTTACGTTTTGGTCGCATCTACAGGCCGCCGATCTGCTCTCGGTCGGGGTGAAGAACACCCTCGACATGTCCTTTGGTGAGGGTCAGCCCGAAGCTTCGGTCGATGGTGGCATGAGAGTTTCGAATTGGTCATCCATCGGCATGTGCCCAGCGACGGTAGATAGAGCTGCACTTGCGATTACGTCTGAACCTACGGCAGCTTACAATGCCCGATCTTCCGCGAGCTGCGGTCAACTATCATCCATCGACCGAAAGTTGGATGATGGGGTGGCCGACAGAGGCCGCTTCGTGTCGGCTTGGGGATGTATTACGGGCATCGAACCACCATGCACACGCCCATACATGACGACAGGAGTCGGACTCCCTGTGTATGATCTAAAAGGCTTCTAGCGACCTCGATCCCGTGTGCCGGCGTTGCGGCCTTGGCCGTTGCCGTCACGCGGGGCGAAACGGTCGGCAACCTGACGACGCAAATTCTGTGATGCCTTCACCTTGTCCCACGCCTCGCGGCGGTTGTCATTGCGCTTGCGCCATTCGTCGCGGAGCTGCTGACGGTCGCGCTCTTGCGAGCTGCGAAGATTCTGTGCCTGCTGGCCCGTCTGTTGGGTATTGGCGCGAAGCTGGGTTTTCTGATCGCCACGGATGGCCGCGGCTCTGGTGCGGACTTCCTGCCGCTGCTCGGCGGCAAAGGTGCGTTTCTCGGCCTGCTGCCGCTTCACAAGTGCGGCCTCACGGCTTGCCGCCGAAGTGAGATAGTTGAACGCTGCACCTAGGAATCCTCGGGCGCTCGCGTCGCCGCGCACCGCTCCCATGGATTGGATTGCCGCAATGGCATTTTGAATTTTGCCCGAGAGCCTGCTTTCCCGCTCTTTGAAAAGCCGCTGCTCGGCAAAGTGCCGTTTGTGCATCTGCCGCCATGCGGGGAGCCGTGCGGCCTGAATTTCGGCACGCACGCGCTCAATGGTGGCCTTGGTGTGGGATAGGATCGCCTCGCGCCGCTTGCGGTGATCTGCGCGAAGCTGATCCCATTCGGTGCGATGGCGTTTCGCCATGTCGCGGCCCTTTTCGGATAGGGCTGCGTCGGCGCGGCGTTGGGCATCACGGGTGCGCTGTTCAAACCGATCTTTGGTGATGCCCTTTTCCTGGTCGTGCAGGTGGCGCGGTCGATCCTTGGCGGCGCGGGTGAACTCGCCCAGCATTTCGCGGGCCTGATTATTGGCGACACGCTCCTCGCAATAGATTTTCCCGCGCCCGCGTTCGTAGGCCTCGGCCCATCGCGACAGGTTCAGCTTTTCGTTGCTGCTCGACAAGATGCGCCCATCCTCGGGCGATACGCGATTGAGGATGATATGCACGTGGGGATGGGGTTCGTCCTGGTGGGCCACGATCAAGGCTTGGCAATGATCGGCCCCTAGGGCTTTGATGCTGGCCTTTGCTGCCAGCATCATTTCCTCGCGGGTCAGCCCGTCCTTTTCGTCGGGATGCCATGCGAGAGAGTAGGCGAGCACCACGTCCGCCGATTTGCGGCCCGTGGTTTTGATGCCAGCCTGCTCTTTGAGGCGGGCCTGATCCTTGGCGGTCGCCGCCATGATCCGCCACGCCATTTCAGGATTATTGCTCGCAAGGTTTAGGGTGGCTGTCCAGGCCACGCGCTCATCGGTCGATGCGCCCTTGTCGTGCAGATAGTAGGCAGCCGCTCCCTTAAAGCTCGTGCCCTTTGCCGCGAGTTTAGGGACCATCGGCGCCGCCTATCCGCTCGATGATCGCCTGCACCTGGGCGAGCACGAGCGCCGCTTCCCGCTCGATCACGATCCCGCTGTTTACGGCGTGGGTGAGCTGATTGAGATTGACGCCGATCCTGTTGAGTTCGGTCAACAGACTGGCGTCGATCTGCGAGCGGGCAGGGGGAACCTTATGGCCCAGGACGCGCCGCCGTGCATAGTCATGCGCCCCGATGCCTGCATGGGTCGCTTGGCTCTGCACGTGTGCCAGCTCGGCGGGCGTCAATCGAAGATTGAATCGCTCGGTGCGCTTGGCTGCGGTGTCCTTCGTCGGGCGGGCCATGTTCCTCCTGCTTGCCCTCCAGGGGGCACTTCCCTGGTCGTATTCCAAGGGGCGAAACCCTTGGCCAGATGCGCTTTGCGCTCGTTTTTGGGCACCAAAAACACATCTGGCTATCCGTCTATTTTCATAATACCATGCAACCCGCCATGACTGCAAGAATCCCACAAGCTGCCGCCGCAACTTCCCAAAGCGGGCAGGGTCGTTAAGCTGCTCGAATGACTGCCACTTCCTTCCCCGCACGCTCTGAAACTCTCGGCACGGCTGAATGGGAAACGTCTGCGCCTGCTTGGCAACCTGGCTCGATCTGGCTCGGTCGCAACGCTGCTGGTGATCCTGTCGGCGTGATGGATGATCGTCACATGGTCACGGTCGCGGGGAGTCGAGCGGGCAAAGGTCGCTCGGCAATCGTGCCGAATTTGCTCCTATGGCCTGCAAGCTGTGTGGTGCTCGATCCCAAGGGCGAGAACGCGACAAAGACGGCGCGGCATCGGGCAACGCTGCCCGATCATCGCGTGGTCGTGGTCGATCCGTTCGGCGTGGCCGATGTGCCCGACGAGCTGCGCGGCACGTTCAACCCGCTCGATCTGCTCGACGCTGCGGACGAGGGCGCAATCGACGTGGCCTCGGCCATTGGTGATGCGCTGATCGTCGCGGGGGACTCTCGCGATTCCCATTGGGACGAAAGCGCAAGGCAACTGCTGGAAGCCCTGATTTTGCACGTCGCGACGGTGGCCGATCCTGATCGACGCAATCTCGCGCACGTGCGGCGGCTCCTGACCGAAGGGGATCAGGTGGCCGCGCAAGAGCTGAACCTGAAATCGCCCTTTGATGCGTTGTGGTCTGAAATGATCGCGCCCGCTGTCGATGAACGCCTAGACGCGCTCGCGGGTGTGATCCGTGGCGGCGCGGAATCCGTCGCCTCGATGGGGGACAATGAACGCGGGAGCGTGCTTTCAACGGCGCGGCGCAATACCAAGTTTCTCGACTCCCCTGCGGTCGGTCGCGCTCTGGCGCAAAGCTCTTTCCAGCTCGATGACGTGAAGCGGCTCGCGGGGGGAATGTCGCTCTATCTGTGCCTGCCTGCACGGTTCATCGCGACGCACGCCCGTTTCCTGCGCGTGATCGTCAACCTGGTGCTGTTCCGCATGGAATCCATGGGCCTCGCTGCGCCTGCATCGGGTCGGCCTGTTTTGTTCGTGATGGATGAATTTGCGAACCTCGGGAAATTGGAAGCAATCGAAAAAGCTGCGGGCCTGATGGCAGGCTATGGGGTCAAGCTCTGGCCGATCCTGCAAGACCTGACGCAGCTCCAACGGTATTACCGCCAAAGCTGGGAAACCTTTCTCGGCAATGCGGGGGTGCTGCAATTCTTCGGCAACACCGATCTGACCACGCTCGAATGGCTCGAAAAGCGAATGGGTCAAACGCAGGTGACGCTCGCGACGGAAGGCAGCTCTACCTCGGAAGCCAAGGGCACGAGCACGGGGACAACAAACTCGGAAACCAAAGGATCGCAAAAATCGGCAGGGCGGACGGAAGGCCATAGCCAAATGGCCCCGCTGTCAGCCCTGACGGCGCGACAAGGGGGGCAAAGCCTTCTTGATGCTATCACCCGCTCGGGTGCGTCTGACACGTCCCTAAGCGGCGGCACGTCCGTTTCTGAGGCTCTGTCGGCCTCGAATAGCGAGGCCAAGCAATCGGGAACATCGGAAACCACCACGGAATCGCGGTCGATTAGCCGCTCTGTCCAGCTTCGCCCGCTGTGCCGTGTCGATGAAATTGCGCGGTATTTCGACCGTGCAACGGGTCTGCAAGTCGTGTTTATCAGCGGCGGGCATCCGCTCGCGCTCGAACGGACGCCCTACGATTCCGATCCGCAATTCGCGGGGATGACTAGCGGTTAGTCTGCCGATCACGGCTGACGCGCTCAATCGCGGGGTCGGGCAATCCGCCGAATAGCTCCTGGTCGAGCTGCTCGCGGCTGATTGCAACGGCTCCCTGCATATCGTTGACCTGGCCCGAACGGACTCGATCATTGGCCGAGCACCATCCATCGGCATCGCCGTCATTGTTGGCGCGGCTCATGGCGCACATAAAACCCGTGCCCATATTCACGAGGCCCCCCCCTGCGCTGCCTGCCCTCACGGCTTCGGCTCGATAGGTCATCATCTGCTGCTGCATCTGCATGAATCCCGTGGCGAGTGTTTCGGCGCGGCGATAGAGCGAGCCATAGGCCTCGCGGGTCGTGTCGAGCTGGCTTTGCACACGGGCAACCTGTTCTTGTGCCTTCGCCTGCTCCTGTGCTCGCACTTCGGCAAGCTGCTGCTCAAGGCTCACCTGGGCATCGGTGCTGGCCTCGATCTGGGCACGAGAGGCGTTGCCGTAAAAGTCCCCCAAGAGCTGCGACGGCCTAAGATCGTCCTTGAACGCTAGTTCACCGATCAGGATCAGGGCGAGAAGGAAAAAGCTGCCTCCTGCGAATGATCCGAATATGGTCGCAAGGCGGCGCGTGGGCTGTGCCTGGTGTGCGATTTGTCCCTGCTGGGGGTGCATCATCGGCGCGTGCATTTGCGCCGCCTGCGGGTGCACGGTGTCCAAGCTGGGAAAATCTACCATGGGTTAGCCCTCGTTACGTTTCCATAACCTTTGAATCTCGACTCCAAGTTCGGAAAATTCAAGAAAAGCCGAAAATAAATTCATGCTCCCAATGAGAGAGGCTCCCGACGATCCGCGTTGCGGCTCGTTATTTCGTGCCTGACGGCTCTCAATGGGCGCACCATAAACGGACAATTTCGGTGCATAAGTGCAAGCCCTGTAAAAACAGGGCATTGCTTGCACCAAAAATCAGCACCAAAATTGCACCATGAAATTGATCGGATATGCGCGGGTATCTACCCGCGATCAAAATGTGGCCGCGCAGCGTGAGGCGCTGCTCGCGGCGGGCTGCGAAACCATCTTCGATGATACGATTTCGGGAAGCACGAGAAGCCGCTCTGGCCTCGACAAGGCGATGGCGGCGCTCGTGCCTGGTGATGTGCTGGTGGTGTGGAAGCTCGACCGCCTGGGGCGGTCGATGCAGCATGTCGTCAACACGGTGCTAGACCTCGACCGTCGCGGGATCGGATTCCGATCTCTGACCGAGGCAATCGACCTCACCAGCTCGACGGGCAAGCTCCTCCTGTCCGTGTTCGGGTGGCTGGCCGAAGTCGAGCGGGATTTGACAACCGAACGCACAAAGGCGGGGCTGGCTGCCGCCAAGCGGCGGGGTGTGAAGCTAGGGCGCAAGCCTAAGCTCACGGCTGCCGATGTGGATCACGCGCGGCGCATGATAGAGAGCGGCGCGGAATCTGTCGCGGGCATGGCGAGAATTTTGAAGGTCGGCCGCAATACGCTTGGGCGGGCATTGGCGCGATAACCTGTGAATGAGCCTAGTGTTTTTCTTGACCACGCATGATGACTGATAGTAGCATGCTGCTACCATGATGCATGCACCTCTCTCGATCCAGCCTATCCCCTACCAGGGAAGCAAGCGGGCATTAGCCCCGCGAATTTGCTCCCTGTTTCCGCAGGAAATTGAAACGCTCTACGAGCCTTTTGCAGGATCAGCAGCGATTACACTCTATGCGGCTACGCACGGCCTCGCTGATCGATTTGTGATCGGTGATGGATATGCTCCGCTGATCGATTTGTGGGAGCTGATAATCAATGATCCTGGGCAGCTCTCGGATCGATACTCCTCTACCTGGTCGGCGCAATTTGACGTTGGGATTGAGCATTTCAATCAAGTTCGCGCTGCGTTCAATGAAAGCAAAGATCCCGTCTTGCTCCTCTACCTGGTCGCTCGCTGCGTCAAAAATGCTGTGCGATTTAATCGGCATGGAAATTTCACCCAATCGGTAGACAAGCGACGGACGGGGATGCAGCCTGACCGCGTTACGCGCACGGTGCATGCAGTTAGTCGGCTGCTCAAAGGAAAAGTCACTCTGTTTCGAGGGGATTTTCAAGATTGTTGCGCCGATGCAGGGCCAAGAGATTTAATCTATATGGACCCGCCCTATCAGGGCACGACTTATGGGCGCGATAAGCGCTATGCATCGGGGTTAGATCGAGAAACGCTGATCGATGCGCTATGCGATTTCGACCTGCGGGCTGTGCCTTATGTGCTTTCGTATGACGGCCAGCACGGCGAAAAAACCTACGGCGAGCCGTTGCCGTCACATGTCGCGGCTGATCGCCTATCGATACATGCTGGTCGATCGTCGCAGGCAACATTGAGCGGTCGCGCTGATGCGACAATCGAAAGTGTATATGTTTCCAGTTCATTGAACGCAGGCGAAGCTAATATTTTCCACGCTCGACCTGTGCAGGAAGCTCTATTCGCTTAGCTTGCGTTTCAAATATGCAGCTAAATCAATGTTGGCGGCGTCTGCACCTGCCTTCAGTTCATCAAAACGGCTCACTTCTTCGCCGCTCCATACAAGGTCGATTCGGCGCGAAGGGGTTTCTGCAATATGCGTGTAGTCCTCGGGGGAGGCCCAAAAGCAAGAGCGGCAAATTTCTGGCTTATGTTTCGTCTGAAAATTGTCGCAATGCTCGCATGACCAGCTCTTTGCCCGATTGGATGATGCATCAAGCAGCATGAAATCGCGAGGGTCCAGCTCCCCGCTATCATCGCCTGCGACCTCATACGGAACGCGGTGATCGATTTGCAGATAGCGTTCGTCCAAGCTCTCGCCCGTGATCGCATCACGTGCGCCATAAGCCTCGATTAGGGCCTGTTTAAACTGCTTGGAAAAGGCTTTGCGGCCTCCAACGCGGCCCGCTTTGATCTTCGATATGTCGTCGAATGTATACGCGCCCATCCTCCGCCCTGTTTTTGGGCTGATGACGCTATGAGTTATCAAGGGGATACCGTTTTCCCGCACGTCGCGAATGGCTCGCGGGGGGTGATCGTATCCGTAAAGCTCGCTCAATTCTTCATTGGTGATGATGCCATGTTCGAGAATATGCTCAATCACCGTGCGGGGACGCTTTGCATCAACGCTTCGGCAAAGAGCGAGCATTGCTTCATCTAAGTCAGCAGCTCGTGTCCGTTTGATCTCGTCCAGGTCAGCCATTGTCACCCTGCAAAAGTTCTTGGGGTGAAGCTCCTAGGGCGGTTGCAATAGCCTCTAGCGTTGAAAGGGTGATGTTGCGTTCTGCACGTTCTACCGAACCAATGTAGGTGCGATGGTAACCACAAATATCTGCAAGCTCTTCCTGTGAAAGGCCCAGCCTAAGGCGCTTCGCCTTCACGTTCTCCGCGACGATTTTTGGCAATCCGCTAGTGGCAGATTTTTGATTCCCCATGGGTCATTATGTCACGATATGACGACTTTAGGTCTACAGACTCTTAGTAGCGCCTTGCAGCCTTTTGTTCCTTGTTCGACCTGCCAGAGGCAGGGAGTAAAAATAGACGTTCCTCGTCCCGACACCCTCAGAACACCGCCACGCGCAGAATGAGTCAAAGGATCGCGCAGCGACCGCGAAGCGGCGCGGAACCACGCGCAGCCCGTAGGGCGAGCATGGTGAGCGTGCTTGACCATTCGAGCATGGTGGTAGGGTGAAAAGTCGGGTGAGAAACTGAATCCGACCGCTTGCGGTCGTCCGCTTTGGCGCGGCGAAGTCGCGCCATCACTAGTGTTATTATGTGTTAGAATCTGTGTTACGGGCCAAAAATGGCTCAATAATCGATGCAAAAACAATGCTTTCCGTGATCGGTCGGTGGGTGAAAGCACGATAAATGGTGTGTGAAAGCACGAATCTAGGTGGGTGAAAACACGATAGAGAATCGGACTTATGCACAGGAGGTCGGTGGGTGAAAACACGATATTCGTTGCGAGGGTGGGTGAAAACACGATAGCTTCGCTTGGTGGGTGAAAACACGAATCAAGACGACCGCTCTCCGCTCCTGCCCGATAGGTATCCGCAGCAGGATTTTTTCGTGTGCGACATTTTCGACGCCGCGCCAAAAGGCGACATGGCCTCGATGGAGCACCCGATTTTCAGTGTGTCCACAAAGCCCGATTTCAACAAACGCTCGTATGAGCACGGCAACGCAATCCTGCGCGTGTCCCCTTCCCCCAATGGCCTTGCGACCGTCCATGATCGCGATGTGCTGATCTACTGCATCAGCCAGATTATGGCCGCTCTGAACAAAGGGCAGAAGGTTAGCCAGGTCGTGCGCTTCAAGGCCTATGATCTGCTCGTGGCGACCAATCGCGGGACTGACGGGCGCGGCTATGAACAGCTCAAGGCCGCGTTCAAGCGGCTGCAAGGGACGCAGATTGAAACGAACATCATCACGGGCGGGCAATCCCAATGGGATGTTTTTAGCCTTGTGGATCGCGCCTCGATCATCCGCGAGAGCTTCGACGGGCGAATGATGGATGTGGAAGTGCGTTTGTCCGATTGGGTGTTCAATGCCATTCGCGCAAACGAGGTGCTCACGCTCAATCGGCGATATTTCCGCCTGCGGAAGCCGCTAGAGCGTCGCCTGTATGAGATCGCCCGCAAGCATTGCGGTTGGCCTGGGAAGCCCGTCAAATTCGGCCTCGATACGATCCAAAAGAAATGCGGCTCACAATCGACGGCCAAAGAGTTCAAGCGGCTGCTGAAAACCATCGTGGAGCAAGACGAGCTGCACGGGCATTTCCCCGATTATACCATCCGCCTCGATGAGGATGGCGAGCTGGTGACGTTCACGCCAAGGGCGGCAAAGGCCGCCCTTCCCCCATCGACGCAAATCCCGATTATTTCGGAAGCGGCGCTAGAGAAGGCCCGCAAGGTCGCGCCTGGGTATGACGTTTACGCGCTCAAGTCGGACTATCTGACCTTCTGGGATGAAAAGGGTCGGCAAGAGCTGAAAAACCCCGATGCGGCGTTCCTGGGCTGGTGCAAGAAGCGGCACGAGCGGAATCCGCTGCGCTGATCTGCTATGCAGCCCGTTGCCAGTAGGTGCGGCGTTGCGGTCGGAAATTGGCCTCACGCCTTACCGCATGGCCAAGAGAAGGGCTTACCCCTGCCCGCTTCCCGTAAATCGTGCCTTGGTCGGCGGCTTCATCGGCAAGATGAAAATGGGCGATGAACGCGGGATCGGTCGCCTTCACGATGTATTTGGCGAGCTTCTTTGCGTAGTCCTGATTGATAGGCTGCACATGGCAGTCATGGCTGCCGCAAGCGCCCTGCGCCTTCATCACCCATTGCGGGAGCTTCCGCCGAAATTCCGCCTCTAGTTCGGGCGGAATGTGAATTGCCCAATTTGCATGTGGATGCGCGTCGTTTGGGTTCTCAAGCGCATAGATGTAGGCGGGCCTGGGCGTGTTCTCGCAGCCCTTTCTGCGCCGATAGTATAGCCAATCCCGAAAACGATGACGAATGTCGGCAAAGATGGTCGCGGCGCATTTTGCCATCGTTTCATGCAGGTTGACGACCACGTAGAGATTTAGCGGCGAGCCGATTGCAGCGGCATAGTCAAAGGCGCGGAAGATTGATTGTGTCACGCGCCTGTTGATGTGCGTGGTTGCCTTATACCCGCTTCTGTTTTTGGATGCTTTAGAGCCACCTATACCAAGATAGTCTGGCGCGGTCGGGGCTGTCGGCATCTGCGGAATGTGGGAACGTATTGGCAACATTGCAAGGGGGGCGGGCCACTAATCCCCACTTTGCTAGATGTTTGCATGTCCACATGTCCGCATGTTTACATGTTTACTTGCCCACGGGGCTTTCGCCCATCTTTCGCAGCCAATCGTTGAACGCCTCGGCCATGGCATCCTGTAGGCTCATGCCGTTCTTGCGCGATGTCATGTGCATAGCGAATGACATTTCGGGGCTGAAATAGCCCGTCATGGCCTTCTTGCCCTGACGGCTTGGCGCGGTCGCTGCGCCCGTGGCCGTGTTGGCGGCGGCGGGGATCGTCGTCGCCCTGCCCTTCTTGGCAGGCGCGGCGGCGGGCTGCTCGATCTGCGGTGCGGCTTGCACGGGTTCACGATCCCGAAGCGCAAGCAATGATCCTTTGCGGGCACTCATGCGGCGGTTCTCCGTTTCTTAGATGTTTGCATGTGAACATGTTCACATGTCCACTTGTAAAGCTGGCGAACTTCATCGGCGGCTTTGCCGTTGGGTTCGATTTCCATGGCCGTTTTGCCCTCGGCGGCGGCGTGGCGAAACGCGGCGCGGTCGGCAATCCAAAGGGGGCAAGCCTCTAGCCCGTAATCCTGCACGAGCTGCGCGGCTTCCTCATACATGCGCGGCGCGGTGGGGCTGCCTGCCGTGAAGATCACAAAGGCGGGCTTGCCGCGCATTTTGACAAGGCTCGCGGTGGTTTTGATCGCGGCAAGGTCAAAC
>Ga0233424_10002977_pt1 | contig 11372 bp, 8 predicted proteins | sample Watercolumn_Towu_FD_181011 | JGI IMG/M metagenome (GOLD analysis project Ga0233424, IMG submission 181011) | Freshwater microbial communities from Lake Towuti, South Sulawesi, Indonesia - Watercolumn_Towuti2014_125_MG | ecosystem: Environmental > Aquatic > Freshwater > Lake | place: Indonesia... | reverse complement strand
GAGGATCACGGCGAGATACAGCTTGCTGCTCTCGCCGATCACGAACTCCGTCGTGTCGCCGACCCACCGCTGATTCGGCGCCTCGGCCGTGAACTGGCGATCGAGCAGATTGGTCGGGCGCCTCGGGTGCGGTCGGGTGCTCATCGACAATCATTGATAGATCGGTTTAACTATCGCCCTGACGGATCGGTCAGAAGAGACAGGACCGAGATGCATATGCGCCAAGCCATCGTTGCTGCCCTTGCCGGCGCGGTTTTGCTCAGTTCGGCAGGCCTGACGGCCCAACAAACCGCCGGCGTGCTGCTGTTCGAAATCGGCATTCACGTCGAACCGTTCGGGTTGTCGGATAGCGACCCCGCCGACTACGCCGACGAGGACTACTTCCGCCGTCATGCCGAGTATCTCCGCTCGCTGGCGGCGGTGGCCGAGAAGCACGGCGGCCGCCTGACCATCCAGGTCCAGTCGCCGTTCATCGACTACGCGCCGCGCTACGACAACGTCATAGGCGAGCTCTACGCGCGGGGACACGAGATCGGCTTCCACTTCCACGAGGACGCGCACCTCGGCCGCAATTCAGGCAACCTGTCGGTCAAGCGCTGGTCCACCCTGGTCGGGGCGCAGATCGACAAGATCAAGGCGCTCGGCGTGGACCGCGTCCGCCACTGGAGCGGCGGCAACCTCTACTCGCACATGCTCGAGGTCGCGGCCGCCACCGGCCTCGATGTGAAGTCCGACTGGAAGGATCCGGCGACCCAGTCCATCGATCCGCGCCTCAAGAAGACCACGCCGTGGCGGCCGGCCGGGTCGCCCGACGGCACGGACGTGACCCTGTTCGCGCAGCACGATCCCGGCGGCGCCATGGTCTTCCTGCCGCCCGGCATCAGCGATCCCTTCGGCTCGGTAAGGGACGCAGTCTACGCCTCGTCGCGGCCGTCGGCGGCGCTGCAGAAATTCTGGTCGGACGGCCTGGCGGGTTCGCTGTCGTCGGCGGCGCAGAATCCGACGCTGACCCACACCTTCCACATCACGCTTCACCCGGGCGACTTGCAGCTGAACCGGTTGGGCGGCGACACCACGCTCGACACCTGGCTCAGCCGTGAAATCGACCCGCTGTTCATTGCCGGCACGGTGCGCTGGGGCACCTATTCGCAGATCGCCGACGCCTACATCGCGGCCGGCCGCTAGGGTATGCTGTGGAGCCTCGGAGGGGACCCCCATGGAACGCAAGACGGCCTCCCCGAACGGCAACGGCAAGATCAAGGCGTATGTCTGCCGTCCCGCCGGCGCCACGGGCAAGCTCCCGGGCATCGTGGTGGTGCACGAGAACCGCGGCCTGAACCCGCACATCGAAGACATTGCGCGCCGCCTCGCGCTCGACAACTTCATGGCGATTGCGCCCGATGCGCTGACGCCGCTTGGCGGCTACCCCGGCGACGAAGAGAAGGCGCGCGAGTTGTCCCCCAAGCTGGATCAGCCGAAGGTGCGCGAAGACTTCATCGCCTGCGCCAATTACGTTCGCACGCGGCCCGACTGCACCGGCAAGATCGGCGCGGTCGGCTTCTGCTATGGCGGCGGCGTGGTCAGCATGCTGGCGGCGCGGCTCGGCGCCGACCTCGCGGCCGGGGTGCCTTTCTACGGCGGCCAGCCGACGGCCGAGGACACGGCCAGGATCAAGGCTGCCATGCCGATCAACTACGCGGGCACTGACGAACGCATCAACGCCGGCCACTGCTGCTTCGGGACATGCGGGACATCGTATCCACCTTTCGGAACGTGTCCACGGAAGCGGATCAAGCGCAGTCTGCAGCCTAGGCGCGTTCGAACAGTGCCGCTGCTCCCTGCCCGCCGCCCACACACATCGTCACTACGCCGTAGCGCGCCTTCCGCCGCTGCATCTCGTTGGCGATGGTGCCCACGAGCCTCGAGCCGGTCATGCCGAATGGGTGGCCGATCGCAATCGAGCCGCCGTTCGGATTCAGGCGATCCATCGGCAAGCCCAGTCGATCGCGGATATAGACAACCTGAGATGCGAATGCTTCGTTGAGTTCCCACACGTCGATGTCGTCCACCCTCAAGCCGTGCTTCTTGAGGAGTTTGGGCACGGCGAAGACCGGACCGATTCCCATTTCGTCCGGCTCGCAGCCAGCGACGGCATAGCCACGGAATACGAGCAGCGGTTCGAGGCCGAGCGCCTTTGCGCGATCGCGCGACATCACGAGCGTGGCCGACGCGCCGTCCGAAAGTTGCGACGAGTTGCCCGCGGTCACGCTGCCGGCGCCGCTCCTGGTGTCGAACACCGGCGGCAGCTTCTGCAGGCCTTCGAGGGTGGTGTCGGCGCGGTTGCACTCATCGCGGTCGACTCGCACCTTCTCCTCGCCGAGCTTCTCGCCGGACTTCTTGTCGAGAATGGCCCGAGTCACGTCGATCGGCGCGATCTCACCGGCGAAGAACCCATCCTGCTGTGCGCGCGCCACCCGCTGCTGGCTGACGAGCGAGTACTCGTCCTGCGCCAGCCTCGACACGTGATAACGCTTCGCCACGACCTCCGCAGTTTCGCCCATCACCATGTAGAGCCCGGGGTGCTGCTCCTTGACCACGGGGTTGGGCGAGTTGTCGCGCTGCATCATGGTGATCGACTCGACGCCGCCGCCGATCACCGATTCGGCGCCTTCAAGCAGCACCATGTGCGCGGCCTGCGCGATCGCCTGCAGGCCCGAGTTGCAGAACCGATTGACCGTCAGTCCGGCCGTCGTCACCGGCAGGCCGGCCCGCAACGCGGCGACCCGCGCCACGTTGTGGCCTTGCGGCCCATGCGGCTGGCCGCAACCGAGGATCACTTCCTCGATCTCAGTGGCGTCGAGCGCGGGCGCCTTGCGCAGCACATCGACAATGCAGTGGGCCGCGAGATCGTCGGGCCGGGTGATGTTGAACGATCCCCGATGGGACTTGGCGAGCGGCGTCCGGCTGCTCGCAACGATGACGGCGTCACGCATATTTATCGGAGCGTATCAACTAAAGCGCAACGATTCGAAATCATTGCTCTGCATAGGTACTGGGGCCGTTCCTACGGAACGGCCCGATTCATCTATCGCACAGACTTACCGTTAGATCGATATTACTGCGGCAATGCCGCGAGCACGCGCGTGACCAGTTCGGTGAAGTAGCCGTCCGCGCCCCGAGGACTCGGGCCGAGCCGCACGATGACCGCATCTCGCGACGGGATCACCAGCGTGTACTGACCCATGTGGCCCGACGCGCGAATGGCGTCTTCCGGTACGCCTTTCCACTGGCCACCTCGGTTCAGCCACCAGAGTCCGCCGTAGCCTTTGGCCTTGTCGCCCGGCGCCGGCGTGGAGATGAACTCGAGCCAGTCCGGCGGCAGGATCTGCTCGCCGTTCCATTGGCCCTTCCAGAGATGAAGGAGACCGAAGCGCGCCCAGTCGCGCGCCGCGCCGTAGTCGAAGCCGGTCATGATGAAGTTGCCCCACGCATCCGTCTCGAGCACGAAGTTGCGGGCGCCAATCTTGTCGAACAGCGCGCGTTGCGGGAACGTCAGGTAGTTCTCGCCCCTGGCCTCGACCGCTTCCTTGACGATGCGGCCGAGCGTCAGAGGGTCGCTGTTGCGATAGCGGAATTGCGTGTTGGGTGTGAGCTCCTGCGGCTGGTTGACGGCGTGGTCGAACACGTTGAGGCCGTCGAAGTAGATCCGCATGTGCTTGTTGTCGCGCGTGAACGATTCTGGACCGTTCAATCCGAGATTGGCGAAGTCCAGGCCGCTGCTCATGCGCAGCAGGTCCGCCACCCGGATCTCGTTGCGGGGATCTTCCTTGCCGCGCCATTCCTTGATTGGCGCCACGTCATCGACCTTCACCTGGCCGCGCTGCACGATGATGCCGACCAGCGCCGCGGTGATGCTCTTGCCGGCCGACCAGCTGATCTGCGGCGTGTCCTTGGTCCAGCCGGGCGCGTACTTCTCGCCGACGATCTTGCCCTTGTGCACCACCACGATGGCGCGCGTGTTGTGGGCCGTCTGCTGGAAACCCCAGTCGAGCGCCGCCGCCACGCCCGCGTTCGGTGCCAGGGCGTCGGCATCACCCATCGGCCACGGCGTGGTCGCGGCATTCGGTAGATGACGCGGCACGGCCACCGGCTTGAAGTGAAGCTCGGTGTCGCCAGCCCCGAGCGCAGTCGAGGGGCGAGGCATGATGGTGCAACCCTGGTCGCCGTTGAAGCGCGCGATGCGAGCCGGGACGGCCGGCCCGCGCACCGTGACCGTCTTGCGGCCATCGTCCACCGAGTAGGTGAAGCTGCTATCCCAGCTGAAATCGCGGAATGGCGCGATGTCCTGCGCGATGATGTCGTCGGCGCTCCGCTTGGTGACGCGCCCCACCACCCATAGGCCCGCGCAGATGTGGTGGGCGCCGATCGCGGCGCGTGATTCGAGCCCGTAGTTGGCGTCCTGCGCCCCAGCTGCCGCGGGCGCGAGCAGTAGCCCGGCGATGAGCGTAGCGAGCAATGTCGTCATGACCGCCCAAGAGTACAATCCTTAGCTCGGATATGCACGTAGCCGCCATTATCGCCGCCGGAGGCCGCGGCGCGCGCCTCGGCGCCGACCGGCCCAAGCAGTTCCTCGACCTCGGTGGCCGCTCCATCATCGAGATGAGCATTGCGGCGCTGGCGGCAAGCGATCGCATCAACGAGATTGTCGTGGCGCTGCCGGGCGACCTTCTCGACGCCGAATCACGAACGCTCAAACGGACCTTCCCCTGTTCGCTGTCGTTTGTCGGCGGTGGTGCGCGCCGGCAGGATTCCGTCAACAATGCCTTCGCGAAGACCTCGGAGGATGCCGAGGTCATTGTCATTCACGACGCGGCCCGGCCGTTTGTGACCCAGGACGTCATTGCGCGGACCATCGCCGGAGCGCAGAGTCACGGCGCCGCCATCGCGGCGGTGGCGGCGAGGGATACGGTCAAGCAGGCCGGCGATGCGAATCCCGACGGTTCACGGCTGATTCGCGCCACCATTCCTCGCGACACCGTCTTTCTCGCGCAGACGCCGCAGGCCTTCCGGCGCGACATCCTGGCGCGGGCCCTTGGCGAGGGAGTGGGCGTCGACGCGACCGACGAGGCGATGCTGGTCGAGCGCCTCGGCCTGCCCGTGCACGTAGTCGAAGGTGATCCCGCGAACATCAAGATCACGACCGCCGCAGACCTGGCGGCGGCCAGGGCCACCGCACTCCAATCGTCATGGCGTGTTCGTATCGGCAACGGATACGACCTGCATATGCTCGTCGCCGGCCGCCCGCTGATTCTTGCCGGTGTCAGGATCGAATACGCCCTGGGCCTGAGCGGTCACTCTGACGCCGACATCGTGTGCCACGCTGTGACCGACGCCATCCTCGGCGCCGCCGCGCTCGGCGACATCGGGCGGATGTTTCCCGATACCGATCCGCAGTGGAAAGACGCCGACAGCATCAAGCTGTTGAGAAGCGCTGTCGCCAAGGTGCACGAGGCCGGCTATCGCGTGTCGAATGTCGACGTGACGGTGATTGCGCAGCAACCGAAGCTCCTGCCGTACCTGGATGCGATGCGGGGCAATCTCGCTGCGGCGCTCGCCGTCGAGACGAGCGCCGTCAGCGTGAAGGGCAAAACCAACGAACGCATGGACAGCATGGGCCGCGGCGAGTCCATGGCGTGTCACGCCGTGGCGCTGCTGTCGACGCCCTGATCGCCATTGGCGCTGCTGCTCTTCGCCTAGCTCGCCCTCGTCCTCGCCCGAACCCACGGCCACTTCTCCGCTGCGTGGCGTTGTCGCCACCACTGTCGCGGCGTGTGTCTATGCGGTCGTTCGCGGCTCGCGTCCCGGGTGGCCACGCATCATTCACGAGCGGATTGAACAGGCATTGTCGCTGCTGGTCGCGCTGTTCGCGGCGGCGCTCACCGCCGTGGTGATGCCGTGGTGGATGCACAGGCAAGCGGGCGATGAGCCGCGCAGCCCAGGGCCGGGCACGCTGGCGTTCCCGGTCGCCCTGAGCTACTTGGTGTCTTCCTGGTGGTGAAGAACGCCTACGCCAACTGCTACGTTTTACGCCGCGCTCTTCGTCCTGATCGACGCGTTGTCGCGCCGCGGAGCGCCTACGAGCCAGGCGTCATGATGTGAGCCGTCGAGGTGCCGGCATTCATGATCCAGGCGCCGCCCATCTTGTTGTTGTCGGGCAGGCCCAGGGAGGCCGCCGTCGCGCCCGGCACGGCGATCGTCACGTGCGTGCGAACCGACGCGGCGTCCTTTCCCTGGCGGGTGTAGAACACCGACCCGAATTCCGGCTTGACGCGGGTGCCGGCCTTCTCGAGCTCGGCGAGCGCCTCTTCGCGCAACTTGCGATCGGCGATCTTCGCTTCGTAGATCTTGTTCTGCTTGACGCGCTCGAGGTTGCCGATGCTCGTGCACTGCGACGAGATCGGCTGCTCGCCGGCATCGCCGGACTGGTCGTAGCACATCAGCCGGTTGGTGCCGGGACGAAGCGTGTCGTACGATCCGTCGGCTTTCCACTTGATCACCATCGCGCCATCGCGCATGGCGGCCGGCGCCGCGGCCAACGCCGCATCGAAGTTGCCCGCCGGGGCAGGGGCTTGCGCGAACACGCCGGCCACAAGGGCCAGCACGCCAGTGACTGCAAGAATTGCTCGTTTCATGAATTGACCCTCCAGGTCGGGGAGAAGCATACCAAGCTGCTAGGATCAGATGCTACGTATGAGAGTACGTTTCGCGCCGTCGCCCACTGGCCAGCTGCACGTCGGAAATGCCCGCACCGCGCTGTATAACTGGTTGTTGGCGCGCGGACAGCAGGGCACCTTCATCCTCCGGATTGAGGATACCGACCTCGAGCGATCCACAAAAGAGTCGGAAACGGCGATTCTCGAAGACCTGCGCTGGATGGGATTGCACTGGGACGAAGGCATCGACGCCGGTGGCGAGTTCGGGCCGTATCGCCAGATTGAGCGGATGCAGACCTACGCCGATCACACCGACCGCCTGCTGGCCGAAGGCAAGGGCTACTACTGCTTCTGTTCCGCTGAGACGCTCGATGCGCATCGCAAGTCGCAGCTCGCCGCGGGGCAGCCGCCAAAATACGCCGGCACGTGCCGCAACATCCCCGCCGCAGAGGCCACGCGCCGCAAGGACAGCGGCGAGCCGGCCGTCGTCCGTCTCCGGGTGCCGGAGGGTCGCACCGTCACATTCAACGACGTCGTCCGCGGCGAAGTCACGTTCCACACGGATGTGATCGGGGATCCGGTCCTGGTGAGATCGGACGGCATCCCGGCCTACAACTTCGCGGTGGTAATAGACGATGAGCTGATGAAGGTGACGCATGTGATTCGCGGTGAGGATCACATCTCGAACACGCCGCGTCAGATCCTGCTCTATGAAGCGTTCGGCTATCAGCCGCCGCTGTTCGCCCATCTCTCTTTGGTGATGGGTCGGGACCACGCGCCGCTGTCGAAGCGCCACGGGGCGACGTCGGTCAAGGAGTTCCGCGACAAGGGCTACCTCCCCGAAGCCCTCGTCAACTATCTCGCCTTGATCGGATGGTCGCCGGGGCAGAACGAGGAGCTGCTGCCGGCCGCAGAGCTGGCGAGGCGGTTCCGCCTCGAGGACGTGGCGCATAGCGCCGGTGTGTTCGATGAAGACAAGCTGGCGTGGGCGAACCGTCACTATTTGAAGGCGTGCGCTCCGGATCGTCTGGCGACGCTCGCCGAGCCCTACCTCCGCGAGCGTGGGCAGATCGCGGGCGCTCTCTCCGGTGAGGCGCGCGCGTGGCTGGTCGATGTGCTGCCGGCCATGGCCGCGTCGGTCGATCGGCTGCCGCAGCTGGCCGATCGCCTGGACACCGTCTTCCGCTATCGGAAGCCCGACGAAGCGCTCGATCCTGCGCTTGCGACGGCGCTTGCCGAGGAGCTCGCCGCCGCCGCGCGCCTGACGGACAAAGACAGGTTTCGCACGCTGGCCAATCGCGTCAAAGAACGCACCGGCTTGAAGGGCAAGAACCTGTTCCACCCGATTCGCGTCATCCTGACCGGATCGCGCGAAGGGCCCGAGCTCGATCTCATCGTCCCCGCGATTGATCGCGCCGCTGTCCTGGGTTCGCTCTCCGGACTGGCGCCCGTGATGGGCTGCCGTGAGCGAGCCGGAGCAGTCACCCCACGCCTCTGAACGCCGCCCAGGGCGCGGAATATTCCTCGCTCCGGCGCGCGGTTAGCGCAGGAATTCCCACCGCTCATCGCGACCGACCAGGACTCGGCAGCGAAGCCGCGGCATGACGGCGATCACGGCAGGCACACGGGTTGCATCGGCGGCGTCCGATGAGGGTCTCTCTTTCGCCAGAGGAGGATCGAATTATGTTGAGACGCGTACTCGTTGGCGTCGCTGTGATGTCGTGCTGGGCGGCTGCCGCCCACGCTCAACCCCAGGTCAGGAAGGAGCCGATCAAGCCCGTCGCGGCCAGCGATGCCGGCGCGATGTTCGAGAACTACTGCGCCGCCTGTCATGGCAAGTCGGCCAAGGGCGACGGCCCGGCCGCGGCGGCGCTCAAGAAAGCGCCGGCTGACCTGACGAAGATCAGCGCGCGCAACGGAGGCAAGTATCCGGAGGTGCAGGTCAAGCGCTACATCGACGGTCTCGACGAGGTCGCCGCGCACGGCAGCCGCGACATGCCGCTGTGGGGTGCACTGTTCCGCGAGCTCAATCGCGACACGGCGCTGATTCGCGTGCAGGCGCTCTCCGATTACCTGAATGGACTGCAGCAGTAAGACGTCTCAGCCGCCGTAGCGCATCATGGTCATGAAGCCCATGTCCATGTGGAACTGCTGATGACAGTGAAACAACGACAGGCCGGGGTGGTTCGCGGTCACCTCCACTTCGGCCTGCTTCCACGCCGGCACGTTCAGCACGTCCTTCCAGATCCCCGACATCCGTGAATCGCCGACCCGCAAGACTTCGAAGGTATGGCGATGCAGATGCACCGGGTGGTCGTCGGCGCTCTGATTGTCGAGGATCCAGCGGTAACGCCGCCCTTCCTGCACCACAATCGGATCGGTATCCGGGTACGACTTCCCGTTGATCATCCAGGTGTGCCCGTCGGGCTTTGCCTTGAAGGCGAACGTCAGCGTTTCGGATGGAGCGCGATCAGGCGGCTTCGAGCCAAACAGTCCGTAATCCCACGTGAACGGCCGCGGCGGCAGCCAGCGCGGCGCGCCGGTCTCGCCGGCGTATTCGACCGCGATCGCCATGCCTGCGTCGCGTTGCGCCGCGCGGGCCTCGCCCAGCCACCAGATGCCGGCACTCACCATGTCAACCGTGGCGTCGACGCGCTCACCGGGTGCGATATCAATGACGGGCACGGCGCGCGGCACGGGAACGCGGTTGCCGTCAAGGGCGATCACGCGGAACTCGTGGCCGGGCAGCGCGAGGCGATGATGCAGCGTGGCGCTCGCATTGACGATACGAAACAGGACGCGTTCGCCCCGCTTGACGCGAAGCGCCGCCGCCGCGCCGGCCATCTTGCCGTTGATCGTGAACCACCGGAACTCCACGTCGAGCGGCCCGTTGCGCCTCAAAAACGGCCCGTACTCCTTGAGGACGATGATCTCTTCGCGATCGTAGCCGCCGGCGTCGGCGCCTTCGACGATCATCACGCCCGCTTGGCCGGTGTAGGTGCCCTTGTCGAGGTCGCGATGCGCCTTGATGTGGCTGTGATACCAGCGCGTGCCGGCCGGTTCGGGAGTGAACGTGTAGCGTCGCATCGATCGCGGCGGCACCGGGGGCGTGCCCTGTTCGATCGCCCCGTCGACGTCGGATGGAATGTGCAGGCCATGCCAGTGCACGATGTCCTGCTGCGAGTGATCGTTCCAGACCTCGACGGTGAAGGGCCGGCCGGCGCGGGCGCGGACCAGCGGGCCGGGCAGCGCGCCGTTGTAGGACAGCGTTCGAATGGTACGGCGCGGGGCCAGCTCCCACGAGATTTCGGCAATGCGCAAAGTCAGATCGGCAGGGGGTTCCTGCCGGCGGCGGCCCGTCGCCGCCGTCGACATCAACGCCGCCGGAAGCGCGAGGAAGTCACGGCGATGCATGTGGTTCTGTGTACGTTAGCATGCGCGCCGCGTCGTGGAGGTAAGATGCGCCGCATGTCGCGTTTCTACACATCGCTCGCCATCCTCGTGCTCGGGTCCGGGCTCGCCGCGCAGCAGGGCGCGCGGCCGCCTGCGGCGCCCGCGCGCCGGCCCGCGGCCGCGCCCGCGGTCACTCAGCCCACGCCCATCGACGTCACCGTCCGGGAAGGTACGTCGATGTCCGTCGCGATCTCTTTGGACGGCCGCACCATCGCGGCCGACCTGCAGGGCAGCATCTGGACCATGCCCGCCGGCGGCGGCGCCATGACGCGCGTGACGGACGTGTTCAACGATGCGCGCCAGCCGCGGTGGTCGCCGGATGGCCGCACGATCGTGTTCTTTGCGTATCGCGACGGCGGCTACGACATCTGGGCGATCAATCCCGACGGCTCGAACCCGCGCAGGCTGACGTGGGGACCGTACGACGATCGTGAGCCCGTCTTCTCGCACGACGGCACCCGCCTTGCGTTCTCCTCCGATCGCGGCAACCCACTGGGCAGCGATTACAACATCTGGACGCTCGACCTGAAGACCAACGAGCTCAGACAGATTACGAAGGGTTCGACCGAGGACTTCATGCCGTCCTGGTCGCCGGACGATAGCGAGATCGCCTACGCCTCGTCTCGAGACAACTACGATTCGATCTGGGCGATGAATGTGCGCACGCTCGGCGAGCGGCGCCTGGGGAGCGTCAAAGGCGCGCGGCTCGATGCGCCTTCGTGGGGCGCTGGCGGCCTCGTCTATCACGTCACCGCCGGTCAGACGACACGCTATGAGATCGACGGCAAGCCGGTCACCGGCTCCGAGAACGTCTTTGCGTTCCGCGCCAGCTGGGCGTCGCCCTCCGAGTATCTCTACGTGTCTGACGGCAAGATCCGGCGGCGCTCGGTCGCAGGCCTGCCGATGCAGACCGTGGACTTCACGGCGACCATGCCGGTGATCCATCCGGAGTACACGCATCGCCGGCGCGACTTCACGTCGACGACACCGCGCAAGACTCTGGGCCTCGTCAGGCCGGTGATCTCTCCGGACGGGACGCAAATCGCCTTTGCGGCGGTGGGCGACATCTACGTGATGCCGGTCACTGGCGGCGCGGCGGTCAATCTCACCAAGGACGAGGCGCTCGACACCGATCCGTCGTGGTCCCCTGACGGCGGCTCGCTTGTGTATTCCTCCGACAAGAACAGCCCGAACCTGCAGCTGTGG
>Ga0233424_10002975_pt1 | contig 11379 bp, 10 predicted proteins | sample Watercolumn_Towu_FD_181011 | JGI IMG/M metagenome (GOLD analysis project Ga0233424, IMG submission 181011) | Freshwater microbial communities from Lake Towuti, South Sulawesi, Indonesia - Watercolumn_Towuti2014_125_MG | ecosystem: Environmental > Aquatic > Freshwater > Lake | place: Indonesia... | reverse complement strand
GCGACGATGCATCGGGGATACCCGCCGATCACTCCCCCGTGACGGTCGCGCAGTTCCGACATTGGTTGCGCGACCGGTACGGGAACGATGGGGCACTCGCCCGTGAGTGGCTGCACCCGGGACTTCGCATTGAAGACGCAAAACCGCCGATCGTTCAGCGTTCGGGCGGGGAGGGGCCCGCGGCATGGCTGCAACGCGCGTTCGTGGGCGGTCGTCACGTCGCTGCTCGGGTGATCAGCCAGATCAGGGGTGGTGGTTTTCAGGATGTCACCTGGCCACAGGTGGTCACCGATCGTGGCTCGATGCGGTCGCGCCTTGTGGCGCGTGACGGCCTGGCCCCGAGCCAGATGGCTGACTGGCACGCGTTCGCGGTTGATGCATGGCAGGAATACTTGGCGACGATGCGCGCGGCGGTCGTGGATGAGCTACCCGGTACCACCTTCGTCGCTGGTGAGGTTGCGCGCGCGGGCGTGTCTGGCGTTGGTGATCGAGGCACAATCGGCCGTATCGACGTCGACCTGACCGCGGTCCCGGTTGTGCATGTGGCACCCAACGTGCATCACGCGGCGTGGGCAGCCTCGTCGCTGGTTTCGCGCGGTGGCGGCGACGTGCCGGTGATCCTGGCGATCGCGCCGACGGAGCGTGATGTGTCGCCGGCCGCGGTTGTGGTCTCGGCCGTTGCCGAAGGCGCCGCCGCCGTTGACTTGCCGGAGGCGACCTACGGCGACCCCGACGTGCGCCAGCTGGCGGGATGGCTTGGCGAGGTCGAGGGCCTATTGACGGCGTCGACCCGCCTGGATGATCGCGTGGCGTGGCTTGATGACCCGGCGCACGCTGGCGCAGACCCCGACGACCTGGGGTACGTGGCGTCGACCGCCGCCGTGGATCGCGGTCCCGCATCCGCAGCCTACGCCGCGATCCGCGAAGCGGGACTGGCGCCCGTCGTCGTGGATCCATTGACCTTCGTGGCCGACGAGGCGAATGACCTTGGCGCACTTCTCGTGCCGACCCGCCGTTGGATCGACCTCGACCGCTACGGGTCGCTCGTCGTGCACGTGCTGCGTGGTGGGAACGTGGTGGCAATCCCGAACACGCCACAGCGCCAACGGGACGGCACCGCGTTCCGGTCAACGTTCCTGTGGCCACCATCAGTCGCGGACGGTGGGCGGGTGCAGATCCGCGACGGCACGTCGTGCGTGGTGCCCGAGGTGGCCCCGGATGACGGGTCGGGCATGCGCGCTGCTTGGGTCGAGGCGATCGCCGATGACGTGCTGCCTCGGTTTCGCGTTGCACCGGCCCTGCGCCTGGCGGTTACCGGCCGATTGCTGCCAGACGGCTCGTGCCTCGCGTTCGTCGTCAACCCGACGGTGCACCGACAGTTCGGCCGCATTGGCCTGCCGGACCCGGCGGCGCTCGGCCTTGATGACGCGTTCGTGCTTGGCACCGCGTACGCGACGACCGGGTCTTCTGCACGGCGCGAGGGGGACGGCGTGAACGTCGATGTGCTACCGGGCGGCGCGCTGATTGCTCGACTGCGATCCGTCAACCACGGCTGAGGTGCCGGCCCGCCATGCCGCGGACGGCCCGGCCTCGCCCGGTACGCTTCAAAAATGATGGGGACCCCCGCGCACACGACTGCCCCGCGCGTCGTCGTCAAGATCGGCACCAACACCCTGACGTCAGGGTCACTCACCCTTGACGAGGTGCGGATGGGTGACATCGCCCGTCAGATCGTCGAGGTGCGTCACGGCGGGGCAGAAGTCATCCTCGTGTCGTCTGGGGCGATCGCGGCCGGTCGGGCGCGGATTGACCTTCATGGGACGAGGCGGGACCTGCCGGCCAAGCAGATGCTCGCCGCGGTCGGCCAGCATCGGCTGATGGCGCTCTGGGATCGGCTCTTCGAAGTCCACGACGTGCCGGTAGCGCAAACGCTCCTGACGAAAGGCGACTTGCGCGGGCGTTCTGGGTACCTGAACGCGCGCAACACGTTGCTCGGGCTCGTTGAGGCCGGCGTCATACCGATCGTGAACGAGAACGATGTCGTTGCCACCGACGAGATTCACGTCGATGGCGAGAACCGGTTGTTCGGCGATAACGACAACCTGTCCGCAATGGTGGCGAACGTGGCGGACGCGAAGCTGCTGCTCAACCTCACCAACACCGGGGGCTTGTACACGTCGGACCCGAGGCGCGATCCAGATGCGCGCCTCGTGCCGGTCGTGGCGCGCATCACTCGGGCGATCGATGCCTTGGCGGGAGGCGCAGCCGACCAAGGCACTGGCGGGATGCGCACGAAGATTGAGGCGGCGCGCGTCGCCACTGCCTCCGGCATCGAGATGGTGATCGCCCGTGGTAGCGAACCCAACGTGATCGTGCGGGTACTCGCGGGGGAGGTGGTCGGAACCCGGTTCGTCGCGTCGACTACACACCGTGAAGCGCGCCAGCGATGGATTCTGTCCGCATTGAGTCGTCGCGCAATCGTGCATGTGGATTCCGGGGCCACCGAGGCGTTGGTGCGCCGCGGGCGAAGCCTTCTCGCAGCGGGCATCGTGCGGGTGGAAGGGCGGTTCGGGCGGGGTGACCCACTCGCGGTCCACGATCCGTCGGGCGACCCGATCGCTTGCGGGCTCGCGAACTATGCGTCGACTGACCTCGAACGCATCCGGGGCATGCAGTCCGCTGCGTTCCTCGCAGCACTGGGCCATGCATATGGCGACGAGGTGATCCATCGGAACAACCTCGTGCTCGTCGACAGGCGCGAACGTGTCGCAGCGGGGTGAGACCGGGTCGGCTCGCTGCCGCCGCAGCCCCATGGGCACCGTTGGGAAGGACGTAGGCTGGGTACATTCCTACGGGTACCTCCTCGCATGCTTTTTGGCACGTTTGGGATAGTCTGGAAGTCAATGCCGACGGGACAGGCGCGAATGTACGAGGAGGCGACCGAGCAAGGCACGTCCGTTGTGCGCCGCGCTCCAACCCGGCGCCTGCCAACCCCCCGCGAATCCCAACCTGCGGCGCTCAACACTGTTGGTTCACCGCCGGGATCGTTGCACACTGGTCCGGCCCGGGCGCGCCGTAAGCCGATGCCGGCGGCGCCTGCTCGCCCCATGCCCCGAGCGCTTCCGGACCGGACAGCTACGCCGACGCTCGGCGCGTTTCCGACGGCGCCGTCGCTGCCCCCTCGTCTGCCTCTGCACCCACGTGCGCCTGTCCCAAGTGTCCCGGACGCTGAGGTGCGGGCCGGCCAAAGCGGACGCCGCATCCCGCTCGTGCTTGGCGTGCAGGTAGCCCTTGCCGTCCTCGTGTTCCTCGCTGGCGGGCTTCTCGACTTCAGTCACCGCGGTGAGGCGTTGCCGGGTGTCAACGTCGAGGGTGTCCCAGTCGGGGGCATGTCTGCCCCAAGGGTGGCCAGCCTCGTCACGTCGCGCGCAGCCGAACTGCTGGCGACGGCGGTCACGTTCACGCACCAAGGGCGCGAGTGGCGGTCCTCGGCATCTGAAGCTGGCATCCGGATCGATGGGATTGGGATGGGTGATGCTGCCGCCGGGCTTGGGCGCACGTGGCCATGGCCAGTGCGGTGGTTGTCGGTGTTGGCAGCACCAGTGTGGCGACCTGCTGTCCCATTCCGCGCCGAGGTCGACCGCAAGGTGCTGGCATCGCACCTCGAACGAATCGCCGCCGCCATCAATCGGGCACCGATCGAACCGGTCCTGACCGCCAGGAACGGGCAGGTTTTCGTCGCTCCCGGTTCACCTGGCGACCGGGTCGACATCGCCGCCACGATCTTGGCGGTGCGCGTCCCGACCTCCACGACCGACAGGCAGACGGTCCCGCTCACGGTCGTGCAGGCCCCGCCTCGCGTCTCGACGGCGAGCGTGGCCGAGGCACAGCGCGTCGCGCAACGAATCCTCGCTTCGCCCCTCCTCGTCCGCGCCGGGGAGAAATCCTGGACGGTTTCCGTCGCGCAACTCGAGGCGATGCTCGAGTTCCGCCGTGAGTCGGGATCGGATGGCGACCGGATTGTCGCTGGACTTGCCGATGGCCCCGTCGCTGCATTCGTCAAATCGGTCGCACAGCAAGTTGATGGGATGCCGCAGGACGGCCAAGTGAGATGGGACGGAAAGGCACTCGCGTTTGTGAGGGACGGCGTCGACGGTCTTCAGGTCGACCAGGCGTCGGGGGTGCGCGCTGTCATCGACGCGGCTTCCCTGGACCGGCGCGAGGTCACGTTGCCGGTGCAGGTGGCGCAGGCATCCGTGTCAGCGTCGCGCCTCGCGTCGTTGGGCATCAGGGACCTAGTGGGCTCCGGGTCGTCGAAGTTCGCGGGGTCGCCACCGGAGCGTGCGAACAACGTCAAGGTGGCAGCGCTGAAGCTCAACCACCGGTTCGTTGCGCCGGGAGCGACCTTTTCGTTCCTTGAGGCTCTCGGGCCGATTACCAAGGAGGAGGGGTACCTGGAGGGGTTGACCATTCAAGGCGACGCCACCGTCCCGGGAATCGGGGGCGGTGTCTGCCAAGTATCGACGACCCTGTTCCGGGCCGCGTTCTATGGCGGGTTGCCGATCGTCGAGCGCCATCAGCACGTGTATCGCGTCTCGTACTACGAACAGGATGGCAGCCCGGTCGGTTTCGACGCGGCCGTGTACGATCCTGGCGTCGACTTCCGGTTCCGCAATGACACTGCGTCGCCGCTTCTTCTGCACGTCTCAATTGATTCGGCGTCGTCGATGCTCGTGTTCCGCTTGTTTGGCGAGACGACCGGGCGCGACGTGAAGCTTGCAGCGTCCCGCGCAAACGAGAAGCCCGCACCGCCGCCGGCGACGGACGTCGCCGATCCGAAGCTGGACTTCGGCGTCCGCAAGCAAGTGGAGTGGAAGGCGACTGGGGTCGACGCGACCATCAAGCGGTCGGTGGCCGTGAACGGCAAACCCGGGTCGGCAGACACGTTTGCCAGCCGATACGTCCCGTGGCAAGAAAAGTGGTCGATCGGTACGGGACCGGTGACCTCCCGGACCCCGGCATCGGTCAAGGCAGCGATTGAGCAGGGGACGGTTGCCCCGGGAACTACCGGGGCGATCACTGCGCTACGGCTGATGCTGTCGCCGCCACCACCGGTCGCCGCGCCCGACGGTGGCGCTGCCGCGCCACCTGCCTCCCCGCCAGCGCTCGCATCGTCCTCAGCGCCCGCATCGTCCTCAGCGCCCGCGCCGTCCTCAGCGCCCGCGCCGTCCTCAGCGCCCGCGCCGTCCTCAGCGCCCGCGCCCCAACCGGCGCTGCCTGCTTCCTCTCGACCCTAACGGCGTTTGCCCAACGGTCGTCGCCCATGAACGCGGGCGTGAGAACGCGGATGCTACGTGCGCGCCGTCGGGCGGACTGTTGTGAGCGTGATCGTGGCAGGTGCCGTCTCAGGCGAGGGTACGATGGACGACCGCTTGCGGATCGACGAGATGGTGCTTCGAAGTCGTGACCGGACGGACACCCCGTCCACGGGAGCGCTAAGGAGGGCAACGACCGCCCCGACCGTGCTCCCGACCAGGATACCGAGGGTGAACGCAGACGCGTCGCCAATCCCGCTCCGGCGACGGTAAATCCCGAGTTGCTCGCCGGCGAGTCGCACGGCGGCGGCGGCCTCAGCCCACTCGGCGCTTGATCGGGATGGCGTTGCCATGGGGGGCCCCTCCTCCGGGCGGTTCGCGTGTTCGCCGAGAGGGTAGCCCGATCTCCTGGCTCGGAGACGCCGCGCCTGACCTACCAGAGGCGCCCTCGGCGCAGGTTCCTCTCCGGGACGTTCGGCGCGATCGCGCTGAGCGTGGCGATGGCGCCAAGGACGAGCCAACTGCCCAGAGCGCCCTCGACCGGGTGGACGTCACCAATGGTCGGCGTGGGCCAATCAGTGACGAATGCGACGAAGTTTCCGATCGCAAAGCCCCCGATGGCGAACGGCAGGTCGGTGAGCCAACGCCGGACCGGGGTGCCGAGCAGCGCGTGAAACCCCAGCAGGCTGGCAAGCACGCCAGCGCCAGCCACGACCCACGCTGGTGACAGGGCGTTGGCGACCGACGTCACGAGGGTGTCGACTGTTGCCCTGAGGGTCTCCCCGTCCATCGAAACCCGCCCCCTTCGCTCGGTCTTGGCAGCACTGCGTACCGGCCTCCCGGCATCGTGTCCTAAACGCCGGGGAGATGCGACCAGACGCCGCTCGCGATTGTCCCGGCGACCGATCCCGCGAGCCACGTGACCCCGGCGACGATCACCGGCCGGCGCAACCACGCACGACGAGCAGCGGCGCCAACGGCGACAGCCAGTGGGAGCAAGCCAACGAGGGGCAGGGCCACCACTGCCGTCATTGTCGTGGCAGGTGGCAGGTCCCAAGGCGTTCTGCCGCCGACGATCAGGACGAGCGTGCCGAGATCGAAACCGGTGGCGCCACCACTGATGACGCCAAGGAGGATCGCAAAGAGCCACGTCTCGGGAGGCACGGCCGAGGACGGATCGGCAGGCGACTGTCCGGCGAAGCCAGTGATCCTCGCGATCGTCACTGCAAAGTGCGTGGCCAGGACTGATCCTCCGACGGCAGCGATTGCGCCGAGCATGGCAACGACCGCAAAGCGATCGTTGCCCCATGCCGCTGACAGCGACCACGTGCCAGCAGCGGCGCATGCCAGTGCGAGGACCAGTCCGCCGCCAGCCGATGCGAGCTCAAGCCGACGGTCGGTAATCGCCTCGCGGCGCCGTTGCGCAGCCGTCGGGCGTCGGCGCCCGCCTGGCTGTGACACAGAGGGAAGATCCGTCCCGCGCGTCTCGGCAGACAGTGGCGCGAAGTCATCCATGCGCCGGTTTGACCGTCGCCGGGTAGCCCTCCACCGCTCCCGTGATCGGCGACGCCGTGGAAGCAGCGTCCCGACGACGAGGGGCAAGGGCGCGCAGTCGAGCGACCGCCGCGGGGAGGACCGCTGCAACCGCTTCGACATCTCCAAGGTCATTGGTTGCGCCGAACGAGAGTCGCAAGGTTCCCCGTACCCAGTCATCGGGCAGCCCGAGGGCTGCGACCACGTGCGACGGCTCGGTCGCGCCGGAGGTGCATGCAGAGCCGCTCGACGCCGCGATCCCTGCCATGTCGAGGCTCAAAAGGATGCTTTCACCCTCGATGCCCTGAAACGCGAAGCTCGCGTTGTTGGCGAGGCGATGCGTCGGGTGGCCGGTCAGTCGGGCGTGCGGGACCGTTGCGAGGATCCGCTCGATAGCCAAGTCGCGCAGGCGGCTCAGGTGCAGGTTTGCCTCGTCGCGGTGCGCGACGCTGAGGCGCAGTGCCGCGGCGAGGCCGACGATACCCGGGACGTTTTCGGTACCGGCACGCCGGTGACCTTCCTGTGCGCCGCCCGACTGCATCGGCAACCAAGGCGTGCCGTTGCGGATGGTGAGCACCCCCACCCCCTTCGGGCCCTGAAACTTGTGGGCGGAGATGGTCATCAGGTCGATGCCGAGGGCGTGCACGTCAATCGGGAGCGTTCCTGCGGCCTGCACGGCATCCACATGGAGGGGCACGCCGACGTGGCGCGTGACCGTGGCGACCTCGGCGATCGGTTGGATCGTCCCAATCTCGTTGTTCGCGAACATCACTGACACCAGGACGGTGTCCGGGCGGATGGCGCGACGAACGTCGTTGGGGTCCACCATGCCGTTGCGGTCAACCGGCACGATGGTCGTCTCGAAGCCGAGGTTGGCCAGCCAGTCGCAGGCATGCAGGACGGCGTGGTGCTCGATGGCTGTGGTGACGAGATGACGCCCTCGCGCCATCGCAGCAATGGCTACGCCCTTTATGGCAGCGTTGATGCCTTCGGTGCCCCCGGAGGTGAACACAACCTCTGACGGGGTTGCGCCGAACACGCGTGCGATGGTGTCGCGGGCGTCGTCGACTGCGTGACGGGCAATCCGGCCCGGCTCGTGCATGCTCGAGGCGTTGCCTGCCGTGTCCGACCAGTACGGGGCCATCGCGGCGACGACGTCCGGATGCACCGGGGTGGTCGCGGCGTGGTCGAGGTAGACGGTCCGCATGGCAGGTGGATCCGCATCAGAGGGAGCGCGCCGGGGCGCACGTCGATGCGGCAGTGTAACAGCGGCTGGCATGTCTGCCATGCTTGTGAGAAACTGCACAATGTGCGTGACGACGGATTGATTGCACGCGCGCGGCATGGCTGGCATCGCCTGCCGTGCGAGCGTGTCTGGCATTCGTCTGTTGCGCGAAGGGAGGCGGGATGGCTTTCGATTACGTGCCGATCCTGATCCAAGTGCTCGTGGCGATTGGGATTGCCGTAGGCGTCATCCTGATCTCCAAGTACTTGGGATCGCGAAACCCGACCGCCGCCAAGCTCGCGCCGTACGAATGTGGCATGACGCCGGTCGGGCAGGCGTGGCGCCGGTTCCCGATCAAGTTCTTCCTTACCGCGATGCTCTTCGTGCTGTTCGATATCGAGGTGATCTTCTTCGTGCCCTGGGCTGCCATGTTGCGTCATCTGCGGGCGGGTGGCACCGAGTACGTAATCTTTGCACTGGGTGAGATGGCGGTCTTCGCCGGGTTCCTTGCCCTCGGGTATGCCTACATCATCAAGAAGCGCGCACTAGAGTGGGAAGCATGAGTACCGTTCCGTTCACGCGTTGGATGCGCCCGTCGCCCTCTCCGGAGCAACCGGGGGCGGTCCGACCTCAAGCGCTCACTGGTGGGGATTTCAGCGGCGAGTCTGGCGTGTCGCTCACCACGGTCGATCGCGCGATTGGCTGGGCGCGCGCCAAGTCCATCTGGCCGATGCTCTTTGGCCTTGCGTGTTGCGCCATCGAGATGATGGCCATGAGCGCATCCAAGTACGACGTCTCCCGCTTTGGGGCGGAGGTGTTCCGGTCTTCACCTCGCCAGTCTGACCTGATGATCGTGGCTGGGCGCCTTTCGAAGAAGATGGCGCCGGTGCTGCGTCGCCTGTACGACCAGATGCCGGAACCGAAATGGGTCATCTCCATGGGGGCCTGTGCGTCATGCAGCGGGGTCTACAACAACTATGCCCTGGTGCAGGGCGTTGATCGGGTCGTTCCGGTTGATGTCTACGTGCCGGGCTGCCCGCCCCGCCCGGAGGCAGTCATCGATGGGCTGATCAAGCTCCAAGCCAAGATCGAGTACGACCGGCAGTTCGGCAAGACCGCGGAGCGTGCGCCGGTGGCCGTGACGGCATAGCACGCGGAACACGACGACCAGATATGGCACAGACATCGGCCCCGACCCCCACGACTGCCGTGGATGCCCCCGAACCCGACGCGCCGCCCCCCCCGCCGACCGACGCTGAACTGGTCGTGGCGCGCTACCCCGGAGCGGCCGTCCCGGCTTGGCGCTTCGCTGATGGGATCCCGACCGTGCGTGTTGCCCCCGAACAGATCTGCGACGCGATTTCCTGGCTGCGTCACCGGCCCGACGGTGGGCGCCGGTACGACATGCTGGTCGACGTCTCCGGCAGCCACTGGCCGGAACGTGACGACTCCCATGAGGTGACCTACATTCTGCACGCGCTAGAGGACAGCCATCGCATCCGCCTGAAGGTAGCCGTTGGCGGGGAGCATCCGACGATTCCGTCAGTGACTGGCGTCTGGGCGCTTGCCAACTGGCCTGAGCGAGAGATCTTTGACATGTACGGCGTGGAGTTCTCCGGCCACCCGGACCTGCGACGCATCATCACGCCGAACGACTGGGAGGGGCACCCGCTCCGCAAGGACTTCCCGCTCGGCGAGGAGCCGGTGGAGTTCCAGCGCCCGTGAACGCACCGGTGCCGCAGTCGGGCTGGGAAAGGCCGATGCCATGGTGATGCTCGAGGAGACCCGGACCGAGACCGGGCGCATGATCCTCAACATGGGCCCGCAGCATCCGTCAACGCACGGTGTGCTGCGCCTGATGCTGGAGCTGGACGGCGAGAACGTCCTTGAATGCGTCCCCGACATCGGCTACCTGCACACTGGCATCGAGAAGATGATGGAGGCCCGGAACTACCACCAGGCCCTCGTGCTCACCGATCGAGTGGACTACCTGGCGCCAATCACCAACAACCTCTCCTACATCATGGCGTGCGAGAAGTTGTTCAATGTCGAGGGCAAGGTCCCGGAACGGGCGCTGGACACGCGCGTGGTCATGTCCGAGCTGACCCGGATTGCGAGCCACCTCATCTGGCTCGGCACCCATGGTCTCGACTTGGGTGCCATGACGGTGTTCATGTACTGCTGGCGCGAGCGCGAGCGGGTCCTCGAGATCATGGAGGCCATCTCCGGCGTCCGGATGATGACGAGCTTCATGCGGATCGGTGGGCTCGCCGCCGACCTGCCGGACGAGTTCTACGGGCTGGTCGCGCAGTTCGTTGACGACATGCCCAAGAAGATCGACGAGTACGAGACGATGCTCTCGCGAAACCCGATCTTCGTGGACCGGACCAAGGGCGTCGGCGTCATCAATCGGGAGGCTGCACTTGAGTATGGGTTCACCGGGCCGTGCCTGCGCGCCAGCGGCGTGCAGTTCGACGTCCGCACGAACCTCGCCTACTGCGGTTACGAGACGTACGAGTTCGACGTGCCGTGGAGCCGCGAAGGTGACGTGTACGCGCGGTACATGGTGCGGATGCGCGAGATGCGCGAGTCGGTTCGGATCATCGATCAAGGGCTGAAGCGCCTGCGGGCGTCGAGGGGCGCTCCCATCCGGCTGGACGATCCCCGTATCTCCTTCCCGAAGCGGGAGAAGATCCATTCGAGCATGGAGAGCCTGATCCACCACTTCAAGCTGGTGAGCGAGGGACCCGTCCCGACGCCCGGCGAGGCGTACGCCGCGGTGGAGTCCCCGCGGGGAGAGCAGGCGACCTACATCATGAGCGACGGGTCGAACAAGCCCCACCGGGTGCGCTTCCGCGCGCCGTCGTTCTACAACCTCCAAGTGTTGCCCCAGACCATCGCCGGTGGCCTTGTCGCCGACGTGGTGGCGAGCATCGGCAGCATTGACATCGTGCTGGGGGAGATCGATCGCTGATGGCGCTCAGCCAAGCCGCGCGACGGCGGATCGTCAACGAGTTCATTCCGCGCTACCCGAGCAAGCGCGCGGCGCTGATGCCGTCCCTCTGGCTCGCACAGGACGAGGCCGGGTGGCTAGCGCCGGAAGTCTTCGAGGAGATCGGCGAATTGCTGGACCTGCACGCGACCGACGTCGCCTCCGTGGCCAGCTTCTATGTCATGTTCCATCGTCGGCCGATCGGCCAGACACTGATAGAGGTGTGTGAGAACCCCTCGTGCTACTTGGCCGGCTCGGACGCGACGTTCCAGGCAATCTGCAAGCGCCTCGGGCTTCATGCTGGACGTGAAGGG
>Ga0233424_10002974_pt1 | contig 11381 bp, 10 predicted proteins | sample Watercolumn_Towu_FD_181011 | JGI IMG/M metagenome (GOLD analysis project Ga0233424, IMG submission 181011) | Freshwater microbial communities from Lake Towuti, South Sulawesi, Indonesia - Watercolumn_Towuti2014_125_MG | ecosystem: Environmental > Aquatic > Freshwater > Lake | place: Indonesia... | reverse complement strand
GATGTGGGGCGCGCCGTTGGCGTAGTCGATGGCGGTCGTGATGAAAAAGGGGTCTTGGCTCATGGGCGTCCTTCCTTCCCCGCGGCGCGGTGGGCCGTGCCGCGGGCAGCCTGTTCAGGATACGGGCTGCGGGCGGGGGCGTGAATGGCGTGCGGGGCGTCCCGGCCTGATCGGAGACGCCCCGCGCAGTCGCTGTTCGTGTTCAGCGCCAGGGGGACATTCGCATCATCGAACGGGCCGTCATGCCGCCCAGTGTACCGTCCGGGGTCCGGCGCGGCCATGCGCTGTCTGGCAGAGGGGCGGCCCATGCGTGACTGGCCCACTGGCCGGTGTGGGGCTCACCTGAAGATTGATGAGGGCCGAAAGCGCGTGCATGAGGCTGGGGTTCAGTGACGGGTCAGGTGCGGCGCCTATGCTGGGCTCACCTCGGAAGAGGTTAAGACCAATCGGTGTTTTCGTGCTGCCGGAGGGACACACCGCACGCCCCCGGCCCACCCCTCCCCCCGCAGGCGACGCCGCAATGTGCGCGGCCACCACACGGGGTTCCAATCGGCGCCTGTGCCGCCCAGGCAGAGGCACACCCCTTCACCGAAGCTTCGTTGTCCAGCACCCGGGCCGCCCCCACGCGCAGAGGAGGCGGCCCGGACCCTGTACCACGTCAGATCGGCGCGGTCAGCTGAGCTTGGCCCTGAACTCCTCGTAGCCGAAGGTCTTCACCCGCTCGTACGAGCCATCCAGGTGCAGGATGCCGATATCCGGGTGCTTCACGCCGTTGAAGAACGTCGTCTTCACCATCGTGTAGTGGATCATGTCGTCGAACACCACGCGGTCCCCGACCTCCAGCGCCCGGTCGAACACGTACTCCCCGACCACGTCTCCGGCCAGGCAGGTCGTCCCGCCGATGATGTACGGATGGCCGCCCGCGCCCTCGCTCGTCTCGCGGTGGTGATCCAGCTCGGGCGGATCGCCCGCCCCCAGGATGCGGGGCCGGTAGGGCATCTCCAGCACGTCCGGCATGTGCGCCGACACGCTGATGTCCAGCAGCAGGGCGTCCTTGACGTTGTGCACCACATCCAGCACACTGCTCACCAGCCACCCGGTCTGCCAGCCGAACGCACTGCCAGGCTCCAGGATCACGTGCACGCCCCACCGCTCGCGGAAGGCCCGCACCACGCGGATCAGACGCGGGATGTCGTACCCTTCTCGGGTCATCAGGTGTCCGCCGCCGAAATTCACCCACTTCACCTGTGCCAGCACGTCCCCGAAGGTGCGTTCCAGCACCTCCAGCGTCCGCTCCAGCGTGTCGCTGTCCTTCTCGCACAGCGTGTGGAAGTGCAGGCCGTCCACGCCGTCCATCAGGTCCATGCGGAACTCCCGGCGCGTCACGCCCAGGCGGGAAAACGGCCCGGCCGGGTTGTACAGGTCGGTCTCCACCTCGGCGTACTCCTGGTTCACGCGGATCCCCACGTGCACCGTCCGGCCCGCCGCGCGCGCCGCCTCCACCTGCGGCTTAAAGCGCTCCCACTGCGAGAACGAATTGAACACCAGATGATCGGCGATTTCCAGGATCGCCGGGAACTCCGCGTCGCTGTAGGCGGGCGCGTACACGTGAACCTCGCCCCCCATCTCCTCGCGCGCCAGACGCGCCTCGTTCAGGCTGCTGGCCGTCGCCCCGGTGATCCCGTACTCACGCAGCGTCGGGAACGCCGACCACATCGAGAAGCCCTTGAACGCCACGATGATCTGCGCGCCACTCTCCCGCTGCACGTACGAGATCAACTCCAGGTTCCGGCGCAGCCGCGACTCGTCCAGCACGAACGCCGGACTGGGAATCGCCGCCCAGTCCACCGCGTCCACGGGCGTCACGGCACTCAACTTGAGATCAGAGGGAAAAACAGTCACGCCCCACAGCGTAACGGCTGACGCGCGAAGAAAGAGTCAGCGGGGATTCAGGGGGACTTGGGAGTCACCGGCTCAAAGTGCACGCCGTCCTTCTCAAAGACCGGCTGGAGTTCACCGGCCGCCACGCGCTCGATGAACCGCTGCTGCTCTGCGCTGACCTCGCGCTGCTCAATCCGTTGCACCGGATCAAGCAAGGCAGCGGTAGACGAATCGTTCATGTGACTGCACGCACGGAACACCCCGAAGATCAGTGCCGCGATCAGGAACCACGGCACCCGGAAGGGTCGGGAGTCCGTCTCGTCCTTCGGGGTCAATTGTTTGGCGCGCACCGCTTTCAATTTCAGGCGTCTCGCCGTGACTTCCTGCCAGTCTTTCTCCTGCGCGGACTTCAGCGCCTTGCGTGAGGGTCCGTGATCGGTCATGGCCGCACGCTCCAGCAGATGCCGTGCGTACTCCAGGCTGGCCTGGATGGGCTGAGTGTCCACGGGTCGCAGCACGCCGTCCTCGCCCAGTTCGACATTCCCGGCCCGCAGTTGCCGGGCCAGTTCGAAACGGGCGTCGTTTTCACCACCGTCCGCGGCGCGGTGCAGGTACTTGAAGCGTTGCCGTGGCTCCAGATTGAACTGCCGCTGGAATTCCGGGAACTGCTGGTACACGTGCCAGCTCATTTCACCGCTGAGCAGGTCGGCCGCCCTGAGGATGTCTGCTCGCTGCTGCTCAGCTGGCGCGGAGGTGTGCTCGCTGAGGTAGGCGATGGTTTCAGCCGCTGCCGTATGGCCCTGGTCGCGGGCGATTTCCAGAACGGCGCGGGCACTCTGCGTCCCCCACGCGGGATGGACCAAATGCATACGCCCGAGCAGGACGGCCGAATCGGCGTCTCCGTCCTGCGCCGCGCTGGCCAGCAGGGCCGTGATGCGTGGCAGCTCGGGCTTGATCCAGTCTCCAGCCTTGAGCACAGCCCAGCCAAAATTGCCGGACGGTACGCTGTTCTCCTGCTGCGCGGCTGAAAGGTAACGGCGCAGGGCGTCCAGACGCTCGGATGGACTGGCGTTCGCTCCGGTCAGGGCGATCAGGAGCTGCTCGGACTGGAGTGGGTCGAGTTCAGCGGCGATGCGCGCGCGTTCTACGGCCAGTGCGTGGTCCTGCGAAAAATGCTGCGCATGGTGTGCCACGTGACTGTGAAATGCGGCCCAGAGGCGCTGTATGTCGCTCTGACCGAGCAGTCCGGCGTCCTGCTGCTGGCGCACGAAGGTGAGCATGTGTTCCTCACCGCCACCCCACTCGGTACGCAGGTGCAGCAGCATGACGCGGCGCAGGGCGAGGGTGCCCGGGTTGTCCTGAACAGCGCGCGTGAACCAGTCCGGGTACTGCTGATTCTGCACGTCGTGCAGGCTCAGCTGGCAGCCGCGCGTGTTGCTGGCCAGTCCGATGACGTTCCAGGCGGCCAGGGGGTTGTCGGTGAGGGTAGCGGCGTGGCGGGCGCACCCGTCGGCCTGGGTCAGGAAGTGATCCAGGGAACGCCAGCCCTGGTCACTGACGCTGTTGGACGTGTGGCCGCCGCGCGCCTCCCAGCCTCGTCCCAGGAACCAGCCCGCAAGCGCGACGTGCGGGGCGTACGTGCCTGGGTGCGCCTCGGTCCATTTCTGGAAGCCCTCCCCGAGTGTCAGATCGGAGGTCTGGAAGGCGCGGAAGGCCCGTAGCAGGTCGCCTTCACTGATCTGCCCGGCCTCGAACTGCGCCTGCAGATCGGTGAGGTGGGCGTGCAGGGGTTCGATGTCGCCATTGCGGAGAAGGTTCAGGAGGCTCGGGCCGTTCATGTAACCTTCATGCTAGCGAAGCGTGGCAGGTTAGACAGACGAACATGCCCGCCGCACCGGGGGTGAGCGGGCATGGCTGGCAGCAGGGGTCACCCCACCGTGAATTTCAGGGTGCCGTCCGGAGTGTCGCCGTGGGTCAGAGTGGGGACGATGGTGCTGGTGCTCAGTCCGGCGGCGGCGCGCACGTCCTCGCCCAGGCCCAAGCGCATGAGGTGCTGGCCGTGGCCACTGCTGCCCAGAGCCTCCAGGGGGTTGCCGCCGTTGCGGCGGACCGTCAGGGCGATGCGGGCGCCGTCATCGATGCTGAATTCGCCCATGGCGAGCAGGTACTCCGCGAGCACCCCGGCGGCGTAGACGTCCTCCAGACCCACGTGTTCGTCGGTGCCAGCGCAGACGATGGCGATTTCCTCGGTGGCGGCGGCGCGGGCTCGGCGGGCGGCGGCGTGCGCGTTCGTCAGAGCAGCCAGGAAGATGTGCTTGCCGCTCTGCGCGGCGGTGTGGGCGGCGCCGGTGCCATTGGTGGTGTTCATGACGACCGTCTTGCCGGTGAAGTTCTGCCCGGCGGCCTCGACGGGGCTGTTGCCGAAGTCGAAGCCGGGGATGGGCAGGCCGCCGCGTTCCCCGCCGAGCAGGTAGGGGCTGCCCTCGGTGCGGAGGTTCAGGGCGATCTCGGGGGTGGCGGTGAGCAGCAGGGCGTCCGCGCCGCGCTCAAGGTACGTGACGGCGGTGGTGGTGGCGCGCAGCACGTCGATGATGACCACAACGTCCGGGTAGTTGCCGTGTGGGAGGAGGTCGACCCGCAGGCGCATGTTATTTCAGAGCCTCGCGCAGGCGTTCCAGTCCGGCCTGCGCGCCGTCCCTGCCGAACACGGCGCTGCCCGCGACGAGGTTGCTCGCCCCGGCGGCGACGACCGCGCGGGCGTTCGTGGCGCTGACGCCCCCATCGACCTGGAGTTCGGCGGCGCTGCCGATCTCGTCCAGCCAGCGGCGGACGGTGTGGATGCGCTCAAGGCTGTGCGGGATGAACTTCTGCCCGCCGAAGCCCGGATTGACGCTCATGATCAGGACGAGGTCCACGTCGGCCAGGACGGGCCGCAGGGCCTCCAGAGGCGTGCCGGGGTTCAGGGTGACGCCCGCCTTCTTGCCCAGTTCCCGGATCTGCTGCACGGCGCGGTGGACATGCGCGGTGCTTTCCACATGGACGGTCAGGCCGTCGGCGCCGGCGTCGGCGAAGTCGCGCAGGTACCGTTCGGGCCGGTCGATCATGAGGTGCACATCCATGAACAGCGGGCTGGCGGCGCGGGCGGCGGCCAGGATGGGCAGCCCGAAGCTGATGTTGGGCACGAACTGGCCGTCCATGACGTCCACGTGCGCCCAGTCGGCGCTCTCAATGGCGCGGAGTTCGTCGCCCAGGCGGGCGAAATCGCTGGCGAGGATGCTCGGCGCGAGCTTCACGCGCCTCGCTTCGGGGGTGTCGGCGGTCACGCGCAGAAGCTTAGCATTCCCCACGCAGGGATTTCACGGGCGGGCGAAGCGGCGCACCCGAGTTCGCACCGGGCAGAATGTCTCGGCAGGTAGCCCAGCACGGCGAACCTGTACCGGCGGGCAGATCAAGGGTGCTGCTCAGAGCGCACCGCGTGAACAGGCAGCGGTGCGCGGGATGACCGACCCACACCCCGCTGAAGCTGCGCTGGCCGCCGCCGTAGTTCAACTGCGTGGCCCCGGCGTGCAGGGTGCTGCCGGGATTGCCCACGCCCTGCGCGAGGCCCGTGGCGCTGGTGGGGATGGAGAACCCGGCCCAGTGCCGGAAGCCGCTGCCCGTGGGCGCGTTCGGATCGTCTGTGGTGAGCACCGGGACCCGCGTTCCGGCGTGCCCGCCGGTCCAGTTCAAGCCGGGGCGAGGGTGGGGACGGTCAGGGCGGCGGTCTCACGCCACACCAAGGGGGTGTCTCATACGCAGGAACAGCTACCTTTCCGTGAAACCCGAACGGTCGTTTGGTGACTGCGCGGGACCGGTGGCATGATGGCGGCAGCACACGGAGGAACACACATGCCCGACCTGAGTGCCTGGAAAGCCCAGGCCAGCAAGGACCTGAAGGGCGCCGACCCGGCGCGCCTGAACCGCGAAACGCCCGAGGGCATCACCCTCCGGGCGCTGTACACCGCAGACGACGTGCAGGACGTGGACACGGCCTCACTGCCGGGCCTGCCGCCCTTCACGCGCGGGCCGCGCGCCACCATGTACGCCGCGCGCCCCTGGACGATCCGGCAGTACGCGGGCTTTTCTACCGCTGAGGAATCGAACGCCTTCTACCGCCGCAACCTCGCCGCCGGGCAGAAGGGCCTGTCGGTCGCGTTCGACCTCGCCACGCACCGGGGGTACGACAGCGACCACCCGCGCGTGGTGGGCGACGTGGGCAAGGCCGGGGTCGCCATCGACTCTGTCGAGGACATGAAGATCCTCTTCGACGGCATCCCGCTGTCCGAGATGTCGGTGTCCATGACCATGAACGGCGCGGTCCTGCCGATCCTGGCGGGGTACATCGTGGCGGGACTGGAGCAGGGCGCGACCCTGGATCAGCTCTCGGGCACCATCCAGAACGACATCCTCAAAGAGTTCATGGTGCGCAACACCTACATCTACCCCCCGGCGCCCAGCATGCGGATCATCGCGGACATCATCGAGTTCACGGCGCAGCAGATGCCGCGCTTCAACTCCATTTCCATTTCCGGGTACCACATTCAGGAGGCCGGGGCGAACGCCGCGCTGGAACTCGCCTACACCCTCGCGGACGGGCTGGAGTACGTGAAGGCCGCGCTCGGGAAGGGCCTGCACATCGACGAGTTCGCGCCGCGCCTGAGCTTCTTCTTCGGGATCGGCATGAACTTCTACATGGAGGTCGCCAAGCTCCGCGCCGCCCGCCTCCTGTGGAGCGAACTCATGGCGCCCTTCAAACCGAGGAACCCCATGAGCCGCGCGCTGCGCACCCACTGCCAGACCAGCGGCTGGTCGCTGACCGAACAGGACCCGTACAACAACGTCATCCGCACGACCGTCGAGGCCATGGCGGCCGTGTTCGGCGGCACGCAGAGCCTGCACACGAACTCCTTCGACGAGGCCATCGGCCTCCCCACCGACTTCAGCGCCCGCATCGCCCGCAACACCCAACTGGTGATCCAGGAGGAGACGGGCATCCCGCACGTCGTGGACCCCTGGGGCGGCAGTTTCATGATGGAACGCCTCACCCACGATCTGGCCGAGAAGGCCCGGGAACTGATGCGCGAGGTCGAGTCGCTGGGCGGCATGGCGAAGGCCATCGAGAGCGGCGTGCCGAAACTGCGCATTGAGGAGTCCGCCGCGCGCAAACAGGCCCGCATCGACCGGGGCGAGGACGTCATCGTCGGCGTGAACAAGTACCGGCCCACGCAGGACACCCCGGTGGACGTGCTGGACATCGACAACGCCGCCGTGCGCGACGCGCAGATCGCCCGCCTGAACCGCGTGCGCGAAACGCGCGACCCGCAGGCTGTGCAGGCCGCCCTCGCGGCCCTGGAACACGCGGCCCGCAGCGGCGAGGGCAACCTGCTGGCCCTGAGCGTGACCGCCATGCAGGCCCGCTGCACCGTCGGCGAGGTCAGCGACGCCCTAGAACGCGCCTGGGGCCGCCACGCCGCCGAGATCCGCACCCTCAGCGGCGTGTACGCCGCCGGATACGACGGCGACGAGGGCTTCGCGTCCCTCCAGGGCGAGATCGAGGCCTTCGCCGAGACCGAGGGCCGCCGCCCGCGCATCCTGGTCGTGAAGATGGGCCAGGACGGCCACGACCGCGGCGCGAAGGTCATCGCCACCGGATTTGCAGACCTGGGCTTCGACGTGGACGTCGGCCCCCTGTTCCAGACGCCCGACGAGGCCGCCCGGCAGGCCATCGAGAACGACGTGCATGTGGTGGGCGTGAGCAGTCAGGCCGCCGGGCACAAGACCCTCGTCCCTCAGCTGATCGCCGCGCTGCGTGAACAGGGCGCCGGGGACATCCTCGTCGTCGTGGGCGGCGTGATCCCGCAGCAGGACTACCCCGCCCTGCGCGAGGCGGGCGCGGCGGGCATCTTCGGCCCCGGCACCCCCATCCTCAGCAGCGCGCGCGAAGTGCTGAACCTCCTGCGAGCGCGCGAACAGGCGTGAACGCAACCTCCACATGCCCCGTCTCGTACCTGCGCGCATGCTGAAGCGACTGAGGGCTGTGGTGGCGTGTGCCGTGCTGGGCGTGGCTGGTCTGAGCGATGCGGGCGCGGTGGGGATGACCCTGCCCGCGCCGCCTGCGGGGCCGCCCGCCCAGGTGGGGGGCCTGCGGGTGTGTGAGCGGGGGGACACGACGTACCTGCTGGACAACACGGGCCGGGTGCGGAGCCTGACGTACGCGCGGCTGGTGCCGGACAACCGGTTGTGGGTGCGGCAGAGTTACGACCGGGCCGGGCGCCTGACGGGGCTCAGCGTGAGCTGGAGTGGCTTCGCGGGGCGCCTGCTGGACGTGCGTGGGTCGTTCGACACGCGGGGGCGACTGGTGCGGGAATCGGGCTTCCGCGCGCGCGGCGTGACGACACCGCTGAGGTCGTACCTGCGGGCGGTGCCGAGGGGGCTGACATGCTGAAACGGCTGATGCTGGCGCTGCTGTTGAGTGCGCCGCTGTCGGGTGGGGCCGCACTGGCGGGTGGGGTGAGCGGGCCGGTGGGCCTCTCCCCTGTCGCGTCCGCGCGGGCGGTCATGACCGGGAATGACGCCGCACTGGGAGGCTGGCGGGCGTTCCAGGGCTCGTCGATGCCCTGCATCATGGACGCGTTCTTCGACGTGCAGACCTGGACGGACGCACGTGGCACGGTGCGGCGGCTGGTGCTGCGCGCCGCGTCGGGCTGGAATCCGGACCGGACCGAGCAGCGCATCGACTGGGACGAGGCGGGCCGCCCCCGCGCGTACTCGTGGGTGCTGCGCCGCACGCCCGGCCAGGACACAGTGGCCGCGCGGATCGAACGGCTGATCGGCCCGGACGGGCAGGTCGTGCAGACCCGCGAGTGGGGCGACGTGCAACCCGAGCACCGCGTCCCCTGGCCGACCCTGGAACGCGAACTGCGCCCCGCCGACCTGATAGAGAGGTTCACTTGCCCGCCACTCCGCATCCTCTGACGCTGCCGCTGCTGTCGGGGGCGCGGCGGGCGCTGGCGAAAGCCATCACGCTGGTCGAGTCCACGCGGCCCGAGCATGAGGCGCAGGCGCAGGCGCTCCTGTCGGAGGTGCTGCCGCGTGCGGGGCGGTCGGTGCGGATCGGCCTGACGGGCGTGCCGGGCGTGGGCAAGAGCACGTTCATCGAGGCGCTGGGCGTGCGGCTGGCCGACGCGGGGCACCGGGTGGCGGTGCTGGCGGTGGACCCCAGTTCAGCCCGGACGGGCGGCAGCATCATGGGCGACAAGACGCGCATGCCGCGCCTGACGGTGCACCCGAATGCGTTCATCCGCCCCAGCCCCAGTGGGGGCACGCTGGGGGGCGTGGCGCGGCGCACGCGGGAGTCCATCACGCTGTGCGAGGCGGCGGGCTTCGACGTGATCCTCGTGGAGACGGTCGGCGTGGGCCAGAGTGAGACGCAGGTGGCCGCCATGACCGACCTTTTTCTGCTGCTGACCCTGCCGAACGCGGGGGATGAGTTGCAGGGCATCAAGCGCGGGATCATGGAACTGGCGGACGTGTGCGTGGTGAACAAGGCCGACACGAACCCGCAGGCGGCGGTGCGCGCGCAGACGGAGTTGCGCACGGCACTGACCCTGCTGACCCCACACGACGCGCCGTGGCGGCCCGTGGCGCTGCGGGCATCCGCTTTGACGGGTGAGGGGCTGGACGGGGTGTGGGCGACTATCGAGGCGTACCGCGCCGCCGTGGACCTGCGCGTGAAACGCCAGGGGCAGGCGGCGCAGTGGTTCGACGAACTGCTGCGCGAGGCCGCGTGGCGGGCGTTCCAGGCGGGCCTGGACCCGGCGAGGCTGCACGCCCTGCGCGCCGAGGTCACGCGCGGGGAGCGGACGGCAGTGCAGGGCGTCGCAGCGCTGCTGACCCCGGATCCATACAGCGGTTTCCAGTTCCATTGAAGGGCCGACACCACGCCCTTCAATTCCACTTCCAACCGCTGGTGTTGTCAGGTGCTCGCTCCGCTCGTTCAGGAGTATTGAAGGTGCCCTTCAATACTCCTGAATTCTGCTTTAGGCGCTGGGTTTCCCCGCCGACACCCAGGGATTGCCGCTGATCAGGAACCGCCAGGGCAGGTCGGCGCCCCGGCGCAGGCCCACGCGGGCGGTGGTGGTCACGTCCCCGTCCGGCAGGGGGTCGCCGGGCACGAGGTAGAAGTCCGGGCCGTCCACCGGCTGGCCGCGCAGCTCGGGTCCCAGGTGCAGGGCCGTGACGAGTTTCGCGGGGCCGTTCGTGAGGTCCAGGCGGCGCTTCACGGGCCGCCGTTCACGCATGCGCTCCTCGCCCGCCAGGGGTTCGGCGGCGCGGATCAGGACGGCGGCCTGCACGCCCTCGGGCCGGCAGACGATGTTCAGCAGGGGTTGATCGTACGCGACGTGGTAGTACACGCGGCCCGGCGGGCCCGCCATGCTCGCCGCCGCGCCGGGCAGCCGGGCGACGACATAGCAGCTGGGGTCGCGCGGGCAGTCGTAGCCCTCGGTCTCCACGATCCGCGCGGCCAGCCGTTCGCCGCCGGGCAGCACGCGCACCAGCACGGCCCCCAGCAGGTCACGCGCCAGGGTGACCGGGTCGCCCGCGAAGGCCTGGGCGCTCAGGGCGCGGGCGTGGGAGAGGTCCATGCGCGCCAGCGTAGGGTGCAGCGGCAAGAAGGACTGTACGTCTCAGCCCGCACGGCGCTACTTCTCGCTGACCGGGCGGGCGAGGTCCATGCTGGGCGCGGCAGGCGACACCCAGGGGTTGCCCCGGACCGTGAAGCGCCACGGGAGGGTGCGACCCTCGCGGATGCCGACGCGGGCGGTGACCTCCACCTCCTCGTCGGGCAGAGGCGCGGGGGGCGGCAGGAGGTGCAGTTCCGGGGCGTTCACCGGCCGTCCGCTGATCCGCGCGGGGTTCAGGCCCAGCGCGTACACCAGTTTCGCGGGGCCGTTCGTCAGGTCCCGTTCGCGGGTGACAGGCCGGAAGCTCAGCATGTGCCCCAGGCCCTCCAGCGGCTCCAGGGCGCGGATGAGCACGCTGGCCGACACGCCCTCCGGTCGGCACGCGACCTGAAGCAGCGGGTGACCGTGGGCCGTCCAGAACAGCCACGTGCCGGGCGGGATGGCCATCTCGGCGCTGCGGGCCGCGTGGAAGCGTCCGGCGGTGCAGGCGGGGTCGCGCGGGCAGTCGTAGGCCTCGACCTCGACGATCCGCCCGGTCAGGCGTTCCCCGTCCTCCAGCACGCGCACCAGCGTCCCGCCCAGCAGCGTGCGCGCGACGGGCACCGGGTCACCCCGGAAGTGGGCTGGGGCGAGCGAGAGGGTCAAGGCCGGGTGCGGCGGGTGTAGATCGCTGCGCCGGTGAATGCCAGCAGGCTCAGCCCCAGGATGGCCCACTGCCCCGCCGCGAGGGTCTCACCCTGCGCGAGCCGGAGAACCGCGCCAGACACGGGAAGGCTG
>Ga0233424_10002973_pt1 | contig 11382 bp, 12 predicted proteins | sample Watercolumn_Towu_FD_181011 | JGI IMG/M metagenome (GOLD analysis project Ga0233424, IMG submission 181011) | Freshwater microbial communities from Lake Towuti, South Sulawesi, Indonesia - Watercolumn_Towuti2014_125_MG | ecosystem: Environmental > Aquatic > Freshwater > Lake | place: Indonesia... | reverse complement strand
TCCTAGTATGAAAGAAAAAGTTAAAAGTCAAATGTCTCTATGTGAGAAACTTAGGTCTGTAGATCATGCAGATGTAGCAAAATTGATTATAGATAAACATTTTATAAAAGATTTGAAAGGTAATCTGAGAAAATTTACTCAGCAGAATTTTAGATGTGGAAAATGCAATGAAATATATAGAAGAGTTCCTTTAAATGGAAAGTGTAGAAATTGTAATAATCCTAAATTAATTTTTACTATAAGTTACGGAAGCATTGTTAAATATTTAGAGCCTGCTTTAGATTTAGCTAGAAATTACAATGTGCCGGTTTATATTAAACAAGATTTGGAATTAACTAAAAAATATATTGAAAGTATTTTTGGGAATGATAATGAAAAACAGGAAAGCATGGATAAATGGTTTTGAAATATGTTTTTGGGTATATAATTATTTAAAAAGTTTTTAATTTTTTGGTATTTATGGGAGATAGAGAAGTTGATAGTAAATGTGGAATTTTTGTAGCTCATTCTTTACATGATGTTTATAATGGACTGGTTAGTTTACAACATAGAGGACAGGATTCAACTGGAATTGCTTGTTTAGTTAATGAGAAGAATTTTCCTTATAAAAGTTATATAGATATTCTAAGGTGGGAAGGAAAAGTGAGAGATTTTTCTCTTGAAACGGCAAGCAGAATTTTAGATGGAGGAATATTATTTATAGGCGAGGTTAGATATAGTACTAATAAAGGAAAAACTAAAAAAGAACTTTTTGAAGGAGCTTTGCCAAGATATTTTGGAGAAAATTCTAAGATTACTAAGTATGATTCTCCAAGACATCGACATATTATAATCCGAAATGCCGACTGTGCTTTAGTTCATAATGGGAATTTAATAGAAGTTTCTCCTGGAGAAAATAAAACAGATAGTGATATTCTTTTAGAATTTTATATTAAAAATGGGATAGAAAAAACTATTAAATTCTTTCCTGCAGCATATTCTGTGGCGATTTTGGATTTTAAAAAAGAAAATGTAATTATATTTAAAGATAGATATGGGATAAGACCTTTGTTTATAGGGGTAAAAGATGGAAGATTAATAGCAGGTTCCGAAGATATTTCTTTAGTAAATATTGGTGGAAATCCTATTAGAGAATTATTGCCTGGAGAAGAAATAGAAATTCCTATGAATGGAACTAATTTTAAAAGTAATATAATTTTAAGTAAAAGTCCTAGACCATGTTTTTTTGAAAGGCATTATTTGGGAAATCCTTTGTCTTCTTTTGGAGGAATTACCAATAAAAATACAAGATTTAGATTAGGAGAGATTTTAGCTAAAGAATTTTCTCCTAAAGTGGATTTTGTTAGTTATATTCCCAATTCTCCAGAAGATGTTGCGAGAGGATATGCCGAGAGTTTAAATTTACCTTTAGTAAATATTTTTTATAAATTATCTAACGATAGATCTTTTTTGAATGCGACTAAAAGTGAAAGATGTAATTCTATAGGAAATAATTTGTATGTTAGAGATAATGTTAATATAAGGGATTCAAGAATTTTAGTTTGTGATGATTCTATTGTAAGATTTAATAATGCTCCAGATGCTGCAAAAAAACTTAGAGAAGCCGGAGCGAAATATCTTGCTTTGGTTGTTGCTACTCCTTTAATAGGTCCTGAAATCGATGGAATAAAACATTATTGTCCATTTGGAGTGGATATGCCTAAAAACGATGATTTTTTTTCTAGAAAATTTTCTTCAAATTCTAATAGAATATTTTCTGAAGGAAGTTTTGATGAAATATATTTTATTTCTAAAGAAGGAATGGAGATTGCAGATAGAATAAAATTAAATGAATGTTGTGCATTTTGTATAGGGGAAGAAAATCCTGTAAATGATATTGAATTAGAAAAATTAGTTGAGTTAAACTTATCTTGAATAAATAAATATAAAGGTTTTTAAATTCTATTAATTATGCTTTTTTATGAAACGTAATGATAAATATGCCGAAAGCAAAGCTGTATACGTTATTTTGAGAAAATTATTGGAAACTCAAGTTAGATTAGAAAATAAATATGGTGTCAGTTCTTATTTTAGTCTTAGTTCTATTGCAAGAGAAATTCCTAAAGATTCTGATTATGGGAGGATATATTGCTCGGATGTTTTAAATTTATTAAGACCCTTTATAAAAGATAAAGTAATTTCTTTGGTTACAATAGAAAATCTGGATTGGAACCCTACTATTAGTGGACTTAATGTTACAGGGATCAGAATAAATACTCCCGAAATTCTTAAAAGAGAAATATCTTCATTAGATGATATTTTTGAAGCAGAGCTGAAACTAAATTAAGTAGAATAAAATTGTTGGAACTAGTAAACATCCCATTAAATGAATTCTTTTTACATTTGAAGATATAGTGAATATTCCTAAAGATGTCGAAGTTAAAAATATTAAAAAAGAAACTACTTTTCCTATTAGAGTATAATCAGAAAAAATAAAAACCACTATTGCTAAAATGAATAATATTATTTTTGATAGTGTGTTATAAGGTATTTTATCGATATTTTTTGATGCAAATTTAGATAAAAATATAGTTATTATGAAAGATAGAATCCCTGAGATTATTGTTGTAACAATTATTAATGATAAATTTGCCGCTGTTATATCTGGAAGAAGCTGAGAGATATATACAGCAGATCCAGTTCTTGCTCTGTTTATAGAGTATAAAGCTATAAATGAAAGCCCCATCACTATAGTGTTAATCGCTCCTAAAAGAAAAAGAAATTCTCTTTGGTCTTTTATATTTAAGAAATATCTTCCTATTATTGCAGCTTGAGAGGATCCAAGTCCTGGTAGAAAAGCTGTAAATGGAGCGGAAATTATCGAGGCTAAAGATCCTTTTAAAAAAGATTTCTTAGAAAGTTTAATTTTATTTAATGGAGAAATTTTTTGTTCAGGAATTTTTGTTTTTTGTTTTATACTTATTATAAGATTACTGGCTCCAAATAATCCTGTTAGTAGAGGCAATAAAGATTCTTTTATATTCAAGTTTAATGAAGCTATACCCAAAAATCCGGATATTAAAAATACTAATAAAGCTGATAATTTTTTTTCTTTTTCTGAAAATATTAAAAATCCTGAAATTGCTATTAAAATAAAAGGCATTATTTTTTGGATTTTTGGATAAACCGAAGGCAGTATATATATAAAAATGGGAGTAAATAACAAAATAATAATTAAAGCTGTTAAGCTGCCATATAGGGTAAATACAACTGCATAATGTCCCCTTCCTTTTAGAAGCAGTCGATGTCCTGGAAGAATCGAAAGAAAAGAATCTTCATCAGGCGCCCCTAAAAAAATAGAAGGAATAAAGTCAACAAAAGTGTGAGTTATGGACATAGAGGTTATGAATATAGCCAATATTATGGGAGAAGTTAGAGTTAAAAAAAATTCAGAAAAACCTAAAATTATAACCGCAACCAAATTTGTGTGTATTCCTGGAGATAAGCCGGTAATTGTGCCTATGATGACACCGATAATGAGTGCTATAATAAATTCTAATAACATATAATAATTAAATATGAGTCAGTTAATTATTTTTGGAAAATAAAAAAATTATATTCTAAGGAATTTATTTTATCACCATAAAGCTTTTAAGTTGGTTTTATTAAATATTTTTAGGTGATTTCTAGAAGTAGAATTAAAAAATGGATCCAAGAATAAGAAGTTTAGCACAGCAGACTATAAGATATTCTTTAAATGTTAAACCAGGAACTAATGTGATTATCAGCGGAGGAGAGGAGGCAAAGGAATTTGTTTTGGAGTTGTATAAAGAAGTAATATTAAGAAAAGCTTATCCAATAGTTAATATTAACTTAAATGGAATGAATGATTTTTATTACAAATATGCTACTAAAGAACAAATAGAAAAGTTCCCAGATATACAGATGGATATGATTAAAAAAAGTCAATATTATATAGGGATAAACACATCCGGGAATACGAGAGAGTTGAGTAATATAGATCCAAGAAAAATTGTGGCGAGAAGAAAAATTACAAAAGCGATATCCGAACATATAATTAATTCAGCAGATAAAAAAGAAGGATGGATGAAAAGGGTCACAATAGGATTTCCTTGTCCTTCTTTAGCTCAAGATGCTGGGATGAGCTTAAATGAATATGAAAATTTTGTTTTTAATTCTTGTTTGATTAATTGGAAAAAATTCGGGGAGAAGATGGATAAAATATGTTATATTTTTGATAAAGGAAATAGAATTCATTTAGTTGGTGATGGAGTGGACTTAAAATTTTCTATAAAAGAAAAAAATTGCGTTCCAGATAAAGGAGAAGAAAATATGCCTGGGGGAGAGGTTTTTATGGCTCCGGTAAGAGAAAGTGTTAATGGATGGATAAATTTTGATTATCCTAGAATTGTAAATGGAAATTTAATAAGCGGAATTAAAATGAAATTTAAAGAGGGGAAAGTTATTGAATTTAGTGCTGAAAAAGGCCATGAGTTTTTGAAAGAATTATTGAATACGGATGAAAATGCTAAATATGTTGGAGAGTTTGGAGTCGGATGCAATCCTATGATAAAAAAATATACAAATGATTTATTATTTGATGAAAAGATTGATGGAACTATTCATTTAGCTTTAGGAATGGCTTATAAACAGAATGGTGGAGGAAATGATTCAGCTCTTCATTTAGATATAGTAAAAGATATGAAAAAAGGAAAAATTATTCTAGATGATAAAATTATTCAGGAAAATGGGAAGTGGAAGTTATAGAGAACTCAGAAATTAAAGATTTCTGATCCATTCAACTTCAGAGAAGTTGAAGGCTTTGCTATGATTTGCTTAAGAATTAAAATTCTTAATATGTTCAAAATCTTTGATTTTGAAGTCTTCGCAAATGTCATTTTTCAAATTTCTCTATAGAATAAATTTTTATTTGCAAGTTGTTTTTATATTTGCTTATAATTCCAGTTAAATATATATCTTCTCCTTCGGATATATTAACTTTGCTATAAATTATTCCGTTTATATAAAAAGCACCATCTTTTATTTTAAGTGTTTGATAATTTTCATATTTTTTTATTTCTGTTACAACCCCCTTTATTTTTATTTTTTTGTTAATATCTTTGTCTGTCAGTTCTCCGACCTCTTTTGAGATCGGATTCAAAATGTTTGATAAAATTAATAATATAATGATTCCAAACAATGAAAAAGAAAGCGACAATTTTTTTATCATATATTAATTAGAAAGATTTATTAATAAATTTTTTCTGTTTTTATTATGATGAGTTTTAAAAATAAATTTGATTTAGTTAAAAGAAATACTACTGAAATAATAGGGGAAGATAATTTGGTTTTATTATTGAAAGAAAAGAAAAATCCTGTAGTTTATTGGGGAACCGCTACAACTGGCAAACCGCATATTGGTTATTTTTTTCCGATGCTCAAAATTGCAGATTTATTGAGAGCTGGATTTAAAGTAAAAATACTTCTTGCAGATTTGCATGCAGCTTTAGACAATGTTGAATGGAGCATAGTTGATAAAAGATATGATTATTATAAAAAGGCAATTCCTGAAATGGTAAAAGCAATAGGAATTAATCCAAAAAATTTAGAATTTATAAAAGGTTCTGAAATGCAGTTAAAACCAGATTATATGTACGATGTTTTGAAAATGAGCAGTTATGTTTCGGTAAGAGATTCAAATAAGGCAGCTGCAGAAGTTGTCAAAATGGGAGACAACCCAAAACTTTCTGGTTTGATTTATCCTTTAATGCAGGCGGTTGATGAAGAATATTTAAGAGTTGATTGTCAGCTTGGAGGGACAGATCAAAGAAAAATAATGGTGCTTGCTAGAGAAAATTTACCCAAAATAGGATATGATAGAAGAATTGAAATAATGCATCCTTTAATTCCAGGACTAATTGGTAAAAAAATGAGTGCTAGCGATGATAATAGTAAAATAGACCTAACTGATGATGAAGAAACAGTTAAAAGAAAAATAAACAAAGCAGAATGTATAGAAGGAGACCCAAATAACGGTTTAATGTCTTTTTTGAAATATGTTATTATGGTTATAAAATTTGATAATGACAAAACTTTTAAAATACAGAGGGCCAAAAAATATGGTGGAAATATAGAATATAAAAATTATGAAGATATTGAGAAAGATTTTGTTGAAAAGAAACTGCATCCAATGGATTTGAAGATTGCTTTAGCAAGAGAAATAAGTGATTTATTGAGCAAAATTGATGTCGAAAGTTTAAATAAATTAGCTGAAAAAGCTTACAGAAACATTTAAAAGTTATAATAAATATTTTATTAGATGAATATTAATAATAGATACCTATTTTTAGGAATAATAGCGATTGTTTTAGTTTTAGGATATTTTTGGTTTTATAGTGGCTCTATTGTAAGTGCCGTTGGAAATTCTGTTATAAAATCAGAGCCAGATTTAGTTTCTGTTAATATTAATGTTGAAACAAGAGGAGAAAATGCACAAGTATCTCAAGAAAAAAATAAGGAAATAAGCAATAAGCTAATTTACGAGTTAATTAAATTAGAGTATAAAGATGATGAATTAAAATTTGTAAACTATAATGTTTATCCTGAATATGATTGGAGAAGTGGACAACAAAAATTAAGAGGTTATGTTGTTTCTCAGCAGTTGGTTGTTAAAACTGAAAATGTCAAGAAAGTTCTTGAAATTGTTGATGCTGCAATTAATGCAGGAGCTTTGGTAAATTATATTAATTTTGAATTATCAGAAGAAAAACAGAATAAGTATAAGAAAGAAGCGTTAGAGAAAGCTGGAGTAGATGCTAAAGAAAAAGCAGAGGCTATTGCTACAGGAGTCGGAAAGAAATTAGGCAGATTAGTTTCTGTTAAATCTCAAGATTTTAATTATGGACCATTAAATTTTTATGATAAAGCTGTTGCAGAATCTTCAGGGAGAGATTTGTCTCAAGAAGCTAGAAATGCTGCTGCAAGTATTTCTCCTCAAGATATAGAAGTTAGAGCAACTATAATGGTAGAGTATAGAATATATGGAATTTGAAATGTTTTTTAATATATTATAGTAAAATAATTATAATTCTTCACTCAGTGAAAAATTCTATAGTATCTAAATTTTTTAAAATATGTTTTAATCCAACTTTTTGATTTGAGAATTTTGAAGAAGGACCAGAAATTTTTGCATATCTAACTTTTTTTGAATATCCATGAAGTATTTTTTCAGCAGCCTCTTCAATTGTAGAGTTTGGATTTAATATTATAGGAACGTTATCTTGTTTTTTTCCAGGATGTTTTGTGTAAACTCTTATGATCTCAAAGGAATTTAATATCTTTTCTTTTAATTCTTCTAACCCCTCTTTTGTTTTTGTAGATGTTAAAATAAAGTTATATTTTTTAGCCTTTAGATTTTCAGATATTTTTCTTCTTTTTTCTTCATCATATTCATCTATTTTGTTAAAAATAATAATTTTTTTTGATTCAGTATTTAAATTTTTTATTAGTTCTAGGATGTTTTCTATTTCATGAATTTTTTCCGCTACTATTAAAATAGTGTCTGCAGAATTTATTAAATTTTTCTCAAATTTTTCAGAAGCTAACGGAGGAGTATCAATTATCTGAATATTACATCCTTTAAAGTTCAAAGTTCCTTGTAATGGTTCTATTGTTGTGAAACCATAACTAGCTATTTTTGGTTCTGCATTAGTCAGAGATTTTAATATAGACGATTTTCCGGAGTTTGTAAGTCCTATAAGAATTGCCTGCATTTCTCCCTTTTTTATGCCTTTTTTTCCTTTAGTGCGTTTTTTCGATTTCCGAAGTTCTTCTTTTAATTTTTTATATCTGCTCTTTAAATTTTTTCTTAAGGTTTCCCCCCCTTTATGACTAGGGGCACATCTTATCATTTCTTCTAAAGCTAGTATTTTATCTTCATTAGTAGATGACTCATGAAATTTTCTTTCAGCATTTAAATATTCTGGATGAGCATTTATTGGCATACTATTTTTAAATTAAAAAGAGTTTAATAATTTTATGATAAATAAACATTTTTTTAATAGAAATGCAGATTTAGTTGCAAAGGAATTATTAGGTAAAATATTAATTGTTAAAATTAATGAAAAGGAGTTTAGTTCTAAAATAATAGAGACTGAGGCATATTTTGATGAAAAAGATCCAGCTTCAAGAGCATGTCATAATGGAGATTTAAGAAAGACTATGATGATGGAAGGAGGAACCATTTTAATTTATGGTATTCATAATAATTGGATGTTTAATATTGTAAGTGGAAAGAAAGAAAAAGCAGAAGCAGTTTTAATAAGAGCGTTAGAGCCTTTAAATTTTAAAGGAAGATGTAATGGTCCAGGATTGTTAACCAAAAGTTTAATGATAGATAAAAAATTTCATAAGAAAAATATTATTAACAATGAAATAATTTCAATAATGGACAATGAAGAAATTTTTGAAATCGAGGAAAGTTATAGAATTGGAGTAAGAAAAGATTTAAAGAAGAAAATGAGGTTTTATGTTAAGGGAAATAAATTTGTGAGTAGAATTTAACAATAAATAAAAATGAAACTGGGTATTTTATTTTCAGGCGGAAAGGATAGTACGTATGCTTGTTATTTGGCAAAAAATGAAGGATATGAAATAGCTTGTTTAATAAGCATTTTTTCAGAGAATAAAGAAAGTTATATGTTTCATACTCCTAACATAAATAAAGTTAAGAAACAGGCAAAGACTATGAATTTGCCTTTAATTGTTGTTAAAACTAGAGGGAATAAAGAATCTGAAATTTTGGATTTGGAAAAAGCTGTTAAAATTGCTTTAAAAAAATATAATATTGGTGGAATAGTTAGTGGAACTATAAATTCTGTTTATCAGTCTTCAAGAATTCAAAAAATATGCAACAAACTTAAAATAGAATGTTTTAATCCCTTATGGCAGAAAGATCAAGTTGAATTGTTAAATGAATTAATAAAAAATAAATTTGATGTAATTATTTCAGGAATTTCTGCTTATCCTTTGGATAAATCATTTCTTGGTAGAAAGATAGATAAAAAATTTATTGAAGAGATAATAAAATTGAATAATAAATATAAAATTAATCCTGCTGGAGAGGGTGGGGAATACGAGAGTTTTGTTATCAACTGTCCTTTATTTAAGAGAAAATTAAATGTTGATGGCTACGATGATTTTGGAAGGGAAAATGCTTGGATAAGAGAAATAAAATTAAAATGAAAAAAATTTTGATTGTTAATATATGTAAAGAGAAATTACATTATTATGAATTTGTAAAACCCATAGAAGAGATTTTGAGAATAAACGGATTTAATTATTTTATTAGAAATTATGAGGATATAAAAAATAATGATTTAAGAAAATGTAGTAAAATTATAATATGTGGAACTAGTCTTTTTGATAATTATTTTATTAAAGATATCAAGACATTTAAATGGCTTTTAGGTTTTGAAAAGCCAGTTTTAGGAATTTGTGGAGGCATGCAAATAATAGGTTTGATTTTTGGAGGAAAATTGAAAAAGAAAAAAGAGATAGGATTTTATAATGAAAATTTTATCAAGAATTTCTTGGGTTTTTTTGGAGAAAAGGAAGTTTATCATTTGCATAATTATTATGTTGGTTTTAATAATATGACTGATTTTGAGGTTTTTTCCGAAAGTAAAGTTAGTCAAGCGGTAAAACATAAATCAAAAAATATTTATGGAGTTTTATTTCATCCTGAAGTAAGAAATGTAGAAGTTATAATCAATTTTGTTAAATAAAAAACATTTCCTAGATTTATAGATTATGGGTTAAAAATAATTTATTTAGAATAGAGAACGAGAAAAACAGAGTTTTTCAAGTTCTCTAACAAGAACTTTGCTACGATTTGCTTAAGAATTAAAATTCTTAATACGTTCAAAATCTTTGATTTTGAAGTCTTCGCAAATGTTATTTATGCAAAGTTCTCAATAGATCTAACTAACATTTATTAACTCTTTTTATATTTGGTATATAATAACCGATAATTAAAATGAAACAGCCAGAATTTTACCGTAAAAAATTAGACAATGGAATAACTGTGATTCATGAGAAAAGAAATATTCCTATTTTTGCTGTTGCCTCTAGTATTAAGTTTGGAGCTCAGTATGAAAATGCAAATATTAAAGGAATAAGTCATTTTATAGAGCATCTAGTTTTTAAGGGAACAAAGAAAAGAAACGTTGATGAAATTTCCAGAGAAGTGGAAAGTAAAGGAGGAATAATAAATGCTTTTACTGGGGAAGAAATAACTTGTTTCTGGAATAAAATGCCAATTAAATATTTTTGTTTGGGATCTGATATAAGCAGAGATTTGGTTACTAATCCTTTATTTGAAGAAGAGCCATTAGAGAGAGAAAGAAAAGTCATATTAGAAGAAATTAAAATGTATAATGATAATCCAAGCACTTTTGTGTTAGAAAGAATAAAAGAAAAACTTTATAGAAGTCCTTTTAATATGTCTGTTGCAGGAACTATTGGTACTGTTGCAAATTTGTCGAGGGAAAAGATTATAAATTTGTTTAATTCTGTTTATTCTACTAATAATATAATTTTTAGCGTGGTTGGAGATGTGAGCTGGGATGAAGTTTTAAATGAAGCGAAAAGATTTCCTAAAACAAATAAAAAAATAAATGAAATAAAGATAGGATTAAGAAATGGAGAAGAAATATATAAAAGAAAGGGCATAGATCAGGCACACGAAGTAATTGGTTTTCATATGCCTAACTTAAAAGAAAAAAATAGATATTCTGCAGAAATTTTTGATGGAATATTAGGCGGAGGAATGAGCAGTCGTTTATTTCAAGAGATAAGGGAAAAAAGAGGCCTGTGTTATGCAATAAAAAGCAATTTAGAGCAATCTAAAAATTATGCTTATGAAATGATTTACGTTGGCACTACCAAAAATAAAATAAAGAAAGTTAGAGAATTAATATTAGCAGAGATAAAGAAAATCCAAAATTTGGATTTGAATGTTTTAAATGAAGCAAAAGAACGATTGATAGGATTAAGAGAAATAAATAAAGAAAAAGTTGATAGTACCATGTTTGATTTATTGCAGGAAGAAATGGGGGGAAATGCAGAAAATTATTATAAATATGAAGAGAATATTTCTAAAGTAAAACTTTCTGATGTTAGGAAATTAAGCAATTTAAAAAATTATAGTTTTGTTGCTTTAGTGCCTGAATAGGAAAAGTAAAAATCACAAATGAAATATGTGCAAAAGTTTATAAATTAAGAAATAATTTTTGCATGATGAATTATATTTTTCCGCAGCAACCCTGTCCTCAGACTTCTAAACTAAAATCAATTGATGAAGTAGATTTAGATAATGTTCCT
>Ga0233424_10002971_pt1 | contig 11393 bp, 12 predicted proteins | sample Watercolumn_Towu_FD_181011 | JGI IMG/M metagenome (GOLD analysis project Ga0233424, IMG submission 181011) | Freshwater microbial communities from Lake Towuti, South Sulawesi, Indonesia - Watercolumn_Towuti2014_125_MG | ecosystem: Environmental > Aquatic > Freshwater > Lake | place: Indonesia... | reverse complement strand
ACCGTCATCACACGCGACGACGGCAAGGCGCAGTGGGCCTACAAGGGCAAGCCGCTGTACTTCTGGGCCAAGGACCAGAAGCCCGGTGACCGCACCGGTGACGGCTTCAACAAGGTCTGGCAACTGGCCAAACCCTGACCCCAGGCGGACCCCGGACGCCCGACATGGCCGTCGAACAACTGCTGCTGCACATCCCGGCCCTGCGCCGGTATGCGCGGCTGCTGACGGGCGACGCCACGCGGGCTGACGACCTGGTGCAGGACACCCTGGAGCGCGCCTGCCGCAAGTGGAGCCTCTGGCGCCCGGGCACGGCGCTGCGGCCCTGGCTGCTGTCCATCATGCACAACCTGCACCTGAACCAGCTGCGCGACTGGCACCTGGACGAGGGCCATGCGCTGCTGGACGAGCTGCCCGAGGCGGCCGACCCCGGCGCCCCGGCCGGTGAGCGGCTCGACCTGGAGCGCGCGCTGGCCGGGCTGCCGCCCGGGCAGCGGGCCGTGATGCTGCTGGTGGCGGTCGAGGAATACACCTATGCCGAGGCGGCCGACATCCTGGGGGTGCCCGTGGGCACCGTGATGTCGCGCCTGCACCGGGGCCGCGAGGCCCTGCGGCAGCGCCTGGCGCCCTCCCCTGTGGGGGCCCAGATCGTGACCCTGGCGCGAGTGAAGCGATGAGTTCTCCCTTTCCCCCCAAGCCGGCTTCGCTGCCGCCCGACGAGGCCAGGCTGCATGCCTTCGTGGATGGCCAGCTGCCGCCCGAGGAGCGCGACGCCGTGCAGGCCCAGCTCGCGGCCGACCCGGCCACGGCGGCGCGCGTGGCGCAATGGCAGGCCCAGCGCCAGGCGCTGCGGAGCCTGGCGCGCGACTGGCCGCTGGACGAGACGCCGCCCGACCTTAGCGGCATCGTCATGCGGGCAGCCTCGGCCCAGCGCTGGCGGCGTGTGCTGCCCCAGGCGCTGGCCGCCGGGCTGCTGCTGTCCCTGGGCCTGGCCGGGGGCTACCAATGGGGCCGCCATGACGCCGGCGGCCCGGCCTGGCCGGTGCTCAGCGCCGGGCGCGCCGCCAGCGTGCCCGAGTTCGCGCGTCAGGCCGGTGTGGCCTACGCCGTCTACAGTGCCGAGAAGCGCCACCCGGTGGAGGTGTCGGCTGCGGAGCAGGCCCACCTCGTCCAGTGGCTCAGCAAGCGCCTGGGCCGCAGCCTGAAGGTGCCGGTGCTGACCGACCGGGGCTACACCCTGCTCGGCGGGCGGCTGCTGCCGGGCGATGCGGCCCAGCCGGGCAGCCCGCGCGCGCAGTTCATGTACGAGAACGCCGACGGCGACCGGCTCACCCTGTACGTGGCCGTCTTCAAGCCTGGCGCGGTGCCGGGGGGCGCTGAGTTCCGGCTGTTGCAACAGGAAGGGCGCACGACGCTGTATTGGGTGGACGGCGAGTTCGGCTACGCGCTGAGCGCCCAGCCGTCCACCGAGCTGCATCCGCTGGCGGAGCGCGTGCACGAGCAGCTGACCGGCTGAGCCTTCAGCGGAAGTAGCGCTGGCGCAGTCGGTCGTAGCGGCCGTCGCGCTTGAGGGTGTCCAGCGCCTGCTGCAGGCGCTTCACGAGGGCCGGGTCGGCGTCCGGGCGCAAGCCGTAGAAATAGCTGCGCGTCGCGTCCAACTCCATGGCGGGCTGCAACGTGGCATAGGGCAGTTGCAGCTGGCGCAGGTTCCAGGCCGCAGCCCAGTCCAGCAGGGCGACGTACTCCATGCGACCCGCCAGCAGCTTGCGCACATTGGCGGCATCGTCCAGCCCGTGTTCGAGCTGCGTGCCGGGCTTGAGGCCTGCGGCCTGCAACTGGCGGTCGGCGGCCGAGTCGCGCACGACGCCGATGCGGGCATTGCCCAGGTCGGCCAGCTGCGTGAGGTTCAGGTCGGTGCGGCTGGCCAGCCGGTAGAGCAGGATGCGGCGCTGCGCGATCGGGCCGACCCACTGGAACTGGGCCTCGCGCTCCGGCAGGCGGGTCAGCGAGAACAGGATGCTGTGGGCCTGGGTTTCGGCCACCTGCATCGCCCGCTGCCAGGGCAGGACCTGCAGGTCCAGACGAATGCCGACCTGGGCGGCCATGGCGCGCAGCAGCTCGACGCTGAAGCCCTGGGCACCGGTGTCGTCCGCATAGTTCAGCGGCGGCAGGTTCTCGGTCACGCCCAGCAGCGTCGGCTCCTCGCCGGCGGCAGGTGCCAGGGCGGGCAGGAGGGCAGCGGGAAGGGCGAGGCAGGAGCGGCGTCTCACAGCGGCGAACAGAGGTTCGCGGCAGTCTAGGGGCCGCCGATGACAGCCCCGTGCCGGTGCGGGCGCGGGCTGTGCAATATCGCCGCGCACCCGCCCGGCGTGTGGCGCTCAGGTGGGGGTGGGGATGCCCGCCATGCGGTCGTGGGCCAGGAAGAACTGGCGCGCCATGGCCAGCATCTGGCCCTGGCTCAGCTCGGCGGCCGGGCGGTAGTCGGCGATGTGCGGCGCGAGCTTGGGGCGGTGCGCCTCGACATAGTGGCGGAACTGCCCGAGCACCACGTGCGAGCCGGTCACCAGCACTTCCGGGGTGTCCTGCAGGGCCTGGCAGAGCGATTCGTACAGGGCCTGCGTGCGGCGCTCGTCCTGGCCGTGGCTGTGGCGCTCATGCGCGTCGATGCGCGCGGCATGCACCTGGTGGGCATCGAAATGCAGCACCTGGGCGTGGTTGTGGTCGAGGTGGACGACGGCGTGGAACATGTGGTTCTCCGGGTGGGGGGGATTCAGGCGTGGCGGGCTTCGACGGCGGCCTGGCAGTCGACGCAGCGCAGGGCCTGCGGCTGGTGCTGCAGGCGATCGAAGGGGATGGTGCTGGCGCAGTCGATGCACTGGCCGAAACCGGGGCCGTGCAGGCGTGCGAGGGCATCGTCGAGCGACTGCAGTTCTGCCAGCAGGTGGCTGTCGCGCGCCTGGTCGAGCTCGCGGTCGGCGGCGTGCTCGCGCTGGTCGTGCGGGTCGTCGGCGAGCAGCTCGGCGGCATGGGCCACGCGGCTGGCGCCTTCGCGCTGCGCCTGCAGGGCGGCCTGCACGCGCCGGCGCGCCAGGGTCAACTGGCTTTCCAGCAGGGCGGTCTGGCCAGGGGTGAGGGTGCTGCTCATCGATTCCTCCTGGGCTCCATGCTCGCAGCGCCGTGCTGACGGCGCCTTGAGCTGCATCAAGGGTCGGGCCCCCCGCGCCGTGCAGCGATGAAGACCGCACCTCCCCGGGTCGGGTGGGTGCCGCGGGGCGCCCGGTGCATCGGCCCTACACTGCGCGCCATCAAAAACGGCCTCAAAGGCCAGGGAGGACTGCCATGTCGGCATCGATGCCGCGCGTTCGCGCGCTTGCAGCAATTCTGTTCACCGCCGGCGTGCTGACGGCCTGTGGTGGTGGCGGTGGCGACAGCGCCCCGCCCCCCGAGCCCGCGCCCACCGTCATCCCCGAGAACCTCGCCATCACGGCACCGGCGAGCGCCGAGTCGGCCACGGCCGTGGCCTTCGGTAACTCCGCCAGCACACTGACCGGCCTCAAGTACCAGTGGGACTTCGGCGACGGCAGCTCCAGCACCGAGGCGGCCCCCAGCCACAGCTTCGCCACCGGCGGCGAGTTCGAGGTGGTGCTCAAGGTCACCAACTCGGCCGGCAGCACGCGTGAGACACGCACCAAGGTGTCCATCACCAACGTCGCCAATGTGCGCGGCCTGGAGTGCACCGGCTCGGCGAGCACCGGCTGGTGCTGGCAGAACCCCCGCCCGACCGGCAACCGCGTCAACACCGTGTTCTTCCTGAACGGCACGACCGGCTGGCGCGGCGGCGACAACGGCGAGATCTTCAAGACCACCGACGGCGGCGTGACCTGGGCGCGCCAGGCGACCGGCATCACCGCCGGCATCTACGGCATCCGCTTCGTCAATGCCAGCACCGGCTGGGCCACCGGCGCCTTCGGCGCCTTGCTGCGCACCACCGATGGCGGCACGAGCTGGAGCCTGAGCAAGGTGGGCGACCCGCAGTACGGCACGCCGGACATTTCCACCATCACGGCGGTGGACGCCAAGACCGTCTACCTCGGCCGCCCCATCGGCCTGGGCCAGGGCACCGGCGTCATGTACGGCAGCAAGGACGGTGGCGCCACCTGGCAGTCCATCCCGACCTCGCCCTACCTGATCACGTCCACGGGCAAGTTCTGGTCGCTGCAGAGCAATGCCGTCAGCGTCTCCAGCGATGGCGGCCAGAGCTACAGCAGCGTGCTGAGCTTCAAGCTCCCGACCGGCTACAACTACTTCGACAGCACCAACCTCTGGGCCCAGGACGACCTGCGTGCCGTGGCCTACACCCGCGTGTCGGGCTATGACTACGTCAACTTCCGCTGGAGCTACCAGGAAACCTTCTACACGACGGTGGACGGTGGCGTGAACTGGTCGAAGGCGGAGGGCGCCAGCACCGGCTCGACGTCCGGCATCCAGCGCCTCGTGAGCATGTCGGCCGATGGCAAGGTGCTGCTGGGCAGCAACTACAACAGCCTGCTGCGCAGCACCGACGGTGGCCTGAACTGGGCTGCCGTGGCGGGCCCGTCGTCCGAGTACTACTCGGTCTACTACGCGACCCTGGGCAACGGCGAGCTGGCCGCCAGCAGCTACAACGGCCTGTGGCTCAGCAAGGACGCCGGCACCACCTGGAGCAAGCTGAGCAACCCGAACACCACCAACAGCAACGGCTACTACACCATCACGGCCGACTCGCTGCGCCGTGTCGAGGCCGGCGTCCTGCTGGCCTTCGACAACGCCGGCAGCACCTACCTGAGCCGTGACGACGGCCAGACCTGGAAGCTGGTCGTGGCGCCGCTGGACGGCAACTACGGCCAGTCCAGCGTGGTGGCCTTCAGCGATGCCAAGAACGGCTTCATGGTCGATGCGCAGTCGCGCGTCTTCACCACCAAGGACGGCGGCGCCACCTGGGCAGCCAAGACCTTGGCGATGGGCTCGGTGCGGGCGCTGCAGTTCGTCAACAAGCAGACCGGCTGGCTCGTGGCCGGCGACGGCAAGCTCTACAAGTCCACCGACGCCGGTGCGACCTGGGCCACGGTGCCGATCGCGTCCGGCGTGAGTTTCGCGAACGTGTACTTCCAGAACGAAAACCTGGGCTGGTCGCAGCGGTCCTCGGGCGGTGCCCAGTACACCTTCACGCGGGACGGCGGCAAGACCTGGACCGAACTGCCGCTGCCCTATGGCGTGAGCTCGATGCGCCAGGGCGAGACCTCCTGGGTGGCCGTGGGCAGCTCGGGCGCGATCTACGTGTCCACCGACGCCGGCTCCACCTGGAACGCCACCTACACCGGCACCCTGGCCAATCTGACGGCCGTGGCCTTCTCGGATGCCAAGACAGCCTGGGCCGTGGGTTGGGACAACACCCTGCTCAAGTCCGAGGATGGCGGCCTCAAGTGGGCTCTGATCAAGCTGCCGGGCTCCAGCACGGCCCTGCGCGACATCAAGTTCGCCAATGCCAAGGTGGGCTGGATCGTGGGCGACAACGGCCTCATCCTGGCCACGCAGGACGGCGGCAAGACCTGGCGCGGCCAGGCCAGCGGCACGGCCAATGGCCTGACCAGCCTGCAGGTCGTGGACGCCAACACCGCCTGGATCACTGGCTACTACGGCCTCGTGCTGGCCACGGGCACCGGCGGCAACTGACACGGCGGCAACCGACCCGGCGATGGGGGCTTGAAGGCGCGAGACAATCCGCGCCTTCTTCGCACGGGTCTGTCCGGCCCTCGATGTCCCCATGCCCACTGCCAGCTCTCCGGCCTACACGGTCGCCGATTTCGATTTCGACCTCCCCCCCGAACTGATCGCCCAGCACCCGGCGCCCGAGCGCAGCGGCTCGCGCCTGCTGGACGGCAGCGCCGCCACGCCGGTGGACCGGGTGTTCCGCGACCTGCCCGGCCTGCTGTCGCCGGGCGACCTGCTCGTCTTCAACAACACGCGCGTCATCAAGGCGCGGCTCTACGGGGTCAAGGCCACCGGCGGCAATGTGGAGGCGCTGGTGGAGCGCGTGCTGCCCGGCACGCAGGAGGTGTGGATGCACCTGCGCGCCAGCAAGAGCCCCAAGCCCGGCAGCCGCGTGCGCTTTGCCGACGCCTTCGACGCCGAGGTGCTGGGCCGCTGCGGCCCGGACAACGGCCTCTTCCACCTGCGCTTCGCCGGTGAGCCTTTCGCGCTGCTGGAGGCCCACGGCCATGTGCCGCTGCCGCCTTACATCGAGCATGCCGACGATGCCGACGACGAGCGCCGCTACCAGACCGTCTTCGCCAAGGAGCCCGGCGCGGTGGCTGCGCCGACCGCAGCCCTGCACTTCGACGAGGGCGTGCTGGCAGCGCTGGCCGCACGCGGCGTCGAGCAGGCACAGGTGACCCTGCACGTGGGCGCCGGCACCTTCCAGCCCGTGCGCGTCGAGAAGATCGACGAGCACAAGATGCACAGCGAATGGTTCGAGGTGCCGCAGGCGACCGTGGATGCCATCGCCGCCTGCCGCGCCCGCGGCGGCCGCGTGGTGGCCGTGGGCACGACGACGCTGCGCGCGCTGGAGTCGGCGGCGCAGGGCGGCACCCTGCAGGCCGGCGCACGTGAGACCGACATCTTCATCACGCCGGGCTTCGAGTTCCGCGTGGTGGACCGCCTCATCACCAACTTCCACCTGCCCAAGAGCACGCTGATGATGCTGGTGAGCGCCCTGGCCGGCCATGCGCAGGTGATGGCCCTCTACCGCCACGCGATTGCGCAGCGCTACCGCTTCTTCAGTTACGGCGACTCGATGCTGCTCTCGCGGGCCCAGGCCACGCGCCCCTGAGCCACGTCGTCGACCGCGGCCGTGAAGGCGCCACGCAGCGTCACCGGCAGTGACAGCCGCATGCTCACGCGCGTGGCGTGCGTGACGTCCAGCAGCACGGCGCCGTGCTGCTCGGCCAGGCGGCGCAGCCGCCCCTCCAGCTCGTAGGGCAGCTCGCAGCCGAGTTCAACCTGCGCGACGCGCTCCACCTTCTCGGCGGTCAGCAGCGCCTGGGCGATGCAGTCGGTGTAGGCGCGCACCAGGCCGCCGGCGCCCAGCTTCACGCCGCCCCAGTAGCGCACCGCGGTGGCGAGCACGCCGTCCAGGCCCTGGTGGCGCAGCACGTCGAGCATCGGCCGGCCCGCGGTGCCGCCGGGCTCGCCGTCGTCGTTGGCCGCTGAATGGCCGCCGGCGAGCAGGGCCCAGCAGACATGCGCGGCGCCCGGGTGCTCGGCGCGCAGGGCCGCCACGCGTGCCAGCGCGGTGGCACGGTCGGCGCAGGGTTCCACGCAGCCGAGGAAGCGGCTCTTCTTGACGACGAGTTCATGCCGCGCCGGCGCGGCCAGGGTCAGGGACATCGCGGGATTGTCCCGCGCGTCAGTGGGCCGGCTCGGTGTAGGCCGCCGCCCGGGCGGCGGCATCGCCCAGGTGCCGGTGCATGATGGACGCCACCGTGCCGTCGGCCAGCATGCCCAGCAGGGCACGGCGCAGCCGTTGGCGGTCGGGGGCCGGCATCTGCAGCGACAGGGCCAGGGCCCCGAGCGCGCGGTCCTGCGGGGCCACGTCCAGGGCCACCCAGGCGCGCTTCTCGCCGATGGCCGTCTCCACCTGCGACCAGGCACTGGGCAGGGCCAGCAGGCCGTGGGCCCGGCCGGCGCCGGCCATGCGCAGCACGGCGGGGAAGTCCGCCACCTCGTGCACCCGCCGGTGCGCGCGCAGCCGCTGCAGGGCGGCATCCAGCGTCGGGCCGTGGGCATAGCCCTTGACGGTCAGCAGCGTGAGCTGCCGGTCGGCCTCGAAGGCCTCCAGGCTCTTGATGCGCCGGGCCACGTCCGGCCGCACCATCAGGTGGTAGCGCCCCTGGGCATAGGGCATGAACTCGGCGAAGGTCTGGCGCTCGGGCGTGGGCACGGCCGACAGGGTCAGGCCGGCCGCCCCGTTGCGCATCTGCTCCCAGATGCGCACCCGAGACTCCACCACCAGGCGCAGCTCGCAGCCGGAGCGGCGGGCGAGCTCGTCGAACATGTCCTTGTCGATGCCCTCGCGGCCGCCGTCGGGCAGCTCCCGGAAGAAGGGCGCGTAGGGGTAGAGCGCGGCCACATGCGGCCCGCAGGGCGGCTCGGCCGCCAGCGCAGGCGCCATCAGGCCGCCGGCCGCCCAGGCGGCCAGCTGCAAGAAACGCCCATGGCCCCAGCGCATCATGGTTCCCGCGACTCGTCGTTGTTGTGGAGGTGGATGATGCCACCTGAGACAATCCGCGCCCCATGCTGAAGTTCGACCTCCTCAAGACCGAAGGCCGCGCCCGCCGCGGCACGCTCACGCTCAACCACGGTGTCGTGCAGACGCCCATCTTCATGCCGGTGGGCACCTATGGCACGGTCAAGGGCGTCACGCCCCGGTCGCTGACCGAGATGGGCGCGCAGATCATCCTGGGCAACACCTTCCACCTCTGGATGCGCCCGGGCCTGGACGTGGTCAAGCAGTTCGGCGGCCTGCACCGCTTCGAGAGCTGGAACAAGCCCATCCTGACCGACTCCGGCGGCTTCAAGGTGTGGAGCCTGGGCGCCATGCGCAAGATCAGCGAGGAAGGCGTCAAGTTCGCGTCGCCGGTGAACGGCGACAAGCTGCTGCTCACGCCCGAGGTAAGCATGCAGATCCAGACGGTGCTCAACAGCGACATCGTCATGCAGTTCGACGAATGCACGCCCTACGAAACCAAGGGCGTGCTCACCACCGAGCGCGAGGCCAAGCAGTCGATGGAGCTGAGCCTGCGCTGGGCCAAGCGCTGCATCACCGAGTTCGAGCGCCTGGAGAACCCGAATGCGCTCTTCGGCATCGTGCAGGGCGGCATGTTCACGAACCTGCGTGACGCCTCGCTCGCCGGCCTGGCCGAGCTGGACCTGCCCGGCTATGCCATCGGCGGCCTGAGCGTGGGCGAGCCCAAGGCCGAGATGCAGCGCATCCTCGAGCACACCGGCCATCAGCTGCCGGCGAACAAGCCGCGCTATCTGATGGGTGTCGGCACGCCGGAAGACCTGGTGGAGGGCGTCAGCCAGGGCATCGACATGTTCGACTGCGTCATGCCCACGCGCAATGCGCGCAACGGCCACCTGTTCACGCGCTTCGGCGACCTGCGCCTGCGCAACGCCCGCTACAAGGCCGACGAGACCCCGGTGGACCCCACCTGCAGCTGCGAGTGCTGCACCGGCTTCAGCCGCGCCTACCTGCACCACCTGGACCGCTGTGGCGAGATGCTCGGCCCCATGCTCACCAGCGTGCACAACCTGCACTACTACCTGAACCTGATGCAGGAGATCCGCGACGCGCTGGACGCCGGTCGCTTCGAGGCCTGGCGGGCGCAGTTCCACGCCGATCGGGCGCGCGGCGTCTGAGCCCACCACCCAGGTGAGGGGGGCGGTGCCCCCCTCAGCCCGGTGGGCACCGGGGGGCGCTTTTCGGGCCCTGACTTCGACAATCCGTTCTCAGGGGGTGACCTGTCGTCAACCCCTAGAAGAGCAAAAGAGGTCTGGATGTCTTTCGCACCCAAGCTGGCCCTGGCGGCCCTGATTTCCATCGCTGGCGCGGCGCAAGCCCTGCCGGTGCTGTCCTCGGCCGACGCCCTCGGCTGGACGCTGTCGAGCGGCACGGCCGCCGTCGTGGCCGGCCCGGCTGACGGTGCCATCACCGGCGAGGCCCTGCGCTTCACGGCCAACAACGACAACGCCGCCACCCGCACGCTCGCCCAGACGATCAGCGCCAACCGCGTCACCGTGCAGTTCGACCTGCAACTGGACGCCGGCAGCATCGAGAACAACGACTTCCTCGGCCTGTGGCTGGGCAGCAGCACCGGCCCGAACATCGGCCTGAAGGGCAATTGCGACGGCGCCGCCGGCTGCAATGGCGCCGACCTGTTCGTGCGCACCACCGGCAGCGGCGGCAACTTCACGACGCCCGTGCTGCTGGGCCAGACCTACCACCTGTTCGGCCTGCTCGAGAAGGTCGGCGGCTCGGCCACCTACAACCGCTACTCGCTGTGGGTGAACCCCACTGGTGCCGAGATGGCCGGCCTGTCCGGCGCCGATGCTGTCTTCGCCAGCAACTCGGGCATCGGCAGCTTCAACACCATTGGCTTTCGCAGCGTGAACCTCGACCAGGGCGACGTTCTGCTGGTGGACAACGTCGAGATCGGCACCGTGCCCGAGCCGGCCTCCGCCGCCCTGGCGGGCCTGGCCCTGCTGGGCGTGCTGGCCACTTCGCGCCGCCGCATCCGCTGAAGCCCGGCTCAAGGCCTGGCGGCCCGGCCGCCGGCTCGCCTCCAAGTCCGCCCCTCGTGGCGGACTTTTTGTTGGTCGCGTGTGCGCGCTGACCTTCGCCACGGGCGGTTGGATGGCGGCAAGATGCGCCCGTGCTGAAACTGCTGCTCGCGCCGCTGCGCTGGATCTTCCGGGTCGTCTTCGCCCTGCTCATCCTCTTCGAGGAATGGGGCTGGGAGCCGCTGCGCCGCGCCTTCGCGCTGTTCGCGCGGCTACCGCTCATCCGGCAGATCGAAGCCCTGCTGCGGCGCCTGCCGCCGCGCTGGGCCTTCGCCGTGCTGCTGCTGCCCAGCCTGCTGATCCTGCCGGTCAAGCTGGCCGCGCTGTGGCTGGTGGCCGAGGGTCATGTCGTGCTCGGCCTGGCGGTGGTGGTGGCGGCCAAGCTGGTCGGCACGGCGCTGCTGGCCTGGTTGTTCCAGCTCATCCAGCCCGCCCTGATGCAGCTGCCCTGGTTCGCGCGCCTGCACGCCCGCTGGACGGCCTGGAAGGCCGAGCTGCTGGCCTGGGTGCGTGCCAGCGCCGTGTGGCGCAGCGCGCGCGCCATGAAGGCGTCGCTGCGGCGTGCGTGGCGGCGGCTGCGGGGACGCCCTGCGGCCTAGGCGGCGCCCAGCTCCTTGAGCACGCCACCCAGGGCCCGCTGCACGGCGCTGGGGTCGGCCAGATCGGTGGCCAGGCCTTCGCTGCGCAGGCGCTTGAGCGCGCGCCGCGTCATGGAATGCATGCCGCCCGCGAGGTTGCTCGTGAACATGAAGAGCGTGGCGTTGTCGCTCGCCCAGGCCAGCTGGGCCGTGGCCCAGACGCCTTGCAGGAAGAGCTTGCAGCGCCGGCCCGGGCGCAGCTCGTCGACCCAGGCGTCGGCCGGGTCGGTCGCGTCATCCAGCGCCATCGGCACGGTGGGCAGGGTGCCGACATGGGTTTCGTGACCCTCCCAGGCCGGTGGCACGACGCTGTCGGCAACAGGCGGCGGCGTGGCGGGCGCGCGTGGTGCCGGCGTGTCTGCCGCGGCTGCCCGCCCC
>Ga0233424_10002969_pt1 | contig 11401 bp, 15 predicted proteins | sample Watercolumn_Towu_FD_181011 | JGI IMG/M metagenome (GOLD analysis project Ga0233424, IMG submission 181011) | Freshwater microbial communities from Lake Towuti, South Sulawesi, Indonesia - Watercolumn_Towuti2014_125_MG | ecosystem: Environmental > Aquatic > Freshwater > Lake | place: Indonesia... | reverse complement strand
GACGGACTCTTAGGTGTAGCACCCATGACCGTCTGTTCGGTCTGCCCGGCCTTCTGACCCTTGTCCTTGGCATTGCCGAACAGGCTCGGTGGAATATAGACAGCGCCGACATTCGGCTTGCCCGGGCCGGCATGCACCGCGAGCGGATTCTTGACGTTGAGGATCAGCGCGTCGGGATGATCCTGGGTGTTGACCGGCGGCGGGCTGCCGGGCGGCGGCGCCGGCGGCGCCTGTGCGCTGGCGGGTGCAGCCAAGACGACGCCGGCCAGCGCTAGCGCGGTGACCCAAGAGACCCTTGTCCGCGGGGTAAGCCAGTGTAATGAAACGGTCATTGGCGTCATGTCCTACGAATTTTTAATGCGCCGACACCGCTGCAATTTCAGGATTAATGATACTGTTCAGCCTCATAATTGTCCATTAACGCCCCAGGCGAACGAAACCCGTGGAAGACCTCGCTCAGCAGATCGCGGCCCTCGGGTCTTCCCTCTACAACACCCTCGCCAGCGTCATCGCCGTCGACAGCGAGTCGATCCGGCGGCTGGCCGTCGAGTACGGGCATTACATCTATCTCCTGATCTTCCTCTGGACGTTCTTCGAGGGCGAGACCTGCGTCATCATCGCCGGCGTCGTTGCCAGCCAGGACTACCTGGAGTGGCTGCCTCTCTTCCTGGTCGCCTGGTTCGGCAGCTTCTCCGGCGATCAGCTGTATTTCTGGATCGGCCGGCGCTGGGGTGTGCGCCTGCTCGACCGTATCCCGCGCTGGCGTCCCGGCGTCGCCCTGGTGCTGGACTTACTTCGGCGCTACAACACGACCTTCATCCTGTCGTTTCGCTTCATCTACGGCGTGCGCAACTTCGCCTCATTCGCCATGGGCATGAGCGGTCTCGATCCCGTCCGCTTCGCGGTGCTCAACTTCATCGCCGCCTTCGTCTGGGCGCTCTCCTTCGCCGGGTTCGGCTACCTGTTCGGCGAGGCCCTCGAGCCGTTTCTCGACAATGTCGTCCTGATCTCGCTGGCCGTGATGGCGACCTTCTTCCTCGGCGCCTACATCCTGGTCACCACGCTGCGCCGCCGCCATCAGCGCGAGGCGGAGCGTCTGGCCGCCGCCGCGACAACCGCGGCGACCGTCACGTCGCCGGGCAATTCCTGAACGCGAGCCTCAGGCCAGCTTCTTGATGTTGAAGGTGAAGACGCCGCCGTCTTCCTTCCATTCGAGCAGCTGCTGACCGCTCGCCCGGCAGAACGCCTCGAAATCCCTGACCGCACCCGGATCGGTGGCCAGCACCTGCAGCGTGTCGCCGACCGGCACGGTCTTGATGGCCTTTTTTACCCTGAGGATCGGCAGGGGGCAGTTGAGGCCTTTGGTGTCGAGAACCGTCGTCGCCATGACATCTCCGCGGGGCAGCAGGCGCGGGACCTTATCGCTTGTCGTCGCGCCGCCGCAAGCCGTACATTAGAAAGCACAGATATATCAATCCCGGTTTGGCTTTGCCGATGCCCGAGATGCACGTCGCCACCCTGGTCAGCACCCTCGGCTTCGCCGCGGCGGCAGTCTTCGGCGCGACCGCGCAGCGCACCGATTTCTGCACCATGGGCGCTATCTCCGACGTGCTGCACCTGCAGGACTACCGCCGCTTCCGCGCCTGGCTCCTGGCCATCGCCGTGGCGCTCGCCGGCAGCCAGATCCTGCACCTCGCCGGGACGATCGACCTCGGCAAGTCGATCTACCTCACGCCCAATCTCGGCTGGCTCGGTGCCGTGATCGGCGGCGCGCTCTTCGGCTTCGGCATGACGCTCACCGGCGGTTGCGGCAACAAGACGCTGGTAAGGCTGGGCAGCGGCAACCTGAAGTCGCTGGTCGTCTTCCTGGTCCTCGCCATCTTCGCCTACATGACCTTGCGCGGCCTGGTGGCGCTCGGCCGGGCGCGCCTGATCGAACCCACGAACATCGATCTGGCGAAGGCCGGCCTGCGCAGCCAGGGCATCCCCGACATGGTGGCCTCGCTGACCGGTTTCACGCTGCCCGGCGTGCGCAGCGTGCTGGCCGTCGCGGCCGTCGCCGCCCTGCTCTGGTACTGCTTGCGCGACGCCGAGTTCCGCGGCAGCGCCCGGCATGTCCTCAGCGGCCTGATCATCGGCGCGCTCATCCCGGTTGGCTGGCTGATCACCGGCGTCGCGGGTGCCGACGATTTCGAGCCCACGCCTCTCGCCTCCTTCACCTTCGTCGCCCCGGTCGGCGAGAGCCTCGTCTATCTGATGACCTTTACGGGCTCGACCATCAATTTCGGCATCGCCGTGGTCGGCGGCGTGATTGCCGGTTCGCTGCTCATGGCCCTGGCGACCGGCACCTTCCACCTCGAGAGCTTCGCCGATGCCAGCGACCTGCTGCGTCACCTCGGCGGCGCCGCGCTGATGGGCATCGGCGGCGTGCTGGCGTTGGGCTGCACGATCGGCCAGGGCATCACCGGACTCTCGACCCTGGCGGCCGGCTCGCTGCTCGCCTGGCTGGCGATCCTCGCCGGCGGCGCCTACGGCATGAAGTATCTCGAAGAGGGCGGCTTCGGCGCCGCCCTGCGCGCCCTTTTCGCGCGCGGCTAGCCCCTCAGCCACTCCGCGATGATATCCGCCGCGTCCTCGGCGAAGAGGTCGCGGAAGAAATGATCCGCCCCGTCGATCGTGTGCACCCGGATCTCGCCCCGTCCCCGTCCCGCATCGCGCGCCAGCGGCGTCACCGCCTCGCCGAGATCCGGCACGATCTCGTCGCTGCCGGCCACCACCACCAGGGTCCGCGGCACCATGCCGCGGAGGAGCGAGGCCGTGTGGCGGCGCGGGTCGGAGCCGTACCAGGCGGCGATGCTGCCGGCGGTCGCCGTGGCGTTCTCGCAATTGAGGAAGCCGATCCCGGACACGCGCTCCAGCGCGTTGCCGGTCCGCACCTTTGCCTGGGCGCCGGCCAGCAATTCGCCGAGATCGCCGCCGAAACGCGCCTTGTAGCGCCCCGCCGCGCGGGTCGAGTCATAGGTCGTCGGAGCCAGCAGGACGACCGAGCCGACCGAGGAATCGTTGCGCTCGGCGGCGTAGACCGCGACCTGGTTGCCACCCACGCTGTGACCGATCAGCACGATGTCGGTGGCGCCGCTGTTCTTCAGCCAGCCGATCCAGGCATCGATTTCGTCCGAGGCGTCCTGCGGCCGATGCGCGTGGAGGGCGGCGCAATTGTAGAAGCCGCTCCGCCGGTCGATGCCCAGGCTGAGGGTGATGGCCAGGGTGGAGACCCCGCGCGTCTTCAGGTGCTGCTGCAGGGCGGCAATGATCTCCATGCCGCGATGGGCCAGCGCGCCGTGCACGATCAGCGCCACCCCGTTCTCCAGTCCCTTGCCCTCGGCGAGCTCGAGATTGCCGAGCAGCGACAGGCCGCGGAAGCGGGTGCTGACCTCCTCTCCGCAGGCCGGCGCAGTTGCCGCCAGCACAAGCCACAGGACGAACAGAAAACGCCGCATCGACACTCCCGATCGTTCGCCACCGCTATCGGCCTCCGGGCGGGCCCGGTGCCGCCAGGCGGCTGGTGACGAAGGAATATAGATGGAAGTCGGCGGCGACCGCCACCAGCAGCCGCTCCATGGTTGCCGCATGCTCCGGCTCGGCCATCACCAGGTTGGACTGGTCGATCAGCTCCAGGCAGGCTGCACGGCAGGCCGCGAAGCCCGGCTCCTTCGCGGCACACTGCGCCTGCAGCGCCAGCAGACGCAGCTCCTCGCCGCCGGCCTCCGCCGGCGCCTCGCCCACGGCAAGCAGCCAATTCTCGAAAATCTCCTCGCCGAGCTGCACCAGTTCAGCCGCGATCGGGACGGGCTCCTCCGGCGCGAACATGCCGAGCGTCATCTTGAGAAGCTCGAGGCGGCCTTCGATGTCCTGCAGGGATTGCGGCATGGCGACGGTCAGGGCGCGGGTGCGGCGCCCGCCTTCTTCTCCAGCACGAAGCCGATGCGGCGCGGCTCCTCATGCTCGGCCCGCTTGGGCATGGCGATGAGCAGGACGTTGAGCTGCGATACGTTCTGAATGAGCTTCATCCGCCGTCCCGCCTCGTCGAGCCCGTCGAAGGTGACGATGTCCGGGTTCCAGTAGCCCATGTCGACGATGTGGAACTGCACCGCATCGCCGAACGACACCATGCGGGCGCCCACCTCGTGTTCGGCATCCATGTTCGCCTCGAACTCGCGGATATAGGCCACGATGCGATAGAACGTCGCCTCGGCCGCGCGCCCTGGCGGCACCGTCTCGTCGCGGCGCGGCGCCAGCCTCTCGGCCTGCCGTGCGACCTGCGTCGTCAGTGCCGGTGCCTCGGCCATCGCCGCTCAGTTCTCCATCTTGATGCCGAGGTCGCGGATCAGCTTGAGCCACTTGCCGATATCGTCGTTGATGTAGCGCGTGAAACCGTCGGCGGTCGAGGGCGCCGGCTCGGCGCCGAGCTGGGCCAGGCGCGTGCGCACATCGTCGAGCGCGAGGATGCGGATGACCTCGGAGTTCAGCCTCTGCACCAGCTCAGCCGGCAGGTTTGCCGGTCCCAGCAGCCCGAACCAGCCGGTCGCCTCGTAGCCTGGCAGCCCCGCCTCGCCGATGGTCGGAAGACTCGCCTCGAAGGCCGAGCGCTTGGCGCCGGTCACGGCCAGGGCGCGCAGCGAGCCGGCGCGGATATGCGGGGTCACCGGGGGTGCGGGCGAGAACATGAGCTGCACCTGTCCGGCCAGCAGGTCGGCCACCGCCTGGCCCTGCCCCTTGTAGGGCACGTGCACCATGTCGAGCCCGGCGATGGCGTTGAACAGTTCGGCCGAGAGATGTGAAGCCGCGCCGCTGCCGGATGAGCCGTAGTTGAGCGTGCCCGGCCGCGCCTTGGCGAGTGCGATCAGCTCGGCCACCGAACCGGCGGCAAGCGAAGGATGGATGACCAGCAGATAGGGCGGTGCTGCGACCAGCGTGATGGGCGTCAACTCGCGCCGCACCTCGAACGGTCCGGCGGGGACGGAGCCGTCGGGGCTCGCGGTGGCCACGGCCATCAGCGTGCCGGTCGACGCCATCAGCAGGGTGTAGCCGTCCGGCGCCGCGCGCGCCGCCAACGTGGCCCCGATCGACCCCGAGGCTCCGGCCCGGTTCTCAATGACCACCGGCTGGCCCCAGCTCTCGCTCAGCTTCTGGCCGACGATGCGGGCGAGGATGTCGATGCCGCCGCCAGGAGCCGCCGGTACGATCACCCGGATCGGGCGGCTCGGATATGGCTGGGCGGCGCCCGGCCCCGGTCCCAACAGCAGACCCGCGCAAACCGCCGCGAGGACGATGTGAAGCAGCTTGCTCATGGCGTCTCCCCCTTCCGGCCTAGGCGCCCGGATGCGGCCCAGCTTGCCCCGGCGGCCCCGGAGCGGCAACCACGCCAGCAGGGTGGTACCGGCCAGCCGCAGTCACTATATTAGCCTTCCTGAATATGCGGCCCAGTCCTGCGGCGCCGGATCATTCTTTTGCTGGAAAATTTGCGCCGCTCGGTCAAAGAATTAGCCTGAGTTTCTGGCGGCCCCGGGAGACGATCGAAACCATGCGCCATGTGATTTCCGCCATCGCCGCGCTGGCCGCGCTGAGCGGCCTTGCCGCTCCCGTCTGGGCGCAGGGCAAAGCGCCGCTGGTGAAGTTCGAATACAAGGACGGCGCCATCGCTGCGCCGCTGACCGGCAAGGCCGGCGATCCGCAGAAGGGCCGGCAGGCGATCGTCGGCCGTACGCTCGGCAACTGCATCGCCTGCCACGAGATCACGGCGCTCAAGAACGAGCCCTATCACGGGAACACCGCACCGAGCCTCGACGGCGTCGCCTCGCGCATGAGCGAGGGCGAGCTGCGCCTGCGCGTCGTCGACGGCACCAAGGTCAATCCCGACACGATGATGCCTCCCTTTTACCGGGTCGACGGCCTCAACAAGGTGACCAAGCGATTCCAGGACACGACCATCCTCTCGGCTGAGCAGGTCGAGGATGTCGTTGCCTATCTCAAGACCCTCAGATAGGGCCGCAAGGCCCGTACCGACACGCAAGGAGAATGATGACGATGTCCCTCGCAACCAAACTGCCGGCCCTGTCGCGCCGCCGCCTGCTGGCCGGTGCCGCGGGCCTGGCCGGCGGCCTGATCGCCGTGCGCGACGTCTCGGCCCAGGCGGTGCAGCCCGGCGCCCACCAGCAGGTGCTCGACAAGGCCGTCGGCGGCAAGAAGGCGCAGCCCGGCAAGGTGCGCATCCGCATGCCGGAGATCGCCGAGAACGGCAACACCGTGCCGATGACCGTGACGGTCGAGAGCCCGATGAGTGCCGCCGATCATGTGAAGGCGGTGCACGTCGTGACCGATAACAACCCGCGGCCCGAGGTTGCGTCCTTCCATTTCACCCCGGCCAACGGCAAGGCGGAGGTGTCGACGCGCATCCGCCTTTCTCAGACCATGAACGTGCTGGCCTATGCCGAGATGAGCGATGGCTCCGTCTGGTCGGCGCGCTCCGAGGCGAAAGTCACCATTGGCGGCTGCGGCGGCTGACCGCCCGCGCCCTTTAGAGATTCAGGAGAGCATCCATGTCCACCGCCCGTGTCCGCCTGCCGGCCAGCGTCAAGAAGGGCGACGTCGTCGAGATCAAGACCCTGGTGACGCACACCATGGAGTCCGGCCAGCGCCGCGACGCCCAGAACAACGTCATCCCGCGCAAGATCCTCAACAAGTTCGTCTGTAGCTACAACGGCAAGGAAGTCTTCAAAGCCGAGCTGGCGCCGGCGATCTCGGCCAACCCGTATCTGGCGTTCTTCATCACCGCGACCGAATCCGGCACGCTCGAGTTCGTCTGGACCGACGACGACGGCTCGACCATCAAGGAAGCCGCCAAGCTCACGGTCGCCTGAGCACGCGCACGGGGAGCGGAGTGATGAACGGACGCTTCTGGGCGCTTGGCGGAGCCACCCTCGTCTCGGCGGCGGCGATCGTCGCCGCCTGCACGACAGGCCCCACGCCGACGATCCCGCTGCCGGCGGATGGCAGCGCCGGCAGCTTCAAGAGCGAGCCGGTGACACAGTTCGAGCGCGCCGGCAAGAAGTCGGGCTTCCTCTTCGCCACGCCCGAGACCCAGAACATGCAGAAGGACGATTTCGACAACCCGGCCTTCCTGCTCGTCGACCAGGGCGAGGCGATGTGGGTGAAGGCCGAGGGCAAGGCTGGCAGGTCCTGCGGCTCCTGCCACGGCGCCGCGGCCAACCTGCGCGGCGTGGGCGTCACCTATCCCAAGGTGAGCAAGGAAACCGGCAAGCTGTTCACGCTCGAGCACCAGATCAACTACTGCCGCACCGAGCGCATGGAGGCGCAGGCCATTCCCTATACCAGCCAGACCATGTTCGCGATCGAGACCCTGGTCATGCACCAGTCTCGCGGTCTGCCGGTGAACGTCTCCAACGAAGGCGCTGCGCGCCCGTTCTTCGAGGAGGGCGACCGCCTCTATCACACGCGTCGTGGCCAGCTGAACGTCGCCTGCATCCACTGTCACGAGAACAACGCGGGCAACTACATCCGCGCCGATCTCCTCTCCGAGGGGCGCAGCAACGGCTTCCCGCTCTACCGCCTGAAATGGGCGAGCGTGGGCTCCTTCGACCGGCGTATGGAGGAATGCTACGCCCAGGTACGCGCCGAGCCGGAGCCCTACGGCTCCGACGAGCTCGCCAAGCTCCAGCTCTACGTGAACTGGCGGGCCAACGGGCTCCTCATCGAGACCCCGGCGGTCCGGCGCTAGGCGCGCCGCTCACCCTCTCCCGTCGAGAGAGGGTGCGAGGCTTGATATTCTGGCGTGCGCAGGGTTGGCGTGGACAGGCGCTTTCGCTACGCGAAACGCCGAGCTGCGCACGCCAGGAAGAGACAGGGCGAGCGGGGTGAGGGCAAATGATGATCGCAGCAGACCGGATCCCCCTCGCCCAACGTTCTCCCCCCGCTTGGCGCTCGCCCCCTAGGCGAGGCGCCGTAGGGTGGAGAGGGAAGGTTTTTAGATGCTGACCCGACGGCATTTTGTCCAAGCTGGTGCAGCCGCCGCGGCGCTGCTTGGCTGCGGCATCGGCCGGCTCGCGGCCCAGCAGCGCATCACCCAGGACGAGCTGCTGCGTTTCCCGGCCACCGGCCAGATCACGCTGCTCCACTTCACCGACTGCCACGCGCAGCTCCTGCCCGTGCACTTCCGCGAGCCGAGCTGGAATCTCGGTGTCGGCGAGGCGCGGGACCTGGTGCCGCACATCACCGGCGCCGATTTCCTGCGCCGCTATGGACTGCCTGCGGGCTCGCCCGCCGCGCACGCGCTCACCTCCGAGGATTTCACGACGCTTGCTCTCAGCTACGGCAAGCTCGGCGGCGTCGACCGCATGGCGACGGCGGTGAAGGCCATCCGCGCCGAGCGTCCGGGGCGCACCCTGCTGCTCGACGGCGGCGACACCTGGCAGGGGTCCTACACCGCGCTCCAGACCCGCGGCGCCGACATGGTGCGCGCGATGAAGGCGATGGGCGTCGAGGTGATGACCGGGCACTGGGACTTCACCCACGGCCAGGAGCGCGTCAAGGAGCTCATCGGCACGCTCGGCTATCCCTTCCTAGCCGGCAACGTGCGCGACACGACCTGGAAGGAGGACGTCTTCCCGGGCGAGACGTTCTTCGAGCGCGGCGGCGTCAGGATCGCCGTCATCGGCCAGGCCTTTCCCTACACGCCCATCGCCAATCCGCGCTGGATGATCCCCGACTGGTCCTTCGGCATCAACGAGGAGCGGCTGCGCCGCCGCATCGCCAAGGCCCAGGCGGAGGGAGCCGAGCTGGTCGTCCTGCTGTCGCACAACGGCTTCGACGTCGACCGCAAGCTGGCCTCGCGAATCGACGGCATCGACATCATCCTCACCGGCCACACCCACGATGCGCTGCCGGAGGTCGTCAAGGTCGGCCGCACGCTGCTCGTGGCCTCGGGCAGCCACGGCAAGTTCCTCTCGCGGCTGGACGTGGAAGTGAAGGACAGGCGCGTCGCGTCCTTTGCCTACCGCCTGATTCCCCTGTTCGCCGACGCCATTCGGCCCGATCCCGAGATGGCGGCGCTGGTGCAGGAAATCCGTGCCCCTTACGCCGCCGAGCTCGGCCGGGTGCTGGGCCGGACAGAGACGTTGCTCTACCGCCGCGGCAATTTTGCCGGCACCTTCGACGAACTGATCTGCCAGGCCCTGCTTACCGAGCGCGATGCCGAGATCGTGCTCTCACCCGGCTTCCGCTGGGGTTCGTCGCTGCTGCCCGGCGCCGACATCACCGCCGAGGACGTCTACAACCACACGGCCATCACCTATCCGGCGGTCTATCGCAACGAGATGACCGGCGCCTTCCTCAAGGAGATCCTCGAGGACGTGGCCGACAACCTGTTCAACCCGGATCCCTACTACCAGCAGGGCGGTGACATGGTGCGCGCCGGCGGGCTGGGCTTCACGCTCGACGTCCGTGCGCCCATCGGCAGGCGCATCTCCGATCTGCGGCTGTTGCGCAACGGTGCCGCGATCGAGCCCGGAAGGAGCTACGTCGTCGCCGGTTGGGCCTCGGTCAATGAAGGCACGCAAGGGCCGCCGGTCTGGGATCTGGTGATGCGCCACATCGCCGCGCAAAAGACCGTGCGCCTTGACGAGAGCCGCTCGGTCAAGATCGTCAACCCCTGAGCCGCTTATGGGCTTCGACGTCACCTACGCCGGAGCCCTACTCGCCGGGCTCCTGAGCTTCGCCTCCCCTTGCGTCCTGCCGCTGGTGCTGCCCTATCTCTGCTTTCTCGGCGGCGTCACGCTCGACCAGCTGACGGTCAGCCGCGAGGCCACGACGACGCGCGTGTTCGCCGCGGCTCTTTCTTTCGTACTCGGCTTCACCACGGTCTTCGTGACGCTGGGCGCGGCGGCAACGAGCCTCAGCCAGATCCTGATCGCCAACGGCGACTGGCTGTCGCGCCTCGCCGGCGTGGTGATAGTCGGCTTCGGTTTGCATTTCCTCGGGCTGTTCCGTCTCGGTTTCCTCGATCGCGAGGCGCGGCTCCATGTCGAGCGCCGTCCGACCAGCCCGCTGGCGGCCTACGTCGTCGGCCTCGCCTTCGCCTTCGGCTGGACACCCTGCGTCGGCCCGGTGCTTGCGTCGATCCTCACCCTGGCCGCGGGCCAAGAGGATGCGGCGCGCGGCGCGGCCCTGCTCGCCGTGTATTCGCTGGGCATCGGTCTGCCGTTTCTCGGTGCCGCCCTGTTCGCCGGCCGCTTCCTCGCCCTGATGCGGCGCTATCGCGGCGCCGTGCACCGCGTGGAGCAGGCGATGGGCGCACTCCTGGTCGTCATGGGTGTTCTGCTGATCGCCGGCTCGTTCGACGAGATCGGCTACGCTTTGCTGCGCCTCTTCCCGGCCCTCGGCCGTATCGGCTGATAGCGCGGATCAACCCGCGCGGGCGCGCAGGTATTTCTGGAAACTCTCGCGTTCGTAGGCGCGATCGTGGACGAAAGCGAACATCGCCTCGAAATGCCCCGGACGGAAATAGCCGGGCATGCGCGCGACTTCGAGCGCCCGGCCGGTCTTCCCCTCGACCGATGCGACATCGGGCGGCACGAACTGGACGGTCGGCGTGAAGGCGATGGCGTATCTGCGGGCCAGATCCTTCTCCGTCATCACCTGGCCGTCGAAATCGGTGACCTCGCGCGAACCGTAGAGATCGAGCTGCAGGCAGTTGAAGCGCTCGCGCACGAAGCTGTTCACCGCCGGATCGGCGAAATTGACCCGGTGCATCTCCTGGCAATAGGGGCAGCCGCGCTGGTCCTAGAACAGGGCCAGGCGCTTGCCCTGTGCTGCGGAGTCCGCGAGATCGTCCTTGAGGACGAGGAAGCTGTTGAGGAACCAGCTCTGGGTCAGCCGGCCCTCGTCGAGCGGCACGGGCTCGATGCGGCTCTGGGCCAAAGCATCGCGCGCCGTCAGCAGCGCAGCACCCATCCCCGCGATAAACAACCGTCGCTTCATGATGCCCCGGAGTCTATGCCCTTGCGGCGTCGCGTTCAAATTTGGGGACGGGGCAGCTAGGATGCAACCCGGGTGAATCCCCTCTCTTTCCGACAGGCGTTCTACGGCGCCGCCGTCTTCCTCTCCTCGGCCGGCGATACGCGGGACATAGTGTGCGTTGGCGCACAGATGCCCTCTTTCTGGGTAGACTGTATAGGTGACGACGCATGGCGGTGGCCAGCGCGCACGTCATCGTCATATAGTTGGTCTTTAGCCCGATCTATTCACGCTGACATGGCCGGAGCAGAGTTGGCGGCGTTTGGACGAGCGTGATGGCGACGCGGCGTGCATCGTGTGATTGGGACAG
>Ga0233424_10002968_pt1 | contig 11403 bp, 10 predicted proteins | sample Watercolumn_Towu_FD_181011 | JGI IMG/M metagenome (GOLD analysis project Ga0233424, IMG submission 181011) | Freshwater microbial communities from Lake Towuti, South Sulawesi, Indonesia - Watercolumn_Towuti2014_125_MG | ecosystem: Environmental > Aquatic > Freshwater > Lake | place: Indonesia... | reverse complement strand
TCGATATGAATACGCTTGATGATGCCGCTCTCCAGCTTGTCTCCCCGCTCGCGGGAGAAGACTTTGACGCTGATGATGCGACCGCGTTTGCCGTTTTCCATGCGCTTCGAGGTGTCTTTGACATCACGGGCTTTTTCGCCGAAGAGACTGCGTAAGAGGCGCTCTTCGGGAGTAAGTTGTGTCTCGCCTTTCGGAGTGATCTTGCCGACAAGAATATCTCCCGGACGAACCTCTGCCCCGATGCGTACGACGCCGTCTTCGTCGAGATTCTTGAGTTTCGATTCCCCGACGTTCGGAATGTCATGTGTCGTGATTTCGGGACCAAGCTTCGTGTCGCGGACGTTCACGACGAACTCTTCGATATGAATAGAAGTAAACCGGCTGTCTTTCACGAGTTTCTCCGAAATGATGATGGCGTCCTCATAGTTGGAACCGGACCAGGACATGAACGCGATCAAAATGTTTTGGCCGAGAGCCATTTGGCCGCGATCCGATGAGGACGTGTCCGCCAAAATGGCGCCGCGTTTGACCTTGTCGTCTACCGAGACGATCGGGCGCTGGTGAAATGCCGTAAAGCCGTTAGTACGGGAAAAGTTGACGAGCGTATATTCGCGCTCCTTCTTTCCTTTCACGACAATCTTGCGCGCGTCCACGAACGTGACTGTCCCCTCTTCCTCGGAAATGATAAGCCGGCCTGTATCGCGGGCCGCGTGACCTTCGATACCGGTTGCGACAAGCGGCGCTTCCGGCACAAGACAGGGGGTCGCCTGTTTTTGCATATTCGAGCCCATGAGTGCTCGGTTTGCGTCATCGTGGTTGAGGAACGGGATCATGGAGGTAGCAACCGAAAATGCCTGATTGGTGGCAACGTCGATGTAGTCGACTTCGCCACAGGATACGAGCTCGGGCTTTCCGTTCAGACGGACTTCCACTTCGTCCGCGATGATTTTGCCTGTCTCATCGTAGGGCGTCGCCGCGTGGGCAATTCGGAAATTCTCCTCCTCAAGAGCGTTTAAGTACTGGATCTCTTTGGTAATCGTGCCGCTTTTGACTTTGGCATACGGAGTTTCGATCATGCCGAAAGAGTTGAGGCGCGCATACGTCGAGAGGCGCAGGATAAGGCCGATGTTCGGGCCTTCGGGAGTATGGATGGGACAGAGCCGCCCGTAGTGAGAGGGGTGGACATCGCGCACTTCAAAGCCGGCTCGCTCGCGGGTGAGTCCTCCCGGGCCGAGCGCGGAAAGCGTGCGCAAGTGTTCAAGCTCGGAGAGAATGTTTTCCTGCTGCATGAATTGCGAGAGCTGGTTGGTCGTGAAGAATTCTTTGATGCGCGCCTGCAGGGGCTTTGGTGAGATAAAGTTGATCGGAAGAGTGACATCGGACTCGACGGTGGACATGCGGTCCTGCACGTTGCGCTTGATCTGCGCCATCCCGACGCGGATCTTCTGTTGAAAAAGCTCACCCACAAAACGCACGCGCCGGCTGCCCAAGTGGTCGATATCGTCCTCCATTGCGTCGGGAGTGCTATTAAGCGTCATGACGTGCGAGACGACCGTGACGACATCATCGAGAGAGAGTGTCCGACGGTCGAGATCCTTCTCGCTCATACCCTTTCCGAACCGCTTGTTGAAGCGGAATCGCCCGACCTTGGAGAGGTCGTAGCGTTCGCCGTCGAAAATAGAATTGATGAACTCCTTCGCGTTCTCAACGGAACCGATCTCTCCGTCGCGCAATCTCTTGTGTATCTCAATGAACGCCTCATCGGTGGTTTTCGCATGATCCTTCGCAAACGTCGCCTTGAGATGCGCCTCTCCTGACGGGTTTCCCTCAAAAAGACCCATGATGTGCTTTTCATCCTTTGCCCCGAGGATGCGCAGAAGCGAGGTTACCGCGAACTTGCGCTTGCGGTCGATACGCACATAGATGGCCCCGTCGGAATCGGTTTCAATCTCGATCCAGGCTCCACGGGCGGGAATGACTTTTGCGCCAAAAATGGTGTGTCCCTTGACCTCGTCCGAGGTAAAGAAAATTCCGAAACTGCGTGCAAGTTGGGGAACAATGACACGCTCAATGCCGGAAATGATGAACGTGCCATGCTTGGTCATGAGCGGAAAATCAGCCATGAACAACTCCTGTTCTTTGACCGAGCCGACGGTCTTGTTCTTGAGACGCACCGTGACCTTGAGCGGCGCTTCAAAGGAGAGCTTGTTCTGCTTGGCATAGAACTCGTCAAACTTTGGGTCTTGAAGCTTGAAGCCTGTGAAGTCGAGCTCGAATTTCTTTCCCGAGTAATCCTTGACGGACGAAAACTCCTTGAACACTTCGCCAAGCCCGGTTTCAAGAAGCCACTTGAAGGACTCGACCTGCGGCTCAACGAGATTCGGAAGCGTTGTACGGGCCTCTCTGTAGGCACCGAAAAACTTCTGTTTCCTTTCGTTAGATGTAGTCGCCATGATAATGATAGTGCTCTGCTACTTCCTCTGATAAAATTTCTTCTGATAAAGAGTCTCCTGATCCGCACTCCGTGTGTCGTGGAACGCGCCTCGTGTATACAACAAAAAAATCCCCTTATCCACAGGGGGGCCTTGCTTTTCTCCTTCGGGTTACTTTTTAGCTAACAAGTGCTTAAGGACCAATATACCTTGTAATCCTTACGCCGTTTAGCCAACCGAAACTCACTCTCGCTTTACGGTAGGGGCAGTTTAGCCTAAGACCTTGCTTGTGTCAATAGGCTTATCCACAGTTGCAGGGGCTGTCATTCCCACGGAGGCCGAATCCAGTATAAATTGGCGTCTATATGGACTCTCCTGCGTCTGGATAAATGTCTTTGTAGAAATCGTATCCGTTTTTCTTCACCCATTCACTCCAATGTCCAAACTCTTCTCCTTTCTCAAAACTTACATCTCTATTTTCGGGCAATACTTTCCACTTTTCGTATGCTTCAGTTTTACGCCATTTTTCAAACTCACTGAATTTTTGTCGTGTTTCTTCCTCACTTTCAAGTGCCCAAAGGTCATATTCGGACCGATAGAAGCGGGACATCGCCGCCTTATCCGCAATGTCCTCCTTGATTGATGCATGATAACTCTCCAAGGCATAGTTCTTTAAAAAGATTCTGGCGTCGGTCCGGAGCTGTCCCTCAGGAATTATCGATTTTATAACTTTGAACGCGAAAGCAGAAGCGGAACGCTCTTTGCGTAATTTTTCTCCGAGAGTTGAATCCCGACCTTCCATCATACTTTCCATCCCCAATTTCTCAAGATTCCTGCGGTCAAAGACGTGCCCAACTTCATGAAGAAGTGTTATAAGGGAAATCGAAGTCGCAAGATTTCCGAGTATATGGATTTTAGCAGTTGATGAGTCTACTGATCCGTGAAATTCTTTATTGGTGGGACAAAATAAAATCTCGGAATCGGCCGGTAATTTCTCAAACAAATCTATTCGTTGCCCATTTTTCGACTCAAACACTAAACCGTTCAACTTTCTCCAGTTTGCTGGACTCCCAAAATCAAATTGGTCGTTTATACCGTTTCTCGCGAGCCTTCTTTCAACCTCTTCTTTTTGTTCCGTACGTTCAAGATGAGAATACGAAAATTCAAAAGCAAAATGGTCGGTCTCTATGCGCTCCGCCCCCTGTTCTCCATAGACAACTTCTCGAAATGGAATTTTCAAGCGGGCAATTGTTGCCGCGATTTCCGATTCAGGGAGTTTCCCCTTTTCACTCTCAATCCGCCTTAGGTACTGCCCCGCATTTATTTCCTTCATACCGACAAGTATATCTCAAGAGGGTCATGCTACAATAGTCGCATGAAACGCTTCTTTGGCGTCGAGAAGAATGTTTTTTTCATGGGACTGGTTTCGTTCTTCAACGACTTCTCGAACGAAATGATTGTGTCCGTTTTTCCTGCGTTCTTTAGCTCGGTTCTCAAATCCGGTGCGGCGAGCCTTGGGCTTATTGAAGGGGTGGCCGACGGAGTTTCGAATATCACCAAAATCTTTTCCGGCAAGCTCTCCGACAAAGTACAAAAGCGAAAACTACTTGCCTTCTCCGGCTACTGCCTTTCGGTGGCTACACGGCCGTTCTATCTTTTGTCGGCAACTGCGGGCCATATATTCGGCATCCGCGTTGTTGACCGCATTGGCAAAGGCGTGCGCGAGGCGCCACGGGATGCACTGCTCTCGCTTTCGTCAAGTGCCGAATCCGTCGGGCGTAGCTTTGGTTTTCACCGCGCGATGGACTCGCTTGGAGCCATTCTCGGACCGCTTGCCGCTTTTGTCATTCTGCAGGCCTTTCCCGGCCAGTTCGCAAAAGTGTTTGGTGCCGCGTTTATAATCGGCGTTTTTTCGCTGTTTTCCTTCGTTTTTATAAAAGAGGTTAGCACGGCATATCGCCACGGTAACGTACATCTGCGCCTCGGGGTGCACACAAAGGCATTCAAGCGATTTTTATTGATTATGTTCGTGCTCTCGGTTGCCAATCTTCCCATCGCGCTTTTGCTCCTTCGCACGCAGGACCTCCACCTGAATCCGGACTTTATTCCCCTCTTTTACCTTTTTTACAGCGTCTCCTACACCCTGCTTTCCATCAAGGCGGGTCGGCTCTCGGACAAAGTCGGCGACAAGCCGGTGATTTTGGGCGGATACCTGCTCATCGTGTTTGGATATCTCCTGATGATTTACGACCACACGCTCACAGCGCTTGCAGTCGGATTTTTTATTCTCGGCATCGGAAGCGCATTTACCGATGGCGTTCAGCGCTCGTTTGCCGCACGGCTTACGAACCCCGAAGAGCGAGGAAGCGCCTACGGACTCTTAAACGCCGCAATCGGGTTTGGGCTTCTCTTCTCCGGTATTGCCGGAGGTCTTTTGTGGCAGCATTTCGGTGCCGTGACCGCGCTTTCGGTATCGCTTGGTCTTATTCTCCTCGCGCTTTTCGCCTTCGGCCTCATTAACGAAAAACGTACACGGTAGCAAACAACCGCCGTCCGCATGGTCGGGGTAGCTTACTTCGAGTGATATCGATTTTTGCCTTTTCTAACGCGTATCGAGCCGCTCTGCCCCGATATTTGCGGTCGTAAATATCGGGGCACCCTTATTCATGTAAAGGCCGAGAGCGGCACCGCAGGGCGTTAGACCCGTGCTTGGCCGCTCCGAATAACGGAGCCGTAGTTTGCCGCAAATTACGGCTCCGTGTCCGCATTCGTCCGCCGCGGGCGGATTCGTAGATTCGTATCATAGACCGATTAGTATTTATAAGCCGAAACGTCTGCGAAGCCATCCGTCGTTTTCGATATATTCAGCGATAATGTAGAGCACCTCAACTCCAATATGAAAATCGGCTTTCAGCAGGGAGAGAAAGTCTTTACAGTCGTGCGGGTACACCCATACACTGTGGTGCAAATGGACAAAGCCCACAGCCGAAAGCGTTTCCCGTAGCAGGGCTCGAATATGCTTTCGCTTTTCTTTAATATCGAAACTTACCACTCGCCACTTCCCATCCCACTTTTCCGGCCACGGAAGTTTGTAATGCATGCGTTCAATTTCAGCAAGTCGCCGCTCGCCTTTTCGTGTAAGTACTACAAAACCACTCTGGTCTTTCTTCACAAGACCATTACGCTCAAGCCGTTCCACAGAGCGATGTACGCGAGAAGGTGAACCACGTCGGGGTTTTATCCAACCGAATTGTTCGAATACTTGGAGGGCATTTGGGGCAACGACTGCCATGGCAAGGCCACCGACCGCAGCAAGCGCGTATAAAATCGCCTTTTGCATTGTCTCAATCCGCGCTTTTCGTTCCTTTTTCTGTTTTTTTGCCTGATTGCTCTTTGACTTGCTCATCTCTCCATCTTACCCCAGTATTTACGACCGTAAATACTGGGGTAAGGGGATGACCTACTAAGCTACAGGTTCATCTTTATTTACTTTTCCGATTGAGTTTCCACTCGTCGATTTTGGCTCGGTGACCGGAGAGGAGGATTTTGGGGACGCGAAGTTTTCTGCCATTGTAAGTAAATACTTCGGGACGGGTGTAGACATCGGGGCTGGCGACGCGGGCTTCCTCGCGTGAGTTAAAATCTCCGAGCACGCCCTCTACCTGCCGCGAGATAACATCAATCATGAGCATCGCTGGCAATTCTCCGCCAGTGAGCACAAAAGGACCAACCGATATTTCTTCCAATGCTATTCGCGGTATTCGCATTCCAATTCGTGGCATCCGCATTATGCTAACTGCCTTTTTCACCCGCGCATCTATTCCCTCATACCGACCACAGATAATGATGATGTCTGTGTATTTTGCATAGTTGGTTCCTGCTTCATTAGTAAATTGTTTGCCATTTGGTGAAAGCCAGACAAGTGAAACCTTTGACAATTGACCTTTGACCTTTGACTTACTTTTAACTTTCAACTTGCAACTTTTAACTGCCGCTTCCACCGCCTTTATGACTGGAAGCGGCTGTATCACCATCCCCGGCCCGCCGCCATATGGCGCGCGGTCAATGCGTTTCCACTTATTGTCCGCGTAATCGCGGGGGTTATAAAACTTCACTTTAATCTTTTTGTCCTCAATTGCACGCTTCAAAATCGACTCGCCCAAATAGGAGTCGAACGCGTGCGGGAACAAGGTGATGATGTGGAATGTCATAGCTTCGCAACTTACAACTAACAACCTACAACCGACAACAAAAAAAGACAAGAAAAAGGGCTTCTCGAAGGAAGCCGAATAGTTGGATAGAGTTCCGTCCTAGTATCGCCAAGTCGCGAGACCAAAACTTATAGCTCCGCAAGCAAACCACGCCACAGCTCCTGTGTGCAACATACCCAATCGTATCTTTCTTTCAGAGTCAACTGCGGCAAGGATGACATACAGCATTGCGGTAAACATCGAGAGTTCGCCAAGTGCAAACTGATAGGATTTAGTTGCGCCGAAGCTGAACAGTAAACCTGCAAGGACTACTCCGAAACTCATAAGGGTCGCGAGTGCAGATGCAATCGCCCAGTTTTCGTTATTCATGGGTGGCCTTTCTTGGAGACGAAACAGTATCGTCTTTTTTATTCTCATGCTTTTATACACTAATTAAGTTTTATGCGCAACACAAAACCGCCCCTTGCGGAGCGGCTCTGTGTCAGTTCTTCGTCGGTAACTTTTAACTTACCAACTTAAAACTTGAAACTAGATTTTGAGGTCTTCCATCGCCTCGTCCACACTCTTTGACGAACGCTCCGGTCGGGTGCTTCCCTCCGGCTCGTTAATCTTGAGGTTAACGCGCGCGTTGTTTTTCATGCCGACGACGCGAAGGAGAGTCCGGATAGCTTTGGCAGTGTTGCCCGAGCGTCCGATGACCTTGCCCATGTCCGCCGGATTGATGGAGAGCGTCAGAAGTACGCCCATCTCATCAACGCTCCGTACGATTTTGACATCGTTCGGATTGTCGACAAGCGCTTTGACCGTGTATTCGAGGAATGCTACATCGCTTTCCTGTGACATACGAGTTTCAGCAAACTGATAAAAACTGATGACAAACGTTCGACCTTACTGCTAAAGGTAAGGGTAGCATAGTTGGGACGAGGAGTCCAACACACAATACGAACATACGAACTGAAGATACGAAAGTACGAACCCGCCCCGACCAAGTGGTCGGGGCGGTCGAGAGCTAGGATTTTGGTGCTTCGGCTACAGGAGTTTCAGTTGCAGCGGGTGCAGGAGAAGCGGAGGGGGTAACTTCAGCCTTCGGCCCTTCTTTCCCCTCGTCTGCGCTCGGGGCAGGCTTAATCGGGCGGCGTTTGGGGAGGACGTTGATTTTCTTACCGGAAATGATGCGTTCGTTCACGAGATAGTTATGGACCGTTCCGGACGGCTTGGCTCCTTTTGAAATCCAGTATTTGATGCGCTCGGCATTCACTTTCTTTTCGTCGCTCACCAAATTGAACGAGCCAAGCACTTCTTTGAATTTGCCGCTTTTGGTGGAGTTCTTGGAGTCAGTGAGCACAACCCGAAAAATCGGGATGTGCTTTCGTGCCACGCGTTGAAGACGGATTTTTAACATGAGCGCCATAGTATCAATAATCCGCAAAAAGTAAAGCCCACAGGGATGTGGGCTATGGGTCGTGGGTCAGTCCTACTTAATTAGGAAACTGCCCCGGGTCGGAGCCGTGAATGATGAGGCCTCCTTGTACGGGTTCGACCAAGACCGGCCTTTGACAACAGAACATAGAGGCAATGCCGATAGTGACTTTGCCTTCCACCATAACCTTTACAGGTTTGGGCATAAGCCCAACGCGCACTATTGAAATAGTGCTGTTCTTCCACGTTGTCCGACTCCCGAGAAACAGTTCGTTCCGAATGTAATATTCGTCACCAAGAACTACCTCTCCTATTTTTGAATCCTCAATGCGGAACTCGCCAGTTATATGAGTGTCGGCAAAAACAAGTTTATCGAATGTGCAACCCAGGATTCTGAAGTCGCCGTCGATCTTCAGTCCCAAGAAGTTAAAATTCTTTTTTGCGTGCTTGTTCGTGATCGTGGCATTGCCAGATACGGTTACTGTGCCGCAATGGTTTCTGAATGCGATACCGGGCATCCACGCGATACCGGGCATATCATTGGCACACGCTTCTTCAATGCTCGAATGGAATGTGTTAGAACTGATAAGGGAGTCAGTTTTGCTCATAATCTGCCGCCAGACTACCAAATTGGTGAAGAGCGTCAATCGTATCCTTCATGTGCTATAGTACCAGCGTGAAAAACCACCCAAAGAGAAAAATAGGGATGAATTCCAATTTGCATCGGAATGACAGAGAGAAGCGAACAAGGTTCAGCGAGGTTCGACCTTCTTCCCGATTCAAGGTCGAACCTCAAAAAGGGAGTTTTGTTCGAGGCATTTTGAGCGTGAATTCGCGGGCAGTGGGGTTCATAGAAGATGAACGAAGCAAAGAGGACATACGCATTGAAACAGCGAACCTCAATACGGCCCTCAACCGCGATGAAGCAGAGGTGGAACTTTTGCGTGAAAGAATTCGTGGGCAAAGAACCGGACGTGTCGTTCGGGTTCTCAAACGGGCCAAGATGCGCTTTGTTGGCACGATTGAGGAGCGGGGAACAAAGCTCGCAGTAGTGCCCGACGACTTCCGCATGTACGCGCCGATAGCAATTCCCCGCCCGCCGCGCGAGGCACGGAAAGGTTTCAAAGCGCTTGCGGAAATCAAGGAGTGGAAAGTCGGTACAGAACCGCAAGGTGAAATCCTCAAAGTCATTGGCAAAAAGGGCGAGCACGAAGTGGAGATGGAATCCATTATCTTGGAGCGCGGGTTCGAGAGTGATTTTCCCAAGGAGGTTGAGGATGAGGCGAGGGTCATCGCAGAAGAAGCACAACGCCTTATCAAAGAGACTAACTCCCCTCTTTCTGCGGAAGAAAAAGAGAAACGGCGCGACTTTACAAAAGCTACGCTCTTTACCATCGACCCTGCGAATGCAAAAGATTTCGATGATGCTTTGTCCTTCCGGAAACTTGCGGATTCTGAAGTTAAGGATAAAGGATTAAAGATTAAGGATTCACTCTATGAAGTCGGCATTCACATAGCGGATGTGTCGCACTACGTCCGAGAAGGAACTGCGCTTGACCGCGAAGCAAGGGAGCGCGGAACGAGCGTGTATCTCGTGGACCGCACCATCCCGATGCTCCCGCACGCGCTTTCAAACGACCTCTGTTCGCTGAACCCCAATGTAGACCGGTTCGCGTTTTCCGCGGTGTTTGAGATGGACGAGAATGGAAAGGTGTATAGTCGTTGGTTCGGAAAAAGCGTGATTCATTCGCAGAAACGCTTCACCTACGAGAGCGCGCAGGAGCTCCTTGATGAGAGTCCTAGAGGTTCAACCTCAAAGACCCCGAAAGAGGTTGAACCTCTAAAAGACGCGCTGCTCGCGCTGAACCGAATTGCCAAAAAGCTCCGCGACGAGAAGGCGAAGCAGGGCGCGATTGATTTTGAGCAGGACGAGGTTGGGTTTGAACTTGACGACAAAGGCCACCCTATCCGCGTCTTTAAGAAGGCGCGCCTTGATACGCATAAACTCATCGAAGAGTTTATGCTGCTCGCGAACCGCGAAGTCGCGTTTTTCTTTCACCAAGCGTGGAAAAAGTCAGGCGGGAAAATCCCGTTTATTTACCGCACGCACGACGTTCCGGACCGTGAAAAACTCGAACAGCTCTCCGTTTTCGTGCGCGCGCTCGGACACGAGCTTCCATTGCGCGTGGGTGGTTCGGTAACGGGCAAAGACTTGCAGGCACTGTTCAACGCAATTGACGGGCATGCGTCAGAGTCGCTTATCAAAACCGCCGCTATCAGAAGCATGGCGAAGGCAATCTACTCAACGGCTAACATCGGCCACTTTGGTTTGGCCTTTGAATACTACACGCATTTCACTTCCCCTATCCGCCGCTACCCCGACCTTCTGGTGCATCGCTCGCTTTTTTCAATTCTTGAAAAGCACAGTATTGACCCGAGTAAACGTGCGAAACTTGAGCGCATGGCCGCCGATTCGACCAAACGCGAAATCGAGGCGGCCGAAGCGGAGCGCGAATCCATTAAACTGAAGCAGGTGGAGTACATGCAGGACCGGCTCGGAAAAGAATTCGACGGTATCATTTCAGGCGTGACCGAGTGGGGTATCTATGTGGAGGAAAAAGAAACCCGCTCGGAAGGCATGGTGAAGCTCCGGGACCTCGAAGACGACTATTACATACTTGACCAAAACAATTATTGCATTGTCGGCGAAAAGACCAAGAAAAAGTACTCTCTTGGCGACAACGTGCGCTTCAAAGTCACGGAAGCGGATGTGGAGCGAAAGACGCTGGATTACGGATTGGTGTAATGTTTTGCGCCTCCCTGCGGTTTAAGAGCTAATGAAAAATAGTTCTTCAGCTCGTTCAACGGCCAGCATGCAAGGCTGGGTAACCCGCAAAATCAACACGTTCAACCGAAGTCTCACCCAACTGCGCGCCGGTCGTGGTTTATGGTTTTCTGACCCAGAAGACTCGCGTATGCGGATACGGCCAACGCCACGAAGAGGCCAGATACCTGAACATCGCGGACTGTCTGGCGAGTTGCTCTAGTCAAAGCTCAATGGGTACGAGGCCGCACGGGACGCGGCCTTTTTTATTTGCATAACTTTCAACTTTGCACTTCTTACTTTCAACTACTTCGCTACCGCGACCGCTTCGTCAAAAGCAATTGAGAGTAGTTTTGAAACACCGGATTTATCCATCGTGACGCCATAAATCACTCCGGCCCGCGACATCGTCTCGCGATTGTGCGTGATGAGAATAAGTTGAGAGTGCTTGGAAAGGTTCTCCACCATATCTCCATATTTTTTTGAATTTGCCTAATCTAGTGCGGCATCCGTTTCA